>Ga0187893_10000749_pt1 | contig 83211 bp, 67 predicted proteins | sample MA1701074metaG_FD_139574 | JGI IMG/M metagenome (GOLD analysis project Ga0187893, IMG submission 139574) | White microbial mat communities from a basaltic lava cave in the Kipuka Kanohina Cave System on the Island of Hawaii, USA - MA170107-4 metaG ... | reverse complement strand
GCAGATGATCCGTCCTGCCGGACGGCCGGCTTCCTCCGCCAGCGCGTCCAACTCCGCCCCCAGGGCCGACAGCCCGGCCGTCTCTTCCACGTGCGCCGCGACCCGCCCCCACCGCCGTCGTCCGCGCCAGTCGGCCGCCCGCCCGATGCCCGCGGCCGCCCAGCCGGGCCAGCCCCGGTCCCGCAGCAGGCGGCCCGCGTCGACCGCGACCGCCCGAAGCCGACGGTCGGCCAAGCAGCGCCAGTCCCGCATCTTCGCGAACGCAGGGAAGGATTCATCGTTCGGCATCGTGAACAAAAACGCCGCCCCCTGCTCAAACGCGTATTCGGCGCACGCCGCGACAACTTCCCGAAAGATGCCGCGCTTGCGGTGTTCCGGGTGCGTCATTCCCGCCGTGAACATTCCGACCGTGACCTCGCGGCCTCGTGCGCGGAACGGCAGAAAGGTCACCGCCTGCGACGCGATCGGCTCGCCCTGGTAGTCCGCCGCAAAGACCGCGGCCCGCGGCCGCCCGCCGTGTGTGTATCGCTGCCGGATGAACTTCAGCGTGTCGCCGCGCTCCCCGAAGCACAATCGAGACAGGTGCGCCAATGCCTCATCCTCGTCCGGGCGAAGGAGGCGCATCGTCCAGTAGCGCTCTCGCGTCCCCGCTGCCGGCCCTGCGCCTCTCGGATTCATCCCCGCCCGCCCAGCCAGCGGACCAACGCCCAGCCCGCCAGCAGCACCAGCCCGAGCACGCCGCCAATCACCGCGCGTCCGCCCAGTAGATCGCCCAGCGGACCCTGCCGCAGACCCTTTCGTACCAGCATCCAACGCCGGGGCCCCAGGATCCTGCCGGGAATCCGCGTGAGGGCCGCGACCCATCGTCGCCGCGCGATCGAGGCCGGCGACAGTTTTCGAATGAGGGCTTCGACGGAGTCCCTTCCGGAGACATTCAACCGGGGCAAACGCAGGACATCGCTGCCGGGTCGGATCAACCCCGGCTCCGAAACGACGACGGCCTCAAAGCCCGCCGCGCGCGCCGCGCGCGCCACGCGCCTGTCATACCAGCCGCCGGGAACCGCCAGCGACGTCACCGGGCGCCCCGTAACGCGCTCGAGGCGCTCGCGACAGGTCTGCAACTCAACCGCGAGTTCGGCGTCGGGCAAGGTTGTGAGCGGCCGGTGCGTGTGGCCATGCGCGCCGATTTCGAACAAGTTGGGGTCCAGCGACGCCAACTCGGCATCACTCAGACGCGATTGCTCCGGCCCCCCGGTCTGAAAGACATAGGCCGCTGGATCGGTCGTCACAAAGACCGTCGCCTTGCATCCGAGTCTCGACATGATCGGGACTGCTCGAGTCGCCACGCTCTTGCAACCGTCGTCGATCGTGATGGCCACAGCCGGCAGCGCCGGGGTTCCGCGATCCAGCGCTACATCTATCGCCTCTCGCAGCGAAACAAAGTGATACCCCATCTCCCTGAGGCGCGCCATCTGTGCCTCAAAGAGTCCGACGGAAATGGAATAGATCCGCTCCGTTCCGCGGCAACGTCCATATTCATCGTCGGTCGTGAACCGATGATACATCAGACATCGAACAGATGTTCCCCGTCCTCCATCCGCCCCCGACCGAAACAAAACAATCAGCGTCGCGACGGCGCTCGCCGCTAGGAGCAGAATCACCCAGACCAGCATGTCATCAGACGCAGCAATCAACCCCGTACCAGCGACCGTATGAACAGGGCGCACCCTAAGACATAGACAACGACGGCGCCTGCCAACATCCGTTTCAGCCGGCGGGTAACGAACAGCCCGCCGAATAATCCGTGATAGAGCCGTCGGCGCAGGGACACCGCACCGCTCGATCCCAGGAGCCGCTCGGGAAGGCGCTTGATGTTTCCAATCAGCCGCAGAATGACGGCGGGCCCGGGGCGCAGGGCGCGCGCGAACTCGTCGGCGGTCATGTCGCGCTCAATCACGATCCGCGGGAGCGCAAACAGAGAGGACAAGCGATTGGCGCTGCCTTTATTGTTGCAGCATACCGTCGCGTAGCCGGCGCGCTCGGCCAGACGGCGTACGCGGCGGCTGTATCCCGAGCGCGGGACGGCAAGATGACGTACCGGTCGGTTCAGTATCTCCTCGAGGACCCTTCTGGATTCGGTCAGTTCGTGCTGCGCCTCTGAATCGGGAAGTTCGCTCAATACGCAATGCGTCAGCGTATGCGATTCAATCGCAACGCCGTGTGCATCGAGTTCGCGCATCTGTTCCGGGGAGAGAAAGCCGTCGACGCCTCTGACGATATTCCGTGTGTACTCATTCGGGCGCGGTGCGACGAAGATCGTCGCTCTCAGGCCGAACTCCCGCAACGGCGGATAGGCCAGCGTGTAATTGCTCAGATAGCCGTCGTCAAAGGTGATGACCACTGGTCGATCTGGGGGCTCGGCCTTTCCGGACAGTACGTCGGTCAGGTCATCCATGCCCAATGTAACATATCCGGCGCCTGCGAGATACTTCATCTGTTCGCGGAATACGTCATCATAGCATGTGTAGATCGGTTCGGCGTTCTGAATAAGCCCATCCCTGACCGCGCGGCGCGGGACAAGACGGTGATACAGAAGAATCGGTATCCGGTCGCGGCGAAATTCGAGGTAACAGCAGCGCAGCAGTTCCAGCAACAACACGGCCGGACAGACGACAAAGATCAGAAGTCCAGCATAGTAGGCCATTGAAGACTACTTTTGTGCCGGCGGCTCGGCAACACGCGAATTGACGTCAAAGCCCATGCTGCGCCACTGGTCCCACGAGATCCAGCGGCCGACCTTGGTGTCCGCCGCCCAGGTCTGGACGGTCAGCCGCAATTCCTTGTAGTCGTTGAAATCTATGAAGTGCCGCTCGGGGCGCGGCGCTCCGGTCCAGGGGGTGCTGAAGGCGCCCTCGATCGCGTTGAACGCAAACACCGTCGAATAATTCTCGCCGGGGTCGCAGATATAGGGCTGAATCATGCCTGCGGCGCCCTTGGGGTCTGGTACCGGGTGAGGCCGCTCGATCCGGTTGCCCCACACGACCACGGCAAAACGCTCCTGCCCGCGGCCGCCTACCCGGAGCGCCGCTCCGCAATCCGTGAAAACGTTGTCCGCCACGACAACGGAACGGCCGTCTACGTAGACGCAATGCGACCAGGGCTGGCTCCAGGCACAGCGTTGAAAACGGTTATTCGTGACTGAGATATGACCACTCCTCATTTCGTGGGCCTCGATGCACTGGTTGTAGAGGGTGTCTTCGGCGCGGCGCGGCTTCGGGACGCGCGGAGCAAAGCGACGGGTACCGATGTCGCGGAATTCGCACCGGCTGATGTCAAATAGTTCGGAACAGTTGCTCTTGATGGCCGCCCCATCCCAGTCAAATCCGGAAAAGGCGAGTCCGCGTATGTGCGCCTGTCGGCAGTTGAACGTCAGGCCGTTCTCAGCGCGAAAGCGCGGATCGGAATAATTTCCACTGAACACCATGTTGATATGGATTTCCGCCTGTTCGGTGATTCCGATGAGCCGGACGATATTGCGGCTCTCCGGGAAGGTAATACCCCGGCGAATAGTGATTCTCCGGCCTACGAGGACGTTGAGATCCTGGCGCGCACTGCGGGCCGCAGCCGCACGTAACTCAAGTTCGTTATTAACCAGGACGGCACTCGGCCCCACGTCGGGGGCCACGCTCTTCGGAGAGGCCTGTACCAGCACCGATCCAATCAACAGTAATCTGATCCAGCCCATCACCATGGCCTCACGGTGTTACATCAAAAGACCGGTTCCGCCCACGTGCGTCCCCCGAAAGTCCATCGGCCGTTATGGCCGGGCATTCTAAAATCGACGTTTCATAGACGCTTGAGCGAGCGAAACATAGACGGAAGCCCACGAATGCCCATCCGTGTGTTTCAAACGGCAGCCGGACGTGCTCTTGTCCGTTCCCGCGTCAATCATCAGACTCCGGCTCGATTTGAGGCGCCAGGGCGGCGACCGGCAGTCCCGGCAGGACTCCACCGGTCATCATTTCGAGCACACCGCGGATCTTACGCACACGAATGTTGCGGGGCAGAAGGCGCTCCGCGGCGCGCGCCGCCGCGCGGCTGGCCCGGTTTACAAATACCCGGAGCGGAGGGGTTACCTCCACGAATCTCATGATCGGGACCGCCTCGAAACCGAGACTGAGTTTATAGGAATGCAGCGAGGCGGCCTGTGTTTCAATCTGCGATGAGGTCAGGCCGTATGACACACTTTCGAATCCGCGCTCGAAAAGCAGGTCTCTCAGTACAGAATAGAATAACGCGTGGTTAGGGTAATCTTTCAGATGCATAGTTGACGACCCGCAATTGTAAATCTCGCACCATTTGCCACACGGGGCGACGATCAGATACGCTGCCATGCCCTGATTAGAATAGGCCGCCCAATACTCGAACTTCGACTCCGGCCCGGGGTGACTCCATGATGTCCTGTAATCCGCCTCGTTCTGCGGGAAAAGGCCATTGCGGACCCGCGTATCTGCCTGGCACCGGTAACTGTCCTCGAAATAGTCGCGAGGCGAAATCCTGCGGATTGTATGACGCTTCAGTCCCCGGCGGATTTTGCTCCGGGTATTGCCGCTTAGCAGTTGCAGGTCGTATTCGGGATTTCGGCAGAGGTAAAGATACGCGTTCGGGACTTCCTCGCGACGGCAGAGCCGGTGATGGCTGATAACCAGCGCCCGGTGTCGAACAAATAATTCCTTCCGCTCCGGGTGGCCGATCTCGGCGACATCATTGCAGGGGTACCGGAAGCGGCAGACGCGGTGGATGCGCACCCAGCAGTGGCCGGTACGGGTAACACATGGATCCAGTCCTTCGGCCGCGAGGGACCGCGACCAGTCGAGAACAGAGGGCTCGGCTTTTTTCTGTTCTATCGCGGGCATGAGACGAACCGATGGCACCTATCGCGCCCCGTCGGGGACAAGCGATTTCGGCGATTGCTCAAGTCGGCGGTCGGCAGTTTTCCAGAACAAACTCAACGACGCGGCGCGCGGCACGCTGAGAAACCCGCGCGTGGAGGGGAAGGTTCACGATTTCGGCCGCGGCTCGGTCGGCGTTGGGACACATGCCGGTTCGGTATCCGTATCGCTCCTGGTCGGCCAGGTGCGAATGGAGCGGTCGAACGAACCAATCACCCAGTTCCACACCGTGTTTGTCCGACAGGGCCAGGATCGACGGCTTGTCCGCGACGCGGATCGGATATCGCAACAAGGTCACCTCGGAATCGGCCGGCCGCGGCGGCAGGCCCCATCCGGAATCCCCGAGGGCGTCGTGATAATAGTCGCTCAGGGCGCGGCGGTGAGCGATCAGTTGTGGCAGCCGGCGCAGTCCCGCCAGCCCGGCCGCCGCCTGGAGTTGGGACATGGTTCGGAAATAACCATCGCCCGGCGCATCGTATTCCGCCGCGGACGTGGAGCCAATTACGAGCGAGCGACTTCCGAGCCAGCGATACGCGTTGCGGGCAACGGCCGCCGTCCGCGGGAAGACCAGCGCCTCATAGGCCAACCCCTGCCAGGCCAGTTGCGTGACAGACCATCGCCCCGGGAGTCGGGCCTCCGACGCCCGGCAGGCATCGACGGATTCGTAGAGGCGATGATCATCCGTGACCATGATGCCGCCGAGGCCGGTGGTGAGCGGCTTGCTCCATTGCGTTGAGAAAAATCCGACGTTTCCCCAGGCCCCGGCATGGCGTCCCGCAACCCGCGTACCCAGCGCGTGACAACAATCCTCTATCAGGGCCAGGCCGTGCTCCGCCGCGAAGGTCCGCACCGACTCCAGGCCGGCCGAGGGCCAGCCGTAGGTGTGCTGGATCATGATCGCCTTCGTCCGGCTGCTCAGGGCGCGCGGAAGCCCGCCCGGGTCGAGAGTGCAATAGACGGGCTCGATGTCGACATATTTCGGAATGACTCCCAACCGGGCCGCCGCGGCCGGGACAACCATGCATGTGTAGGCGGGAAGGATGATTTCATCCCCCTGCTTGAGACCCAGCCCGCGCAGCGCGGCATAAAAGGCGACGCGCCCCTTCCAGAAGCCCAATGCAAATGATACGCCGATGGCCTCCGCAAATGCGCGCTCGAATTCAGGGAGTGTCGGACCCGACACGCCCCCCCGCAACGGGAGTGCATACCGCAGGAACGTTGACCATCTTCCGGACATCCCCATCCAGCCGCCTGGGTCAGCGTGACGGAACCCAGCGTCGCGCGCGTCGGCCTGCAAGATACTTGACCAGCGCGACGACGTACGCCCAGTTCACCGCGTTAAAAAAGACCAGTCCAGAAAGACCCCGCAGACGGACCCCGAGCCGATCGGATACGAAGCCCGCGATGGTCAGGAGATAAAACGCCGCCTGCATGGCCAACGTCACTCGATAGATTGGCCGCTCACCCGCGAGAACAATGTTCAGCGCAAGGATCGGGATCAACGACGGTCCGATGAGCCATCGCAGGAACTTATGTGACACGAGTTGAAAACAGTACATTGGAGAACGAAGCAGGGGAAAGCGCGTCAGCGCGTAGAACATGAACCGCCAGGAGCGCAGATTGATGCGGACCCTGGCCTGAAATTCATCTTTGGGACGGGTCCGCGACTCCTCGACAGAAACGGCGGATTCCTCAAAGGTCGTTCGCAGGCCCTGGCAGGCGGTGTGAAATGGGTCAGCCATGTCCATGAACGTGTCCGGCGGGGAGGGAACGAACGCGCTGCGTCTAACGGCGTGAATGGAACCGGGAGCATTCACGCCCGCACCGAATGCCGCCTCCGCGCGGCGCAGCGCCATGACAAACCGCTGATAGACGCCGAATCCCTGAGCGGTGACACTGTTGCCATATCGATACTTGACCCAGCCGGAGACACAGCCCACTCGCGGATCCGCAAAATGAGCCGCCATCGCGCGGACCGACTCGGCGCTCCACATTCCGGTGGCATCCGAGAAGCAAAGGATGTCACCGGCGGCGTTCGCGGCCGCGGCGTTCAGCATCGCGGACTTGCCCAGCCCGCCCTCGAACCGCAGCAGACGGACGCCGCGGCTTTCAAACGCGCGAACGAGGTCGTCGGTCCGGTCGGTCGAGGCATCGGATGCGACCAAGATTTCCAGGCGATCGTGCGGATAGTCCAGGGCAAGGGAGTTCTCCAGCTTGGCCGCAATAGCCTTTTCTTCGTTAAAGGCCGCGATGATCAGGGACACGGGCGGGGTGATCGGCTCGCGGATGAAGCGCCTGCGAACGATCCGGCCGAGCATCAGCATAAGCAGCGGGTATAGGCCCATGCTGTAAATCGGACAGAATACCAGGATCCAGAAGGCGACCTCGGCAGCCGTCACGGCGACGCACCTCCGGCCTCCGGAACCGCGACGCCTGATCCGGAACGCGGGCCGCCCGGCGTGCGCCGCGACATGCAGACGGACTTTAGAAGGTGGGCCATCCGTTCCATGTTGCGAACCACGTCTCCGTCGGCGGCGACACGGGCCGGATTACGGTCCAGCGCTCGGCGCCGAAGCCCGGCGTCCTGCATCGCGCGCGCCAGGGCAGCGGCCAGCGCGTCGGACCGGCGCGGGGGGAAGAGCAACCCGTTGTCGCCGTCGAGCACCCAGGGCCGGTTCGCCGAGATGTCGCTGACGACAGGCGTCAATCCGGTGGCCAGTGCCTCCAGCAGGGCGGAACTCGTACCGTCGCTCAACGACGCCGAAACGTACATGTCCGCCGCGCGAAGCAAGTCCGGCAGGGCCTCCGGCGGCGCGTGGCCGATGAACGTTGTTTCGTGACGCAGACCGGCGGCGCGGGCCCGCGCAAGGTTGGCTTCGAACAGATGCGCCCCGCCGACGAAGGTGCAATGAAACAATCGACCGGACGCCTTAAGGCGCGCCAGTGCGTCAATAATAGTACCGTTGTCGTAAATCGGCTCATGCTTTCGGGTGCAGATGATGCGCATGGCCGGATCCCGAGGCATTCGAGGATCTGGATGGTAGCGCGCACAATCGACACCGAGCGGAAAACAGACCTGTTTCGCCGCCGGCACGCCCAGGCGCGCCAGGGATTGCTCCAGTTCCGGGGATACGACGTGAACCAGATCGGCCCTTGCGCAGACGTAGCGCACGATTCGGCGACGGACGGCGCGGCGCACGCCCCGCTCCTCGGCCTGATCCAGTACGTCTCCTCCGCGGCCGGAAACCACCAGCGGGCCGCGCCACGACAACACGGCAGTGAGGCCGTTTGAGACGATGTAGGGTGCAAAGACCACGTCGGGGCGGAATTCGCGGATGACGCGACGGACGGTGGGAACCCGGGTCAAGTACAGATGTTTATTCTTGTACTTATCAAACGGCTCAGTTCCCACAAACACGGCGTCGACGCCGGGCAGGGGGTCGGGTGCGAATGACAGTACCTTGACCACATCGCCTCGTTGCGTGAAAGCGCGCGCATAGGGGGCGGTCCAGGGGGCATTTGTCTGAGAAATAATCAGCAATCGCATACCGCTGTTCACGACCGGACGGACAAGAAGGCGTCGCGTGACCAGTTGAAGTCCGCGGACGGCCATTCGCGGACTTCCGCTGAGTATCTTTGCCCGCTCAAGTATCACCAGTTGCCCGCGTGCCGACCATCCGCAAGTTCACTCACGAGATCGAGATAGGAACGATATAGACGCGCGCGGTCCCAGCGCTCCACGGCCGCGCGGCGCGAGGCGCACTTGGCGTTCTCGAGGTGCGCAGGGTCTTTCGACAGCGTCAGGAACGCCGCGACCGCACTCTCCACGTTATCGTTCTGATAATTCACACCCGTTCCTGTCCGAGTGACCCATTCAGCGCATTCACCGGGGATGGAATTGGCAACCGCAAGTCCCGCAGCCCAGTAATAGAAAATCTTGTTCGGGAACCAGATGAGCGCCTCGGGCTTAATTGCGTTCCATCCTATGTCGCACTGCCGGAGCGTCGCCGCCCAATCTTCAAACGGCGCAAATCCCAAAAAGTCGATGCGTGGAAGTCCTGCGAGCCGTTCGCGGATCTCCGATTCCAGGGCACCAGTACCGCTGAAGATAAAGCGCACATGGTCGACACGGGATACGATTGTCGCGGCCACGTTCGCGACGGTTCGGACGTCGTAACTCCGGGAGTAACTTCCGGAGTAGATGGACCATATCTCGCCGGGGCGTTTGGCTCCCAGCAGACAGCGCCCCGATGCCGCCGCCCGGTCAAACCCGGACAGATCAATCCCGATGGGCACGACGGCCCGCCGTACGTCGCGGCGGCCATAGCGCCGCGCCTCATCCACATAGGCCCCCGCGACGCCGACGACTGCGTCGGCCACGGCGAAGGACTCCTGATTGGCGCGAATCCAGGGTCGCAGCAGGGCCGGCCACGCCCAGCGGACGACGCCGGGCAGGAGTTGGCGAAAATTTCCGACCCAGATGTCCTGCACATCGACGACCAGCGCTGCCCCGCAGCGCCGTGCCAGCCGAGCAGTGGCGGCCGCGCCCTCCGGCGGGGGGTTACTTGCGATCACGACGTGGGGCGGAGATACGGAGGTCCGGCGGGCTGCCTCCGCCTCCATCCGCAGCGCCCAGGTTCGATGCGACCAGAGGCGGCGCAGGCCGACGTTGTGGCGATAGGGCGGCGCATCGATCCACCGGACGTCGATTCCTTCCCGTCGGCTTGCTTCATCAATCGGTGCGCGTTCGAGATGGTCCTTGAAGCGGTGTGAGAAAGTTGCCGTCCACCACGTCAGATCGTGGCCGGCGGCCCGGAGCAGGCGGGCCAGACTCGTGTACCGTCCCGGCTGTTCCGGTGCGCCCGGAAGCGGGTCGAACGGATTGACGATCCAGACCCGGGCCATCGTCGATCGCTCATCCGGGACGGGCCGGCGCGGCGCGGGTGCGGATCGATGATCCGGTCGGTGCCGCCGCGACGTGGTCGAATAATTCGCCCAGCCGGGCCAGGTTACGAGCCATGTTTCCCTTTTCGTCTACCAGCCGGCGGTTTTGGTGAAAGGCGCGTTCCCGCAGCACCCGGTCGTTCAAGGCGGTCCGCAGGGCCTCGGCCAACAGGTCGGCGCGCCCCACAGGAAACAAGAGGCCGTTTTCGCGGTCCCGCACCCAGGGGACGTTTGCCCGAATCAGCGAGACGACGGGGAAGAGGCCGACGGCGAGGGCCTCGAGCAACGACGAACTGGTCCCGTCGCTGACGGAGGCGGAGACGTAAATATCTGCGGCCGCCAGGAGGGCGGGCAACTGCTCGTGCGGGCGATGGCCCATGAATTCGCAACGACTAAGGATACCGAGTTCGGCGGCCCGGCGCCGGTGGGCGTCGAGCAGGTGTCCGCCGCCGACGAACATACAGCGAAAGGACTGTCCGCCGGACCGGAGGGCGGCCAGCGCATCAAGGATTGTCGGGATATCGTATACCGGTTCATGTTTCCGGATGCAGATCAGTTGCCGCGCGTCGCTGCGAGGCATCGACTCGTGGGGACGGAACCGCTCCACGTCGGCCCCGAGGGGAAACACGACGAGTTTTTCGGCCGGCACGCCCAGGCGACGCAGCGCGTCCGCGAGGTCGTCCGACCAGAGATGCACTCGTGTCGCCCGCCGCGAAATGAAGCGAATCCATCGCTCACGCAGGGGGGTGCGCCACGTCCGCCGGTCGGGCGACTGTGAAAACACGTCGGTCCCCACCGCCGACACGATCACCGGACCCCGGAACGACATCACGGCGACGAACCCGTTCGAGATCAGGTAGGGCGCAAACACGAGGTCGGGTTCGAATCGCCGAACGATCCGCCGGATGCGCGGGAGGCGCGTCAGAAAAAGGCGTTTGTTGCCGTACTTTTCAAACGGCTCGTTGCCCACGAACTCCATCTCCACGCCGTCGATCGGGTCGGGGGCAAAACTGACGACCAGGACGCGGTCGCCGCGCTGGTGGAAGTAGCCCGCATAATACGGCGTCCACGGCGCGTTGGTATGCGCGATCATGAGGATGCGCATGCCCGGCTCCGGCGCGACGGTCGCCGCATCGAATCACGATGTTGACACATGGGCTGAGTCAGTTGAGTGTGATCGTACTGCTCGGGTTGGCGTTCATCTGACATTTGTATTGTCCGACTCATTGCGGACGCGGGTGGCCAATGTCTGAAACCGCGTATCCTGGAGCAATGTTTCTCCGATCACGCGAGCGAGCGCGGCGCAGCCGGCGTCGGTCAAATGCACGTGGTCGAGCAGATGTTCTCGGTCTGCGGGGACGGCGGAATAGCCATCAACGAATACCGCGTCCTGCTGGTTCGCGACGCGGCGCAGAATGGCGTTGACCTGCTGCCAGGTTTCGCAGAGCACGGGAAGCGTCATCCCCTGGTCGGACGCATTGATGTGGCGGCGGATTTCCGAATTCTCAAGGTTCTCAGGGTGTGCGAGGGTGGCCTGAGTTACGAGCACCGGCAATACCCCGTCGGCGCGCGCGAGGAGTGCAAAGTCCACGTAGTTTCTTCGGGCCCAGTCCAGCGCGGACGGGGCTATGGGTTCGTTGGCCGCCGTACCCTCTCGTTCGAGTGACGTGTAAAAAGTTTCGGCGCGAGTCATACGCAAGGAGTGGAGGATATTACGGACGCGGCGGCCGATCTGCGTCGCGCGCGCGACTTTTTGCCAGAGCGGCTTGTACTCTCCGAGATTGGTGTAAAGGACAGGTTCGCGGGTCAACATGCGGAAAAACTTCATGTCGTTCCACGTGTGATACATCAGCGCGGCATGCGGATGCAGCGCCCGACCCGTGAAGAGATAATTCACCTTAGAATTGGAGGCGTCATAACCAGGCAGCCCCAGGTTGACGACCTCCACAGGCATCGCCAGACGGTCGGCGAGGTACTTCTGCAACAGGCGCGGCCAGGTAGTCTCCTCGGTGGACGACTGGAAGCAGAAGGTAGATGACCCGCCGAGCGCGATGAGACGCAGGGTGCCGGGGGCCGGCTTCCAGGCGTAATCGGGCCCGCGGAATCCCAGCCGGTTGATGCGCACCGGGTTACCCGCCAGGTTGTGGACCACCTGGTTCGGCTCGGCTCGGCCCCGGACGTTTCCGTCCGGCACCCAGACCATCCATTCATGGTAGGGAACCGGGGCGACGATCCACAAAAGCCCCTCCGTCACGGCGACCAGGAGCACGATCAGCAGCGCGGCCAGACCCATCCGGGCGCGCAACGTCAGTCGCGGGACTGCGGAAGGCCGGGCCAGTCCGGGCAGGTCGCTCATGGTCGTCTGGTTTTCAGGTTGAGACGAAATGTTGCCTCGATCCATAAGAGCGTCTAACACAACCATCTTGTGGGAGCCGCCGCGGCGGGTGCGTACACAGGCGGGACGCCTGTGCCACAGAATCGTTAGGCGCTTTAAGGGGAGCAATAACGAGTCCGGGCCTGACCGCTCTCGAAGGCGAAACGCCGGAAGCCCTGCGAGGATTCAGATCAGCCATTACTGCCTGTTCGCAATTCTCCCTCGGCCGGCCGACCGCGCAACGCGTTCATAGACATTCTCGTGTGCCGCAACGCTAGCCTCGAGTGTAAACCGTTCGCGCACGTTGGTGCGGGCCTGCTCAGCCAGCCGTTGACGCAGGCGCTGGTCGGCGAGCAGGCCGCCGATCCGCGAGAGCATCGTCTCGTCGTCATCCACATCAACGATAATGCCGTTCAGGCCGTCGCGGACGATCTCGACGGCGCCGCTGACGCGCGTGGTTACTACGGGAAGTCCCAGCCACATCGCCTCGAGCAGGGCGTTTGAGAAGCCCTCGGTGCTTGAGGTAGAGACGAATAAATCGGCGGCGGACATGAGGTCGGCTACGTCCTCCCGGCGGTTCAGGAATTCGACTGTCCCTGTGAGACCCATATCTTCACGCTGAGCGAGCAATGAGTCGTACAAGGGCCCCCAGCCCGCGATGAAGGAGCGCATGTCCGGATGTCGTTCCCGCAGGCGCAACACGACGCGGAACAGCATCGGGTAGTTCTTTGCGGCGACGAGACGTCCGACACACAGCAGCACCGGCGCATCGGCAGGCCATCCGAGACGCGTCCGGAGCGTGGGGCGGTCGGCGGACGGCACGAGACGAGACGGGTCGACGCCGTTATAGATCACCTCAATGAGATCGGGTGAAAGGCGTACGCGGTCGACCAACAGCGACTTCACATTCTGTGAATTGACGATCCGGACCTGCGTGCGGCGCGAGAGGAGACGGTCAAGGAAGCCCTCGTACCAGCGGGTATAGGCCAGCGAGGTGCGGGTTGAGGCGACGATTCCCGGAACGCCCGCCAGGATCGCCGCAGCCCTGCCCCAGAACGAGGGAGCATAGAGCCAGGCGTGCACCACGTCGGGCCGCAGCCGTTTTAGGAGCGACCTGAGTTGCCACAGAAACCGGGGCAAAGAGACGGAGGGCTTATCCAGGAGATGCAACGGACAACCGGCGGCAACGAACTGCGGGCCGATGTCGTTTTCGTCCGCCCAGTAATTGATGGCTGAGTGGCGGAAGCGCGAGCCGTTACTGTGGCGCATGATTGCAAGGGCCTGGCGCTCCGCACCACCGGGCATGAGCGTTCCGAATACGTGGACGACGTGAATGGGTCCTTCGATCGGTGCGCGCACTACGGCGTCGTTGACCAGCAGGTCAGGTGTCGTGAGGAGCGAGTGATTCATTGGCGGCCGGGCATCTTTCATTTCCGCGCCATCAGTCCGCGCTGCCACTTCCGCGTCCGCGACCGATCAGGCGCAGCGCGCGGGTGGTGCTCGCGACGAACAGGTTGAAGGGCGCGCCGCCGACCACACTCAGACGGGGAATCGTATAGGGATTGTCCGGCTGCCCGAGATACCAGGTCCGCGAAGTGAAGGCGGAGGAGTATCCCGCGTTCCGAGCCGCCACGACGGTCCGGTCGTCGTAACTTCCGTAGGGGTAACTCGCTCGCATCACGGGACGACCGATCCTTTCTTCCAGTCGCCGCCGGCTCTCGACCAGCTCGCGCTGTATCTGATGGTCGTCGACGCTGGAAAGGTGCGGATGAGTCAGGGTGTGACTTCCGATTTCGAACCCTTCATCGCTCAATCGGCGCACCTGATCCCACTGCAACGGCTGGTATGCGGCCCGATCCCGACGGAGATACTCGTCCCGCCAGCACTGTTCCATGAGTTCGGCGACCACGGTCGCGCGATCCGGGCCTGGGAGGCGACCGATCCATTCCTTTACCGCATAGACCGTCGCGGCTCGCGCAAAGGGACCGGAAAGGGAGTAACTCCGTCGTTCGCCGTTTGCGGAGAGCGTCAGTCCGCGGCGATCGGTGGAGCGCAGCGCCAGTTCAATCCGGTCGTGCTCATAGGGCCGTTGACGCTCGATCACGTCCACGGTCACAAACAGCGTTGCGGGGAGTGAGGCCCGGCGGAGGATCGGCCAGGCGACCGTGAAATTGTTCTCATATCCGTCGTCGAAGGTGATTGCCGCGACGCGCGGCCGCCACCGGCGTTCGCGGACGATGCGCTCGACCTCGGCCAATGGCACAATGTCGTAATGGCGGCGCAGCCAGGCGAGTTGGCGCTCAAAGTCGGCGGCGGAGACGTGCTTCGTGTTGTACGCGTAGAGTTCGGACGGCAGCGAGCCATCGTGCACGCCGTGGTAGGTCAGGACGGTGGGGAACCATCCGTACCGCTGTCTGGCCACTGCCGGCAGGCCGATGGCGCGAATGACGGCCGAGCCGGCAGAGAGTCGAAAGCGCATCCAAGTCTGGCCCGTGCTCATGGCGGCGTTCTGTCGGCGGCCGGGGCGATGTTCGCACCGGGACGGTCGCGACTCGGATGGGGCCAGTGGCGACCCGGGACGAATCCGTCATTGCGCCTGTTAAACGACTGGCCCAAATCATGCGTTGAATCGCTGGGGCGGTCGCAGCCGGAACGAATGATGTCATGCAGGGCCCGAACGGCTTCCGGCGTCAGCGAGGAGCGATAAGCCCCGCCGGCGCCCGCCGACGACGTCGGAAAAGCGGCGCCGCTGCGTAAGGCCGCGATTGCATCGATCATCAATTCCGCGCCGATCCGGGTCGCGCGCACCATCACGGAGTACGGATGTTCGGCGGACTCCGGAGGCACCCGCCGTTGAGAGACGATCCGCCCGGTGTCCAGACCCTCGTCGATCAGTTGCACCGTAATTCCGATCCACTCCGGGCGGTTCTCGACATAGGCCCACAGGATCGAATCCATTCCGCGGATGGCCGGCATCATTCCGTGATGCAGACTGAGAAAGCCCAGCCGCGGAACGTCCAGCAACGGGCGTCGGACCCAACCCGCGCCGGCCTGAATCGCCAATTCCGGCGCCAGGTCGCGGAACAGGCGCAGGGTTCTGCGCGAGGAGAGCGAGGCGGCCTTGAACACGCGGATGCCCGGCGGCGCGGGAGGCAGGCGATTCCCCGCCTCGCCGCACAATTCGGCCGCCAACAGCCGCTCCTGATCCGCATCGAGCAGTCTTGCCCGGAGTCGACGGGCCTCCATCCGCCGGAGGATTGCCCGCAAACCGCCGCGGCGGCCGATGCGCCACAGTTGGCGCAGTTTCCAGCGCAGCCCGGCAGGGCGCACAACGACCACCGCATCCACGCACCGTGACTCATACAGCCGCCTTATCAGGTATACATTGGTCGGGCCGGGCCGATCAGAGGTCAATAATACCGCCGCTGTCATCGCCCCTATCCCGTCGAAACACCGACGCGGCGCAGGATGTTGACTACGCCCAGTGACTTAGCGCGGACGACATTAACGGAGGGGTCATATACGCCGGCCCGCGATACCTCGAAGCGCGGCCGGGTGCGCTTCACGGGCGTCACGGCAAACGCGCAGGCGAAGCCGGCCCCCGCAACGCGCTCGACCTCGCGTCGACCATAGTCTCCCGCCGGATAGGCGAAGAGGCGTACGGGCCGATCGACGATCTCCGCCAGCATCCGCGTCGGAGCATCGATCTCTTGGGGCAGCGCCTCGTCCGACACCGTGGTCAGAAAGGGGTGACTCTCAGTGTGGCAACCCACCTCCACGAGGGGGCTTTCCGCCAGAACGCGCAACTGCGCGCTCGTCATCATCGCGCAGAAACTCTGCACATAGGGCGGCGGGACCGCGGCAAAATGTTCAGCCAGCAAGTCCTCGAGCGCGGGCCTTGTCCGTGACCAGGGACTTTTCGAGACGAGCCGAAACAGGCCCGCGAACGCCGCCAGGCGAGTATCCCGGTCCGACAGTGGCCATGAGCCACCCAGGAGCGATATGGACGCGGCCCGTGAATAGAGACATACACCGCGCAGGGCCGAAAACCACAGGATGCAGCCCGGCTGATTCAAAGCCGCCGTCGTCGTGAAGAGCACCCAGGGCAATCCACGGCGCTCCATGATCGGCTGAACGACAGTCGCGTTGTTTTCGAAGCCGTCGTCGAAGGTAATAAGGACCGAACGTCGAGGCGGCGCGCGGCCGCGATCGAGGTGCCACAGGAACTCATCGGCCGAAAGCACTCGGAACTCGGCGGACAGCAACTCCATGTGGCGTTCGTATTCGTCCGGACCGAAGTAGGGATTCTCCGGCCCCGATGCCACCGAATGATACAACAGCACCGCGCACGTGGAGCGAGTGATGATCTGCCACACATCCAATATCCCGCTCGCCGTGGCGGCACGGAACGTCAGGTCGATGAGTCGCGTACGAAACGGAAGCATTACGTCAAACGACTAGACCGTTGCGGAGGAGGCGCGTGCAATGGTTTGTATCTCTCCGGGACCAAGTCAGTGAAATCCGGGAATCAGCGGCGAGTGTGGTGCAACGAGCGGCGAAAAATGACCAGGTCGCTTGGTGTCCGTTACACGCTGTTTCACAACCTGCTGTGGCACAGGCGGATGGCGAGCGGGTGCGAGCCCGACGGACCTGCGTTCGCACCTGCGGCGGCGGGTGCCGCAGGGTATTCAAACAGTCGCTTACTCCCGTTGCCGTACGGTTTCACGACTCGATGTTGACATATCGTTCTTATGAACCCTTGCGCGGCTCAAGACACTGAGCGGAAACGCACGAATCGCCATCCGTGGGCTTCAAATCGTCGGTCGATAGGTTGTTGTCCGTTCCAGGGTCAAAAGACCCGCGCGACGGCTTCGGTGTTTACTGACTTCAGGCGATGGTACCACTGCATGAAGCACACCAGGGTCCAGACGGCGGGTCCCAGGTCGATCCCGCCAGCGGCGTGTAATTCGACAATCCGCGTGACGGCCCGTTCGTCCAGCGGGCCGACCTCGCGCACGCGGCGCGGGGCGAGCGTATCGCGGACCCAGTCGGACAGTTCCTTTCGGAGCCAGCGGCCGATCGGCGGGCAGAAGCCCTGCTTCGGCCGATCCACCAGTTCTCGCGGCACTTTGCGATAGAGCAGTTCTCGTAGAAGCGCCTTGGTCGTTTGGCCGCGTACCAGCCACTGCCGCGGCAGCCGCAGCGCCCATTCCACGAGCCGCCGATCCAGGAACGGCGCCCGTACCTCCAGACCCACCTGCATCGCGGCGCGATCTACCTTGACGAGGAACTTGTCCGGCAGGGTCGTGAGCAGGTCCAGCGCCCGCAACACGGACTCCGCCTCACAGCCCTCGAGGATCGCGACCGTGCGCCGGTACTCCGTGTCCTCAAGGGCAAACGAGTCTGATACGACTGCGCCGGTGGTCTCGTGACGAAGCGAGGCGGTGATGGCCACGTACAGGTCGGCCCAGTCGCGATAGCCCACCGAGCGCATCCGCTGCCGCCACTGTGCGCCGCCGAACGGGGCGGCCGCGGCTGCCAGTCCGCGACGCAGGCGGCCGGGAATTCGCTTCAGCGTGTCCATGGCGCGGCCGCGGCGGTAGTGACGGTAACCCATGAAGCCCTCATCGCCGCCGTCGCCGCAGAGGGCGACGGTCACGTGGCGACGGCAGAGTTTCGACAAGAGGTAGGTCGGGATGCCCGCCGTGTCGGAGAAGGGCTCGTCGTAGATGGCGGCGGCCTCCGGAACGGCCGCAAGCATCTCGCGGCCGCTAACTCGAAATTCCTCGTGGGTCGTGCCGAGGTGAGCCGCGACCGCGCGCGCGGCGACTGACTCGTCGAGCGCCGAATCGTCAAAACCGATCGTGAACGTCCTTACGGGTCCGGTTCGTGCGGCGCACATGGCGGCCACGACCAGACTGGAGTCGATTCCGCCCGAAAGCCACGCGCCCAGCGGCACATCGCTGATGAGCCGCCGGCGGACGGACTCTGCGAGCAGCGCGTCCAGTTCTTCCAGTGCTTCCGCTTCGCTGTTCGGCGACCGTCCGTCGCGCGAGACGCAGTCCAGCACGTCCCAGAAACGTGACAAGGTCAGGCGGCCGTCGCGCCACACCGCCCGGTGTCCGGGCGGCACCTTGCGGACCTGCGACAGGATGCATCGCTCGCCGGGCACGAAGCCCAGCAGGAAATAGGCCGAAAGCGCCTGGCCGTCGAAATCGTGCGCGACTTCCGGCAGCAGGGTCAGGGCGTGCAACTCGGAGGCGAACGCGAACGTCGAGGCATCCTGGAAGTAAAGCAACGGTTTCTTGCCCAGCCGGTCCCGCGCCAGGAGCAATTCGCGGCTTCGGCCGTCCCACAGCGCCAGCGCGAACATCCCCTCGAGGCGCTCCAAGCACGACGCGCCCCACTCCTCGTACGCCGCGAGGATCACCTCCGTATCCGTGCCGGTCCGGAAGCGCCGGCCGGTCTGTTCCAGTTCGGCCCGAAGTTCGCGGAAGTTGTAGATTTCGCCGTTGAACACGATCCAGACGTCGCCGCCCTCGGGGGTCTGCATCGGCTGCCGCCCCGCGGGCGAGAGGTCGATGATGCTCAGGCGCCGGTGTCCCAGGGCGACGGTCAGTTGCGGCGCCCGGTAGTTCAGAACGTGCATACCAGAGTCGTCCGGTCCGCGATGGGCGAGGCGGTCGCTCATGGCGCGGACCTGCTCGGCCGCGATCGCCGGATCGCCGTTCGTCAGGATGCCCGCGATTCCGCACATTTCGAGGGAGGGATTCCCAGGCCGTCGCCGCCGATTCAGGCGGGAGCGCCCGCCGCGGCGCGCGCCAGCGCCGTCCGGTGCTGGACGCGCCGCTCGAGACCGGTCAGCAGACCGACCGAGAGGGCCATGAACGTCCAGACCGTCTTGTGGCGCCACGTCGTGTCGTTGAAGACGTCGGTGGTTATCAGCAGGATGATGAACGTACGGATCATGGCCACCAGGTGCCGTTCCGACCCCGTGATCCACTCGGAGCGGCGCATCCGCGAGGAATGGCGCCACGTCCATAAATAGATACTGAAGAACAACAGGAACCCCGGCACGCCCGTCTCGACCAGGATCGTGCAGTAGTTGTCGTGGGTGGTGTCGCGCCACGCGCCGGTCTTGATGCCCGTGGGCCAGAAGTTGCCCATTCCCAGTCCGAAGATGGGATGCTTGGTCGTTTCGCGGATGGCGACCCATTTAATGGTGATGCGTTCGTAACTGCTGCCTTCCCGTTTTCCGAGACTCCCGGTCAGCGTCTCCTGCGTCCGCTTGAAACGTTCGCCGAGCACGGTGCCCGCCAGCCATCCCGGCAGCCAGGCGGCCGCGGCCAGACCGCAGACGGCGACTGCCACCAGCAGCGCGGGCCGGCGCAGAATCGTCTGGCGGTAATGCCAGAAGACATACGTCTGCGCAGCCAGGCCGCACAGGAAGCCGGAGCGGGAGCCGGTTCGCACGAGGGCATAGTTCGTGGCGAGCAACAGACCGACGATGAAGATGCGGAGGACCATGCTCCGCGTCGCGGCCAGGGCGATCCACTGGATGACAATGGCAATGCCGTAGGCGAGGGCGGTCGAGTTGGGATTGAAGAGAAGTCCTTCCGATCGGCCGCCCAGACCTTCCCAGCCCGCGGCGGCGCTGGCGGCGACGTTCGCCAGTGAACCCATCATCATCCAGCCGGAGATGATCCACATGGCGCGGCTGTCCTGGCAGATCGTGGCGAGTACGAAGACCAGGGCCAGCAACTGGTACGCCGTGCCGAGCGACGCAAACGACACCTCCCGGAACTCGGACAACAGGCAACTGACCGACGACCAGAGGCACCAGCCGGCGTACAGGAAGACCGCCGTAGGGATGGGCAGCGACATGCGCAGATACATGATGGCCGCGACCAGACCGCAGGCGATGCCCATGTAATAGGGAATCCGGTAAAGCCGTTCGTCCTCGCCGAACATGAGCACCGAGGCGGCGAACATCCCGATGAGCGCGGCGACCGGAACGGGCGTGCGTTCCAGTTCGTCTTCGGGTAGCGCCAGGAGTTCGGGCGGCTCGAACGGCTGCGGGGCCTGCTCAGGGGAAGGCGGGATGGCCAGCGGGGCGTAGATCGTCGATCCGCGAGTCACGATTCAGTCGTCCATTTCCGGCGAAGGCCTTTGGCCTCCCAATACCTTTTTCGGCAGGCGAACGGCAAATCGTCCTTCGGGCGAACGCTCGCGGCAGGCGCGGCCATTAAGCCGGGTCCTCCGCCAACGCTCGAGTGGGTGCGACGGAGGGCTTCAGCACGCGGTCGAGGCACGCCGCGAGCCGGGCCGCCATGCGGGGGGTCGCATACTGAAGGCCGCGGTCCGGGCCGCTGACTGCGAGTGGGTCCTGCTCTTGACCGCCGGCGTCGACCCGTGCGGTTCCGTGGGGGTGGTCGCGGCCCGCCGGCATCGGGTTGACCGCGGGCTCGCGCCCGCGGGTCTGACCGGTTTGATGGCGGGCGTCGCGGCGGTGGTCCAGGATCGGCCGGCCTGCGGCCCAGGACCGAAACGCCCGCAACACCACCTCGGCGATTTGCTCCACTTCATCTTCACCTGCGGTGAACCCGCATCCGGTCTCGCGGACGATCCGGGCCGCGTCGCCGTCCTGCGGGCCGATCATCAGAATCGGGCCGCCGGCACCCAGGTAGTTATAGACCTTGGCCGGCACCGCGAACGGCCAGCGAACGGTCGCCACCAGCAGTTGCGCGCCGAGAACCTTGGGCATCAGTTCCAGGCGAGGCACGGTTCGTTCAAATCGAACGCAGTCCGTCAGCCCCATTTCCACCACCCGGGCCCGCTCCGATGGATGGGCGGTTCCGTGGCAGAGCAGTTCGTACCGTCCGGCCGGCAGGGCTTTACGGTCGCGCAATTGCCGCAGGGCCTGAATCAGAGGGGCGAGGGAGACCCAGCGATGTACGTTGCCGGTAAACAGCATCGTGAATTTTTCGAATCGCTCCCCCCGGACCCCGTCCCATTCCCGGGGGTCGAAACTGTTGTTCACCACCGTCGTCCGGCCGTGCAGCAGGTCGCCGAACACGTCGAGATGCAGGCGCTCCTGGCCCTGGGTGTTGGCCACGAACGCGGCCGCGCGGGCGATCAGTTCGCGTTCCAGCGCGCGCTCCAGGGCCAGGTTTCGCGGCGCGTAACGTTCCGGAGACGCCGTCCACGGGTCGCGGAGGTCCAGGACGTAGGGGACGCGGAAGCGTTCGGCGATGTCCCGCGCGGCCAGCCCGACGGACCACGGGCTCATGCACGCGAGCACCACGTCAAAGGGGAACTCACGGCGGATCTGCTCCGCCCGGTGCAGCGCGGCCGGACGCCAGGTCACGCAGTCATCCGGAACCATCCCGCCATGAACAACCCGCGCCAGCATGTGAAACGGCACGTGCAGGAGCCGACTCAGGCCGCGGGCCTGCCAGTGACGGTAGGCGTAACTGTGGCGATACCAGTTGCCGCAGGCGGTGCGGTAGACCCGCAGACCGGGCGGGACGAGGTCCATCAGGGAATCATCCCGCGGCCGGGCGCAGCCCAGCGAAACCGTCAGCACGGCCGGCTCCCATCCGTGGTCGGGCAGGTAACGGCAGAGCCGGGCGGGGCGCTGCGAGCCGACCTCGGCCAGCGGCGGGAAACAGACGGAAACGATGAGTACACGTCGAGAAGGCACGGTCAATCCAGGCCAGGAGGAGCAGTTCGATTCGGTGTTGTGGGGAAAAACCGGCGAATCCTGAGGTCGGCTGCCAAGAGCGCCTTACCTAACCCGAGGGAACACCGGCGAGACGCCGGCGCCACAGAGGGAATTGTTCGGCGCGTTAAACCTTTTGCACCCAGGCGTAGGGCTTGGTGCGGTTGGTTTCCCAGTGGACCAATTGCAAACCGTGGTCGGCGAGCAGGTCTCGGAATGAATCCTCGCGCTGGTAACTGAGGCAAAACGGACCGGAACGGCCACGCCACCGCGGTTCGATGCCAAACGCGTCGTAAGCCAATCCGCCTCCCAGGCCCAGCACGCCGGCCAGGACGCTGCGCGGCCGGCCGTTACGCAGCCCAAGGTGACGCAATCGCCAGAAGTAATAGCGCGGGCTGTGCAGCATGAAGAGCCCCGAGCCGCCCGGGGCGAGCACGCGGGAGAACTCGGGGATCGTGCGGAATCGGTTCGTCAGGGGAATCACACCGCGGCAGAACAGAAAATCGATGGAATCGTCGGCCAGCGGCAATTCTTCGATCGAGCCGCAGATCCATTGGAGGGGCGTGGCCAGTTGCGCCGCGATGCTGCGGGCGGTCTCGACGTTTCGGAAACCAAAATCAAGGCCGATGACGCAGGCGGCGCCGAGGCGGTGGAGGAGAATCGAGTGAGCGCCGACGCCGCAACCCGCGTCGAGCACGCGGCGGCCGCGGACCGCATCGGCCAGTCGCGGGAAGCGATCAACCAGCGCTTCCCGCTCGATGTCGTAGTAGTAGGGGAACTGGGGGATGACGCGGCGGCCGAGGTCGGTCAGACGGTAACGCACCGAGTCACCTGCGCTCCCAATCGAAGCGCGCGGCAGCGACCGCGAATGGCCTGACACTGGTTCCAGCAAACCGGCGGTGCGGAAGCGGGCCAAGGCGGAGCGGGTCGCCCCAGAATCACCCGCGAAAGGCCAGTCGGGCGTCGGGATGTCGCTGACCGGATCCGGGACTGCTGCGGGCGGAAGATCTTCACCGATCGTTTCGGCTCCGTGGACGCGAAAGTACGCATCCATCCAGGCCCCGGCCTGCAAGAGGCGGCGATCGTCGAACAGCGTGTTGAGAAATCCCAATGCCAGCGCGGAACGTAACAGCATCGTGGGCATCTCGTGTCAGGGGCTGCTAAACAATAGATTCATGATATTGAAATACATCGGAAATGCAAGCGCCCGCGCAAGAGAATCCCGCGACGCCCCTGCGACGCGGCCGTCGCCGGACCGGTGTTAACGCTAAAAAACCGCCGGCACGGCCGGAGACCTTCGCAACCAGACGTAGGGCTTGGGCACACCCTGTTGCCAGAAATCGACGGACAGGCCGTGTCGGGCGGCCAGGCGCCCGAAAGACCCGGCCCGCTCGTACAAAAGATGAAACGGTCCGGAGATCAGGCGCCAGCGCGGCTCGCGGCCGAACAGGTCGAACGCCGCGCCGCCTGCGAGGCCCAGCAGGCCGTAGACGAATTCCCGCATCCGGTCGCGCGTCGGGGCAAGGCGCTTGATCATGTTCAAGTAATAGCGGGGCGCGTGCAGCATCAACAGGGCCTGTCCGCCGGGCGAAAGGACCCGCCCGAACTCGCTCATCGTCCGCTCGTGATTGACCAGCGGCAGGACCACCCGGCAGAAGATGAAATTCACGCCGCCGTCGGCGATCGGCAGCGCCTCCACCGAGCCGCGTGCGAATTCCACGCACTTTGCCCGAAGCCCCGCCGCGATCAACCGCGCCCGGCCCAGCCGGTCCTCGTCGTAGTCGAGGGCGAGCACCCCGGCCGCGCCGAGCGATGCCAGGAACACGCTGTAGGTCCCGAACCCGCAGCCGGCATCGAGGACGCGGAGGCCGCGGACCGCTCCGGGCAGGGCCGGAAACCGTTCCACCAGCCGTTCGCCGTTGCGATAGTGAAAGAGCGGAAAGGCCGGCAGCAATTCGCGGCCGAGGGCCGTCTGGACGAAGCGCAGGTCGGCGGAACTCCCGGTCGGGACGCCCCTGTTGACGGACAGCAACCCCGCGGCGGCGAAGCGATCGAGCGACTCGATTGTTTGCGTGCCGCGTTCGGGCCACGGCCAGTCGGGGATGGGCACGTCGCTGCATGGATCGCGATAACCGGGTATCGCCAGGTCGGTGCCGACCGAGGCGTGCGAATCGCGGCGGAAGAAACCGGCGAGCCACGCGCCGGCCTGTACGAACGTTACATTCGACAGCAGCCGGCCGAGTTCGGCTACCTGCGCGGGGTCCGATACGCGGTCTGATGCAGGGGTTGAAAGGGAACCCGCTCCGTTACGGTCGCGGCTCGGATCCGCGTCGCGGGTCTGATTCGCGTCGCGGCTTTGGAAACCGATCGTCGCGTCGGTCATGGAATCGCAAGCCGAAGCCACCGCTCGATGGTCACCCAGTTGTCGATCACCCCGCCGCGGCGGACCTGGCGATAAAGCGTATCGACCATCTGCTCGCGGAAGGGGCGTTTCAGGAATGGGGCCAGCCGGCTGTCCGCTCCCAGCACGGCCTCCATCACCGTCTGCCGCCAGCCGGGATGCCGGAGGAACCAGCGGTCATAGTCGACATACTTTCGCGCGTCCCGACCGAAGATTCGCAGACCGCTGCGCCGCCGCAAGGACCCACGGCAACGCAGCCAGAGCATCCGCGCCGGGCCGATGTGCGTCCGGCCGTCGGAGAAGGGCCGGCCGGTCGCGGTCCAGGGCACGTCGGCCAGGCGCGAAAAATGGCGTCGAAAGACCTCGACGTACACGAGGCGATCCCGTCGCAGGGCGGCGGGGATCGTCAGGGCGAAGTCGACGAAGTCGTAATCGAGGAAGGGCGTCAGGACCGGGACCTGACAACGGATCGCGTTGACGGTATTGGCGATGTACCGCCGTTGCCGCTGGCGAAGATGAAACGCATCGAACCAGTCTTCCAGGCGATTCTGTCGGCAATCGTCCACGAATCGGCGGTACTCGTCGGGTACGCGACGAAACAGGTCGGCCAATGCCCGATCTTCCAGGCCGTGGCGTTCGTCGGCGGTCAGTCGGTCGGGCCCCGCCAGGTCCAGGTCCTCCAGCCCGCGATAGAGCGTTTCCGGTTCGCCTTCGCGCAGGGCTGGCGCGACTTTCTCCAGCAGGTAGCCCGTAAAGTGATCGCCCGCCTGCCCGTCAAAGATCGACCGCACCGGCGGACCCAGTCGGCCGAACAACGACAGGCCGTGGAAGTTCCGCAGATCGAGCAGGCCGTCGGTCAGAAACAGGCCGCGGTCGAGATGCTCGAGCAGCGGGTCCGGGCCGACGGGGCAAGAATGATGCCGTGTGCCGGCGATCGAGGCGGCTTGTTCGGCGAAGCGCTGGTCCCAGCAGCCGTTCAGGCCGTAGGTCCAGGTGTCGACGTCTTCGCCCATCGAGGCGAGGCAGCCGACGATGATCCGGGAGTCCAGGCCGCCGGACAGGAGACTGGCGATCGAGCGGCCCGCAGGACGATCCACCTTCCCCTCTATCCGAGCCACGGGCGGAAGCCCGTGGACCTCGGGCTGGCGCCCGCGGCTCTGATCGAATGGAATCGTGCTCTGATAAACTGAGCCGTAGGTCCCAACCAGGAGCGATCGGCCGATCGCCTGCCTTAAGTGATCCACGAATGCGTCCGCGCAGCCCGCCGCGTCGTCGTCGCGGAAGTCCGGCTCATATCGCGGAGTCCAGTATTGTTCGACCCGCGTGTCGTTGGTCGTCAGAGTCAGCACGGTCGCGGGCGGGACCTGGTTAATCCACTCGATCAGGGTGTCGTCGCCCCGGAGGAACTCGCCCCGCAGCCGCCGGGCCAGCGCAGGCAAATTCACCCGCGGCCGAAACCCCGGCAGCCGACAGATGGGCAGCACGCGGGTAGAGAATACGATCCCGCGGCCGACCCGCGCGTAGAAGAGTGCCCGCACTCCGAAACGATCGTCGAACAGGACCACCCGGCGTCCGGCATGATCGACGATTGCTCCGGCGAAGATCCCACGCAGGCGGGCGAGCCAGGCCGTCCCGCTGTTCTTCCAGCCCGCGAGTATCGCCTCGCCGATTGACCCGTCGGGCATTTCCTCTTTGCCGATCGAAACCCGCTCCCTGGCGGTCGCGGCTCTGTTTACGGAGGTTGGAGATCGGATGCCTTCCCCGAGTTGCGAGGCGGAGAGAACCACTTCCCCGAACCAGATCACTGCGGCCGTGTCGTCCGCCGTTCGGGAAACAGAGGCAGACGGCAGGTCGGACCGGCAGGCGTATCGCAGTATGCCCCAGCCCGGACCTACGGCTCCGCCCGAACGTACACCGCCGAAGCGCTCAAACTCGCGGGCCATCGCCGCCAGCGCAGGTCCAACCTCGTCCGGCCGATCCCAGAACGCCACCCCGGCGAAATCGTCGATCGTGGCGTGGACGACCGACCCCGCGTCTGCGGCGCCGGTCGCCGCCGCTCGGTCCGTTTGACCGCACGTTGTTACATCCTGAAGCACTGCAACCACAGTTCGTAATTTGCCAGCCGCCAGACCGCCGTCCGCAAATAGCCCGCGCCGTCGCAGAACCGGGCCAACGTGTCCCGTGCGCCCGATGAATTGAAGAAACCCCGGGAGGCGAAGGCCCGGCTGGAAAACAGGGATTCAATCGCCGTCCGCTGCGACCCGGCGAGCCACTGCGCCTCGGAGGTCGGGAAGGCCCGCTTTCCGGGCGACCGGCAGATTTCCTCCGGAACCAGCCCGCGCATCGCCTCACGGAGGATCCACTTGCTCATGCCGCGGCGGATGCGGAACTCATTCGGCAGCGACAGCACAAACTCGACCAGCCGGTAGTCGAGGAACGGCTGGCGGCCCTCGACGCTGTAGGCCATCGCATTGTGGTCGTCGCTGCGGAGGTAAAAGGGGAGGAAATGGTCGCCCAGCCCTTCGAGGCACCAGTTGTCCAGCGCGCCGTCCGCGAAGCGGCGCGGCGGATTGGGCGCGGCGGGAACGAGGTCTTCCGCCACCCAGGGCATTCGATGCACCGAGCCGTTCCTCAGCCAGGAGGCCGCCTCGGGCGGCATCAGGTGTCGGGCAACCTCCCGCGCGGCTCGCAGCGGGCGGATTCCCTGGAGGCGGCGATAAGCGCGAAACTGGCGCGCGGCGTCGAGCCAGCGGGCTGCGAGGACCTGGTCCGCGATGGCCGGCGCGGCGGCCTCGGTGTATCCCGCGAGATACTCGTCGGCCCCCTGCCCTTCCAGCACGACCTTGATGCCGTGCTCGCGGGCCAGTTTCATGACCTGGCCCTTGGCGAGCATCGCGGCGCTCATGACCGGCTGGTCCTGCACGAGCATGTGGGCGTGCATCTGTTCCAGCAGGTCGGCGTCCTTCGGAAAGGTGTACTTGCGCTCCAGCGGCCGGTCCCGCGCAACGAGGTCGATGTAAGGCCGCTCGTCCACGGCCGGATCATCGAAGCACGCGCTGAAGGTGATGTGCGGCAGACCGCCGCCGGCATCCGGAGCGCGGGAGAGGTTCTCGACGACCATGCAGGCCACGCACGATGAGTCGAGCCCGCCGCTGAGGTTGGTGCCGACCCGGACGTCGCTGATGAGCCGCAGCCGCACCGCGTCCGCGAACAGGCGGCGGAACTCCTCGATGACCTCGCGCTCGTCTTCGACGCGCCTGCGCGGCGCCGAGCCGGGCCGGAAGTATCGCTCGGTCGTGATGCCCGACTCGCTCACCCGCATCCACGTCGCGGCCGGGACCCGGCGAATGTCCTCGAAGAAGGTGTCGTCGCGGTGGTCCATCAGCCCGAGCGCGAGGTAGTCGTAGGCGATCGACCGGTCCGGGCGGCGCGGCACGCCGGGGTAGTTCAGCAGCGCCTTGATCTCGCTGGCGAGGCAGAAGCGCCGGCCGTCGAACCAGTAATAAAGCGGCTTGACGCCGAACCGGTCGCGGGCGATGAACAATTCGCGCCGCCGGGCATCCCAGATGGCGAAGGCGAACATCCCGTTGAAGCGCTCAAGACACGCCGGACCCCAGCGGTCGTACGCGTGGAGGATCACTTCCGTGTCGGTCCGCGAGCGGAAGCGGTAGCCGTCGCGCTCCAGGACGGGCCGGACTTCCTGAAAGTTGTAGACCTCGCCGTTGAAGACGATCCACAGCGAGCCGTCGGCGTTCGACATCGGCTGGTGGCCGGCCGGGGACAGGTCAATGATGCTCAGCCGGCGATGGCCCAGGCCCACGGGGCCGTCGCGCCACAATCCGGCGTCGTCCGGCCCGCGATGCCGGATGGAATCCGTCATCTGCGCGAGGACCGATTCATCGACGGGCCCGCCGTGCAGGTGAAAAACTGCGGTGATTCCGCACATTTCCGGTAGTCCGGCCCCGAACCCCCCTCAACGATCCGCGCGCGGCTCAGCCCCCGCGCCGCTGGCCCTGCCTGTCGACCCGACCGTGGAGCCGCGGGATCGAGCACAGGGCGTTCTCGCCATCCACGAAGGAATCGCCGATCTTCAGCGGCCGCAGTCGACCCAGCGGTTTCCAGATCGGAACATGGAAAACGTATCCGCGCTCCGCGAGCAGGCGCAGCATGTCCGCCGGCTGCCAGCCGAAACGCTGCGCCGTGCGGGCGTTGAGTTCCATGAGCCACATCGGCGGCTCCGGCCCGTCAAGCAGCGAACGGGCCCCGCGGAGCACTTGCAACTCAGACCCCTCCACGTCGCATTTCACGAGGCGAATCCGACGGATCCCCGCCGCGGCGCAATAGCCGTCGAGGGAGTCGACGCGGCACTCGAACGGCCGCGCTGGTTCGTCGTCGCCGGCGCGGAGCGAGGCGGCGCCGTGATGCGGCGGGACGTGAATGACCGCGGTGTCGGGCCGCTCGCCGAGCGCCAGGAGATTTCGCACGACTCCGTCGCTGGCGCCATTCGCGCGGCAATTGCGTTCCAGCAGGTCAAACGCGACCGGCGACGGCTCAAATGCGTGCACGCGGCCGCCCGGACTGACCAGGCGGGCCATCAGCGTCGAGTACCAACCGTCATTCGCGCCCACATCGAAACAGACGTCGCCGGGCCGCAGGAGCCGGCGCAGGAGCACCGTTTCCCGCGGGTCGTAGGTGCCGATCATTATGAGGTTGAAGGCGGCCGGATCCCGGGCGTTGAGGACGAAGCGCCGCCCGTCCGGGCAGCGGACGACGACGCGGAAGCCGGGCGGCAGGTGAGGCACCACCCGCCGTTCCACTTCGGAAAGCAGGCGCGAGGTCCCGCGGGCCCTCGGAAAGCGGCGGACGTAGGACCTCGCCGCCAGTAACGCGAACCGCGAGCACAATGCGCCTAACATACCACCCGCCCCCGGCTCGGGGTCGCCGGTTCCGCGCCGTCTTGAACCGCGGCCGCGCTTCGCCGATAGTCCGCTCCGCGCTGATGAATCAGAAGACGCTCATCGCCTTCAACACGGCCGCATCTTACACCCGACAGGCCGTCCGCCTGCTGATCAATTTCGCCCTCGTGCCGTTCATCATAATCAAGGTCGGGAAGGACGGCTACGGGCTGATCCAGAACGTGCTGACGCTGGTGGGGTTCCTGATCATTCTGGATGCGGGGATGAGCGCGGCGGTCGAACGCTTCGTCGCCCGCGAGGTCGCCCTCGGCAACGACCGGGGATGCCAGGAGACGTGGATCACGTCGCTGACGGCGTATCTCGTCCCGTTCGGGGCGGTGGTGCTCCTGGTCCCGCCGCTGTCGCCGTGGATCGTGGCGACGATCAAACTCGATCCCGACTCCGTGCGGACGGCCATTATCCTGCTGCTGATCGCCGGCGCGACGCTGGCGGTGAGTTTTCCGACCAACGCGTACCGGGGCGTGCTGCGCGGCCAGCAGCGCGAATACTCCATCGCCAAGGTCGAGATCGCCGTTGAACTCCTCCGGGCCGGGCTGATCGTCTTGGTGCTCACCTATGTCAGCCGGAGCGTGGTGTGGTTTCTGGCCGTTACGGCCGCCACGACGGTCGTCGGCTACGCGGCGCTCGCCGTGCTCGTGCACCGCGGCTATTCCTGGGCGCGGTTCGACCGGACGGCGGTCCGCCGCGAACGGCTGGGCGAGGTCCTGCGGTTCTCGGCCGGGTCGTTTATCGCCCAGGTCGGCTCGATGCTCAATCTCTTCCTTCATCGGTTCCTGATCGGCGCGCTGATTGGACCGGCGGCGCTGGCCGAGTATTTCGTCACAGCGGTGTTCTTCCGCGACACGCTCGACGGGCTGCTGATGCAGTTTTCCGGCACGATGGTTCCGGTGGCGGCCCGCTTCCAGGCGACCGAACAACGCGACTCGCTGAAGCAACTGCTTCTTCGCGGCAGCAAGTACGTCGTCCTGCTGTCCGGGCTGCTGATCGCGCCGCTGGCCGCCTTCGCCGAACCGCTGCTGAACGTCTGGCTGGAAAACGATCCATCGTTCACGCGGCTGTGGCCGCTGTTTGCGGGAATCCTGGCCGCCACGTGGCTCGAACTGACCCGCGGATCGTGCCACGCCGTGCTGGTCGGAATGGGCCGGCTTCGGCTGCTCGGGATCGTCAATATCCTGGCGGTCCTGTTCGACGGCGGGGTCGCGCTGGTGCTGCTGGCCGTCACGGACTGGGGCCTGTACTGCTTTCTGGCGGCGGCGTTCGCCGGCGTTCTGCTTCGGCGACCGATCATCAACTGGTATGCGTGCCGCGTCGTCGGAGTTCCGTTGTCCACCTATTATTATCGCTGCGTCGCGTCGCCTGCGCTGCCCGCACTGGCCGCCTACGTGGCCGGACGCGCGATCCAGAGGGTCCTTACGCCCGAGGGTTATCCGGGACTCCTGCTGGGGGGCGCGGTGAGCGTCGCGGCCGGAGTTGCCTTTTGCGCGGCCGTGACGCTGAGCCGCGAGGAACGCGGGGAACTCTTGTCTCCGCTGCGCGCCGCGCTGTCGCGTTTGCGCGGGACATGAGCCCGGTGAACGCCGTTTGACATCGGTCCGCGGCGCCAGCGAGGCCGGTTTGCAATCCGTTGACCGACACGGCCCTCGCCGGCGCTTCGGGCTGTACACCAGCAAGTCGCGTTGTGTGGATCAACCCGGCGCCTTCGCGTCATCCCGCGCGACGGACTTCACTGCGTCCGCCACGTACGTCGTCATCTCGTCGGTCATTTCCGGGTACACGGGCAGCGAGAGCACTTCGGCGGCGGCCCGCTCCGCCTCGGGGAAGTCGCCGGGTCGATGGCCGAGCGAGGCGAAGCATTCCTGCAACGGCAGCGGGACCGGATAGTAAACCCGCGCGGCGATCCCCCGGCGCGCGAGGTGCTCCTGCATCGCATCCCGGCGGCCGGCCGGCACGCGGATCGTATATTGGTGATACACGCACCGGTTGTAGGGATGTATGAAGGGCGTTGTCACGTCGCCGACGGCCAGCAATTCGTCGTACCGGGCCGCGCGCCGCCGGCGGGCCTCGGTCCAGCGCTCCAGGTGCCCCAGTTTCACCGCCAGCACCGCCGCCTGAATCGCGTCCAGCCGGAAATTGCCGCCCACCTCCGCGTGGAAGTATTCCCGCTCTCCGCCGTGCACGCGCAGCGTCCGACACCGCGTCGCCAGTCGCTCGTCGTCCGTCAGGATCATGCCGCCGTCACCGAATCCGCCCAGGTTTTTGGTGGGGAAGAACGACAGGCAGGTCATCGCCGCGCACTGGCCCGCGCGTCGGCCGTGATGCTCGGCCCCGATTGCCTGCGCGGCGTCCTCGATCACGGCCGCGCCCCGGCGATGCGCAAGCCGCCTGATCTCCCCCATCTCCGCCATTTGGCCGTACAGATCGACCGGAATAACGGCTTTCGTCTTCGGCGTGAGGGCGTCCGCCACGAGGCGCGGGTCGGCGTTGAAAGTGCGCGGGTCGATGTCTACGAAGACCGGCCGCGCGCCGAGCCGCGCCACTGCTCCGGCCGTGGCGAAGAAGGAGAACGCCGGGACGACCACCTCGTCCCCGGGCCCGACCTTCAGGGCCATCAGCGCGCAGAGGAGGGCATCGGTCCCGCTACTGACGCCGACGCCGAAGCGCGCCCGCGAATACTCGGCGATCTGCCGCTCCAGCGCGTCAACCTTCTCGCCGAGGATGAAGCGCTGCGCGGCGCAGACCTCGAGGATCGCCGCGTCCACTTCGGCACGGACTTCGGCGTATTGCGCGCGCAGGTCGAGGATCGGAACGTTCATGGCGCCTCCGGGACCGGCGTAAAGCCGCCGCCGCCGCGGAGCGACTGCTGTCCCGCCTCCAGCACCCGCACCACGCGCAGGCCGGTTTCGCCGTCCGTCTCGATCGGCGCGTCGTCCAGCACGGCGTCTACAAACGCGCGGCACTGCACGGCTAGAGGTTCGTCGCCGGCGATCCGGGGGATCACGATGTCGCCGCTGCGGAGCGTCACCGTATCGCGGAACTCGCGCAGCGACTCGGGCCGGTCCACGCCCTTGTCATACACCCGGACCTTTTCGCCCGCGGACATGTCGTCAAAGGTCACCATGCGCCGCGTACCGACGAGCGTCAGCCGGCGGACCTTATGCGGGTCCAGCCAGGACACATGCACGTGCCCCATCCGCCCGTCGGCGAACATGAGCGTCGCGAACACCACGTCCTCCACGCCCGGCTGAATGTAGGCCTGTCCCGACGCGGAGACGGCTGTCGGCGCCGCGCCGAACAGGCGGCAGAGCGTGGCGACGTCGTGCGGGGCGAGCGACCACCAGGCGTTCTCGCGCTGCCGAACGACGCCGAGGTTGATCCGCTGCGTATAGGCATAGTAGACGCGGCCGAGTTCGCCCTCGCGGACCATTTTTTCGAGGTATCGCACGGCGGGGTGATACTCGAGCACGTGGCCGACCATTAGTTTCCGCCCGACGCGACGGGCCAGGATGACAAGTTCGGCCGCCTCGGCCGAGGTCAGGGCAAGGGGCTTTTCAACGAGGACATGCTTTCCTGCCCTGAGCGCGGCTAAAGCGAGCGCGTAATGCGTTGAAGCGTCCGTGGCGACGGCCACCGCGTCGACGTTCGCGTCGCTCAGCGCCTCTTCCATTCGGACTGTCGCCCTCGTCCCGCCGTGCGCGGCCGACGCTCGACGCAGCGTTTCCTCCTGCCGATCGCACAGCCACGCCAGCCGACAACGCGGGGTCCGTGCAAAGGCGGCCAGAACGTGCCGGCCCCAGTTGCCCAGGCCGGCCACGCACAATCGCAACTCACGAACTGCGCGGGTGCCGCTCATGGCTCGTTCATTATGCCTCGCGCAACAGGCCGGACTCTTCGACGTAGGCCGCTCCACAGTCCGCGCACGCGAGGACGGCGCCTCGCGTCTCGAGTCGCGGCCCGCAGCGGCAGACCCAGCCGACGCGCCGCGCCGGGTTTCCGACCACGAGTGCGAAGTCCGGGACGTCGGCGGTTACCACCGCTCCGGCTCCGACCATGCAATGCCGCCCCAACACCGTGCCGCACAGGACGGTCGCGTTCGCGCCGATAGTCGCCCCCCGCATCACGCGCGTCTCCTCGTAGTGTTCCTTCCTTGACACCTTGCTGCGCGGGGTCCGCACATTGGTGAACACCATCCCCGGTCCGCAGAAGACGTCGTCCTCCAGCACGACGCCGTCGTAGATCGAAACGTTGTTCTGCACCTTGACGTTGTTGCCCAGCCGCGCGCGGGCGGCCACAAACACCCCCTGCCCCAGGACGCAACCGGCGCCTATCACCGCGCCGGACATGACGTGGCAGAAATGCCAAATCTTCGTGCCCGGCCCGATTTGCGCGGGGGAGTCGACTTCGCTGGTCGGATGGACAAAGACGCCGGGAATCGCCACGGGGTTCACTCTTTACCGTTTACCGGACGTACGCGTTTGCCGGCTGCCCCGCTGGGGAAATGCGGTGCTTGCGGTGAGGTGGATCGAACTTGCTGCGGCTAGACTCCGTCCCCGTCGGCCGCGCGGATGATCGACTGTAACCACATATATTCCAATTGGTTACGTCAAAAACGTACCGAGCCGCCGGGTTTTTTTGCGCTTCTTTCAGCGGTCCAATCACGACCGCCGTTTGTCCTTCATCGGCCACAAATGCGTCAGACTGGCCGCTCGCAATCAATCCTATCGCCACAGCCGGAGAACTCACAGGCGAGGGGTTCCGGCCCTTTCACGGGGCGCTTCGAATTGTGTTTCCGATCCTCCGGGGTCAATCGGCGGGCGACATGACCCTCCGTCCAGCCCGCACAACGCTATTGACTGTACGGCCCGGTCGTTGGTCCGGGTCGGGCGGATGCGGGGCGCCGAGTCGGATATCATGGCTCACAAGCGCAGCCCCGGCGCGTCGCCCGGGCCGAACTAACGGTTCGGAACCACCTGCGTCGCGGCCGCAGAGGAGCCCGACGATGGCCGGAAACGGCTCAACGTTTGACGAAATGCTGGGCTATAAGACGTGGGCGCGCGACAAACTGCTGGCGGCCGCAGTCGACCTGTCTGACGAACAACTCGACCGGCCGTTCGAAATGGGCTGCGGGTCGCTCCGGGCCACGTTGCACCACTTGTGGAGCGCCGAGCGGATCTGGTTGTGCCGCTGGACGGGCCGGGATCGAGGGGAATTCTCCGAACAGTTGTCGCACCCGCGACCGGACGTGGCCGCGATGGGCGGCTGGTTTCGCGCCACGGCCGAGGAACGGAATGCGTATCTGGCCGAGCGCCGGTCCGCCGCAGCGCTGGATTCGCCCATCTCCTTCGTCGACCGTGCCGGGACGCCGTATACCTTCCCCCTGCGCGCGCTGCTGCTGCACGTCTGCAACCACGGGATCCATCACCGCGCACAGGCGATGCACATGCTTCGGCGGCTAGAGGTCCCGCTGCCCCGCCCCGGCCTCGACTACCTCTTCATGAAGATCGAACAGGCCGGGGCGGCGCCGCCCGCGCTCGATCTCCGCACGATCCGCGATCTCTACGAATTCGCCGACTGGGCAAGGGAGCAGGTCCACGATGCGGCGGCCGGACTCTCCGACGACCAACTCGACCGGCCGTTCCCGATCGGGATGGGGTCGCTGCGGAAGAACCTCGTCCACGTGCGCGACGGCGAACAGTGGTGGCTGAACAACTGGAAGGGCGATTCGGGCGCGCCGTTTCCGGCGACGGACGAGACGCTCTCGATCTCCGACCTGCGCCGCTCGTTCGACGCCGTCGCGGCGGAGCGCAACCGTCAGATCAACGTGATGAGCGATGCCGACCTGCAACGGATTGTCGAGGGGCGGCCGCGGCCCGATGTCGTGCGCCGCTTCCCGATCGGCGTAACCATGCTCCAATTGTGCAGCCACGGGACGCACCACCGGGCCCAGTCGCTCAACATGCTGCGTCAACTGGGGGCGAAGCCGCCGCCGCTCGACTACGTGACGATGCTGAATCAGCCGGGCCGGCGCGGACGAAGGGCGACCCAATGAGCCGGCCTTCCGAGATCAAACTTCTGTTGAGCCAACTCGACGACGCGTATGATCGGCCGGCCTGGCACGGGCCGAACCTGCGCGGCTGCATCCGCACGGTTCGCGCCGCGCAGGCGTTGTGGCGACCGGGGCCGCGCCGCCACAACATCGCGGAGATCGCCGTGCATTGCGCCTACTGGAAGTATGCCGCCAGCCGGCGGCTGCTGGGCGAGAAGCGCGGCTCGTTTCCGATGAAGGGCAGCAACTGGTTCGCCCTGCCCGCGCGACTGACCGACCGGCAATGGCGCGAATACGTCGCGTTGCTCGACGAGCAGCACCGCCGGCTGCGCGGCGCGGTCGAGGGCCTGTCACCCCGGCGCTTGTCGGAGATTCCGCCCGGGGGGCGGATCCCCAACGCGAAGGTGATTTACGGCATCGCCGCCCACGACGTGTATCACGCCGGGCAAATCCGGCTGCTGAAGGCGCTTCGCGGCGGGAGGTAGGGCAGCGGTCTGCCTCGTTCGGCGGACGGCCTGTTATGCTGCGGGCGGTGCCCCGGTCGGAACAGAGGTGTCCCCTTGGTGCGATTCGCCATCCTGCTCTACGGCGTCCTGGCGTACCTCGCGTTCCTGGGGGCGTTTCTCTACCTGATCGGTTTCGTCGGAGATTTGTGGGTCCCGCGCTCCGTCGACCGCGGCCCCGAGGCGCCGCCCGCGCGGGCGGTCGCAGGCAACGTTGCCCTGCTGCTCGCCTTCGCGGTCCAGCACACTGTCATGGCTCGACCATGGTTCAAGCAGCGCTGGACGCGCTGGATCCCGCCGGCCGCCGAACGATCCACGTTCGTGCTGATTGCCAGCGGGCTGCTGATGCTGCTCTATTGGCAATGGCGGCCGCTGCCCGGCGTGGTGTGGGAAGTCGAGCATCCCGCGGTCCGTGCCGTGTTGCTCGCGCTCTTTGCCAGCGGCTGGGGGATCGTGCTGCTGTCCTCGTTCCTCATCGACCACTTCGATCTGTTCGGGCTGAGACAGGTCTGGTTGAACTGGATCGGCCGGGCGTACACGGCGCCGGATTTCAAGGAGCGGTCGCTTTACCGCGTCATCCGACATCCGCTGATGCTGGGGTTTCTCATTGCCTTTTGGTCCGCGCCGGTCATGACCACGGGCCGCCTCGTGTTGGCCGGCGTCTTCACCGGTTACATTCTCGTAGCGATCCGGATTGAGGAACGCGATTTGCTCGCGATGCACGGTGCGTCCTATTCCGAGTATCGCCGTCGTACAACGAGGCTGGTGCCCTGGCCCTTTCGCCGCGGATGAGCCGGGGCGCGCGGTCGAATCCATCAAAAACCGGAGCGAATAGCCATGCGGTTCTCCGCCTCCTGCGCTGCGTTCATCGTCCCGGCGGTGTTGCTGGTTTCTGCCGGTCCGGGCTGTTCCATCGGGCCGGCGGCCATCCGCGTCAGCCAGGCGAAGTACAACGACGCCATCCAGTACACGACCAACGAACAGTTGCTGCTCAATCTTGTCCGGCTGCGCTACCGGGACGTCCCGTTCTTCCTACAGGTATCGAGCGTCTCAACACAATTCGAGATCGACCAGTCGTCCGACGCGACAGTCACCGTGACGGAGAACGTCGGCCTCAATCCGATCAACCCGACGGTCCTCAACGTCGGCGGGCGGATGGGCTATTCCGAGCGGCCGACGATCACCATCACGCCGCTTCAGGGAAACGAATTTGTCAACCGGATGCTCTCATCGTTCGATCTGGACACGATCGCCCTGCTGCACACGGCCGGCTGGTCCATCGACCGCGTCCTGACCCTCACGCTCAGCAGCATGAACCATCTGGCCAACGCGCCCAACGCATCGAGCCCGACGCCGGACGACGTGCCGGAATTCCGCGACTTCGCGCGCGCGACCTTCCTGCTCCGGGAGTTGCAGAAGCGGCAGGCGCTCTTCATCGGTCACGACCTGCGCGAGCGCGACGTGAGCGGGCCGCTTCCGGCGGCGGCGGTCTCCGCCGACCACGTCCTGAACGCGGCGCGGGATGGGCTGATACTGCGGAGGGCCGAGCGGGGTGACGCGTATGCGGTGCGCCGCGCCGAGCGCGTCCTGCGGATCGGCGTCGCCGAATCCGCCCGCGAAGCGCCGGAGTGGCGCGAGGTCGTGTCGCTGCTCGGACTGGAACCCGGGCAGGACCGGTACGACGTCGTTCTGAGTCTTTCGGGGCTTGCGGAATCGCCCCGGGCGGAACGGTCGCGGGAGATCCGCGTCAGCGCGCGGTCGCTGCTCGGTACGATGTTTTTGGTCTCCCACGCCATCGAGGTGCCGGAGCGCGACCGGGCCGCCGGCCTGGTCACCGTCACGCGCGACGCCGCCGGAAACGAGTTCGACTGGCTTCCCGCCATCAACCATCTGCTCCGCATCCGCGTTTATCCGGTCAGGCCGCTTTCTTGCGCCGTCGCGGTTTCGTACCGCGGCCACTGGTTTTACATCGACGACGCGGACCGCAATTCGAAGGCGACGTTCCTGCTGCTCGCGCAACTCTTCGCGCTTCAGGCCGGTAGCCAGGCACCGGGCGCGCCCGTTTTGACGCTGCCGGTCGGCCGCTGATGGGGCGGAGCGTCACGCGGAAACGCTCCGGCGCGGTCGGTTCGCCGGGTGCGCGGACGCCCTGTTGTCAGCCGCCCGCGCGTGCTATGATTCCGCTGTGCTAGGGGCGGCCCGCCGCGGCGGGCATGAGACGCGGGCGCGATCGGCCTGCGGACCCTTGGAACCTGATCAGCGACGGGCCGCGCGGGCTGGATTCGGCGCGGCCGGCTGCGTAGGGAAGCGAATCATGTCCCCCATCCTTTCGGATCGGAACCCGCCGCCCCCGGTCGCTGCCAGCCTTGTGGGGGCTGATTCGTTGTTCGTAGCAGCCAATCGCATCGAAGGCGTGTTCTGGGCAACCTTGGGAGTTTTCTGCCTCGTCGCCACAGTTCGGCGTCGCATTCGCCCGGTCTGGCAGGGCTGGCTGGTCTCCGCATTTCTGCTCGCATTCGGCGTAAGCGACTGGGTCGAGGCGAAGACAGGGGCGTGGTACGACCCGTGGTGGCTCTTCGCATGGAAGGCGTGTTGCGTCGCAGCGATATTGGTGTTTCTGCTGTACCAGGCCGTCGGGCGTCGGCGAAACGCTGACAGTGTTTGACGCTCAGGCGCGGCGCATCCGGCGCCGGCGTCGCGGCAACGAAGGGGTGTATGCCTTGACCCTAAATGTGATTCGAATCGGGATTATTCTGATTGTGCCCGCAACCGCGTGCGGCGCGGATCGATTGGCCCCTCGCGATCGAGAAATCAAATCGCAAACGGTCGTGATTTCAGTCCGCGATGTACGGATCAATTGCTACCTCGCCCGGCCTGCGAACGCGGGGTCAGTGCCCGGCCTGGTGCTCGTGCACGAGTGGTGGGGCCTGAACGACTGGGTCCGACAGCAGGCCGACCGGTTCGCCCGGCGGGGCTACGCAGCCCTGGCCGTCGATCTGTACCGGGGCGAGGTGGCCCACGACCGCGAACATGCCCACGAACTGATGCGCGGGCTGACCGACGAGCGCGCGCTGGCGGACATGCGGGCGGCGTTCGACTATCTCGCCGGTCCCGGCTCCTCTGCAAAGGACAAAAGTGGCGGTGAAGGCGACATTCCAGCCGGCGTGTGCGCGGGCCGGCCGGTCGGCGTGATCGGCTGGTGCATGGGCGGCGGACAGGCACTTCGTCTGGCAATTGCCGAGCCCCGGGTCGGCGGGACGGTTGTCTGTTACGGCCGGCCGGTCACAGATGTCGAGCAATTGCGTCGCCTCCGCGGGCCGCTGCTGGGCATCTGGGGACAGATGGACCGGGGCATCGAGGTGGAGCCGTTTCGCAAGGCGCTTGAAGAGGCGGGCGTCCGCGCGACGCAACACGTGTATCCCGGGGCGGGACACGCCTTTCTGAACGAGAATAACTCGCGCGGCTATAACGCCGAGCAGGCGGCTGCGGCGTGGAAAGACATTGCGACGTTTCTCGATGCGTGCCTGGCGCGGCCATCGAAGCGCGATGCACCGCTCCGCGGAGATCGCTGAGAATCGGAGATGGCGGCGGTGACGGACTTTCGTGATCTTTTTTCGGCCCGCGCGGCGTGTTACGCCCGCGCCCGGCCGGGCTATCCCGCCGCACTGTTCGATTACTTGGCGTCGGTCGCGCCGCGGCGGGGGCTTGCGTGGGACTGCGGCACGGGAAACGGGCAGGCCGCGGTCGGGCTGGCGGCGCATTTCGAGCGCGTGATCGCCACGGACTCGAGCGCCGCGCAGATTGCGCATGCCACGCCCCACCCGCGCGTCGCGTACCGCGTCGCGCCGGCCGAATCGGCCGACCTTGAGCCCAAGAGCGTCGATCTGATCGCCGTGGCGCAGGCCCTGCACTGGTTTGATCTCGACGCCTTCTACGCGAACGTCCGCCGCGCCGCCGCACCCGGCTGCGTCATCGCGGCCTGGTGTTATACCCTTCCGCGCGTCAGCCCTGCCCTCGACGCCGTCTGCGCCCGGTTCTATCGCGATGTGGCCGGTCCGTACTGGGCGCCGCAACGGCGCTTCATAGACGAGCGGTATGAATCCATTCACTTTCCGTTCAATGAATCCGAAGATCAGAACCGCGACCGGAAGCGGGTCGGTAATTCGTTCGCCTGCCGCGCCGACTGGAACCTAAACCAGTATTTCGATTACCTCTCTTCCTGGTCCGCCGTGCAGCAATACAAAACGGCACGGGGCCGCGACCCCGTTGATGAAGTTCGTGCCGACCTGACCGCCGCCTGGGGAGCGGAGGAGGCACCGCGGTCCGTGACCTGGCCGATCCATCTCCGCGTCGGCCGGATTGAATCCAGTGCCCCTAAATCCGTCGTCGCGTTGCCCAGCCGAGGGGAGAATCGAGGCCAATCATGAGGTTGGAGGTTCAGGCGACTATAGACCTGTTGCGGCGGACTCCGGCGGTATTACGAACGCTACTGGCAGGACTGGGGCCGCAATGGACTCACTCGAACTACGGGGAGGATACGTTCAGTCCGTTCGACGTATTGGGTCACCTGATCCACGGAGAAAAGACGGACTGGATGGCGCGGGCGCGGATCATCCTCGAGCGGGGGACCGCGCGCCCGTTCGACCGATACGACCGCTACGCGCAGTTCGAGGCGTCGCGCGGCCGGACGCTCGACGAACTACTCGATGAGTTCGAGCGACTGCGCACGGACAATCTGAAGGCGTTGGCCGACCTGGGCCTGACCGAAAGGCAACTGGCGCTGCGCGGCGTTCACCCGTCGCTGGGCGAAGTAACGCTCACCAACCTGCTGGCGACCTGGGTGGCGCACGACTTGAACCATCTGGCACAGATCGCGCGGTGTCTGGCGACTCAGTACGCCGACGCGGTGGGGCCGTGGCGCGAATACCTCACCATTCTGAAGTTACCCGTCACCCGGATGGACCCCGAGGGCGCCGCGCGCCGCCGGGCGGCGAGCGAGGCGAAGCCGCGACCGACCGCGGCCGCGCGGAACGAACGATGATCGAAGACCATTGTCGGGACCGACCATGATGCACCGCATCTCACTGTCCGATTCATTCAGATGGTGTCTGGGGCGCGGGATCATGGTCTGCGCCCTCTGGATGACAGCGTCCGCCTGTCAGGCGGGTCCACGGCATGCGGCGGAGTTCTCCGCAGCGACGGGCTCGCCGTACCGGGTCGGGCCGAAGGTGACCAGCGTAGCCGCTGCGGACCTTAACGGCGACGGCTTCGTCGACGTCGTGGCCGGTCACGCACGGCCGGCGGGAGAAGGATCGCAGGCGGGCGGGATCACGGTCCTCTTCGGAGACGGCGGCGGGCGGTTTTCCGGAAGTCGCCTGATTCCTCTGGAGGGCGCGGGCATACAGGTCTGCGTCGCGGATGTAAACGGGGACCGTCACCCGGACATCGTTGCGGTTCGTCACGACAGTCATGACGTCTACATCATCCCCGGCGGTCCCGCGAGCCGCTTTGTTGCCGGCAGCCCGCATCCGCAGACCCGCGTCAGCGGAAAGCCGCATACGCACGCGCTGGCCCTTGCCGACTTTGACGCGGATGGGCACACGGACCTTGCGACCACCAACGCCGACGACGACAGCGTGTCGGTCCTGTTGGGGGATGGTCGCGGCGCATTCCGACCGGCGGCCGGCTCTCCGTTCGCGGTGGGCCGGACGCCGTATGAAGGAATGGTCGCGCTCGACATCGATCGCGACGCGCGGATCGATCTGATCATGCCCCTGGTCGGCGATCGAGCCGTCGGGATCCTTCGGGGTGACGGGCGCGGCGGTTTCGGTTCGGTCCGCAAGGTGCCGGTCGGCCGGCCGCTCAACTCGATCGGGCTGCACGATCTGAATCGCGACGGCCTCCCGGATTTGATCCTGCCGGACGAGAGTCTGCCCGGCGCCCGCTGGATGTTCAACGACGGCCGGGGCGCATTCGCCGAGGCGGACGGGGCGCGGGTGCGGCTGCCGATCGACGTCTGGGCCGCGGCGACCGCCGACCTCGACGGCGACGGTGGGATCGCCCTGGTGCTGGGCGGACGGGGTTCGAGTATCTACTGCGTCCGGCTGGATCGGGGCGGGATTCCGCATTCCGATCCCCTTTCCGTGGCCACGGGGGGGCGCGACCCCGGCGCGCTGGCGGTCGCCGACGTGAACCGGGACGGAACGCCAGACGTGATTACGGGAAACTTCGTGAGCGGAGACGTATCTGTATTGCTGGCGCAGTGAATCGAGGCGGCCGGCCGTGCACGGCACGAGTATGACCGTCATTAGGAAAGTACGATTGACGGTTGAATAAAAAAAACGTCGGGCAGCCATTTGATGCCCACGGATGGTCATCCGTGGGATTCTATTCCGTGTCATTGGCCGCTCAGACTTCAAGAGGAGGACTGACATGACCCAGTTGCAGGCCGCCCGGAAGGGCATGATCACTCCCGAAATGGTCCGCGTGGCGCAGCGCGAATGCGTCACGCCTGAGTTCATCCGCGACGAGGTGTCCCGGGGGCGGCTCGTGATACCGGCGAACGTGCGGCATCTGGCGGGCAGCGGCGGTCACGCGGCGCGCAGCAAGTCTCGAGCATTGAGCGGTGAGTTTACGGCGACCTACAATCAATCCAATACAAATCGCTACTTGACGCCGGCTACTCGCAACTCCCCCTCGCTCGGTCATCCGGGCCATCGAGCCGACGCGGCGTTCTGGGTCAACCAGACGGTGGCGCAGCGGCGCGCCCTGCTGAACGACGCCGACTACTGTCGCGGCGAGCGCGCCCCGCGGCGGCTGGACCCGATGGGCATCGGGCGGATGATCACCACCAAGATCAACGCCAACATCGGCGCGTCTCCCGTCAGCAGCGACACCCGGCTGGAGGTCGAGAAACTGCACTGGGCGCAGCAGTACGGGGCCGACACGCTCATGGACCTTTCCACCGGCGGCAACCTCGTCGAGTGCCGGCAGGCCATTATCGATCACAGCACCATCCCGATCGGCACGGTTCCCATTTACTCGATGATCATCGGCCGGCGCATCGAGGACCTGACTCACGACATGATCCTCAAGCAGATCGAGCGGCAGGCGCAGCAGGGCGTCGATTACTTCACCATTCACGCCGGCGTCCTGCTGGAAAACCTGCACCTGATCCGCCGGCGGATCACGGGCCTCGTGAGCCGCGGGGGGTCGCTGCTGGCCAAGTGGATGATCCATCACAACCAGCAGAACCCGATGTACACCCTGTTCGACGAGATCAGCGCCATCATGGGTCAATACGACGTGACCTACTCGCTCGGGGACGGCGTGCGGCCGGGGTGTCTGGCCGACGCCGGCGACGCCGCGCAGATCGCCGAACTCGAGGTACTCGGGGAACTCACTGCGCGGGCGCGGGCAGCAGGTGTTCAGGTGATGGTGGAGGGTCCCGGCCACGTCCCGCTGCACGAGATCGCGTGGAACATGCAGATCGAGCAGCGACTGTGCGACGACGCGCCGTTCTACGTACTCGGTCCACTGGTGACGGACGTATTCCCGGGCTATGACCACATCACCAGTTGCATCGGCGCGACCGAGGCCGCCCGCGCCGGGGCGGCGATGCTGTGCTACGTCACGCCGAAGGAACACGTCGGTCTGCCGCGGGCCGAGGACGTCAAGGCGGGCTGCATCGCGTACAAGATCGCGGCGCACGCCGGGGATGTCGCGCGCGGCCTGGTGACCGGGCGGCAGTGGGACGACGACATGAGCCGGGCCCGCGCGGCGCTGAACTGGCCCAAGATGTTCGAACTGGCCTTCGACGGGGAGACGGCCCGGGCGCTGCACGACGAAGACCTCGACGTGGACACGGACTTCTGCGCGATGTGCGGCCACGACTGGTGCAGCATGCGGATCAGCAAGGAGATCGAGGAGTGGGCGAGCGGCAAGGCCGAGGGCTTCGAACCGCAGCGCGTCGCCGCCCGCTCGCCGGGCCTCACGCCGGAGCAGGTGGAGTTTCTCGCCCAGCGCGGGCGAAAGCACGCCTGCCACTCGGACAACGTTGCAGACGCCGAGGCGGCCCGGCGGATGCAGAGCGAATATGTACAGGTGCGACCGACCACCAGGTCGGAGGGCTAAGAACACGATGCAATCCATCAATCTCAGGGCCAAACTCGCCTCGTTCTGCGACCACTGGGCTCCCAAGATAGTCGGGGAACTCAACGGGCAGTACGTCAAGTTGGTCAAGTTCCGGGGCGAATACGTCTGGCACCATCACGCCGACGAGGACGAACTGTTCCTGGTCATCGACGGCCGGATCGAGATCCACTTTCGCGACCGGGTCGTGGCGCTCAACGCCGGCGAGTTCTGCATCGTGCCGCGCGGGGTCGAGCATCAGCCGGTGGCCGAGCGCGAAGCGAGCGTCCTGCTGTTCGAACCGGCCACGACGCGCAACACCGGCAACGTGAATCACGCCTACACGATCGAGGCGGCGGACCTTGAACGCATCTGACCCATGCCCGGCCGTTCCCGCGCGTGTCGCATGAAGATCTACTCGTCCCTCGCCGAATGGTGGCCGCTGCTCTCACCGCCGGCCGAATACTCCGTCGAGGCCGAGCATCATTGGCGATTGCTCAGGTCGCACGCGCGGCGAGGGATTCAGACGCTGCTCGAGCTCGGCTGCGGCGGGGGGAACAACGCAGCGCACCTCCGTCATCGCTGTCGACTCACCCTCACTGACGTGTCGCCGCAGATGCTGGCGGTCAGCCGGGCGCGCAACCCGGGGTGCGAGCACGTCGAGGGCGACATGCGCACCCTGCGGCTGCTCGACGAGGCGGGAAATTCACGGGCGTTCGACGCGGTGCTCGTCCACGATGGGATCATGTACATGACGACGGAATCGGCCCTGCGCGACGCAATGACGACGGCGTTCGTGCACCTGGCTCCCGGCGGCGCCGCGCTCTTTGTTCCTGACTGCACCCGCGAGACCTGGTCGTCCGGGACCGGCCACGGCGGGCACGACGGCGACGGCCGCGGTCTGCGGTTCGTCGACTGGACGTACGACCCCGACCCGGCCGACACCCATTACACGGTCGACATCGCCTTCCTGCTGCGCGACCGCGACAGGGTCACGCGCGTCGAGCACGATCGGCACTGCCTCGGATTCTTTCCGGTACAGACTTGGCTCGACCTGCTGCGTTCCGTCGGATTCCAGCCGCACGTCCTTGGTTGCGACTATCCCGGCGGCGAATCGGCGCGGAGTTTCGTGGGGGTGCGGCCGGAGGCGGTGTCGGCCGATCGCGGCGGGCGGCTCGGGCGGTAGCGCGGCGCGAACTTGTCGCCGGCGCAGGACGAGCGTAGGCTCGGCCGCGCGATGGGCACAAGACCGGAAGGCCGCCGGCGATCATCGGCGCGGTGGAGTTCATCCCGCCGCGGTACCATCTTTAACGACGCGCGCTGACCGACCCGTCGCGACTCCGCGCGCCGGGTCTGCGGGCAAGGCGAGGAACGAAACATGATTGACACGGGCAAGGTGCAGGATCGACGGAAACTGCGCTTCGCTTCGATTGACGAACTGTTGGCGGACGTCGAGCGGATCGTCGCCGCCGACCGTGCCGGCGCGTTGCGTCGAACGGGGAACTGGACCGCCGGGCAGGTGTTCGGGCACCTCGCGACGTGGATCAACTTCGCTTACGAGGGCTACCCCTTCAAGGTCCCCTGGTTCGTCAAACTGTTCGTGCGGGCGAAGAAACAGACCTATCTCCGCGATGGAATGCCGGCCGGCGTCCGCCTTCCCCGCACCGAGGACGGTACCTTCGGCACGGAGCCGATGACCACGTCGGAAGGCGCGGAGCGGCTGCGCGCAGCCGTGGCGCGACTCCGGTCGGAGCCGGCCCGGTTTGACAGCCCGGCGTGGGGACCGATGACGCTGGAGGAGCAGATCACCCTGGCCCTGCGTCACGCCGAGTTGCACCTGGGGTTCCTGCATCCCGGCTGACACTCGGGGCCGCGGCCACGGGCCAGACCCCGGGAAAGCGCCTGATCGTGAAAGGCGCTATTTGCCGATATATTTTCCTAGTGCGCGCGGGTCGCACGACCGGCATTTGAACGACCCGAATTCAATCAGGAGAACATACATGATCAGCGGTACACGAATTCTCGTCGCCGGGCTCGTCGGCGGCGCCATCATGTTCTGTTGGGGCGCGGTCTCGCACATGGCCCTGCCCATCGGCGACATGGGCATTGAATCCCTGCCTGGCGAGCAGTCGCTCCTGCCGCAGATGAAGACCGCGATCCCGCAGCACGGGTTTTACTTCTTCCCCGGAATGGACAAGCAGAACGCCACGGAGGAGCAGCAGAAGGCATGGGAAGAGAAATACAAGGCCGGGCCGCGCGGCATACTGATCTTTGATCCGGCCGGGGGCGAGGCGATGTCCGTGGGGCAACTCTGTACGGAATTCGTCAGCAACGTCCTCGCCTGTCTGGTGTTGGCCGTGGTTCTGGCCCAGGTGTGCGCGGGCGTGGTCGGCCGCGTCCTGTTCGGCGCGGGGCTGGGACTGTTTGCGTGGCTATGCATCGACGTGTCGTACTGGAACTGGTACCGATTCCCGGGCATGTTCACGCTGGGACAGATGCTCGACCAGATGATCGGCGGTCTGGTCTCCGCCCTGGCGATCAGTCTCGTTCTCGGTCGCCCGAGGCACGCACCGCTGTCCCCCGGCGCCTGAGGTCGCGTCGGCTTCGGCCCGGCCATCGGGAGACGTTTCGCCGGACGCCGTGCTCATGCCACGCCGCGAACGACGAGTCGCCGTCATCGGCGCGGGCGTCAACGGGCTGACCTGCGGCATCGTGCTCCGACAGCGCGGATGGATCGTTACCATCCTGTCCGACCGCCGTCCGTCCGAGACCACTTCCGCCCGGGCCGGGGCGGTCTTTACGCCCTTCCGTATGGCCGGCGACGAGCGCGCGGCGCGTTGGACGGAACGGGCTCACGCGGCGTTCTCAGTTTTGGCCGCCGATCCCGGCGTTTCGGGCGTCGACCTGGCGCCGGCGCGGCTGTTCTTTCATACGCCCCAGTCACTCCGGCCCTGGTGGGCCGAAGCCCTGACCGACCTGCGCCAACTCTCCGATCCGCCCGCCCCCTTTACCGTAGCGTTCTCCGTCCGTCTGCCGCGGATGGACATGACGCGCTACCTGCCGTGGCTTGAGCGCCGGTTTGTCGAGCATCTGGGCGGAACGATCGCCCCCGTCGCGCTGACGCGACTCGACGAACCGTTCGAGCGCGGCTTCGACGCCGTGGTGAACTGCTCCGGCCTCGGCGCGCGGGACCTCGTGCCGGACCCGGCGGTGATGTCGATGCGCGGCCAGGTGCTGCACGTCTCGAATCCCGGAGGACTGAACGAATGCCTGATCGCCGAATCGAGCGGGGAGGAAACCACGTATCTATTTCCCTTTCCGACCCACGTGGTTCTCGGCGGAACCTATGAACGCGGCGCGTCGAGCGAAGAAACCGACGAGCGTTCGCTGCGCGCGATCCTCAAGCGCTGTCGGCGGCTGATGTCTGCGTGCGGGTATGACGCGCTCGATCTCGACCGCGCCGCCGTCCTGCGGCGTCTGGCCGGCCTGCGGCCCGCGCGCGTGATCGGCGACTGCGACGAGGCGGTGCGCCTGGAGCGGCAGGACCTCGGCCCGGGGCGGTGCGTCGTTCATAATTACGGCCACGGCCGGGCGGGCGTCACGCTTTCCTGGGCCTGTGCGGAGGATGTGGGCGAACTGCTGGACGAAGCCCTGCCGCCGTGACCTGCCTCAGCGGGTCTGCCAGTCGCCGCGGACGACGTAGCGCTGCGTGGTGAGTTCTTCCAACCCCATGACGCCGTAAGCGTGGATCTTCGAGGTGCTGATGCCGATCTCCGCCCCCAGGCCGAGTTGATACCCGTCGTTGAAGCGCGTCGACGCGTTTACGAGCACGCAGGAAGACGTCACGCGCTCGACAAAGCGCCGTTGATGGTCCGATGATTCGGTGAGGATCGCCTCGGTGTGGTTCGAGCCGAAGCGCGCGATGTGCTCGATCGCCGCGTCCACGTCGCGGACGACCGCGAGGGCGACGACGAGGTCGAGGAACTCGCGTCCGAAGTCGCCGGCCGCGGCCGGGCGCGCGGACGGGGCAAGCCGGCAAACGGCCGCGTCTCCGCGGACCTCGACGCCGTCGCGGGCCAGGCGCTCCGCCAGCCGGGGGACGAAGGCCGCCGCGATCCGCTCGTGCACGAGGATGGTCTCGACCGCGTTACAGGCCGCCGGGGCCGAGGTCTTGGCTGTCGCGCACACGTCCAGCGCCCGCGCCAAGTCGGCCGACTCGTCGACGAAGATGTGACAGACGCCCTGGAAGTGCTGCACGGTGGGGATGCGCGCATGTTCGTGTACGAACTCGATCAGTTCGCGCCCGCCGCGTGGGATCGCCAGGTCGATCCAGCCGCGGAGGCCGAGCATCCGGCGGATCTCTTCGCGGTCCGAGGTCGACAGCAGCGCGACGGCGTCCCGGCTGACGCCCGCGGCGGCCAGCGCGTCGCCGGCGAGCGCCGCCAGCGCTTCGTTGGTCCGCCGCGCTTCGCGCCCGCCCTTCAGGATGCAGGCGTTGCCCGCCTTAAAGCACAGCGCGATGGCGTCCACCGTTACGTTAGGACGGGCCTCGTAGATCATCAGGATGACGCCGAGCGGACAGCGGACCCTGCGCACCGCCAGCCCGGCGGGAGAGACGTATTCGCGGGTCACCTGCCCGACGGGGTCGGGCAGCGCCGCCACCTGCCGCAGCCCGTCGGACATCTGTTTCAGCCCCGCGTCGGTCAGGGCCAGGCGCCGCAACTTCGCGTCGGCCAGCCCCGCCTCGCGCGCGGCCGCCAGGTCGCGTTCGTTGGCCGCGCGGACCGTCTCCGCCCCCGCGTCAATCTGCCGCGCCAGGTCGAGCAGCACGGCGTTCTTGCACTCGGTCGATAGCATCGCCAGGGCCGCGGACGTGGTGCGCGCGCGGCGCGCGACCTCCTCCACCGGGCGATTCGATGGTCCGATCTCTTCCGCGAGGGTCTTCATGCCAGACGTTCCGAGCCGGCTCCGTTCAAAATGACCATGTCGTCGCGGCTGATGATCTCCCGAACGTACTCGTATCCGAGGACGGCCTTGAACTCGTCGCGCCGCCGGCCCTGGAGCCGCCGAATTGCGTCCGAGGGGTAGGATGCCAGGCCCACCGCAAACGTGCAGCCATCCGCGTCCTGCAACTCGACCCGCGCCCCCATCGCGAACTCGCCCTGCACGCCGACCACGCCCGAAGGCAGCAGACTCGCTCCGCCCTCCCGGATCGCCTGCCGTGCGCCGGCATCGACGCGAATCACGCCGCGCGACCGGGTCCGCAGGGCGATCCAGCGTTTTCGGGCCGTCAGCCGGCTTTCGGCCGGAACGAAGAGCGTCCCCAGCGGCTCGCCGGCGATCAGCCGGACGAGGACCTGCGGCTCCCGTCCGCCGGCGATGAGGGTCCACACCCCGCCGCTGCTCGCCAGCCGCGCGGCGCTGACCTTTGCCGCCATCCCGCCCACGCCGGTCTCGCTTCGCGCGGGGCCGACGTGTCGCTCGACGGGATCGGCCGGCTCCACGGTCGAGATGACCGGACCGCGTCCGCCGTCCGCGCCCACTCCCTCGGCGGTGCTCAGGAGAATCAGGGCCTGGGCCGAGACGAGGTTCGACACCAGGGCCGCGAGGTGGTCATTGTCGCCGACCTTGCTCTCGTCGTCCGACAGGGCGTCGTTTTCGTTGATGATCGGAACGACGCCGCCCGTGAGCAGGCGTTGCAGCGTGTGCCGCGCTGAAAGGAAGCGCCGGCGATTCTCGATGTCCTCCGCGGTCATCAGCAGTTGCGCGACGCCCACGCGGTGGCGCGCGAACGCGCGGGCGAACAGGGCCATCAGCCGCGGCTGGCCGATGGAGGCAGCCGCCTGGCGCTCCACAACCCCGCCGGGCGGCGACGGCAGCCCCAGGGCCTCGTAGCCGGCGGCGACCGCGCCGGAAACGACCATCACGACCTGCACCCCGCGGTGCTGGAGCACGCTGACTTCGTAGGCGAGGTCGGCGATCACGCGCGGACTGGGCCGTCCGCCGCCGGCGATGACCGCGCTGCCCACCTTCACCACGAGCCGTTCGACGCGCCCGAGGCGGCGGCGGCCGTTCCCGTTGGTCTTATCCAAACCGTTCAACCGAATTGCTCCGATGCTCCCGTCAGACGCGCGAGCAATGCCGCCGCGACGCCCCGCGTCTCGGCCGGATTTGCGCCGCCGATCGTGCAGTACGATTCGAGCAGTGCGGCGGCGTCTCGTCCGCCGGTCGCGCCCTGTGCGACTTGCTCCGCCACGCGGTGATGCGCGTCCCGCAGGGGCGTGCCCCGGCGCACCAACTCCTCCATGCGCATCGTCGCGTCCATCGCGCCTAATCGCATCGACTCCGTCAGGCGGTCCGGATCGAACTCGAGCCGGCCCAGGAATGCATCCGCAAGGGAACACAGGCGGATCAATCCCTCCGCCGCGCGGCGCACCAGCGGCTTGAGGCATTGGAGATCGCGGTTGTAACCCGACGGCAGCCCTTTCAGCAGCAAGACCGCCTGTCCATGCGCCGCGGCCACGGCGCAGCACTCGCCGCGCAGCAATTCCATCGCGTCGGGGTTCCGCTTGTTGGGCATCATGGAAGACCCCGTCCCGAACTCGGCCGGGTACCGCACCCAGCCCAGCGGCGTCTGGGAGAAGCAGATCACGTCGGCCGCGAACGATTGCAGGTGCAGCGCCGCCTGCGCGGCCAGCGCGAGCAGTTCGACGCATTCGTCCCGTGTACTCGTCGATTCCAGCGCGCTGGCAGACGGGCCGTCGAAGCCCAGTTCGCGGGCCTGGATCCGCCGATCCACGCGGATGGACGACCCCGCCACCGCCCCGCTGCCGAGCGGGCACTCCCGCCTCCACTGCGCCGCGCACCAAAGCACGTGCCGGCGCAGCCGCTCCAGTGCGGCGGCATACCGCAGGACCCAGAAGCCCGCCGTGCCCGGCGCGGCGAACTGCTGGTGGGTCATCATCGGCATCGGCAGCGCGCTCCATTCCTCGGCCCGGCGGCACGCGGTGCGGGCCAGCGAAGCCAGCGCGTCGGCCAACCGTTCGCCGGCGTCGATGACGTACATCCGCAGCAGCGTGGCCACCTGGTCGTTGCGGGAGCGGGCGGTATGCACCTTGCGCCCCGCCCCCCCTACCGTATCGACCAGCGCGGTCTCCACCCAGGTGTGGAGGTCTTCGTCCGGGGAGGAGGGGCAGGGTCGACCGGCGAACCGGGACTCGATGCGTTCCAGGCCGGCCTTGACGTCCGCCAACTCCTCCGCGGAAAGAACGCCCGCCTCCGCCAGGGCCCGCGCGTGCGCCTGCTGAAGCCGCAACTCAAACGGCAGCAGGAACCAGTCGTCCTCCAGGCAGCGATTGATCGCATCGAACGTCGGATGCAGCGGTGTCTCCTGTTTCCAAAGCGCAGGCATGGCTCTCCTCCGCGATTGACCGCCCGATCGCCCCCAGCCAGCCCAGGCGTATAAACCCGGCCGCGTCGGCGTGCGCGTAATCGCTCCGTTCAAACGTTGCGCGGTCGTGGCGGAACAGTGCCTGCGGCGCGTCGATCCGGGTGGCGTGCAGGGCGGGCGACGTTTGCATCGTCACGGCCCCGGTCAGGCGCGACATCAGCGCGCGGCCTGCCGCCTCCACCGCCCGCCGCTGATCCGAGAAGTACTCGCCGCGGTACAGAAGCCCGGCGTACTGCCGGCCCAGATCGCACCACGCTTCGTACGACGGCTTGTTCAGGCAACTCCGCGCCAAGCCGTCGGCGGCCGAATGCAGCAGCGCCGCGGCGGGGTTGATGTAAAGACCGCGGGACTTGATGCCGGTGCAGCGGTTCTCGATTACGAGGTCCCAGGCCCAGGGTGCCGCGCGGTAGTCCCGATTCAGTCGGGCGATCAATTCGGGCAGAGCAAGGGTCGCGCCGTTGACAGCCACAGGGACTCCCTGGTCAAACGTTACCATTGCCGTTGGCGGGGCCGGCCGTGGGCCAACGCCGCCGGCGAACCGCGAGGCGTGCGCCGCCAGGACCTGTTCGACATTCAGGTCGGCGGCCGGGTTCTCCAGCGGTCCGCCCTCGATGCTCAGGTGCCAAAGGTTCTCGTCGAGACTGAAGTCCTTGGTCGGCTCAAAGCCCTCGTCCGCTCCGTGTCGGACGACGTAGGCCAGCAGGTCGCGGCGGCCGGCAAAGTCCCATTCCTTCCACGGCGCGAGCACCGGACAGTCCGGGGCGAGCGTGCGGTAGGCGTACTCGAAGCGAATCTGGTCGTTGCCCTTGCCCGTCGCGCCGTGCACGAGCGTCGCGCCGCCCATCCGACGCGCGAGCCGCACCTGCTCCACCGCGATGAACGGCCGGGCCAGCGCGGTGCCCAGTCGATACGTCCCTTCATAGCGGGCGGCCAGACCCAGCGCCATCGGCACGACCGTCTCAAACATGGCGGGCCGCGCATCGCGGACGACGGCCGAGGACGCTCCCAGCCGCAGCGCTTTGCTGCACAGGGCCGGCAGGTCCTCGCCCTGTCCGACGTCGACCAGTACGGCATGGACCTCGTAGCCCCGCTCGCGGAGCCACAGCACGATGGCCGTTGTGTCCAACCCGCCCGAATACGCCAGCACGCATGGTTTACCGCTCATGTCGGTCTCCAAACCACTGTTCCAGCCGCCGCAGCGCGACGGCCTGCGACCGCCGGTTGGGGGTCGCCAGAAAGATCGTGTCGTCGCCTGCAAGGGTCGCGACGACGGACGGCTCGTCCTGGGCGTCGATCCACAGGGCGACCGGCTGGGCCTGGCCGGTTTCGGTCCGCACGACGATCAGATGCGGTCCGCAGCCCCGAAAACCCCGGACGGCTGCCGACGGATCGGGGGCCAGAGTGCGGGGCGTCCCGTTCGTTGCGTCCGTCCGTCGGTACCGGCCGCGATGCTTGCGGATGCCCAGTTCGGTCAGGTCGCGGCTGAGGGTTGCCTGGTCGACTCGCACGCCGAACCGCCGCAGGGCCGCCCGGAGGGCCGCCTGCGTCTCGACCGGCGTGGAACGGACCAGACGCCGGATCAGCACCTGACGGCCGCGCTTGGCTTCCATCGTCCCACATTATACATACTATGCACACGTTTGCAACATAATTATTTTGTCAGAACGGCCCCGGGTCTCCGGTCTTACGGCACGGGCCGGATGCCCGCTGACCGGTCGCAGTTCGTCAGCCCCCCCCGTGGGGGCCTCAATACAGTTTTCGAAGGATCGACCCGGGGTAGTAGGTCTCAAGAATCTCCCGATATCCCCGCCCCAAACGCGACAGGCCGTCCGCGCCCTCCTGGCACAGCCCCACGCCATGACCAAACCCCCGCCCTCCGCTGAAACGCACGACCTTTCCCTCGTCGCTGATCTCGCACCAGGTGCTTCGCAGAACGTGTCCGCCCATGGACAGCCGGAAGTCCTCCCCCGGCAGCACTTCCGAGGCCCCGCTGGACCCGAGAATCCGCACCCGCGTCAGCCGCCCTTCGGGCGTGACCGACTCGGGCGAAACGCGGGTCACCTCTCCCAGCCGCGACAACTGCGGATATCGCGCGACCAGCCGGCGCGTGATCTCCCCCTTGCTCAACGCCACCGGCTTCCAACGATAGGTCCGGGCCGACCGGCACCAGTCGCACCGCACGCCGCCCGCCAGGGGAGCCGACAGCGGATCGCTCGGCCGGAAGTCCGTCACCGCCTGCGACAGCCCTCCACAGCAGGCCGAGTAATAGGTGCAGAACACCCGTTCCCGTCCGTCCTGCGGCACGAGCAACACCTCGCCGCGCGTTCGTCCCACCGCCTCGAGGGCCGCCCGGTCTTCGCCGGAAACGCCGACGTACATCTGGCTTCGCTCGTCGGCCAGGACGTCGAACGTCCGCGAGGCGCCGGCGGTCAACTGCTGATAGAGCACGTAGGTCCGGGCCGCAACCGCGAGGGCCCGCTGTGCCTCGGCGTGGAAGTGCCGCGGCAGTTCTCCGCGGAGGACTCCGGCCACGTAATCCTCTACGTCCAACTCGTTCGTGACCGTCAGTCCGCGCTTTCCCGCCTGGACGCGGAGGGCGCCGCGGTACGTCCGTCCTTCGATGACGACCCCCGCCTCCCGACCCGGCGTGATGAGCACGTCGTCGCTGTCAATCCGCGCCGCGCCGAGCATGATCCGGGTCGGTGAGCGAGTGGACGAACTGACGCGCACCATCGCCAGCGGCTGCGATGACGACCCCAATTCCGCCCCGGTCCGACCATCGATCAGGCGATATCCGGCCGGCAACTCCAGCCGGAAGCCCTCCACCGGCTGAGCGCCCAGCAGGCGAACCCGGACGATCCGGTCGACGCTGGGCGGACCGCCGGGCGCGGGCACGGAGCCCGGCTCGACGCGGGGCCGGCTGACCGTCAGACACCCGACGGCCAGCCCAAAGGCCAGCAACACCGCGGCGACCAGCCGTCGTCCACGAAGAGCAGCACGGTGCCGATCCACAGGGAGTCTGCGGGCCCGCCGGAGCAGCCGGGCAATCATCATCCGGCTTCGGGGTCTCATCGACATTCCTAACGACGGTCCGCGCGGCGCGGCGGAGTCGGCGCCTGCCGGTTCGGGCCCGGACGCGCTACCCGCCGGACGCCCGCAGACTCACCCCCAATTCCGTCAGCCGTCGCTTCAACTCGTTGAGCGAGGTCTGCCCGAAGTTTCGCGTGGCAAGCAATTCCTGCTCCGTGCGGCTGCACAATTCCGCAACGGTCGTGATGTTCAGCCGCTGGAGGCATTTGCGCGACCGGACGGAGAGTTCGAGTTCCGCGACGGGGCGATTCAAGACCTCCGGGTTGCCGACGATCGAGACCCGCCGGGGGTCCATCCGCGGACGGGCGGTGGGGTCGGCGAACTGTCCGAGGCGCAGGTTCTTCTGAGTCAGCATGGCCTTGATCTCGGTCAGGGAGGTCTCGCCGAAGTTCTTGTAGGCCAGGAGTTCCGCCTCACTGATGCGCAACAGATCACCCAGGGTGTTGATGTTCATCTTCTTGAGGCAGTTGCGGGCGCGTACCGAGAGTTCGAACTCGCTGACCGGGGTGTCCATCACCGCGGCCTGTTGCAGTCGGAGTCGTTCCTGGTCCTCGTCGATCACCATGTATTCACTGGCGTCGACGTCCTTCAGGAAGAGGCGGGCCCGCGCATGATTCGGATTGGTCGCCAGGACGCGAAGCAGGCACTGGCGGGCCCGGGCATACTCCCCGCGATCCTCGAAGATGACGGCAAGGTTCATCAGCGCGTTGGCACGGACGACGGGAAGGTTTGTGCTGCGCTCGTACTGTTCCAGCGCGTCGTCGTCGTTACCGTGCAGGTCGTTCACAAAGGCCATGCGAAACCAGGCCCGGCCGTTTTCGGGGTCCTGTTCCACCGCCCGCTCGTATCGTTCCAGCGCCGCGGTGAAGTCACCGCGCGCCTCTTCCAGTCTTCCGCGGGCATACTGCCACGCGCCGGACCGTGCGCCGGCCGACTCCGTCTTCGAGAGTTCGGCTTCCGCCGCCGCGGAATCGCCCCGCAGGATCAGCGCCTCGGCCCTCTCGGCCGCGATCTCAAGCCGCTCCGCGCCCGCACCGCCCGCCCGTTCAAACGACGCCAGCGCGTCGTCGTGACGACCCATTTCCCTCTGGGCGCGGCCCAAGTAGAGGTCGCGCAGCGGCGAAGGCGAGGCCTTGGAGAGCCACTCGATGGCCGACCCGTGCTGGCCCAGCATCAGGTGGCCGAGGCCCACCTTGAAGGCGAGTGCGGCGACGTCGCCGGTGCCCGTGAGTGCGTCGCGCTCCATCTGGGCGTGAGCGCTGCGGAACCGCTCGAACGAATCCACGGTCTCGAACGCCGAATGTTGCACCTGGGCCAACGTCGCCGTGTCCCACGCCGCCGCCATCAGTTCTCCCAGTTCGCTTCCGGTGGTGCTCACGTATGGCTCCTGCTCGGAGGGTTGGAATCCGTCCGTTGAATGGATCCACGGATCGACGACTGACCCCGTAACCGCTCCGCGGCCGCTGGTCGATCCGAACCGGCATTTTAGCGTCCCGGCCCGCCTCGGCAATCCCACGGCAACCATTCCATGCGGCTCGCAGCGGCGACGCCGCACCGATACGATCGCACGCGACCGCCGGTCCGTGCGGCCACCAACCGTCGCCCGGGCGTCGGAACTCGCCATGCACCCCGCGCCTGCCCCCTCTCCGCCGCCGGTTTCGACGCGGCTGCCCGCGTCCTTCTGTCGCATGGCCGGATTCTTCGCCGTGATGGCGCTGCTCTGGCTGCCGCACGGCCGCCGCTTCGACTGGACCCGCTGGCACCTTTCGGCCGACCAGAACCCCGCCGTTGCCGAGGCCCGCGCGTGGTGGTCCGGGCGACTCGACCTTCCCGCCCGGCTGCATGATACGGCCGTCGATCCGCGGACCGGCCGCGTGTTCAACGTCTATCCGCCTCTGCTGACGCTGGTGAGTTTTTTGATGCTCGCTCCGCAGACGGACCCTGGGTCGGTCGAGGTGCTTCCGCCCGCGCTGGTCTGGGCGGCGTTAGCGTGGCCGGTGCCGCTTGTCGGCTTTGCCGCGTTCGCCGCGCTGGCGCCGCGCGTGCGGTGGACGGTCTTCTGGACCGCGGCGTGGCTGCTTGGCACCGCGCTGCTGCCGGTCGCGAAACTTGCCCGCGACGGACAGGTCTATCACCTCAACCATCTTCTTTCGCAGATCGGCCTTCTGTTGATCGCAGCGGACCTGCTTGCGTGGAGGCGGCATTGGCCGGCGTGGGTTGGACTCCTCGTCGCCGCGTGGAGCCGGCAACTGACCATCTTTTACGCGGTCCCGGTTCTTCTCGCCGCATGGCGCAACGAGCGGCCCAAACCTCTCGCCCCGGGCGCCACTCCGGGGAGACTCGGGAAGAACGGCCGTGCCCGGAACCTGATCGGCGCGATTGTGGCCTGCGCGTTGGTGGCGGCCCTGCCGGCGGCGCTGAACCGCGCCAGGTTCGGATCCTTCCTTGAGACCGGCTATCGCCACGTGTTCGCCGACCGCGACGATGATTTCGCCCGCTCGGCCCGAAGCGGCCTCTTCGCGTTGCATCACATTCCTCGCAACGCCTACTACATGAACGCGGCCATCCCCGACATCTCGTGGCAGTCGGGACGGCCCCGGTTGCATCCCTCCGTCGACGGTGCGTCCATCTGGTTCACGACGCCGTTGCTGGCGGTCGTCTGGCTGCGGGTTCGTCGCTGGTGGCGGCTGGCGCCGCACCGGTCGCTGATGCTGACTTCCTGCCTCGTCGCGCTGGTGTTGTGTGGTTATCATGCCACCGGCAGCGTGCAGCCGGGCTATTACCGTTTTGCCCTCGACTTCGTCCCGGTCTGGCTGGCGGTCGGGGCGGCGACGCCGGCCGGCGGACGCTGGCGGACGATTTCGATCGCCGCGGCGGGCTGGGGCATCGCGTACTTTGCGCTGCTGTAGCGCCCTCAGAGGGCAGATCAGAACATCGAGACGCAAAGCGTTCGTGAGCGTCTCGGCGAGCCAAGCACGATGACGTGGGAAGCCATTGATCGACGCGCGCCCGTAATCCCGCCGGACGCCGAGCCCGTGCTCGGCGAGGCCGTTCGGGAGAAGATTCGCTCATTCTTTCCGAAGTACGAGACCCGACGGGCGGCCCTGCTGCCGGCGCTTCACGTCGTGCAGGACGCGCTGGGCCACGTCGGGTGGCAGGCGATGAAGGAGATCGCGGAACTGCTGGAAATCCCGCCGGCGCAGGTCTTCGACACGATCAGTTTCTACACCCATTTCTGGACTCATGAGAAGGGCCGAAGAGTCATCGTTCTTTGCCGGTCGCTCTCGTGCCAACTGATGGGTGCGGACGCGGTGAAACAGGCCATCGAAAAGAAACTCGGCATCGGCGAGCACGAGACTACGGCCGACGGCGAATACAGTTTTCTGGTCGAGGAGTGCCTGGCGGCCTGTGACTACGCGCCCTGTCTGCTCATCAACGAGAAACTCCACAGGTGCGTCCAGGCCGCCGACGTACTCAAACTCCTGGACGACCCGGACAACACGCGGATTGAGCCGCCGCGCAGCGACCTGTTCGATGCGCCGCGGGCCGCGGAGCCGGCGCCGACCGCTGCCGCGGCCCCGGTTCCGCCCTGAGACCCTGCGCCCTCGACACGCATGTCCGATTACATGCCCAGCGCCGCCAGCCGTGTCGAGCCGCGCTGGCGCATTGCGTGCTGCTTCCTGCTGACGCTCGTCGCGATCCAACTGGCCCTCGGGCCGGTGCTGCGGCTGTCGCAATGGGACCTGCGCGCCGCGCACAACTCGCCGGTCGCCGAGGGCGAGTCGTGGCTGCAAGGGCGGCTCGACATTCCGCATCCCGGGCGCGACGTGCGGCACGACCGGATGCACGACGCGGCCTACTTTCAGGGCAAGGTTTACAACGTTTATCCACCGCTGCTGACCGTCCTGCACGCCGTGCTCGCGCCACTGCATGGCGCGCTGCAAGTCGGGCATACCGAATTCTGGCATCCGTGGACGCACCTGCTTCTGGTCTACTGGCCGCTGCCTGTCCTCGGGTTCTTTGTCTTTCGCCGTGAGTGCGGAGATTCCGCCTGGGCCGGACTGTTGACGCTGGTGTGGCTCGGTGGGACCGCCCTGCTTCCCGCGCTGACGCTGTCTCAACGCGGCTACCAGGGTCCTACCTACCACGTTCTTTCGCAGACCGGACTGCTGCTGCTGGCGGCGGATTTGCTCGGGCGGCAGCGGATCTGGCCGGGGCTGATCGGCCTGCTTATTGCCGCTTGGTCCCGGCAGATGACTTTTCTCTATGCGCTGCCGCTGCTCTGGGTGGCGTACCAGCGTCGGCGGCTGCCGCTGGCGCTGGCCGGTCTGGCGCTCGTCGCCGCGCCGCTGCTGGTGCTCAACTGGCTGAAGTTCGGCAACCCGCTGGACTTCGGATACCAGTACATCTACGTCGAACGCGAGACGGACATCATGGGCAGCCGCGTGGCGGCGCACGGCGTGTTCTCGCTTCACTTCTTCGTCGAGAACTTTCGCCACATGCACTGGCAGCCGCCCGCGCTCGATCTCCAATGGACCTCGATCGGGGTCGGGCGCGACCGGGGCTTCGGCGTCAGCATCTGGATCACCACTCCCCTGCTGCTGCTGCTCGTTCCCTCGTTCCGCGCGTGGTGGCGGGATCCTCGCCGACGCGCGCTGATGCTCGGCACCCTGCCGATCATGTTAGGCCTGCTCTGTTACCACACCCCGGGATATCTTCAGTCGGGCTACAACCGGTTCGCGCTGGATTTCATACCGATCTGGCTGCTGGTCCTCGCCCCGCACGTGCGCGGGGGATGGCGGACGTGGTTCACGCTTCTTTCGGGGGCGTGGAGTCTGCTTTACTTTCAGTCGGTCGCTTCGCGCCTCTGACCGGATCCGACCCGCATGGCCCGACCCGTTCCGCCGCCGCCGACGAATCCCGCGAATCGTTCGAGGGGTTACGGCCGCGTCCTGGCCGCGGTGGTTTTTGCGGTCGCGGTCGTCGCCGCCGCCTATTGGCCGGTGCTGAACGTCCGCTCGCTCGTCTCCGACGACGTTGAGTATCTCGTGCAGAACCCTCTCGTCCGCAACCCGAGTTGGGCGTCGGCCGCCCGCTTCCTGCGCGAGGTTCGCGCGCCGTCGACGGTCGCGGGCCATTACCAGCCGCTGACCATGATCTCGCTCATGCTCGACGCGGCCGTCGGCGGGTCACCGGACAAGCTGCTCCCGTTCCGCCGGACCAATCTGCTGCTGCACCTCGCCAATACCGCGCTGGTCGTCCTGCTGATGCACCGGTTGTTCGGCCGGCCGTGGTGCGCCGCGGCCGTCGGCCTGGTTTTCGGCCTGCACCCGATCACCGTGGAGTCCGTGGCGTGGCTGTCCGACCGGAAGACCCTTCTGGCGTCGTTCTTCGGACTGGCGATGGTCCTGGTCTATACCCGGTACGCCCGGACGCCGCGGATGCGCTACCTGGTCGCTGCGTTCGGTCTGTACGTGCTCGCACTCCTGTCGAAGGCCTCCACGATTCCGCTGCCGTTCGTCTGCCTGTTGCTGGACTTCTGGCCGCTGCGACGAATCGGTCCGCGCGCGGCCGTCGAGAAAATCCCGTTCTTTCTGGCGGCGGCGGTATCGGCCGTTATCACCGTGCAGTCCCACGGCAGCGTAGCCTCCACGCGGATGCCGTGGGAGCAGGCCCCGATGCCGCTGCCGCTGGTCATCTGCCGGAACCTGCTTTTCTATCCGCTTCAATTTCTGCTTCCGGTGAACGTCGCGCCGTTTCACGAATTCCCTCAGCGGCCGTTCACCTCCGACCCGCTCACGGTCGCGGGCGTCGTTGCCGTCGTGGTTGTCCCGCTGGTGCTGCTCTGGTCCCTGCGACGGACCCGGGCCCTGGCGACGGGCTGGCTCGTCCACGTCGTCCTGCTGTTGCCGATGATCGGGATCATCGGCTTCATGGACGTGATCGCCGCCGACCGGCACCTGTACCTGTCGATGTTCGGCCTGCTGTTGGTCCTCGCGGCGATTCCCGACGCGTTCGCGCGGCCGCGGGCGGCCGGCATCGCCCAAATCGTGCCGAACCCGCACGACCTCGCTCAAGCCCCCGTTCCGGGGGCGAGGCCGCGCGGGGTTATCGCGGTCGCCGCCATCGCCATCGTCCTCGTGCTCGAGTCCGTTGCGACGCGTCGCTATCTGTCGATCTGGAGGGAAACGGAGTCCATCCATCGCTACATGGTTGAAAACGCCCCCCGGGCCCCCGAGGCCCACTACAACCTCGGAATTGTTCTGGCCAACCAGGGAAAATTCGGCGAGGCGATTGAGTCGTATTCCCGTGCCGTCGAACTGCGGCCTGCATACGCGCCCGCGCACATCAATCTTGGTACTGCCTATCGTCAGACCGCTCAAGGCGAGCGCGCCCTGGAGCACTATCGGGAGGCCCTGAGACTGGAGCCGGACAACGCGGTCGTCCACAACAACCTCGCCAATCTCCTTGTCCAGTCCGGTTCAATCGAGGATCGGCAGAAACGGGTCGCCGAAGCGCTGGACCATTACCGCGCCGCGCTGCGATTGTCGCCGGGCTACGTCACGGCGAAGATCGGACTGGCCAATCTGCTCGCCGACACCGGCAAGCCCGAAGAGGCCATCGCGCAATACAGCGAGGCCCTGCGGGCCAATCCGGGCGACGGCCGCATCCGCATCAACTATGCCGTCTGCCTGGTTCAGTTGAACCGTCTCGACGAGGCCCTCGCCGAATTTGACCGGCTCGCCGCTGCACAGCCCGGGGCCGCAGGCATCCATTACCGCCGGGGCATGATTCTCGAACAGATGGGGCGCACCGACGACGCCGTGGCCGCCTACCGCCGCGCGCTGGCCCTCCAGCCGGGCGCGCCGCCGGTGCAGGCGCGGCTGGAGGCGCTGCTGGCCCGGACCGCGCCGCGCGGTGAGGCGCCGGCCCGGTCGCCCTGACGCGGGACGCCGGGACCGTGCTGAGTGGCTCATCACCCGCCGCGCTCCCCTTCGGGTCGCGGCGAAACGAGCGCGAGACGACCGTTGATCCGCACTCGTGGCTTGACACCGTAGTCACCGCTGTAACGCGAAGACGATCGCGCCGATCGCGCAGGCCAGCATGCCCACCAGGACGCCCCACGCCGCCGCCCGCCACCATCGCCCCATCCGCGGGCGATAGATCGCAGCGTCCTGCTGCGCTAAATCCGCGCCGCAGCGCGGGCAGCGGGCCGTCTCCACTTCGAGCGCCGCGCCGCACCTGGCGCAGCGGATGTTCACGCCGGACCGCTCCGCCTCCGCGCCCTGCGTCACGGGGCCGAACCCTCCTCCCCCGGCAGCGGCGTCAACTGCGCGCCGACCGCGAACGCCGCCTGTCTCAGGGCCGCCTTCGGGTCCTTCGCCAACAGCGTCGGCGTCGGCAGGGCGACCGTGCTTGTCACGTCGCCGAAGCGCCGCCGCCCCTTCATCCGCTCCGCCAGGCGCGCCATGAATTCCTCCTGTCCCCTTGCCGCGGCCGCGTGCCACTCGGCCGCCGGGACGATCGTCAGCGTCGGCTCGTCCACGTCCTCCGTCAGCGCGTCGGCGACCCGCGACACGGCATCAAGAAACGCCGCGCGGTCGGGATACTCGTACGAGCGCAGGGTCAGCGGCAGGTAGGTCCACTCCCGTACGAACAGGTCGTGTTCCGCCAGCGTGCGGACCATTGCCTCGCGCGGATCGAGGTGCTCCGGCTGCCCCCGGATGGTTGGGCTGAAGGAAACGCCCGGGCCCGGCCTTATGTCGGCCCCGACGGCCCTTGCGACCGCCGCCACCACCGTGCCGAGGGATCCCGTGAGTCGCGGTTCCACCTTCGGTATCGGGTCGCGCCGAAAGTATGTGCGGCCGAGGCGGACCTCGACGTACCAGATCGTCGGCGGCCCAGCACCCGCCGTACGCCGGGCCAGGGCCCGCCGGGCGGCCGCATAAACCCGCGGCCGCCCCGACGCACGGGCAAGGGCCTCGCGCTTCAGGGCTTCCGGATCCACCCGCGTGTGCCAGAGCACGACCGGCTGCGACAGCAACGCGGCGGGCGGATCGCGCGGTCGCGCCGGCTGCGTGTATTCGTCCGGCCAGGGCGCGTTCATCGCAAGCCGGTATTCCGACTGCGGTCCGCAGCCGCACGCCAGCGCCAGAAAGACAAAGGCCGCGGTCCGGCGACCGGCGCGCCGCAGAGGATTCGCCTCGGCCATGCCACTACTCCGCGAACAGCGCATCGACGAACGTTTGCGGGTCGAACTCGGCGAGATCTTCGAGCGACTCGCCCAGCCCGACAAACTTCACCGGGACCGCCAACTGGTCGCGGATGCCCACCACCACGCCGCCCTTGGCCGAACCGTCGAGTTTAGCCAGGATGATCCCGGTCACCTGGACGTGCTCCGCGAAACTCCGGGCCTGGTTGACGGCGTTCTGTCCGATCGTCGCGTCGAGCACCAGCAGCACCTCGTGCGGCGCGCCGGAAATCTTGCGGGATACCACGCGCTCGATCTTGTTCAACTCCCGCATCAGGTGGTCCTGCGTGTGCAGCCGCCCGGCTGTGTCCACCAGCAGCACGTCGGCCTTGCGGGCCGCGGCCGCCTCGCACGCGTCGTAGGCCACCGCGCCGGGGTCGGCCCCCTGCGCGTGTTTCACGATCTCCACGCCGCAGCGCTGCGACCAGATCGTCAACTGTTCGACCGCGGCGGCCCGGAACGTGTCGCACGCGGCGAGGATCACCTTTCGCCCCTGCGCCGTCAGCCAGCGGGCCAGTTTCGCGACGCTGGTCGTCTTGCCCGAACCGTTGATGCCCGCGACGAGGATCACTGTCGGCGGCGTCTCGGCGAAACGCAGACCCCGCACGTCGGCCGGCCAGTAGGCGACGATCTTTTCCTTCAGGAACGGCACGATCTCCTGCGTCTCACTGATGCGCCCCGCCTTCCACGCCGCCCGGACGTCCTCGATCAGCCGCGCCGTGGTCGCCGGACCCATGTCGTCCCGAATCATCGTGTCCGACAGGCCGGACAATACCTGCTCGTCGATCCGCCGTCCGAACGGCAGTACGGACCTGAAACTACTCACCACCTTGTCGCGCGTCTTGCCCAGCGCGGCCTTGAACCGGTCGAAGAGTCCCATGCGTCTAACCAGAACCCGCCGAGGCCCACTTGTCAAAACCCCGGGCGCGACGCCGGAATTCTTGACGATGGATCGGGCGATGAACGCGCCGGGCGACCAGTTAATGCCCACGGATGGTCATCCGTGTGCTTCCGTCAGGTGTCATTGACCGCTCAACGGTCCGTAAGCGGCCGCCGAAGTACGTGCGGCAGGGTCGGACGTGGACGATCATCGGGAATGAACCCCGCGCCGCGCAGGCGACGCCGCCAGGCACGTTGCGATACAATCCGCGCCGGAGCCATTTGCCGGCTGCTGCGCCATGACGTTTCTCTCCCTTTCCACGCTCCTGGCGGGCGCCGCCGTCGCGGTGCCGCTCCTGCTGCTGCTTTACTTCCTGAAACTGCGCCGCCGGCCGCTCGTGATCTCGTCCACACTGCTCTGGCGGCGCGCGGTGCACGATCTCCAGGTCAACGCGCCCTTCCAGCGACTGCGGCGCAATCTTCTGCTGATCCTTCAACTGCTCGTGCTCGGGGCCCTGCTGTTTTCCGTCGGGAATCCCGTGGGCCGCTTCCTCGAAAGACAGGAGCGAACCGTGGTCATCCTTATGGACCGATCGGCCTCGATGCAGTCGGGCGACTCGGCGGGCCCGCGCCTCGACCTCGCCAAGCGCGCGGCCGCCGCCCTCGTATCCGAACTCGGCCCGCGCGATCGTGCGATGCTGATCGCTTTTGCCGACCGCGCGGCCGTGCTCTGCCCCTTCACGGCCGACCGCCGCCAACTGCTGCGCCAGATCGACGCGGTCGAGCCGGTCGAGGCCCGCACGTCGCTGGCCGAGGCGCTGCAACTCGCGGTCGCGTACAGCAGCCACCTCGTCGACTCGCCGCGCTCGACCACCCCCCTGCCGTCCGCCCCGCCGGCCGACATCGAGTTGTTTTCCGACGGCCGGATCCCCGACGCTGCCGACCAGGCCGTGCAGCGCGGGCAGATGCGCTTTCACCGCGTCGGCGACGCCCGCGACAACGTCGGGATTGTCGCGCTCGACGTGCGGCGGGCGTTCGAGCGGCCAGAGCAGGTGTCCGTCTTCGCACGGATCGAGAATCTCGGCCCGGCGCCGATCCGCGCGGACCTGACGCTGCTGCTGGACGGGCGCGTCATGACCGTCCGCGAACTTTCGCTCGGGGCGGCGGAGGGCGACCCCACGACGCGCGCGGCCGCGGCCGCGCCCGGGCCGCCCGCCGCCCAACTGCTCGCGTTCGACTTCGATCATCCGGCGGCGGGCGAACTCACGCTGCGGCTTGAGCGGCCGGACGGGCTGGCGGTCGACAACGCGGCGTTCGCCGTGGTGCCCGCGCCGAGGCCGCTCGCGATTCTCGGCGTCGGCGACCGGCCGGTCATCCGCAATTTCATCATCCGCGCCGTGGCGGGCGTTGCCGGGGCTTCGATCGAATGGATGTCCGCCGGGGAGTATGAACGCGCCGGCGAAGCCCGTTTGGCCGAGGCCGGGCGCTCGCGGTTCGACCTCGTTATCTTTGACCGCCATGACCCGGCGCGTTCGCTGCCGCCCGGCTCGTACCTGCTTTTCGGGGGAGTACCGCGAATGGAGGGAGTCCGGGCCGTCGGCGACGTCGAAGATGAGCACGTCGCGGACGTGGACGAGACGCACGCCCTAATGCGTTACGTCATCATGGACCAAGTGCACGTGCTCAAGTGGCGGCGTCTAGAACTGCCCGCGGCCGCGATTCCGCTCGTGGAAGGCCCCCGGTCGCACATCATCAGTTTTTTCACCGATGCCGGCCGACAGTGCGTTCTCGTGGCCTTCGACCTGTTAGACTCCGACTTCCCGCTGAAACTCCCGTTCGTCATCTTCATGCAGAATGTCGTCCGGACGCTGGCCGGGGGCGGCGGCGACGTGCCGCGGCCGCTACGGCCGGGCGAGACCATGGCGGCGCCGATCCCCCGCGGCGCACGAAACGCCTCCGTGCTGCGCCCGGACGGCTCGAGCGACTCGATCAACCTTCCCGAAGAGGGAACGCAACTGACGTACGCCCGGACCGACCGGGTCGGGTTGTACCGAGTCCGCTTCGACGACCCGGACCGGACCTCGGCCGCGTTCGCCGTCTCGCTGCTCGACCGAGAAGAGAGCGCCATCGGGCCCGCGGACGGGCTGCGAGTGGGCGGCGACATACTGGCGGCCTCCTCCGACATTCGCTCCGTCAACCGGCCGCTGTGGCCTTACGCCGCAGGCGCAGCGCTGATCCTGTTGATGATCGAATGGTGGGTCTATAACCGCCGAGTGATGATCTGATGCGACGACCGGGGGACAAAGGAACCGTTGCCCGGAAACTAGACGCGTTCGTACCTCACGGGCCGCGTCGCCGCGGGCCGCGGTGAACGCCCGTCATTCTCGCCATTCCCCTTCGAAGACCTCTTCCGCCGGGCCGGTCATGAACACCGGACCGTCATCGTCCGGCCACTCAACCTCGAGGTCTCCGCCCGGCAGATGGACCACGGCCTGCCGCGACAGCCGCTGCTCCAGCACGCCGGCCACCAGCGTCGCGCAGGCCCCGGTCCCGCAGGCCTGCGTCGCGCCGCTGCCGCGCTCCCAGGTCCGCATGTGCACCTCGCCCTTTCCGAGCGCCTGCGCGAAGTGGGCGTTGATCCGCGCGGGAAATCGATCGTGCCGTTCGATCAGCGGTCCGATCCGCTCGAGTTCGACCGCTCCCGCGTCCGGAACGAAGAAGACGGCGTGTGGATTGCCCATCGATACGCACGTCATTTTCAGCCGCCGGCCTCCCGCCTCGATCGTCTCCCGGACGCACCGCTCGCCCTCCGCCCGGACGGGAATCTCCGAGGGGCGCAGGATCGGCCTCCCCATGTCGACCCGCACGCGCGTTACGCGGCTGGCCGACGTGTGCACGTCGAGCCGCAGCACGCCGCGGTCGGTCTCGACCATCAGCCGCGTCGCGCCGCCTTCTTTCCGGCCCAGGCGCAGCCGTTGCACCGCGTACCTGCCGACACAGCGTATGCCGTTTCCACACATCTCCCCGCGCGAGCCGTCCGCGTTGTACATCTCCATCCGTACATCCGCGGCGACGTCCGCGCGCGGCGGGAGGATCAGGATCAGCCCGTCGCCGCCGATGCCGCGGTGCCGGTCGCTCATGGCCCGCGCGAGCACGCGCAGATCGACGCCGACCATCGGCTGCCGCGTGCCGTCGACGTACACGTAGTCGTTGCCCAGGCCGTGCATCTTGACAAAGGGAATCGGCATGACCGGATTCTATGGCGTGATTTCGGTTCGTCATTCCCGCGCACGCGGGAGTCCAGTCTCGCCGGTGGCCGCCGCTACTGTTTCGACCGGCTCTACGTCCCACCACGTCAGGACCATGCTGCCGACCAGTGTGGACCGAAGCACCGGCTGCGCTCCGCCCGCCGGAGAGGCCCCGGACTTCACCACCCACGTCCCCGCCCAGCGGTCATGCACGGCCTGTCGTCGTCGGTCCCGCAGAATCCGCCAGTAGCCCGCAAGGAACAGCAGCGCCATCGGGACGGCGAGTAGGAAGCGCCCCGCCAGCGCCCGCCACTCCGGCGGCGCTCCGTTCAGCCCGACGAGCCGTTGCCGCATGATGCGGTAGCCGATCGTCCCGTCGCGCAGCCGCCGCCCCGCCACGTGGTAGGCGATCACCGCCGCCAGCGCGAGCCAGACGTACGGACCGGCGGCCCGCACGGCCTCGTCGCGCGTCATCTCAGGGTGGAACCGGGCCATGACCTCCAGCGGCACGCGCAGCAACAGGAGTGAGGCAAAAACGTCCAAAACGAGCGCGGCGACGCGCCGTGGAAAGCCCGCGTAGTCTCCGTCATGAAAGAAAACGCAGCCGCCGCCGGACATCGGCAGAATCCTACCTTCGCCCCACCGCGGACGACAGCCGGCGTTACAGGCCGTCGTCGCTCGTTCGGGTCGCCGTGGCTTGCTCGTTGCGCAGGGCGCGGAGGCGATCCGAATCCGTAAAGCGGCGCAGCCCCTGGTCGATCAACTCGCGTGCCGCGTCGGCCCGGCCGAAGCGCCGCAGTCGTCGAGCGGCGTCCGCGTAAACTTCGGGCGCAGGCCGGGCGCGACGAACCGCCTCGCGAATCTGTTCCTCGCCGGCCTCGACCTGCCCTGTCGCCGCCAATGCCGATCCCAGGGCCAGCCGCGCTCCCGTTGAGGCCGGGTCCAGATCGAGCGCCCGCTGTAGCGACTCGACCGCCTCGGAGGGCCGGCCCCGCGCGAACAACACCAGTCCGAAGTTGTGATGCACGCCCGGGAGGTTCGGGGCAACCGTCCGTGCCGCGCGCAACGCCATCAGGGCCTCGTCATACCGTTCCAGAAGGATGCACGCCGCGCTGATGTTGACCAGGTATTCGGCGTCGTCCGGCCTGCGCGACAGAGCGGTGCGGAAATGCGCCAGTGCCTCCTCATGCTGCCCCTGTGCCAGCCGCACGCGGCCCAGGTTGGTGTTGGCCGACATGTTTCTCGGCTCGTGATTCAGGACGCGCGTCCAGAGTGTCTGCGAATCCCGCCAGTAGCCGGTCTGGACAAACGCGGCCGCGCCCAGTGCGCCGGCCGCACAACCCGTTGACCACAGCGTCACTCGTAGCAGGGCGGGCCGGGCACATAACCCGCGCCGCACCAGCGCGGCGGCGGCTAATCCGATCACCATTCCGGGGAGGTAACTGTACCGGTCGGCGGCGACCTGCATCCCCGCCTGGGCGAGCCCGGACACCGGCGCGAGCAGGACCAAATAAGCCGCCCAGGCCGCTGCCGCGAGCGGATACCTTTGCCGCAAGGCAAGTGCCGCGATGCTGCTTGCGCCGACGGACGCGAGCGGCGCGAAATATCGCACCTGAGCCAGCACCTCCGGCGGCGGCAACTCGTAGAATGCGTGCAGGCCCGAGGGCCACAGCGACTTTGCGACATAGAACATCGCCCCGTAAGCGGCGACCTTCAGCCGACCGACGATGTCCACCTGCGCCAGTTCCGCGAAGGAGTCGTGGCGTGCCTGCCCATACCACGCCGCCCCGGCCGCCGCTGCCGCGAGCGCCGCGAAGGCCCATTTTTCCGCCAGGTGTTCGCGCCAGGAAAGCCGCCGGCCCCGGCCGGCGTCCAGAAGCCAAAGTACGACGGGCAGCGTCATCCCGATGCCCTTGGCCAGTAGCGACAGACCATACAGCAGCAGCGAGCACGACAGCGCGCGGCGGCGCATCCGCCGATCGTCCGTCTGCGCGCGCAGATACCAGATGACACAGGCGGCCAGCAGCAGGCCGGACAGCACGTCGCGCCGTTCCGTCGCCCAGGCAACCGACTCGGCTCGTAACGGGTGGACCGCGAACAGCAGCGCGGCGGCCAGAGCGGCAAACTCCCCTTTTGCGCCGCCAAGGTGCGGAGTTGGGCCGAACGACTTGGTGACCAGGACGCCCCAACGAGGGCCAACCCGGCTATCGGCCGCTATCCGCCGCGCGAGCAGAAATACCGCCAGCGACGCAAGCGCGTGATAGGTAACGTTGCCCAGATGATGGCCGAACGGCCCAGGACCCCAGATCAGTGTGTCCAGAGAAAGCGACAGCCAACTCAGCGGCTGGTAGGGCCCGAGGTGAAATGTCGTGAACATCCAGCGGAGAGAGTCGACGCTGATTCCTCGATAGTGCGGATTGTCGACGAAGTTCGCCTGGTCGTCCCAGTCGACAAAGCCGAAGCCAATTGACCGGCCGAATACCAGGATCGGCGCGGCCGCCGCCACCAGGGCACAGGCGACTGTCGTGTTGGCCGACGGGCGCTGCGGTTTGACCGCCGTCGCTCCGGCTTCGGGTCGGTAAGTGGGCAGCGACACGTCGTTGGGGGGGCCGTTCATTCCCGTCAGTTTATGGCGTTTGCGGCAGCGAAGGTGTGGCGGGTCGTCGCGGCCCGTGCGCCCGCTATCATGCCCGGCATGTCGCCGGCGGGGCTGGAATTGGTACCTCCGCGGGATGAACTGGGGCTGCCCGGCTGGCCGTGGGTGTTCCAGTTGCTTCTGCCGGTGACGTTCGCCCTGCACGTCGTCTTCATGAACTACGCGCTCGGTGCGTCGCTGGTCGCGCCGCTGTTCTGGTGCGCCGGTCTGCGGCGGCGGCGCGAGGACTACGTCACGCTGGCCCGGACCATGGTCCGCGTCTGGCCGGTCGCGATCTCGCTGACCATCACCACCGGCGTCGCGCCGCTGCTGTTCGTGCAAGCGCTCTACGGGCACGTCTTCTACACGGCCAACATCCTCGCGGGCTGGGCCTGGCTGGCGATCCTGCTGTACCTGCTCGTCGGCTTTTACCTGGTCTACGCGCTCGACCGGGCGATGGAGCGGCGGCAGATCTGGCGCGGCGCGCTGATGATGGTCCTGATCGCCGCGGCCTTCCTCATGATCGCGCACGAGTTCACGAACAACTCGGTGCTGAAACTGATGCCGGAGGCGTGGCGCGACATCCACGAGGGCCGCGCGGGGCGGCACGCGCCGCACGCGATGTGGATTCCGCGGAACCTGCATACGGTAATCGGTTCGCTGGCGGTCACGGGGCTTTGGGTAGCGGGCCTGGGGCGGTGGTCGCGGGCGCTGTCGGGAACGGCGCGGCGCCTGGCGGTATCGGCGGGGCTGCGGCTGGCGCTGGGGGCGACGGCGTTGCAGGTGCTGACGGGATTGTGGTTCTTCGCGGTGCTCGATGCGGACGTGCAGCGGGCAATGCTCGACTTCGGCACGGTCCGCGCGTGGCTGTGGGCGCTGGCGGTGCTCGGCGGACTGGGGCTGCTGGCGGCGCTTTGGCGGGCGACCGAGCGGCCCGACGCACCGAGTTCAATCTGGCTGCCGGGCGCGCTGTTGGGCTTCGTACTGGTCGGGATGGCGGCCGGGCGGGAAACCGTGCGGATGGCGATGCTGGCGCGGATTCCGGGCGCGCTCTACACCAGCGCCGACACCCGAATGCAGGGCGGAGCGCTGGCGATGTTTGTCTTCACCCTGGTGCTGGGACTGATTGCCGTCACGGTGCTGGTCCGTTGGGGCCGCAGGCCGGCATCCGGAAGTACTCCGGACGTTTCGCCCTAGCGAAGGCGGGCTTGCGGCGGCGCTGCGCCGCGCCGACTGAAATCCGCCGCCGGTTCAGGGATTTCTGGCCGCCGGCGAAACGGCGTGACGCGCAGTCCCTCGGCGGCGAGATCGGTCCGAACGCAACCATCGTCGGCGGTGTTGAAGTACTCGCGTCCCGCCATCAGTTCGAGCAGTCCGTTGTGCGTATCGTCGTTGCGCCGGGCCGCGGAGCGGATGCCGATGCGCGGGTCGGCGGCGGCGAGGAAGCGGGCGGTCGAACCGCCGGCGACGCTGCCGTGATGCGGCAGGTGCATGGCGTCGCATTCCAGCCCGCCGCGTTCGACGAGTTGGTCCAGTCCGTACTGCGTGATGTCGCCGGTCAGCAGGATCGAACGTCCGCGCCATGCGACCCTCAGAACGGTCGAGGAATTATTGGCGTTGTTGATGAACGCGCCGGCGGGCGGGGGCCAGAGGACGTCGACCTGCCATCCGGCGCGGCCGGTCCACCGCTGTTCGGTGCAGATGCTCTCGACCTGTACTCCGGCGTCCCGGGCGCGGCCGAGAAACCGCGCAGCCGCGCTGCCGGGCGGGGCGAATGACTCGTAATGCTCGTTGAGCACGAGACGACGGATCAGGCCGGCGGTGATGAGCGGCTCCATGGCGGAGAAGTGATCGAGGTCCGGGTGTGAGACGAACGCCCGGTCAATGCGCCGGATGTTCCGGGCGCGCAGGAAGGGCAACACGGTGGTCGCCGCCGCGTCATAGGGCGACCGGGAGCCGCAGTCGTAGAGCCACGTCTCGCCGTCCGGCATTTGAAGTACACAGGCCGTTCCGTCTCCGACGGCCAGCGTCCAGACGGTCAGCGTTTCAGGGTCGCGCGGCGTCGCCCAGAGTCGGACCGCGGGCCAGACAATCAATGCCGCGGCGCAGAGCGGCAGCGCGATCCTTCCGAGCCGCGCGAAGAACATCGGAGTCGGAGTTGTTTCCGGCGATGCGGGAATGCCGCCGAGCGAATCTCGCGCGGGCGTTCGCACCGCCCACGCCGCCAGCGCGGCGTAACAAGCGGCAACCCATTGCCAGCCGAGCGGCGGAACCGCGAGCGAGACGCACGGGACTCGGGCCAGGGAGCGGACCAGTCCGTTCATCAGGTCGCACGCGCCTTCGGTGAGCGGTCCGAAGATCAACGCGGTCGACGGCCAGGCGAGCGTGGTCAGGAGTTTGACGAAGCCCAGGGTCATGACGACGAACGCCAGCGGTGCCAGCAGGGCCGCGTTCAGCCAGCCCCAGGGCGAGACGACTCCGAAATGCCAGGCGGCCAGCGGCGTACCGGTGAGCCACGCGGCGACCGACACCAGCGCGGTGGCGCGGAAGAATCGCTGAATCAGCAGCCGAATGAACCGCGGCCAAGACGTTTCGGCGAACAGCGCCTGATCTGTGTCGGGCGGCGCGGCACGGCGCGTAACCCGCTCGGCAAGACGCCGATAGAGTTCGGACAGCCGCGGCGGGATGAGGAAGATGCCGAGGAGCACGGCAAAACTGAGTTGGAATCCGGCCTGGAAGATTGCCGCCGGGTCCGCCAGCAGCAGGATGATCGCCGACGCGGCAAGCCAGTTGACGGTGTTGAATCGCACGGTGCGCAGCGCGGCCAGACAGCCCAGGTCGGCCATGAGCGCGGCCCGGAGGATCGGGGGATTGGGCTCGGCAAGCAGGGCATATGTGGTGACGACCGCCATCACCATCAGGGCCGAGGCGCGGACCGACAGCCGCAGCGGCCGCGCGACGGCCAGCGCGAGCAGCGCCAGCCACCCGACATTCAATCCGCTGGCAGCCAGCAGGTGCGAATTGCCGGTGCGGGCATAGGCGTCGTTCAGCGTGCGTTCAACGGCGCTCCGCTGGGCGAGGACCATCGCCGAGAGGAGTGACGCGGCGTCGGCATCGATGACGTCTGCGCCGGTATCGTGGAGCGCCTCCAGGAGCCGCAGTCGCAGTCGCGCGAGCGCCCGCGCCGCCCACCCGCCTGCGGGTCGCTCGACGAGGCGGACTGCGTCGGGGGTGTTCACATACAGCCCGAGGCGCAGCCCGCGGCGGCGAAGATACTGCGCGCGGTCGAATTCGCCCGGGTTCGCCGGACCGGCGAACCGCCCCAGGCGGCCGAAGACGCAGACCGTGTCTCCCGGCTCCAAGTTCGTGAGGGCGCACGAGGCCGAAACCAGTACGCGACCGGAGGCCGGCCGCGACGGTCCGTGGGTATCGATAAGGGCCGTAGCATCGAGGACAAACCGCGTCCGGGGCGAAAGCGGCACGGCACGAAGCGGCTGGCTCCGGTCCGGCAACAGGATGCGAGGCGCGTCGACGATCCGACCGACTACGGAGGCGAGCGGGGAATTCGGGCCGTCGTAACGCGAAACGTCCTCTCCCGGAATGAGCCGCACCGCCGCGTCGTGACGCAGGATTCCGAGCACGGCCGCCATGAGCGCGATTGCCGCAACGAGCAGGCGCGGAAACCGGTGGGAAAGGACAACGCAGCCGAGGGAAATCGCCGCCGCGGCCGCCAACCAGTTCCACGATACCGCGTACGCGTTGTCGAACAGGATGCCCGCAGCGAGGCCGACGGCCGAAAGCGCGAGGGGGCGCGGCGGGGCGGGGCGCGCATCGACCTGCGGAATCGGATCGAGGAAAACAGGTCTCATGATTCGATGAAATCAGAGGTAAATGCGCGGCCAGAGGGCGCGATAGATGGCGAGAAAGGCGATCTGGCCGATCTGTCCGGCGGCGAAGAGCGTGACGCGGTCCTGCCCGCCGTTTCGCCGCGCCAGAACCTGGGCCGCAAGATAACTGGAGGCGAACGCGAACAGGGAAATCACGCCGCCGATCAGGAAGTTCCGCTCGCGGCTGAAGTAGATGCAGGTCAGCACGACCGGAAGCAGCGCGTGCAGCAGCACCCGCCGCGGCCCCATACTGCGGCAGAGCGAGGCCGTCATTGCATCGACGCCCGGCGCGGTCCGACCGGTGGCGGCGGCCATGAGGATCGCCCAGCGCCCCCAGAGCGGCGCGAGAATCAGGGGCCGATAGATCGGCCGCGGGTAGAGGAAGTTGAAGGCGGAACGCCAGTCGTCCGGCGGCGGCCACCAGGGCGTGACGTGGGGGATGCTCACGACCAGTACCCATTGCACCATCGCGCACAGCACAATCGCCATCGCCCCGCAAGCGCGAAGCGAAGGGTTTCGCGTCAGGCGCTCGTCGTCTCCCATGGACGGACCGAGCGGCCCGTCCGCGGCGCGGGCCACGGCCAGCCACAGGAAGCGGCCCGTCAGCAGCGCCTCGAGCAGCACGACCGCCAGCCCGGGCACCATCCGCAGGCCGTCGATCTCGCCGTAGAGCCGCCACGCACCTCGAAACGCACCCGCCCAGAGGATGCCGATGAGCAGCCCGGCCGGGACAACCCATGCCACGACGCGCGCGGCGCGGACGGCGTCTCGCGCCGGCGGGGGAGACTGAGCCAGCAGATACCGGGCCGCGGCCGGGAGCGCCGAGAGTCGTTCGCCCCGGACCGCACGGCCTTCGGCCGGATCTTCCGGTGGTGGCGACGCGGAGGAGCGGAGTTCGTCGGGCATCGTTCGGCTATGGTAACGAAAGGATTACTGATAACGATTTCGAGCGACGGTACTGAACGGTCCAGCGTCATCCAAGTGCCGCGCGGAACGCTTCGCGCCCGGGGCGGATCACGGCCCGAGCAGGGCATCCTGCAACGCACCGAAAAGGGATTCGTAGAGTGCGGCGACGAACATCATGACCGCCGAGCCGATCAGGTCGAAAAACAGTCTCGCGAATTGTTCATACAGCGTGGGCGACACGATCTTTGCCTCGGGCCGGGCCGCGGCCGCTCGAAGACCGGCCCGAGTCGTTCGCGGCCCGCCGGCCCTGCCGATTGACGGACGACTACGCCGCCGGGCATGATAGGCGAGGAAGGAGAGCGGCGCCGGCCGCGGCGGATGCACGAGTCGGCAGGACCCCGGGCGCGAGGGGAGCGGCCCGCCCCTCAGGTTTGTGCCGCCGCGGAGCCGATGTTATGACGAGCCCCCGCCCCGCCGGTCGGACGGCCGGGTCCGCGGGCGGCAAGGAGCCGTGCATGAGACTGCTGACCGCCCGAAAGTGGATGACGCTGGCCGCCCTGGCGTGCGGCACCAGTTTCCAGTTGACCGCGTGCCGCGACGAGGCGGCCCTGTTCGGCGTGCGGACGCTGTTCTCCACGCTCTTCGTGCCGGTGAACCAACTCATCGTGTTCATCTTCCAGATCATCTCCACCACAATCCCCGGCCTGGGTTCAATCTTCGGCGGGATGGGCGGCTCCTGACGCCCCGCGGCGCATCCTCGAAGGCCGCCCTCCGTCGTCAGCGGGTCGGAGGAATCCGCCGACCAGACGGGCCATCCAGCGGGCCGGCAACACTCTCTGAAAGAAGGCGCTGAGGGCATTCGAGCGGCCGGGCACGTACAGCGCCCGAGCGCGGCCCAGCGCCCGGAGCGAGAGCCGGGCCGCGCGGGCCGCGTCCATTCCGCGGCTGCGGAACTCATCGCGGCGAAGGGAGAAACTCTCGTTGTCGAAGAACTCGGTCCGCACCGTCCCCGGGCACACGCACGTCACCACCACGCCGCTGCGGCGCAATTCCTCGCGCAGGCCGAGGGAAAAGTTGACGACGAACGCCTTCGCCGCGGAATACACGGACAGATACGGCATGGGCTGAAACCCGGCCATGCTCGCGACATTGAGCACCCAGCCCCGCCGCCGTTCGACCATGCCCGGCAGGACGGCCCGCGTCAGGCGGACGAGGGCCGTGACGTTGACCGCAAGCATCCGCCCCTGCGCTGCGGCGTCCTGTCTGACGAATGGCCCGTAATCGCCTACGCCGGCATTGTTGACGAGGAGGTCGACCGGTCCGCGCGAGAGGAGTTGGGCCGCGAGCGCTTCCGGAACGCCGTCCGCCGCAAGGTCGGCCGGATGCGCTTCAGCGGCGCAATCGGGCCGCAAGACGCGCAGTTCCTCTGTCAGGGCCTTCAGCCGGTCGACGCGCCGCGCGACGAGCAGCGGTTGCGCCCCGGCTTCCGCCAGGCAACGGGCGAGTTCGCGGCCGATGCCCGCCGACGCGCCCGTGATCAGTGCCCTGCATCCCTCAAACATGCGGCGGCGGGGAGTCTATCGGCGGGACGGGTAAACTGCGCCGTCGTGGCAAACGTGCTGGTCGCGCCGGACAGTTTCAAGGGATCGCTCAACGCGCGCGAGGCCGCCGAGGCCCTGGCCGAGGGCATTCGCGAGGCGCGCCCCAGTGCGCGCATCGACCCCTGCCCGATGGCCGACGGCGGCGAGGGCACGCTCGACGTGCTGCTGGCCGCGCACCGGGGACGGCGGCGGCGCGTGGCGGCCCATACGCCGGACGGCCGGCCGCGCGACGCGGACGTGGGGCTGATCGACCAAGCATCGACGGCGGTGGTGGAACTGGCGGCCATTGCCGGGTTGCCGCTCGTGCGGGCGGAGCAGCGCGATCCGCTGCGGCTGACGACGCACGGGGTGGGCGAGTTGATTGCGGCGGTCTTCGACGCGCAGGTCGAGCGGCTCATCCTGACGGTGGGCGGGTCGGCGACGGTGGACGGGGGCGCGGGAATCGCGCAGGCGCTGGGGGTGCGGCTGTTCGATTCGGCGGGCCGGGCGCTTCCGTCGCCGCTTCCGCCCGCGCGGCTGACGGAGGCGGCGCGCATCGACGCGTCGGCGATGATCGATCGGCGGGCGGGCGTGGACGTAACGATCGCGGTGGACGTGCTCAATCCGCTGCTCGGTCCGCACGGGGCCGCCGCCGTCTTCGGCCCGCAAAAGGGAGCGGATGCGGAGGGCGTGCGGCGGCTGGAGGCAGCGCTGGCGCACTGGGTGGGTGTGCTGGAGCGGGCCTCGGGCCGTGCGCTGCGCCACGAGCCGGGTACGGGCGCGGCGGGCGGGGCGGCTTTGCCGCTGCTCGCCTTTGCGGGGGCGTCGATCGTGCCGGGGGTGGACCTGGTGATCGATGCCGTCCGCCTGCGCGACCGGCTGGCCGCAACGGACCTCGTGTTGACAGGCGAGGGCCGATTGGACGAACAGTCGCTGATGGGCAAGGTCGTCGGAGCGGTGGCGCGATTGTCACGGGCCGCCGGTGTGCGGTGCGTGGCGATCGTCGGGGCGCTTGGTTCCGGGCATGATCAGGTTGCCCGCTTATTCGACGAGGTCGTCGTGCTGGCGCAGCCCGGCGAGCGGATCGAGGCGGCGATGCGAGAGGCGCGTGAGCGGCTGCGGCGCGCGGCAGCGGGGGCAGTCGGCGAACGCCCGCCGGGATAAATCCGGCGGCTCGCAATCCGTCAGAATCGCGGGTTGGTTGATGGACCGCGGCAAGGGGTGCGGCGACAATCGTCGAATGCGACGACCTTCGTCCGCCGCCGCGAACTACCTGTCACGGAGCGAGACGCGTTCCCATGACCGCGCCGTCTTGGCGGTCGCGGCGGGCGTCGTCCTTGCTTTTTGTGCCGCCGTCGCGGGGCAGAGCGCGTTTCCGCACGGCGTGGCCAGCGGCGACGTGAGCGACGGCGCGGCCGTCTGCTGGACACGGGCCGCGATGGTTGGGCCGATTCGTTTCGAACTTGCATCCGAGAGTTCGTTTGCACGGCCGCTCCGCGGGGAGATGGTCGAACCCTCTGACGAGCGCGACCGAACGATCCGAGTTGACCTCGGCGGCCTGGAACCGGCCACGCGCTACTTCTACCGCTTCGTGCGCCCCGAAAGCAACGAAGCGAGCGTGGTCGGGACCTTCGTCAGCGCGCCGGCCGCCGACGACGCGCGGCCGTTTCGCTTCGTTCATTCCGGCGATTCGAATGCGGCCGCCCGGCCGTTCCGGCTGCTCGGCTTCGCGTCCGACGAACGACCGGAGTTCTGGTTCTGGGCGGGGGATACGGCCTATGCCGACGCGAGTTCCGGCGGCTTGGGCGTCGCGACTGACCGGGCGGGATACCACGCGAAGCACCGGCAAAACCGGGAGGATCCGCACCTGCAACGCCTGCTGGCCTCCGCGCCGGTCTGGGCGCAATGGGACGATCACGAGGTCGGCAACGACTACGACGGCGGCGACCCGGAGCCGCATCTGACGCCGCAGCGCGTTGCGGCGGGGCAGCAGGCATTCATCGACTACATGCCGCTTCGGCCGGCGGGCGTCGCGGCCGACCCGCGCCGGACCTACCGCTCGTTCCGCTACGGGGCGCTGGCGGAGTTCTTCATCCTCGACTGCCGGCAATATCGGTCGGCCGACGCGGGACGGGCCGGCGGCGGACTGGACCCCTACGGCTTTTTCCTGCCGACGTTCGACCTGGCGGCGGTGCTGCGGATGCGCGATCCGTCGCGGACGATGCTGGGGCCGGAGCAACTCGCCTGGCTCACGCGCGGGCTGCGCGCATCGACGGCGACGTGGAAGTTCGTCGTCAGTTCCGTGCCGTTCACGTCGTTGCTCGCCTTTCCCTACGACCGCTGGGACGGCTTCGACGCGGAGCGCTATGACCTGCTGCGGTTCGTCGACCGCGAGCGCATCGGCGGCCTGGTGCTGCTGTCGGCCGACATCCATGCCAACGTGTTCAACCCGGACGTGACGCATTACCTTCGCACCACGCTGGGCCAGCCGTTTTCGCCGGGGTTCGCGGTGCCGGAGTTCATCTCCGGTCCGATCGCCACGGCGACGCTTCGGCAGGAGGTGGCAGGCGTGGCGGCCGCAGTGCTGAACGTGCCGCGGGCCGAGGCCGAGCGCTCGCCGCTGGTGGGGGGGGGCTTCGGCGTGCTGGCCGGCCGCGTGGCGCTCCAGAACGGGTTGCGCTTCGTCGGGGCCGACCGCTACGCCTATCTTGTGGCAGATGTTGCGGCCGACGGCGTGACCTTCACGCATCGAGGGATCACCCCCGACCCGGCGCTTGAATCGCCCGTCCTTGAAACGCTGCACAGGGGCCGCCTGCGCCCGCCCGGCTGTGCGCCGGGCCTGCCGGTCTTGCTCCTGCCGATGGCGCTGACCTTATCGTGGTCATCGCGTGGGGCCCGGCCGGGTTGCGCTTCACGAATGCGGCGCGGAAGTCATCCCGCGGCGGGCCGGTAAAATAGTGTAAAGGTGAGTATTGTCGCGCTATCAGGATCGCCCTGCCAGGAATCCTCGACGGTGTGCGCGCCGCCCGTTATCATCGCCGGGTTTATCAGCGGCCGCGACGACGGCCCACGGGATTCGGGCCCCGGAAACCATCGCCGCAGGGTTCGGCCGCCGGCCGCGCGGCCCCGCGGGGCGAAAAGACCATGTCCGAGGCGACGCCCAAGTTCATCCGCGTCCGCGGCGCCCGGCAGCACAACCTCCGCAACGTCGACATCGACATTCCGCGCGAGAAACTCATTGTCATCACCGGTCTGTCCGGCTCGGGCAAAAGTTCGCTCGCGTTTGACACCCTCTACGCGGAGGGCCAGCGGAAGTACGTCGAATCCCTCTCTGCCTACGCCCGGCAGTTCCTGGAGCAACTCTCCAAGCCCGACGTAGACCAGATCGACGGCCTGCCCCCCACCATCGCCATCGAGCAGCGCAGCGGCGCGGCCAGCCCGCGGTCCACCGTCGCCACCACGACCGAGATTTACGACTACCTCCGCCTGCTCTTCGCGCGCGCCGGCCTGCCCCACTGCCCGCGCTGCGACCGGCCCATCAGCCAGCAGACCGTCACGCAGATCGTCGAGTCGCTGCTGGCCCTGCCGCCCGACACGCGGCTGATCATCCTCGCCCCGCTCGTCCGCGGCCGGCTCGGAGAACACCGCGACGTCTTCTCCCGCGTGCTGCGCGAGGGATACGTCCGCGTCCGCGTCGACGGCCGCATCGCCGAGGCCCGCGACATCCCCCGACTCGAACCGCGCCGCAAGCACACCATCGAGGCGGTCGTCGATCGGGTCGTCGTCCGGCCCGACGTGCGCAGCCGGCTGGCCGAGTCGATCGAGACCTCACTGCGGCTGGCCGACGGGCTGGTGATCGTCTCACGGCCGAACGGCAGCAACGCGAACGACGGCGGGGCCGACGCACTTTACTCGACGCGCTTCGCCTGCCCGCGGTGCGACTTTTCGCTGGAGGAACTCGAACCGCGGATATTCTCGTTCAACTCGCCCCACGGCGCGTGTCCCGCGTGCAGCGGGCTGGGCAGCGTCCTCGAGTTCGACCCGGACTTGGTCGTTCCGGACCCGGAGCGGCCGCTCGACCAGGGGGCCGTTCACGCGTGGACGCGCGGGGGCCAGCAGATGGCCGGGGCGTACCGCCGTCTGTTGCGCGAATATTGCGAGCGGTTTCGCGTCGCGCCCTCGACGCCGTTCGGGGCCCTGCCGCCGCGGGCGCGGCAGATCCTGCTTCATGGGACCGGGGCCGAGGATGAGCAGGAGTACGGCGGACGGTTTGAGGGCGTCATCCCTAATCTGCGCCGCCGCTGGGAATCAACCGACAGCGATTTCGTCAAGGCCCGGCTGCACGCCTACCTGTCCGAGCGGCCGTGTTCGGCGTGCGGCGGGGCGCGGCTGCGGCCGGAGGCGCTGGCGGTCCGCGTCGGCCTGCTGCGGATTCACGAGTTTGTCCGCCTGAGCGTTTCGGCCGCGTCGGCTGCGCTGGACACGCTGCGCCTCGGCGGCGAGCGTGCGAGCATCGCCGCACCGATCCTGCGGGAGATCGTCAGCCGCCTGCGCTTCCTCAACGACGTCGGCGTCGGCTACCTCACCCTCGACCGGCCCAGCGCCACCCTCTCCGGTGGCGAGGCCCAGCGTATCCGTCTCGCGACGCAGGTCGGCTCCGGACTGGTCGGCGTCTGTTACATCCTCGACGAGCCGACCATCGGCCTGCACCAGCGCGACAATGACAAACTGATCGCCACGCTGCGGCGTCTGCGCGAATCCCAGAACACGCTGATCGTCGTCGAGCACGACGAAGACACGATCCGCGCCGCCGACTGGATCATCGACGTCGGCCCCGGCGCAGGAGCCGAGGGCGGCCGGATCGTCTTCCAGGGGACCATTGAGAAACTGCTGCGGTCCGAGGGTTCGATCACGGCCGAATACCTTCGCGGCGATCGTTCGGTCGAACCGCCGGCCCGGCGCCGCCGGGTCAATCTGAAAAACGTCTTCCAGGTCCTCGGCGCGTCGGAGAACAACCTCAAGCGGATCGACGTGTCCTTTCCGCTCGGGGTGTTCTGCTGCGTAACGGGCGTGTCGGGGTCCGGCAAGTCGACGCTGGTATCGCAGATACTCCTTCGCGCCCTTCTGCGCCGGCTCGGCACATCGCGGCTGCCCGTCGGCGCGCACGATCGCATCGTCGGCGCGGCGCGGGTCGACAAGGTCATCGAGATCGACCAGACGCCCCTCGGCCGCTCCCCCCGCAGTAACCCGGCCACCTACACCGGCGCCTTCGACCTGATCCGCGACCTCTACGCCCGCACGCGCGAGGCCCGCATCCGGGGCTACGGCGCGGGCCGGTTCAGTTTCAACGTCCGGGGCGGCCGGTGCGAGGCCTGCCAGGGGCAGGGCACGCGCCGCATCGAGATGCACTTCCTGCCCGACATCTTCGTGACCTGCCAGGAGTGCCGCGGCACGCGCTACAACCGGGAGACGCTGGAGGTTCGCTACCGCGGCAAGTCCATCGCCGATGTCCTCGACCTGTCGGCCGCCGAGGCCCTGCTGTTCTTCGACTCGTTTTCGTCCGTGCGGCAACTGCTCCAGGCCCTGTGCGACGTCGGTCTGTCCTATGTCGCGCTCGGCCAGTCCTCCTCGACGCTCTCCGGCGGTGAGGCCCAGCGCGTCAAACTGGCCGCCGAACTGGGCCGCGCGCCGGCCGGACACACCCTCTACGTGCTCGATGAGCCGACGTCCGGCCTGCATTTTGCCGACATCCACAAGTTGTTGAACGTGCTGAACCGCCTGAGCGACCTCGGCCACACCATCCTCGTCATCGAACACAACCTCGACGTGATCCGCCAGGCGGACTGGATCATCGACCTTGGCCCGGAGGGCGGGGACGCGGGCGGGCGGGTTGTCGTCGCGGGGACGCCCGAACAGGTCGCCGCGCATCCCGAGAGCCACACGGGCCGCTATCTGCGCGAACGACTCGGACGGAAGTAATCGACGATTCACGACGGGCGGCCCGTGCGTTCGAGCGGAGGCGACCTGACGCGGCGTTTTTTTCCGCCCGGGATGAACCCAGCGGCTCGTAGCGTGATTCCGAGTTGTTTTTCCGAGCCGCGGGCGCATGCTCACGGTTATTGTGGTCCGAGCGGACCGTCCTGGCCCGAGCCGGCCGCCGCGGCGACCGGTCCACGGGCTCGCGCCCGTGGCTCGGAATGGACGCGGTCCGCGGACTGGCGCCGGTGGATCGGGTGCGAGGGGGCTGATCCCAACGACCGGGCGGACAGGCGGCGGCCGTCGTGCATTCCGCAGGCGGATGAGCCGCTGCCGATCTCGCGGGCCGGTCGCCTACAGGCCCAGCAGATCGGCTACAAAATCCGCGATCGGCCGCACGCTGGGATCGTTGACGTAGGGCTGGATGTCCAGCCCGTCCACCTTGCAGTCACTGTTGAGGTCCGAAAGCGGCCGGCCGCCAGCGTCAACCGGCAGGCCGGGCCAATTATTGGGACAGACGTCAATCGCGTCGGCCACGCCGTCGCCGTCGGCGGCCGGCGGGCCGACGCCGATCAATAGGCGGGCCGGACGTTGACGGAAGACGTAGGCCGCGCCGGATTCGGCGGCGCTGTTGTCCGCCGAGTTGCCGTTCACGCCCGTGGCGCTGCTGGCCTCAGTATACGCCCCGACCACCATCGTGTCGCCGCTGACGGCCACCGAGATGCCGAACTCGTCGCCCGCCCCGGTGTTGGAGGCCTTGAGGTAGGCCAGCGGGCTCCAGACCCCGCCGGAGCGGACGAACACGTAGGCCGCGCCGGAATTGCCGGCGCTGTTATTGGCCCCGTTGCCGTTCACGCCCGTGGCGTTGCTGTCCTCCCAGTACGCCCCGACCACCACCGTGTCGCCGCTGACGGCCACCGAGCGGCCGAACAAGTCGTTCGCGCCGGTGTTCGAGGCCTTCAGATACGCCTGTTGGCTCCAGACGCCGCCGGAGCGGACGAAGACGTAGGCCGCGCCGGAATCAGGGGCGCTGTTGTCGGCCCCGTTGCCGTTCACGCCCGTGGCGCTGCTGTCCTCGCCAAACGCCCCGACCACCACCGTGTCGCCGCTGACGGCCACCGAGAGGCCGAAGAAGTCGCGCACCCCGGTGTTCGAGGCCTTGAGGTAGGCCTGCTGGCTCCAGACCCCGCCGGAGCGGACGAAGACGTAGGCCGCGCCGGAGTCAGTGGCGCTGTTGTCGGCCTGGTTGCCGTTCACGCCCGTGG
>Ga0187893_10000748_pt1 | contig 83221 bp, 65 predicted proteins | sample MA1701074metaG_FD_139574 | JGI IMG/M metagenome (GOLD analysis project Ga0187893, IMG submission 139574) | White microbial mat communities from a basaltic lava cave in the Kipuka Kanohina Cave System on the Island of Hawaii, USA - MA170107-4 metaG ... | reverse complement strand
GGGCCCGGGGTCGGCGTGCGTCCATTGGCCACGTAACGTCCGAGAACGGCCGTCATGTTGCTTGAGGCGAAGCGCGTCCGGGCCCTTCGAAGGTAGACTACTCCCGTCCGGACGCGAGGAGAGCAGCGGAGGTCCGCGCTTTGAAACGCCTACCCGCCCGCGGGCGGGAGCCTGCCGTGTCGGGCCACGTCGAACAGACGAGGAACGCGGAGGAACGATGAGGACGCCCCTGCTCGCGGCCCTCCTGTCGTGGGCATCCCTGACCGGCTGCGGCGGCGGAGCCTCGGAACCGGCGGAGCCGCCACGACCGGGGGCGGTCGTGCTCGTGCCGGATCCGGAGAAGTCGTTTCTTCAGGCCAACCTCCGCCTGGTCCTGGTGGGGGAGGGGTGGGCGCTCGAGGCGAACTTCACCGAACCCGCCTTCCAGTGGTACCGGACCGATTTCGCGGCCACCCTGCCCCGGGACTTCCTCATGGCGGCGTCGGAGGCGTTCCTCTACCGGCTCGGCCCGGGCGATGCCGGACGCTTCGTCCCGTCGGCCGGACCGCTCAATCGCTTCGCGCTGGAACGGGGAAATCTCCCCAAGGCCGAGGTGCAGGACCTCCGGGCGACCGTCCGGGCGCGTGAGCACGCCCGGGAGCCGAAGGCGGCGGTCGAAGTGACGGTGGGACCGTTCACGGCGGAGGGCCGGCGTCACGGCCCGGTCGGGCCGGTGACGCTGCGGCTGCGGGGACCCTATCCATAAGCTCTCCGAGCCGGCCCGGGACGGCGGGTGAGGAAGGATGAGAGTCGCCGCCGATCCGCGTCGCGGACTAGGACAAGGCCGCGCGCGGCCCGCAGGCGCGAGGTCAAGGAAAGCGGGCCCCTCCTGGGGCGCGCGACCGACCCTTATCGAAAGGCGTTAGCCCGCCTCCGGCCTCCGCCCGGACGCGGCTCCCTTCAGCGGGCGGCCGAGCGGGAAACCTCGACCACCGGGACGTCGGAGATCGTGACCAGCTCGTCCCGCATGGCGCTCGCCAGCATGTCCACCCCCGTCGCGGGCCCCAGCCCCAGGTCCTTCGTGGACATGGCCAGCAGGATGAGGTCCGGCCTCGCCTGCTTGAGGACGTGGTCGAGCGTGAGCGGGGTGAGCGACTCCTTGAAGTCCACGGCCGCGATGATCCCCTGCTCGACCGCGTAGGGGGTGTCCCTCGGGTCGAGCGTCTGCACCTCGATCCGCGGGTTCTTGGAGAGCTGCCGCAGGACTTCGGCGCCCGTGGGGCCCGCGCCGACGACGAGGATCTTCATGCCGCCTCCGGGATTCGGGTCCGTCAGATCCAGCCGAGAAGCGTGAGGACGTAGAAGTAGGCCACCAGCACCGCGGAGTTCGCCAGCGTCATGAGGAGGCCGTAGCGGAGCATCTCCGAGCGGGTGATGATGCCGCTGGCGGCGATCAGGGCCATGCGCCCCGAGGCGGAGGGGAGCGAGTACCCGAAGGTGGTGGCGAGCGCGACCGGGAGGACGAGCTGCACCGCGCTGAAGGAAGGGTCGGCCTTCGCGAGGCTGATCAGGACGGGCACGAACACGGCCGCGATCGTCGTGTTGCTGAGGAGGTTGGTCAGGACCGCGGAGATGAGGACGAGGAGGGTCAGGCTCACGAGGAGCGGGAGCCCGCCCACGACGGGCGAGACCAGGCCCGCGAGCCAGACCGTGACGCCGGTCCGGATGAGGGCGTCGCCGAGCGAGAGCCCGGCGCCGATGATGAGGAAGATCCCCCAGCTGACGCCCTTCACGTCCTCCCAGTTGACGATCCCCCGGATCCCGAGGTACGCCACCGCCCCCACGCCCACCAGGCTCGCCGACAGCAGCGTGGGGGACAGGCCTCCCAGCTTCTCGATCCCCTCGCCGCCCACCCAGAGGACGCCGGCGACGGCCACGACCCCCAGGATCTCCTTCTCGAAGGAGGACATGCGGCCCTGCTTGTGGAGGGCCTGCCGCGCCCGCTCCACGTCGAGCCGCTCGATCGAGACCGGGGCCATCCGGAGGAGGAGCCACCAGGTCAGCGGGAAGATGAGCACGAGCGCCGGGAGCCCGTAGGCCATCCAGTCCATGAACCGCCACGGCCGGATCTCCGCGAGGAAGCCCGCCGACACGGCGTTGGAGGCCGAGCCCATGACCGTCGCCATCCCGCCCAGGCTCGCGCTGTAGGCGATGCCCAGGACGAGGAGGACCAGGAAGGAGCGGGCCGCGGCCTTGTCCTCGATCTGGCGGGAGGCGGTGAGCGCCACGGGGATGAGCATCGCGGCCGTGGCCGTGTTCTCCACCCACATCGAGAGAATCGCCGCGATCGCCATGAGCCCGAAGAGGACGCGGCGGACCTGCCCGCCGGTGGCGACGAGCGTGCCCAGGGCCAGGCGGCGGGCCAGGCCGTGCTTGCGGAGGGCCTCCGCCAGGAACATGCTCGAGAGGATGAGGAAGACGACCGGACGCGAGAAGGGCTCGAAGGCTTCCCCGGCCCGCGCGATGCCCAGCCCGACCTGGACGAGGGGCACCATCAGGGCGCCGATCGGGAGGGCGACCGGCTCGAGGGCCAGGATGCTCGCGGTGAAGGCGAGCAGGGCGAGCGCGCGGTGGCCCTCCGGGCTCACCCCCTCCGGGGCCGGGAGGAGGAGGACCCCTCCCGTGACGCCGATCACGATCCCGAAGCGGCCCGCGAAGTTGAGGATGCGCCAGATCCGCGCCGCGAAGCGGGGGACGAGCACCTTGAGGGCGGCGGGACCGCTGGGCGGGAGGGGCCGCAAGGGCGCCTCGGCGGCCGTCTTCGCCGCCGCCTCGACCGCTTCGCGGCACTGGGCGCAGCCGGCCAGGTGCTCCACCGCGGCCGCCTTCGCCTCGGGGGAGAGGAGGTTGGCCACGAAGTCCGCCGCGACGACGTGTTCCTCGGCCTTCATCGCCCCGTCCCCGATCCAAGCCGGGCGCTCGCGCCCCGGCTCCCGCGTTCGAAACGGCCGGAACTCTTCCCGCGCCCGATTCTACCGGACGGGACGCGACCGGGAACAGCGGTTTCGGTCCGGGAAACGATTCGAGCGCCCGCGGGCGGCCCGGAGAAGGAGGAAGAGAAACAAGGCCTCGAGCCCCGTCGCCCCGCAGGAGCCGCCGCCGCCGCCCCCTCCCCCGCCTCCCGAGGCGACGGGGCCGCCCCCGGAGGAGGAGCCGAGCGAGGCGATCCAGGCGTCGAGCACCGCGAGCGCCTCCAGGTCCCGCTCGTTCGACGCCACCGTCGGCATCTGCTCGGCGTTGCCCCGGAGGTCCATCCGGTGGTACGCCATCGACCTCGAACGGTCGCCCGGCGCCACGACGAGGGCCCCCGCGATTCCGAGGCTGTTCTGGACCGGACCCTCCACGAGGCCCTGCTGCTCGATCGGCGTGTCGAAGCGGGCGTCGAAATAGCCCTGCCCCGTCCCGCCCGGACGGTGGCACTGCGCGCAGTTGGCGTCGAGGTAGGACCGCACCCGGTGCTCGAGAGTCGCCGAGGCGTCGGACACCGGCGCCATCCGGGCCAGGCCCGCGGTCTCGGTCGCGCCCACCGCGCGGTTGAAGAGCCCCACGTGGCTCCAGGACCGGACCTGGTTGTCGGTCACCCCCGTGGCCGGGTAGGCGAAGTCCCCGTTCAACTGCCGGGCGTTCACCCCAAGCACGAAGCCGGCGGACGTCGTGTGGCAGTCCAGGCACTGCGCCCGCGAGGGATAGGGCCACGCCTGGCTCCGCATCCCGCCCCCCGCGAGCGCGATCGTGTAGGACTCCGTGGCCCCGCCCGAGGCCACGAGGTCCGCCTCCGTCCCGCCCACGCGCCACTTGTAGGTCGCCCCGTACCCCGCCGAGGCTCCCGTGACCACGAGGAAGCGGGTCTCGAGGCGGCGCGTCGCCGAGGGGTTCGTCTCGTCGATCGGAAGCTCGAAGTGCTTGACGAGCACCGTCCCCGCCGGAATGGTCCAGGACCCGGCCGGAGAGAACCCGACCGTCTGCCCGTCCGGGACGGCGATCCAGCGGCGCTTCGCCGCGCCGTCCGACCAGAGCGGCGAGTTGACGCCGAACGGGATCAGGCCGCTCCGCGGGGCGAGGCTGCCCAGGTCGCTGAATGCCCCCGTCGCCGTGAGCGTGGCCGGGAGCGCGCCGCCCGCGGACGTCGGGAACTTCCCATCGAGGTAGGCCCCCACGCTTCCCCGGGTCGTCAGGCCGAAGGACCCGCCCGCCGTGGGGACGTGGCGAAGGAGGGCGTCCGGGACCGCCGCGAGGGCGCCCATCGAGGGGGACCGGTAGCGGACCGCGAGCGACTGGCCCCCGGCCGCCTCGAAATACCGGACCAGGATCGCGTGGAGGCCGCGCTTGAGGCCGATCGTCCCGGTCCTGGCCTGGACCCCGTGAGTGCCGTCGTTGTTCACGACGAGGGTCGAACCGAGGTGGAACGTGCTCCCGTCGTCGCTCGAGGTCTCGAACTCGTAGACCCCGTCCGCCGGGGCGTCGAAGAAGCCCACGAAGCGGAACCCGAACTGGTCCGCCCGGCCGTCGGGGGTCGCGATCGAGAAGTTCGGCCGGGTCCCGATCCATTGCGGGGCCGCCGTGTCCATCGCGGCGACGCCCGCGGGATTCGTCAGGTGGTAGTACTCCGTCTCGAGACCCGCGGCCGTCGCGCTCGGCAGGTCGGGATCCCGGAGCGGGACGTCGTTGGCCGGGATCGTGACGGAGACGCTCCCGGGCGATCCGACCGTGTAGGCGGGGCTCCCCTTGACCTGGACTCCCACCGTCTCGTCGGCCTCCTGGAGCGCGTCGTCGGTGATCGAGAGGACGAGCGTCGCCTCGGCGGCGCCGGAGGCGATGGTGACGGAGGCGGGGAGCCCGGCGTAGTCGCTCCCCGAGGTCGCCGAGCCGCTCGCCTGGAGGCCCACCGAGAGGGACCCGGACGTCGAGCCCGTCCGCTTCACCCGCAGGGTCGTCGATCCGCCCTCCGCGACCGTCGAGGCGTCGGCCGTGATCGTCACCGTCGGGAGCGAGGGCGGCGGCGCCCCCGTGTAGCGGAGCCGGTGGAGGTCCGTCCTTTCCCCGTACTCGCGGACGGTGTAGTAGAGATGCCCGTCGGGGCCGACGTCCGCCGCGACCGTCGAGAGGTTGGAATAGTGGAGGTTCCGGGCGAAGCCGCTCTTCGCGGGACTCGACTCGCCGCCCGAGATGCGGATGATCTCCCCGTTCGTCACCCAGTTGACCGCGAAGGCGTTGAGGTGGTAGGTCGAGGGCCACGAGCCCCCGGAGGGGTACCAGGCGAGCCAGGTGTGCCCGGAGCCCACGTTCTTCGTGTTGGTCCACTCGCCCGTCTGCGTCCCGAAGCCGTTGTAGCCCCCGTGACCGTAATTGGCCCCCTGGACGAGCTTGTAGAGCCCCGACTTGTTCGCCCCCGTGAACCCGCTGATGTAGACCGTCCCGCTCGAGGGGTGCCGCGTGAGGCAGATCGGGTTCCGCTGGCCCAGCGCCACGATGGCCCGCCGATCGCCGGTCAGCGTGTTGTACCAGATGTTGTCCGTCGGGATCGTCCCGTCCAGGTTGAGGCGGACGACCTTGCCTGCGAAGACGGACGTGTTCTGAGCCGAGGCCTCCACCCAGCCGTCCCCGAAGGCGACGTAGAGCTTCCCGCCGCTCACCACGAGCCCGCCGCCGTTGTGGGCGTCCGGCTGGGAGTTGTCGGGGTGGAAGGGGCAGCGGAGGAAGAGGGTCTCCGAGCCGGTGGACCGGTCCGGGTTCCCCGTCGAGGCCTGGATGCGGACGATGCGGTAGCCGCTCCGTTCCGCGTCGTGCATGTACGTCGCGTAGATGTAGCCGTTCGTGGCGAAGTCGGGGTCGAAATCGAAGCCGCGGAGCGTCCCACGCCGCGCGGTCGGGCTCGAGGGGTTCGAGTCGGGCGTGGCGAACGCGTGGAAGGGGGTGGAAAGGAGGGTCCACTGGCCGGTCGAGGGGTTGCGCTTGGCGACGCGGAGGTACCCGCGGCGCCACTCGCTGAAGAACATCCGCCCGTCGGGCGCGAAGCGGAGGGCGAAGATGCCTTGGACGTCCTCGATCGCGCCGTCGAAGACGAGGTCGTCCACGAAGTCGGTCGGCAGGACCTGGGCCGCGGCGGGGCGCGCCAGGGCCGCCAGGAGCGCGGCCGCGAGGAAGAACGCCGCGAGGATCGGGGGACGTGCGGGCATAGGGTCCTTTCCAGGCTCGCCGGCTCGCCCCATACTCCGAGACCCTAGCTTGTGGCGCGGAAGCCGCGGACCATACGGTCCCCCGGAAAGAAATCCGGAGCGGGGGTGGTCGGGGGAGCTCGGCGCCCGATCTTCTTCTCGAACGCCGCCCATCGATCCCGGCGGAGGGGCCCGCCGCCCCGCGGTATACTTCCCTCGGATGCGGCACTCCCCGGAACAGGACGGCCGGCGCGGGAAGCTGTCCATCGAGAGCTCCACGCTCGCGGGGTTCCGCCCCGTCCTGGACGTCGTCAAGCAGATCGGACGGGCCACGAGCCTCGAGGCGGCGCTCGCCCAGATCCTGACCACCATGATCTCCGCCTGCCGCGCGGCCCGGGGGACCATCCTCACCTACTCCGGCGACTCGGTGAAGTCGAAGCTCTCGCTCGACCGGAGCGGCCGGGAGCTGCACGGCGAGGCGAAGGGCCTGTCCCGCACCGTCCTCAAGGCCGTCAAGATCAACGGCCGCCGGATGGTCGCCGCCAACGCCCGGGAGGACGCCTCGCTCCGGCTCGTCGACACGGTCCACAGGCTCCGGCTCACCTCGATCCTCTGCGTCCCGCTGCGCTTCCACGACCGGCTGGTCGGGGCCTTCTACCTCGACGACCCCGACCGGGAGGGCGCCTTCGGCCCCCGCCAGGTGGAGATCGCCGAGATCCTGGCCGACCACGCCGCGATCGCGATCGAGAACGCCCGGCTCCACAGCCAGACCGTCCGGGACAAGCTCACCCGGGCCTTCAACCACGGGTACTTCGAGAAGCGCCTGGCCAAGGAGCTGGCCTACGCGGAGCGGAAGGGGCGTCCGGTCGGGCTCCTCATGATCGACGTCGACGACTTCAAGGGCATCAACGACACCTACGGCCACGAGGCGGGCAACCGGGTCCTCAAGCACCTGGCCGACGGGCTCTCGTCGACCCTCCGCGCCCGCGACCTCGTCGCCCGGGCGGGCGGGCGGACGCTGGACCCCACCGTGGCCCGCTTCGGGGGCGACGAGTTCGAGATCATCCTGCCCGGCACCGGCCGGGAGGGGACGCTCCGTGCGGCGCGGCGCCTGGTCGAGACGCTCGGCGGGAGCCGCGTCCCGAACGAGGGAGGGGCGATCCGGATCTCCATCTCCGTGGGCGGGGCCGTCTTCCCCGACGACGCCCGCGCGCCCAAGGAGCTCCAGGAACGGGCCGACGAGGCCCTCTACGACTCGAAGCGCGCCGGGAAGAACCGGGCGGCGCTCTACGGCGCCTGAGCGGGCGTAACGGCGCGGGCGCCCGGGGCACTAACGGGTCTCCGGGCCGGGGCGGTTTTGGTAACATGGCCCGGACGCTCCGATATCCACTGGCGACGGCGCCGACCACCGTGAAGCCGAGCGATTTCCCCCGCTGGATCCCGGCGTCCCTCCTCCTGGCCCTCCTCCTCCCCGGCCGCGAGGCGGAGGCGGTCATCCCGTCCGCCTTCGGCCCGATCCAAGCCCTCCTCGTCATTCTCCCCCAGCTCCTCGTCGCGCTGGCCGCGGCGGCCGTCGCGCTCCTCAAGCCCCGGACGTACAAGCTCCTTTTCGCCTACCTCTGGGCCCACAAGGCCCTTTCGGCCTTCCTCGCCGCCGGCGTCGCGCTCCTCGCCTGGGGTCCGTGGCGGAGCGTCGCGGCGGGCGCCGTCACCGCCGAGCAGGCCGGCGCCCCCTGGCCCGCCTTCCGGGCGGGCCCGCTCCGGACCGGCGCCGTCCCGGGCTCGACGGGCCCCCTCGAGCGGCCGCGCGCCGCCTGGAAGGAGGGCTTCGGCGGCGGCGCGAACGTCGACTCCTCCCCCGCCGTCGTCGGGAACCGGGTCTACGTGGGCCTGGGCTCCTCGGGATTCGGGGGCGCCCGCGGCGCCGTGGCTTGCCTCGACGCGGGGACCGGCGCCGTCGTCTGGACCTGGGACGGCAAGGGCGAGCTCGACCCGCCCCTCAAGCCCGTCTTCTCGTCACCCGCCGTCTCGGTCGATCCGCCCCGCCTCGTGATCGGCGAGGGCTACCACGAGGACCGCGACTGCCGGCTCCTCTGCCTCGACCTCTCCGGCGGGAAGCCCCGGCTCGCCTGGGCGGTCCAAACCACGAGCCACGTCGAGAGCACCCCCTGCGTCCACGAGGGACGCGTCGTGGCCGGCGCGGGCGACGACGGCGTCTGGTGCGTCGAGCTGGCGACGGGCAAGGTCCTCTGGCGCGTCGAGGGCGACCCCGCCTACCAGGTCGCCGACGGCCCCCAGGCGAGCGCCCTCGCCTCGCTCGAGGGGAAGACCGTCGCCGCCACCGGCCGCGTGCGCCGCGAGGGGGTGGGCGCGAAGGGGAAGGACGACGCGGGCGTCTCCGTGATCGAGCTCCGGGACTTCCGGGAGCTCGAGGGTCCGCCGGTCACCGCGAGCGACCCGGGCCCGGAGCGGACCGTGACGGGCAAGGTCGTCCGGAAGGACGGCCGCCTCCTCCTCGAAGTCCCGTGGCGCAGCCCGGACTCGGAGTCCTGCCCCGTGGGCGCGGGACCGTACGTCCTCTTCGGCTCGGGGATCGGGGGCCAGAAAGTGAACTGCGTGGAGGCCGCGACCGGGAAGTTCGTCTGGCAGGCCCCGACTCCCTATCCCGCCTTCGGGCCGCCCACGGTCGCGGGCGAGCGGGTGCTGATCGGCGTCGGGAACGGCAACTTCCTGGCGAGCGCCGAGAAGCCCGCGGGAGCCGTCCTCTGCTTCTCGCTCAGGGACGGAAGCGCGCTCTGGCGGGTGGACGCGGGCGACACGGTCCTGGGCGCGGTCGCCGCCGACGGGAACCGCGGCTACGCGTGCGGGCGCGACGGCCAGGTCTACGTCCTGGATCTCGAGAAGGGCGAGGTCCTCTCGAAGCTCCCGGTCGGTTCTCCCATGGTCTGTTCCCCGGCCCTCACGGCCGACGCCCTCTACGTCACGACGGGCTCCGGCCGCCTCCTCTGCCTCGACCGGAAGGGCGGGGCCGTCCGCTGGACGTTCACCCTCTCGGCCGACGAGCAGGTCTTCTCCTCTCCGTCCGTCTCGGGCGGGAGCGTCTACGTCGGGACGCGGGGAAAGGGCCTCTTCTGCCTCTCCGAGCGCCCGGCCGACGCCGCGGCCGCGGGCCCGTCCCGCCCCTGGCTGGGCCCGGGCGGAACGCCCTCCCGGAACGGCGCGGCCGACGACCGCGGCCTCCCCGCGATCGAGGGCGACACCGCCGACCTCAAGTGGCCCACGCCGCCCGAGCTTCGGGACGTCGTCGCGGCTTCGCCCGCGGCCTTCGGGACCTCCGTCTTCGTGCCCGCCGGCGACGCGATCCTGACCGTGGACGCGGGGACCGGACGGGTCGTCGCCCGAAGTTCCCCGAGAAGGGAGCTCCTGGCCGCCGACGGGACCGGGCTTTACACCTGGACCCCGGAGACCCCCTTCCTCGCGTCCTCCGCCAACCCGCTCAGCAATCCTCCCCGCTGGTGGCCCCCCTCTTCCCTCAATCCCTCCGTGGCGCATGACTTGGTCGTTGACGCGCGTGGAGCGGAACTCTTCTGCCGTAGCGTCGCCTCGGAGACGCCTCTCTGGCGCGTGGAGCCCGAGCGCCCGCCCCTCGGCGCCCCGAGTCTCCTCGACGACAAAGTCTTCGTCGCAACCGAGGGGAAGGACCCGGTCGCGGCCTTCCTCGAGTGTCGCCGGCTGGTCGACGGCTCGCCCGTCTGGCGCGTGCCGCTGAACGAGAAACCCGTCTCGTACCCCGTCGCCCACGGCGACTGGGTCGTGATCGCGACCGCGGACGACAAAATCGCAGCCTTCGGCGTCGCTGACGGGAAGGGGATCGAGCCGGTCGTGATCGACGGGAAGGCCGCCGTCCCCGCCCTTTGGAAGAACACCCTCATCGTCGCGGGCGGGACGCGCATCGCCGCCTACGACCTCTCGACGCGCGACTGGGTCTGGAACTACAAGGACCAGGACCACATCGGCACGGTCGTGGGCCAGCCCGTGATCGCGAACGAGACGATCTGGGTGGGCACCACGAAGAAGGGGCTCCTCGCGATCGGCGTCCCCCCGAGGGCCCCCAAGCCGTGAGCCCCCCGAAGCTCTTCCTGGTGCGCTTCTTCGGTCCGGGCGTCTCGGACCCGGAGCCCTCGAAGGAGACCCTGGGCGGGAAGGCCTACAGCCTGATGACGATGAGCGCCGCGGGGCTCCCCGTGCCGCCCGGCTTCGTCATCACGACCCAGTGCTGCGCCGGCTACTATGCGGCGGGCCGGAAGTGGCCCGCAGGGCTCGAGGACGAGCTCCGGCAGGCGCTCGCCTGGCTGGAGCAGGCGACGGGATCTTCCTTCGGCCGCCCTCCCAGGCCGCTCCTCGTCGCCGTCCGGAGCGGCGCGGCCCAGAGCATGCCCGGGATGATGGACACCATCCTCAACGTCGGCCTCCACCCCGGCCTCGGCGCCGCCTTTCCCGACCGCGTGCGGTTCTGGTCCGACCTCCGAGACTTCGTCCGCGGCTACGGGGAGACGGTCGCGGGGATCTCCGACGGGGCCTTCGAGGCGGCCTGCGCGACGGGCTCCGCCGAGGAGCAGGCCGGCCGCTGCCTCGAGGCCTTCGAGAAGGCGAAGGGCCGTCCCTTCCCCGAGGATCCCTGGGAGATGCTGACCTCGGCCGTGAACGCGGTCTTCGACTCCTGGGAGAGCGAGCGCGCCCGGACGTACCGCGAGCGGCACAACATCCGGGGCCTGGCCGGCACCGCCGTCACCGTCATGGAGATGTTCCCCTCCGAGCGCTCGGGCATCCTCTTCACCGAGGACCCCAACCGTCCCGACCAGGGCCGCATCCTCGTCGAAGCCTCGACGGGCCTGGGCGAGGCGATCGTCCGCGGCCACGTGGAGCCCGACACCTTCTGCGTGGACCGCGCGACGAGGACGATCGTCGAGCGCCGGATCGGAACGGGCCGCGAAGCCTGCTTGAGCGATCGGGAGGCGATCGGGCTTGCCGAGCTCGGCCTCAAGGTCGAGGCTTTCTACCGGACGCCCGTCGACGTCGAGTGGGGCATCGCCGGCGACCGCACCGCCCTCCTCCAGAGCCGGCCGGTCCGGGGCCTGGACGTCCTCCGCGCGATCCCCAAGGTCCGAGAGGAGGAGATCCGGCGCCTGGGACGGCTCGCGGAGGGCCGCCCCCGGGCCGCCTGGGCCGCGCACAATCTCTCGGAGACCCTCCCCGCCCCCCTCCCCCTCACGTGGGACATCGTGGGCCGGGGCTTCATGGGGAACGGCTTCCTCCGGCTCTACCGCGACCTCGGCTTCGATCCCTCGGAGCGCGTCTCCCGCGAGGGCTTCCTCGAGCTCGTCGGCGGCCGGATCTACGCCGACGTCGAGCGCTCGGCCGAGCTCTTCTTCGGCGGCCTCCCGATGGAGTACGACCTGAACGGCCACGGCCCGGAGGTCCTCCTGGGCCGCCCCACCCGCTTCGACGTCGAGCGCGCGGGTCTGGGCTTCCTCCTCCGCCTCCCCTGGCACGTCTACCGCATGGTCCGCGCCGGCCGCGTCCTCCGACGCGCGGTCCGGACCGGCCTGGACGACCTCGAGCGCCGCGTCCTCCCGGGCTTCCGGGCCTGGGTCGAGGGCTCGCGCGCGAAGGACCTCGCCTCGCTCGACGACGCGGCCCTCCTGGCCGAGCTCGAGGCGCGCGAGCGGACGGGCCTGAACGGCTTCGGGGCCGAGTTCCTGAAGCCCGGCTTCATCGCCGGCTACTTCCATGGCCGCCTGGCCGCGACCCTGGAGCAGGCCCTGGGACCCGCGGAGGGCCGGGCGCTCGCGACCCGGCTCCTGGCTGGCCTCGACGGCGACAAGACCGTCGAATCGAACGTCGAGATCTTCCGCGTGGCCCGGGGCGAGCGGACCCTCGAGGACTACCTCCGCGAGTTCGGCCACCGGGCGGTGAACGAGCTGGAGCTGGCCGAGCCGCGCTGGCGCGAGGAGCCCACCTACGTCCGCCAACGGATCGAGCAGCTCCGGCGCGGCGCCGGCCCCTCGCCCGCGGAGCTCCACGAGCGGAAGAAGAAGGAGCGGCTGGAAGCCGAGCTCACTCTGGGCAAGATCCTGTCCGAGCACGGCGCCGCTTCGCTCGAGGAGGAGGTCCGGGCCGACCTGGCCGGCGCGCAGCGTCACATGCCCTGGCGCGAGACCTGCAAGCACGCGTTCGTCGAGGCGGTGGCGCTGATCCGGGAGGTGACCGAGGTCCTGGCCGAGCGCTGGGACCTCGGGCGCGACCTCTACTTCCTCGAGAAGGCGGAGCTCGCGACCGTCCCCCGCGACCGGGACGGCTGCCTCGAGCGGATCGCGGAGCGGAAGCTCCGCTGGCAGGCGCTCCAGCGGCTCCCGATGCCGGAAGTCCTCCGGGCCCGCGACCTCGAGGCGCTCGGGCGGGAGGAGGAGCGGCCGGCCGGCGAGAGCGGGTCCTTCTCCGGGACGGGCGTCGCGGCCGGGATCGGCACGGGCCCCGCGCGGATCCTCCGCTCGCCCGCCGAGGCCGGCGACATCGGCTCGGGCTACGTCCTCGTCTGCCCCACGACCGACCCCGCCTGGACGCCCCTCTTCGTCCACGCGGCGGGGATCGTGGTGGAGCGGGGCGGGATGCTCTCGCACGGGGCGATCGTGGCCCGCGATTTCGGCATCCCGGCGGTGGTCCTTCCCCAGGCGACCCGGCTCATCCCGGAGGGCGCGGTGGTCCGCATCGACGGCATCAAGGGCGGCGTGGAAATCGTGAGGGTTTGACATGGGCGGGATCCTGGACGTCCTGGGCGCGCTCCTCGGCGCGCTCTACGTGCCGCTGGACGTCCTCCTGGGCTGGGCCTCGCGCTTCCCCCCGGCCGCCGCGATCGGGATCGTGGGCGTCCTCTCCGGCCTCGGCGTGACCCTCCTCCAGAAGTTCGCGAGCCGCCAGTCGCTGCTCGCCCGCTGCCGGGCCGACCTCCGGCTCCTCAAGGCCCGCGTCAAGGCGGCGAAGGCGTCGGGTGACCGGGAGACGGCGGCCCGTGTCCAGGGCCTCGTCGGGAGGATCAGCGGGAAGTACATGTGGGGCGCGCTCAAGCCCGCGCTGTGGTCGGTCCCGGTCATCGGAATCGTCGCGCTCTGGTGCGGCTCGCGCCTGGGCTTCCTCCCGATCCGCCCGGGCGAGGAGTTCGGCGTGACCGCGCACTTCGAGGACGGGGCGTCGGGCTTCGCCCACGTGGTCCCCATCGAAGGCCTGGAGTCCCAGGGCCCGGCGATCGCCCGGGTCCAGGCGGGAAAGGCGGAGTGGACGATAAAGGCCGTGACGGAGGGAACCCACGCCCTCCTCGTCCGACATGCGGGGCGGACGCACGAAGTGGCCCTCCCGGTGGCCCACCGGGGCGGCCGTCCCCCGGAACCGGTCACCGTCTTCCAGAGGGAGTCGCCGACGGGCGACCGCCTCCAGGCGGTCGAGATCCGGCTCCGGGACAGCCTCCCCCCGGCCTGGTGGAACCTCACGTTCCAGTGGGGCGGCTGGTACATCCTGACCGCGCTCGTCGTCGCCCTCGCCCTGCGGCGGCCTCTCGGCGTCCAGTAGGCCGCCGGCACGCCGCCCTCACTTCCCCGGGACCGCGTTGAGCGTGTAGTAGGCCTCGGCGTGAAGGAGAGGAAGGCCGTCCTCCGAGCGGAGGCCCTGGACGTGGAGCTCATAGATCCGCCCAGGCACGAGGCCGGGGACCGTGAGCGCGACGCGGCGGCCGTCGCCCGAGACGGCGGCCGACTCGACCCGGACGGGCGTCACGTCCGCCTGCGGGGAGCCGTAGGTCTCGTGGTAGAGGTAGCGGTAGCGCTGGAGCGACCACGCCGCGGGCGAGGAGGCCGAGGCCCGGTCGACCGGCCGCGTGAAGGAGAGCTCGAAGCCCCCCGAGGCGACCCGCATCGCCTCGATCTCGAACGGCGCGCGGCCCGTCCACGAGAGCCGTTCGAGGCCGAAGGGCCGCCCTCCCACCGCCCCCCATCCGCGGTCGGTCTGCCCCACCCAGAGGCTCCCGTCGGCGGCGAACGCCATCCGGTTGTTCCCGGACTGGAAGCCGCGGCGGAAGGGGAAGACAGCGCCCTGGTAGCGGCCGTCCACCTTCTCGAGCGCGACCCGGGAGACGATGCTCGACGTCTGGTCCGCGACGAAGATCTGTCCCGCGAACGGGCCGAACTTCCCGCCCGTCGCGTCGCAGAGGGGCTGGGCGGGGGACTGCCCGACGAGGCCGTGCGGGAGGAGCACCGCGGCGGGGCTCCGGAGGCGGTCGAGCTCGGCCGCGGAGCGCTTCCCGAGCGTGGGATCCCCGCGCACGCTCGCGGGATGCCCGTAGAAGCCCCCCTTCACCACGTGGTAGAGGGGCGAGGTGCCCACCCAGTCGCCCTGGTTGTCCGTGACGAAGAGCTCCCCCTCGAGATTCCACCCGAGGCCGTTGGGGGTCCGGAACCCCGAGGCCCAGGGCGCGAACTCGCCCTTCGGCGTCATCCGGAAGCACCAGCCCTGCCACGAGCCCGGCTTCGTCGAACCGGTGGCCGCGGTGGCGCCGAAGAAGTTCCCCTCCCGGTCGCGGACGAGGCCGAAGGCGTAGGATCCGCCGTCGGAGGGGACCCAGCCGGTCCCGAACGTCTCGTAGCGGTCGGCCACTCCGTCGCCGTCGGAGTCGACGAGCCGCGTGAGCTCGGTCCGCTGGACGGCGAAGGCCTCGCCCTTCTCCCCGGCCAGGAGCCCGAGCGGCTCGTGGAGGCCGGAGGCGAAGCGGGTCCAGCGGCCCTCCTTCAGGCTCCAGACCTCTCCCCGCCGGGTCGCCAGGAGCAGCGCGCCGTCGCGGGCGAAGTCCATCCCGCCGACCTCGAGCACGATTCCCTTCGGGACGGGGATCGTCTCGAGCCGGTAGAAGGAGGACTCGGCGAGCTCCGGGAAGTCGGCGTCGAGCCGCTTCTCGAGGGCGGCCAGGAGGTCGGGCCCCACCGGGGAGATCGAGAACGAGAACTTCCCCGGAGCGTAGATCTCGATCACGAGGTGGTTGGGGCCCTCCTTCAGGGACAGGCCGAAGTCGTAGACCTTCCGGGGGAGGAGGTAGGTGCTGTTGTGGGTGGGGGTCCAGACGTGGGGGCCGTTGAGCCACACGCCCCAGCGCTTCTCGCTCCCGAGGCTGACCGTGACCTGCAGGTCCTCGGGCGCCTCGATCACGCGGCCCCACGTCGTGGGCGCCGGGAGCTCCAGCTCCTTTCCGTCCGCGGCGTCCGGCGCGGCCTCCCAGCGACCCTTCTTCCCCTTCGCGAGGGCGACCTCGACCGCGGGGTCGACCTTGGGCCGGGGCCGACCGTAGCCGCCCTCGCCCGAGGGCTCGCCCGAGATCCGCCACCACGGCCCGAGCTTGAGGGGCGGGAGCCCGCGCGCCGTGGCCTCGAGCGAGGCCGTGCGGGTCTCTTCGCGGGTCGCCCGCTTCTCGTAGACGAGGCCGTCCTGGGCGAGGAGGAAGGCGAGGGCGAGCATCCGCCCCATCTTACGGGCGGATCCCGTCCGGGTGAAGCCCGGCGCCGCCCCCGGGCGGTAATATGAGGACGGCATGGCCGACGACTCGACCTTCCTGCGCGCCGCCCTCGAGCGGGGATGGATCAGCCGGAAGCAGGCGGAGTCCGGGCGTCCCGCGGCCGACTTCCTCTCTCCCGAGCAGCTCCGGGAGCTCGAGACGGGGCGGAGCCTCGCCTCGCGCGTGCTGGAGGCCGGACTCCTCAAGGGCGGCGACCTCCTGGAGGCGGCCCCGACCCGCTTCGGGCGCTACGAGATCCTCCGCGAGATCGGCCAGGGCGGGGGCGGCCGGGTCTACCTCGCGCGCGACCCCGAGCTCGGACGCGAAGTGGCCGTCAAGATCCTCGACCGCGGCTCCTTCGCCCAGCCCGAGCGCTTCCGCCGCGAGATGGGGATCCTGGCCGCGCTCCGACACCCGAACATCGTCCCCGTCTTCGACGCCGGATCCCACGACGGCCGGCCCTACTACGCGATGGAGTATGCCGGCGACCGGTCGCTGGCGGGGACGAAGCTCCCGCTCCCGGAGTTCACGAGGGTCCTCGAGCAGGTCGCCCTCGCCTGCCACGCCGCCCACGAGAAGGGCATCGTCCATCGCGACCTCAAGCCCGCGAACATCCTCCTCTCGGACCGGCCCCTCGTGGCCGACTTCGGGATCGCGAAGACCGCCGACGCCGACCTGACGGAGACGGGGCAGACGCTGGGCACGCCGCACTACATGTCTCCCGAACAGGCCGAGGGGCGGGAGGTGGACGCGCGGACGGACGTCTATTCGCTCGGCGTCCTCCTCTACGAGGCGCTCGCGGGCCGCCGGCCGTTCTCGGGGACCGGCGCGCTCGAGATCGCGCGGAAGGTGGCGCACGAGGAGCCGCCCCGTCCGCGCGCGGTCGATCCCGGGGCCCCGCGCGACCTCGAGATCGTGACGCTCCGCGCCATGGCCAAGCGGCCGAAGGACCGCTATCCGACGGCCCGCGCGTTCGCGGAGGACCTGGCGGCCTGGCGCGAGGGGCGTCCCGTCTCGGCCCGGCCGCCGAGCCTCCGGGAGCGGGCGGCGGCGCTCGTCCGGCGCCACCCGAAGAAGTCCCTGGTCGCGGCGGGGGCCCTGCTCGCGCTCGTGGCGGTCGGGCTCTTCCCGGGAAGCCGGGACTTCATCCCGGGCCGGCGCCTCGAGCGCGCCCAGCAGGTGATCGGGGACGAGGCGCGGGCGATCGAGGGCTGGCAGGTGAACCTCTACAAGCCCGCGAAGGAGATCTCCTACAAGGCTCTCGAGGAGTCGCTCGCGCGCCTCGAGCCCGTCCTCGGCTGGGAGGACCTGACCCCGGTCCTCCGCCGGCAGGGCCACGCCGCGGCCGCGCGGGCCCAGCTCTTCATGGGCCGGACCTCCGACGCGCTCCGCGAGCTCGACCGGGCGATCGAGGCCGGGCGCGGACAGCGAAACGGCGAGGACTACCTCGAGCGGGCGCGGGTCCGCTGGGAGGACCTCCTCCGCGAAGCGCTTTCGAAGGGCGACTCCGAGGCCCCGCGCCTCAAGGAGCGCGTCCTCGGGGACCTTCAGGCGGCCCTCGACGCCGGGTTCCAGGACGAGTGGTGGCGCGACTTCGCCCGGGCCCTCCTCCACCTCGCGCGCTCCGGAGAGCGGGCCGTGGAGGCGACCCTCCGCGAGCTCGACCGCCTGGGCGCGGTCGAGGGGAAGCCCGTCGAGGAGGTGGCCAAGATGCGGGGCGACCTCCTCCTCCTCCTCAAGCGCCACGACGAGGCCGCGGCCGAGTACCGGAAGGCCGCGGCGGCGCGGCCGAGCTACGTCCAGGCGTACAACGGCCTCGCGCTCGCGCTGGCCCTCCGGCACCGGGGGGAAGACCGGGAGGACGTGCACGAGGCCTTCCGCGTGGCCTTCCAGGCGATCGACCTCAACCCCCGCTACGAGGCGTCCTACTTCCTCTTCGCCTGGCTCTGCCGGGGGACGCTGCGCTCCTCGCCCCGCGACCTGGCGCGGGCGGATCCCGCGGCGCTCGCGCTGGTCGAGAGCGCCCTCGCCTCGCTCAATCGGGGGATCTCGCTCCGGCCCGACTCCTATGCGCTCCGGGTGGCGCACGGGTCGGGCTGCGTGATGAAGGCGCACCTCCTGGCGGGCATGGGCCGCGACCCGGGGCCGGCGGCGCGGGAGGCCGCCGGGTCGCTCGCGGCCGCGATCGAGCGGGACGGCCGGCGCTACGAGCCCTGGCTGGCGCTCGGGGCCGCGGAGACCCTGCTGGCGGCCAACCAGGTCCCGGTCGGTCGGAAGGAGCTGGAGCGGGCCGAGCGGAGCCTGGCCGAGGCCCTCGAGCGCGCGCCCCGGTCGGCGCCCGTCCACCGCTGGGCCGGCTACCGGCACTTCCTGGCCGGCCGCTTCGCCGACGCGGCGGCCGCGTGGCGCCGCGCGGTCGAGCTCGAGCCGGGCCTCGCCGAGGAGCTCCGGCCCGACATCGACGAGGCCGAGGCCCGGCGGTGAGCGACTTCCAGAGCACCCTCTGGACCCTGATCCGGGGCGCCGACCGGGGCGACGAGGCGGCGCTCCGCGAGTTCGCGCTCAAATACCGGACCCCGGTCGTCGCCTACGTCACCCGGCGCGGCTTCGCGCGCGAGGCGGACGACCTGGCCCAGGAAGTCTTCCTCCGGGTCTTCCAGGACCGCGTCCTCTCCAAGGCGGACCCCTCGCGCGGCCGCTTCCGGAGCCTCCTCCTCTCGGTCACGCGGCACGTGATCGGCCACCACGTGGAGCGGCAGCTCGCGCGGAAGCGGGGCGCGGGCGAGGTGGGGCCGCTCGAGGGCGTCGAGCCCGCCGCCCCGGCGTCGGACGAGGCCTTCGACCGCGAGTGGGTGGGCCACCTGATCGAGGTGGCGCTCGCCCGCCTGGCCCGCGAGCACCCGGCCTACCACGAGGCGCTCCGCCGATTCCTCCTGGAAGACGCCTCCGCCGCGGAGGCCGCCCGCGCGCTCGGCCGGAGCGAGCAGGACGTCCACAACCACCTCCACCGCGGCCGGAAGAAGCTGGCCGACTATCTCCGCGAGCAGGTCCGCGACTACTCCTCTTCCCGGGCCGACTACGACGAGGAGCTGGACTACCTGTCCCGGTTCTTTCCGTAGGGATCGCGCGCCCCTTCGCGGCGGGATAGAATCCAGGTACCCATGGCCATCCTCGTCGTCGACGACTCGATCGACAGCCGGCTCCTCATCCAGCGGATCCTCGACCGCGAGGGGCACCGCGACATCCTCATGGCCGGGAGCGCGCCCGAGGCCCTCCGCCTCCTCGGGTTCGACGGGGAGGCGGCGGCGGGGCCGGTGGACCTCGTCATCATGGACCTCCACCTCCCCGGCATGGACGGCATAGAGGCCTGCCGCCGCATCACGTCCGACCCGCGCGGCCGGGACATCGCCGTCATCGTGATCACCGGCAGCACCGAGGAAGACCACCTCGGGGCGGCGTTCGCGGCCGGGGCGGTCGACTACCTGGGCAAGCCCCTCAAGCCCCACGAGCTGGCCACCCGCGCCCGCTCCGTCCTGCGGCTCAAGCGCGAGATGGACGAACGCAAGGCCCGCGAGCGGGAGCTCCTCGAGGTGACCCGGCGGCTGGCCGACGCCAACCGCGAGCTCGAACGGCTCTCGTCCCTGGACGGCCTCACCGGGATCTCCAACCGCCGCCGCCTGGACGAGATCCTCGACCTCGAGTGGAAGCGGGCCGCCCGCGAAAAGGCCCCGCTCTCGGCGATCCTCGTCGACATCGACTGCTTCAAGCCCTTCAACGACCGCTACGGCCACGTGGCCGGCGACGGCTGCCTCCGGAGCGTGGCCGCCGCCCTCCAGAAGGCCCTCCGCCGTCCCAGCGACTTCGTCGCCCGCTACGGCGGGGAGGAGTTCGCGGCCGTCCTTTCCGCCACCGACTCCGCGGGGGCCCGCGTCGTGGGCGAGGCCATGCGCGCGGCCGTGGAGGCCCTGGGCCTGCCCCACGCCGCCTCCTCCGCCGGGCCCCGCGTGACGGTCAGCGTGGGGGTCGCCACCCTCCTCCCCGATCCCGCCTCGGCGCCCTCGGTGCTCTTCGAGGCGGCCGACCGGGCCCTCTACCGCGCCAAGCGGGAGGGCCGCAACCGGGTCTTCGCGGCCGCCGACCGTGCTTGACAGCCGGGCCGCGATCGAGCAATCTGGCTCCTCGAGGACCGGACCGGGGCGTCATGAAATCCATCGCCGTGATCGAGGACAACGCCGACAACCGGCTCCTCCTCCGGGCGTTCCTGGGCGACCGGTACGAGATCGCGGAGTACGAGGACGGGCCGGCGGCGCTCGAGGACTTCGCCCGGCGCGCCCCGGACCTCGTTCTCCTGGACGTCTCGCTCCCCGGGATGGACGGCCTGGCCGTCCTCTCCCGCCTCCGCGCCGACGAGCGGCTCAAGACCCTGCCCGTGATCGCCCTCACCGCCCACGCGATGGCCGGCGACCGCGAGCGCTTCCTCCGCTCCGGGTTCGACGACTACGTCCCCAAGCCGATCGTCGACGAAGAGGTGCTCCTCCGCGCGATCGAGAACCTGCTGAGGGCCGGGGCATGAGCCCCCCGCGCGGCCCCGCCGCCCGCCGATGAGCCCGCAGCAGAGCGCGGACGTCGCCTGGGTCCTGGTCTGCGGCGCGCTCGTCTTCCTCATGCAGACCGGCTTCGTCTGCCTCGAGGCCGGCTTCACGCGCTCCAAGAACAGCATCAACGTGGCGATCAAGAACGCCACCGACTTCGCGATCTCGGGGGTGCTCTTCTGGGCGTTCGGCTTCGCCCTCATGTTCGGCGCCAGCGCATCGGGCTGGATGGGAACCTCGGGGTTCTTCGCCCGCGCCGGCTCCGAGGACCCCTCCCGCGCCGCCTTCTTCCTCTTCCAGCTCATGTTCTGCGCCACGTCGACGACCATCGTGTCCGGAGCCGTCGCCGAGCGGATGCGCTTCACGGGATACCTGGCGGTGGCCGCCTTCCTCTCCGGGGTCGTCTACACCCTGTTCGGCCACTGGGCGTGGGCGGAAGGAGGCTGGCTCCGGAACCTGGGCTTCGTGGACTTCGCGGGGAGCACGGTCGTCCACAGCGTCGGGGGCTGGGTGTCCCTGGCCCTCGTCCTGATCCTCGGGCCCCGGGAGGGACGCTTCTCGTCGGCCTCGGGCCGCGCCTTCCAGGGCCACAACATCCCCCTCTCCGTCGTGGGGGCGCTGCTCCTCTGGATGGGATGGTTCGGCTTCAACGGCGGCAGCACCTTCGCCTTCAACGCCCAGGTCCCCGGAATCATGATCAACACGACCCTGGCCGGCACCGCGGGGATGGTGGCCGCGCTCGCGGGGGCCTGGGTGATCCTCCGCAGGGCCGACGTTTCGGCCGCCCTCAACGGGGCCCTCGCGGGGCTGGTCTCGGTCACCGCGTCCTGCCACGCCGTCGGCTCCGCCGAGTCGATCCTGATCGGCGCGACGGGCGGGCTCATCATGGTCGTGGGGACGCAGTTCCTCGAGCGGCGGATGATCGACGACGTGGTGGGGGCCATCCCCGTCCACGGCCTCTGCGGCGTCTGGGGGACCCTCTGCGTCGCGCTCTTCGGCGAGCCGGAGCGCCTGAAGACGGGGTTGGGATTCGCCAGCCAGCTGGGCGTCCAGCTCCTCGGGGTCGGCGTTTGCGCGGCGTGGACCTTCGGGCTGTGCAGCGTCTTCTTCCGTCTCCTCAACCGCCGCTTCCCCCTCCGGGTCGACCCGGAGGCCGAGCGCCTGGGCCTGAACGTCGCCGAGCACGGGGCGTCGACCGAGATCCACGACCTCCTCTCGGTCATGGACCGGCAGGCGCGGAGCCACGACATGTACCTGCGCGTGCCCGTCCAGCCCTTCACCGAGGTCGGCCAGATCGCGGAGCTCTACAACCGCGTCCTGGACACGCTCCAGCGCGTGCTCGCCCAGAGCGACGCGGTCGTCCGGTCGGCCATGGACGGCATCGTGACCTTCGCCCGGGACTCGGGCGTGATCACCACCGCCAACCCGAGCGCGGAGCGCATGTTCCGCTTCGAGCCCGGGCACCTCGTGGGCCAGCCCCTCTCGGCGCTCGTGGGCCGCTCCGGGGCGGACGAGCTCGAGGAGATGCTGGCCGCCCCGGAGGGAGGGATGGTCCGGGAGCTCGAGGCCCGGCGCCAGGACGGGAGCAGGCTCCCCGTGGAGATGGTCGTGACCCGGGCGGACGTGGCCGAAGGGAGGGTCTACGTCGCCACGATCCGGGACATCAGCGAGCGCAAGCGCTACGAGGAGGAGCTGCGGGAGGCGCTGCGCGCCGCCCGGGGAGCCAGCCGGGCCAAGAGCGAGTTCCTCGCCAGCATGAGCCACGAGCTCCGCACGCCGCTCAACTCCGTGATCGGGTTCTCGAACGTCCTGCTCCGGAACAAGGCCCAAACCCTCGCCCCCCAGGACCTCACTTACCTCCAGCGCATCCAGGACAACGGGAAGCACCTGCTCGCCCTCATCAACTCCATCCTCGACCTCTCCAAGGTCGAGGCCGGAAGGATGGAGCTCCACCTGGGCCCCGTGGCCCTGGACGTCCTGGCGCGGGAGACCACGGCCCAGCTCGAGGGGCGGGTCGTCGAGAAGGGCGTCCGGCTCCTGACGGAGCTCCCTCCCGAGGTCGCGCCCATCCAGGCGGACGCGGAGAAGCTCAAGCAGGTGCTGATCAACCTGGTCGGCAACGCCATCAAGTTCACCGAGGCGGGGAGCGTCACCGTCCGGGTGCGCGCGGACGCCGCGACGAAGCGGCCGACCCGGCTCGAGGTGTCCGACACGGGGATCGGCATCCCCGAGGCCATGCGGGAGAGGATCTTCGAAGCCTTCCAGCAGGTGGACACGGGGGCCTCGCGGAAGTACGAGGGGACGGGGCTGGGCCTGACGATCTCCCAGGCGCTCTGCAAGCTCATGGGGTACCGCATCGAGGTCGAGAGCGAGGTGGGGAAGGGCTCGACGTTCAGCGTCGTCTTCCCGGGGGGAGGCGCCGCCGCGCCCGCGACGTACCCGGAGTCGGAGCCGGCGGAGGCGGGCCTGGACCTTTCGAACCGTCTGGTGCTGGTGATCGACGACGAGGCGGACTCGCGCTTCCTGATCGGCCATTACCTGAGCGACTGCGGGTCGAAGGTCGTCAGCGCCGCGTCCGGCGAGGAGGGACTCCGGCTGGCCCGGGAGCGGCGGCCCGACCTGATCACGGTGGACCTCCTCATGCCCGACATGAACGGATGGGAGGTGCTCCGGCGGCTGAAGGAAGACCCGGAGCTCGGCCGGATCCCGGCGGTAGTGGTGAGCGTCGTGGCCGCGGAGAACCGGGGGACGGTCTTCGGCGCAGCGGACGTCCTGAGCAAGCCCGTGAGCCGGGAGACGCTCTGCGAGGTGCTCCGGAGGAACGTCGTCGAGAAGCCGTGCAAGGTGCTCGTGGTGGACGACGACCCCGTGGCGCGTCGCCTGATCAGGGAGCTCCTGGCGGAGCAGGGGGCCGAGGTCGCGGACGCGGAGAACGGCAGGGAGGCTCTCGAACGGCTGAAGGCGTTCGCGGCGGACCTCGTGATCCTCGACCTCATGATGCCGGAGATGGACGGCGTCACGTTCCTGGGCCACCTGCGGCAGGACGCCCGGCACGTCGCCCTCCCCGTCGTCGTGGTCACCGCCAAGGAGCTCACGACCCAGGAGCTCCGCCAGCTCGAGGCCGGGGTTTCGTTCGTCCTCAGGAAGGGAGGGGAGATCAAGGAGGACCTGGCGCGCGTCCTGCGCGTGGCGCTGCGGCGCAGCGCGAAGGCGGCCGGGTCCGCCGATCCGCGGGAGAGCCGCATCCGGGTCAAGGTGCGCCCGATGCTCGCCGACCTGGCCCCGGGCTTCCTGGACGCCCGTCGGCAGGAGATCCCGGCGATCCGGAAGGCGCTGGAGCGGGGCGACTTCGAGGCGATCCGCGTCCTGGGCCACAACATGAAGGGGGTGGGGAGCGCGTACGGCTTCGACCCGATCACGGACATCGGGCGGCGCCTCGAGGAAGCGGCCAAGGGCGGGGCGCGGGACGCGATCGAGGGCCAGGTCCAGTTCCTCGCCGACTACCTCGACCGGGTCCAGGTCGTCTCCGAGTGACCGATGGCCGACCCCGTGCTGATCGTCGACGACGACCCCTGGAACGCGCAGGTGGTCGCGCGGATCCTGGAGGGAGCGGGCTACGCCGCGGTGCACGTCGCCGATCCCCGCGGGGCGCTGCCCGAGCTGCGGGCGCGAGGCTATTCGCTGGTCCTCCTCGACTACGCCATGCCGGGGATGGACGGCCTGACGCTCCTGGGGGAGATCCGGAGGGAGAGCCAGATCCCCGTCGTGATGCTGACGGCGCAGGACCGGGCCGAGCTGGCGGTGCGGGCGCTCCGCCTGGGGGCCTTCGACTACCTGACGAAGCCGGTGGACGAGCGTCGGCTGCTCGAGACGGTGCCGCAGGCGATCGCCTCGAGCGAGGCGGGCGAGGCCGGGATGAACCGGGTCGCCCACTTCGAGATCGAGCGCGAGGCGGGGCGGGGAGGAATGGGCGTCGTCTACGCGGCGCGCGACCTCAAGCTCGGCCGGCGAGTGGCGCTCAAGGTGCTGCTCCCGGAGCTCGCGGCGGACCCGACGTACGAGGCCGAGTTCCTGAAGGAGGCGAGGGCGGCGGCGGGCTTCTCGCACCCGAACATCGTGACCGTCTACGAGGCGGGCCGCTGGCGGGGCCGGCTCTTCATCGCGATGGAGCTCGTGGACGGGCGGACGCTCGAGGGGCTGATCCGTTCGGGAGAGGGGTTCGCGACGCGGAGGGCGTTCGAGATCGGCGTGCAGGTCGCCTCGGCGCTCGAGGCCGTGCACGCGGCGGGGATGGTGCACGGGGACCTGAAGCCCGGCAACCTGATGCTCGGATCCGACGCGAGGGTGAAGGTCCTCGACTTCGGACTGGCGCGCCCGTCGTCGCGGCCGCCCGGCTCGGACCGGGGCGACCTGGACTTCTCGGCGACGCTCCACTACGCGCCGCCGGAGCTCCTGACGAAGGGGAGGACGGACGAGCGGGGGGACGTCTACGCGCTGGGGCTGGTCCTTTACGAGACGCTCGCCGGCCAGATCGCCTTCCAGGCCGAGTCCCAGTTCGCGATGATGATGAGGATCGCGGAGGGCAAGCTTCCCCGCCCCTTGTCGGAGGTCCCCGGCGTCGGACCCCGGGCCGCGGCGACCGTGGGACGCATGATGGCGGTGAATCCGGAGGATCGATTCCCGTCGATGAAGGAGGCCGCCGCGGCCCTCCGCGTCCTCTGCGAGGCCTCCTGAACGGGCGCTCCTCCTTCGCGCAGCCCGGTGTTAGGAGTATCGATGGCGCTCTCATGGGCCGCGGCCCTCCTGCTCGTCCAGGACTTCCGAAGCCATCCGCCCGAACGGCCCCTCCCGGTCGCGTCCGCCCGGCCGCTCGGGGAAGGGCGCCACGTCTTCGTCGATCCCGCCCGCGGCGACGACGCGCACGACGGATCCCCGGATCGGCCCTGGAGGACCGTCGGGCACGCCTCGCGGAAGGCGAAGCCGGGCGGGACGGTGGTCCTCCGCGGCGGGACCTACTACGAACGCGTCGAGTGGACCGCGTCCGGCGACGCGGACCGGCCCGTCACCCTCCGCGCGCACCCGGGCGAACTCGCGATCTTGGACGGCGGCTACCGGGAGTTCTTCGAGACTCCCGCCGAGGCCTGGGAGCCGGTGGAAGGAGGCGCTCCGGGCGAATTCCGCTCCAGGCGGGAGTATCCCGGCGCGGAGCGCGCGATCGGCAACTTCGGCGACTCCTGGCTTCCCCTCTATCCGTACCTCCGGCTGATCGACCTCCGCGCCGACAACGAGTACTGGAACCTCGGGAACAAGCTGAGCGACGAGAAGGGCGTCTACTGCGGGCCGGGCCTCGCCGTCGACCCCGCGACCCGGCGGATCCACGTCCGGCTCGCCCCCACGAGGATGGAAGTCCCCGCCGGCCTGCGCGACACCTACCGGCCCTACCGCGGGGTGGCCGATCCCCGGACGCTGCCCCTCGTCGTCGCCGGGTCGCCCGAGCCCACGCTCCGGATCTCGGGCGCCCGGCACGTGCGCGTTTTCGACCTCGTCGTCCGCGGGGCGGCGCGGAAGACCGTCGAGGTCGACGGCTGCGAGGACGTCCTCCTCGACCACGTGACCGTCTTCGGAGGACAGCCCGCGCTCTCCGTGAGCGGGACGCTCCGCTTCCGCCTTCTCCACTCCGCGCTCCGGGGCCTCTGCGCCCCCTGGGCCTTCCGCACGATCAAGTACCGGGGCTCCGCGCCCTACCTCTTCGTGGCCCGGGGCGGCGCCCGCCAGAACGAGGACTTCGAGGTCGCCTTCTCGGAGTTCACCGACTCGCACGACTTCCTCCTGCCCTCCGTGAAAGGCTTCCGCTTCCACCACAACCTGGTCGACAACCACAACGACGACGGGATCTACCTGTCGGCCGATCCGCCCAACCGGGACCTGCAGGTCTTCCAGAACCGGATCTCGCGCTGCCTGACCACGTTCGCCTTCTACGGGAACTTCGCGACCGGCGACGGCGTCCACATCTTCCGAAACGTCTTCGATTTCCGTCCTCCGGTGCACTACCACCACCCGGCGGAGCCCGGGAAGGCGGGCGGCGAGGACCAGGCCCGGATGGCGGGGGACCACGGGGGCCCGACCTGGGAGCCCCTGTTCGCGTACCACAATACCGTCCTCCTCGACCGGAGCGGCGGCTGGCGGACGGCGGCGGAGACCTGGGGCGGACACACGAAGAGGACCGTCCGGCGCGTCTTCAACAACCTCTTCGTGCAGTCGGAAGGGATGCCGTCTCTCCCTTTCCCGCCCGCCGCGGACGACTTCCAGGCCGACGGGAACCTTCATTGGAGCCTGAAGGAAGGTCCCGGATTCGTCGGCGACTTCTTCGCCAAGCACCGCTCTTCGCCGCTCTTCGCGGCAAGCAAGTCCCGATACCCCCCCGGCTGGGCGGCGAACGACCTCTTCGCCGACCCGAAGTTCCTGGGATTCGACGCCGACTGGAAGAGGACGACCGACCTCCGGCTCGGCCCCGGAAGTCCCGCGATCGACGCGGGGGTGCCGCTCCCCGCCGAATGGCCCGATCCCCTTCGGGCTCGGGACGCGGGAAGGCCCGACCTCGGCGCGATTCCCGCCGGCCTCGGGCCCGACCCAGTCGGAGTGGACGGCCGGTTTTCCCTCGCGCCCTAGCCCGGCTCAGGGGTCGCGGCCCCTCCCCGCTGCGCGGCCTGGAGCGCCCCGTTGAGGCGGAAGAGCCGGGAGCGGAGCCGGATCGTGGCCGTCTCCGCGGCCTGGAACGCCCGGGGGTCCCGGCTGCGCGCCGGCCGGAGCTTCCGGAGTTCCTGCTCCGTCCGGCGAAGCTTCGCCTCCGCCACGCTGACCTCGGGGCGGATGAGCCGCGCGGCCAGGCGGCGGTCCAGGTCGAGCGTCTCCCCCGACCGGAGCCGGATCTCCATCGAGTTGAGGAGCCGGAAGAGCCCCTCCGGCTCCAGCGGAAGCTGCTCGCGTCCGTGGAAGAGGAGGGGCTTGCCGCCCGTGACCTGGAAGCGGAACTCCGCGGCCGCGGCGCCGTCCCCCGCCTCCAGACGCGCCAGCGTCCGCTTCAGGCTCCGGCCCAGTTCCCTCAGGGCCCCCGCGTCCGGCCCCCCCGGCGGCTCCGCCCCGATCCGGGCCAGCCCCTCTCCCAGGCGGTTCGCCAGCGGCGCGCGATCCGGCATGACCCCTCCCGGCAAAGCGTCGGTCGGGCGGACAAGATCTCCCGGGGACCCGCGCGCGCGGGCCCCGACCGCGGATTCTACCCCGCCGTTTCCGGGCCGGGACAGCGGATTCGGCCTTACCTGGGATCGAGGTAGGCGGCCGGGTTGTCGCGGGCGCCGCGGGGGTGGAGCCGCTCGGCGGGAGCCGGGTCGGGGACGAGCTCGAACGCGATCCCGAGCGGATAGGGGCCCTTCCGCGGGGTGACGACCCCGTTCGCATCGCGCGGCAGGCCCGAGGCGGTACCGAGCGCGACGAGGTCGAAGCGGATGAACGCCTTCCGGGCCAGGTCGAACTCCAGGAACCCGAGGAGGGCGGGCTCGTAGACCGAAGGCTCCTCCCGGCCGTTCTCCCTCAGGCTCGCGGACCCCTCGAGGCGCAGCGACACCTTCGCGGGGTCCGCTTCCTGGACCGTGAGCGACAGGCGGCCGGCGTCCGCCTTCGAGCGCGTGAAGGCCGCGCCCTCGGAGAAGCCGCGGCAGGGGTCGAGGTGGAAGCGGAAGAGCCGCAGCGCGAAGGAGGCCGGGACGGGATGCGCCTCGCCCTTCCTCGGCTCGGCGGGGACGAGGGCCTTCCACTCCGCCTCGGGAATCCACATGAAGTCGTTGTGGGCCTCGGCGTAGCGCTCCGCCTGCTTCGGGCTGGTCTTGGGGATGAAGTCCTCGGGCAGGGCGTAGCGGAGCTCGCCCTTCTCGTCCCGGCCGAGCTGGCGGTTGAAGACGCGGAGGACGAGCGCCCCCGGGGGAAGCTCGAGCGCCGCCCGCTTCGGGTCCGCGGGGCCCGACGCCTCGGACGGGCCCGCCTTCCGGTCCGCCTCGGGGAGCTCCGACCAGGCCTTGAGCCCCGCGTTCAGGAACCGGATCATGCCCTCCCCCGGGCCGCCGACGCTCGTCAGGCGCTTCCCGCCCGCGCTCACCACGCACACCGAACCGGCGGCCGTCTTGGTCACGCAGTCGGTCGCCCGGATGAACTCCGCGTCCGCGTCCTGGAACTGACCCGACTCCCGCCGCGCGTCCACCGCCACGCAGACGAACTTCTCCCGGAGGAGCGCCACCACCTCCTCGGTCCACACCGCCGGGGCCCGCCCGGCCGAGGCCGCCGCTCAGCAGACCCCGATCGGCGCGCCGCCCGCCCCGGCCCAGACGAGGATCGGCTTCCCCGCGGCCGCCGCCTGCCGGCGGGCCTCGCCCACGCTCAGCGTCCAGGGGATGCGCCAGAAGCGCTGCTCCTCCGGCTGGACGCGGAACATGCGGTGCAGCTTGGCGAACTGCTCGGCCGGGATCGGCCGGGGCTCCTCCGCGGGAGCGAAGGCGGCCGCGAGAGCCAGGAGGGCGGGCCTCATGCGCTTTCTCCTTACCGGGCGTCCACCGTCGCCACGTCCTGGAGCGGCCGCGTCACGCGCCGCAGGAAGAGGATCGCGTAGCAGGTGTCGAGCACGGGCGACGGGCTCCCGTGGTAGGTGCCCTCGTTCCAGGATCCGTCGGGGAGCTGCTTCTCGAGGAGGTGCTTCGCGCCCGCCGCGTACCAGTCGTGGCGGCCGACGTGGGGCGTGCCGTAGAGCATCCCGAGCCGCTCCACCGCGTAGAGGTAGTAGTAGTGCCACTCCTTCCCGGTCTTCCCCTTCTCCTCGAGCGGGTTCCCCGTCACCGCGAAGCGCTCGGAGAGCCAGGCCATCCCGTCCCGGACGGACGGGTCGCCCTTCCAGTTGAGCCCGAGCATGAAGTCGTAGATGCAGAGGCCGCCCACGGCGCCCGCGGTCATCGAGCCGGTGGAGTGGTAGTAGGCGGGCGACGGCACCTTCCCGTCCGAGAGGTAGCCCCAGCCCCGCGGCGTCCCGATCGCCGCGCCGCTGGGGACGTCGGGCCGGTTCTTCTGCTTGTCCTCGGGCTCCTGGCAGTCGACCCACCACTTCCGGGCCCGCTCGACCAGCTCCTTCGGGAAGACGATCCCGCCGTCGTGGCAGGCGCGGAGGCCCAGGGCCGCGTACTGCGTGTTCGAGTTGTCCCCGTGCGCGGGGCCCGCCCGCTGGGGCTTCACCTTGATGTTGAGGCGGACGGGCGGCTTCGCCCGGGGGGTCCACGCGGCGTAGGGGTCGGGCGTCTTCGGGGCGGACCTGGAGCGGCTGGACGTCGCCACGCTCTTCGCGGGGGACGTGGGGACCTTCTCGAGGTAGGTGGTGGGGGTCCCGTAGCCCCACTGGCCGTTCGCCGCCTGGTTGTCGGCCAGGAACTGGGCGCACTTGTAGAGCTCGTACTGGTAGGTCACCCGGTCGAGCTCCTCGAGGACCATGGCCAGCAGCGAGATGTTGTAGGTCCGGGCGCTGTAGCCGTCGTTCGTGAAGGCGAGCGCGCTCTTGAGGAGCGGCTGGAACTCGGGATCCTTCTCGGCCATGCCCGCGTGGAGGTAGGTCAGCATGACCAGCTCCTTGTGCTGCGGGTGGATGCTGGGCTTGGCCTTGAGATGCTCGGTCCCCTTCCGGATCGCCTCGTCCACCTTGAGGAGGAAGGGGTCGGGCTTGGCCCCCTTCTTCGCCGCCGGCTTGGGCGGCGGAGGCGGGGGCTTGGCGGCCTCGGGGGCCGGGGCTTCCTTCGCGATCGAGAGGTAGTTGAAGGAGCCCGCCGAACCGGACGGGCCCTCCTTGTCGAAAGCCAGCCGCAGGATCCGCTCGCCCGCCTCGAGCCGGACGCCCCCCTTCCGCACGGTCGTCCAGGCGCGCGCGTCGGGGACCTGGAGGGGGCCGGTCCGGTCGACGCCGTCGAACTCGACGTGGAAAACGCCGCCCGGCCCCGCGACCCGGACCTCGATCGCGTAGGTCCCGGCCTCGGCCACGTCGACGGTGTACTCCAGCCACTCCCCCGCGCGGGTCGAGGAGACGCAGAAGACCCCGTCGGCGTCCTCCGCGGGCGAGAGGTCCACGCCGGTCTCGCGGTACTTCCCGCCGCGGTTCTCGGGGTCGAGGTCGTGGTAGGCCACGCCCTCGTCTCCCCGGTCGAAGTCCTCCGCCTGGACCTTCCCCGGGAGGGCGATCGCGGCGCCGCCGAAGGGGCTCCGCTCCTTCCGGGCGACCACCGTCACGGTCACGACCGCCGAGACGGCCTGCGCCCCGGCCTCGTCGGTGGCGCGGGCCGTGATCGCGTAGGTCCCCGGCCGGGACACGTTCTTCCAGACGCACGCGTAGGGCGCCTCGAGCGCCTCGCCCAGGACGACGGGGTCGAGCAGGAACTCCACCTTCGCCACGCCCCCGTCCGGGTCGGTCGCCACGGCGGCGATCGCGATCTCGGCGGGCGCGACGAAGCGGGCGCCGTCCGCGGGGCTCGTGATCGCGACCTGGGGCGGCCGGTTGGGCGGCGTCTCCGGGGCGGGGGGCGGGGGAGGCGGGGCCGGGGGCGGCGGCTCCTGGGGGAGGGCTGCGGGCGCGGCCTCGCGGGCCTTCTTCTCGTAGATCTCCCGGAGCGCCGCGACCTCGTCCCGGCGGGGGCCGGCCGCCTCGAGGGCGCTCTCGAAAAGGGCGAGGACCGCGTCCTTCTTCGCGAACGCGGCGTCCCCCTCATGGAGGCGTCGGGCCGTCTCGAGGAGCGCCTCGAGCTTCGCGCCGCGCTCCCGCTCCTCCTTCGCCTTCCGGGCGGCCTCCTCGAGCCGCCGGAGGGCGGGCTCGTGGGCCGTCCCCGCGAGCCTCGGCCGGGCCTCGGCCAGGCGCCGGAGGAGCGCCTCGGGTTCGAGGCCGGAGGACGCCAGGCCCTCGAGCTCCTGGAGCGCCAGGACGGCCGGATCGGGCGCGGGGGCCGGGGGCGCGTCGGGCCCGCCCGCGAGGGCCAGGACGAGGATCGCCGCCAGGAGGACCGCGGCCGCCGCGGCGCCGCCGCCCAGGACGACCCCCTTGCGCCGGAGGAAGGGCCGCGCGTCGGGGGCGGGCGGGGGCGCGGCCGCCCGGGCCGTCACGGGCCGGGCCGCGGCCCGGGGCGGGGGAGGAGGCGGCGCCGCCGGCCGGCAGGCTCCGCAGAAGGGGCGGGCCTCGTGGGTGGACGCGCGGCCGCGCGCGAAGTCGTCCTCGCGGATGAGCTTCCCGCACCCCGAGCAGTAGACGATTTCCTTCCCCATGGCTTCCGCCCCCGCGTCGTTCCCCCAAGGATACTCGGCCCGGGACCTCCGCGGACCGCGAGGCAAAATGACACTATCTTTGTATAATTGTGAATTGGCCGGTCTCCGCTCCGGTCCCGCCGCGCTTCACGGGCGTCGCCGGCCGCGGTACGATGGGCGGGCATGAAGGCCTATTCGCTCGGCCCCGACGAGGCGATCGCCCGCTACGTCGAGCGCACGTACCGGCCCGAGGATGAGGTCCTCCTCGAGGTCCGGGAACGCGGCGCCCGGGAGGGCCTCCCGGACATCTCGCTCTCCGCCATGGACGCCCTCCACCTCGAGGTGCTGACGCGCGCCGTCGGGGCGAGGCGGGCCGTCGAGATCGGCACGCTCGGGGGCTACTCGGGGATCGCGATCTCCCGCGGCCTGGCCCCCGGGGGGAAGCTCGACACCTTCGAGATCGACCCGCGCCACGCCGAGGTCGCCCGGGAGTCCTTCCGCCGGGCGGGCGTCCGGGACCGGGTCGAGGTCCATGTGGGCCCCGCCCTCGAGGGCCTCCGCGCGCTCCGGGGACCCGTGGATCTCGTCTTCATCGACGCCGACAAGGAGGGCTATCCCGACTACCTCGCCTGGGCCGCCGAGCATCTCCGGGTCGGCGGCCTCGCGATCGGCGACAACACCTTCGCCTGGGGCGGGATCGTGACGGGCCAGGACTCGGGCGCCCGCGCCCTCCGGGCCTTCAACGAGGCCCTCGCCTCCGGCGGCCGCTTCCGCGCGACCCTCCTCCCGACCGGGGAGGGCCTGAGCGTGGGCGTCAAGATTCGCTGAAAGTCCCGCCCGCCGTTCCGTATCGGAGGGGCGGAAGATCGGAGGGTTCGACCATGCGCCTTACCGTCCTGCTCGCGCCCCTCCTCCTCGGGATCGCCCCGCAGGAGGACCTCGACCGCCGCGTCGACGACTTCGCGGCCAAGATCGCGCCCGGCGACGACGGCGTCGCCGCCAAGCTGAAGGAGGCCCTCAAGACCCGGCCCGGGAAGATCGTCCTCCGGGACCGCGCCGAGAAGGCCGCCGAGACCCTCCGCCGCATCGCCGAGCGGGACGCCGTTCCCGACTACTTCAAGGCCCGCTTCGAGGAGAAGGACGGGGTCTTCCGGCTCCGCGCCGGCCAGGAGGACTACCGCAAGCGCCTCCTCGGCGAGGCCGCCGCCGCGAAGGCCGACCTCGACCGCATCCGGCCCGTCGTGGCCGAGGTGGCCGAGAGCATGGTCTCCGAGCCCGAGATCAACGCCCGCCTCAAGGCCTACCTCTCTCATCCCGCGACCCTCGAGTCGATCTACCACAAGGACCTGCGCCGGCAAACCCGGCCGGACATCTACGTCCTCCTCCGGAAGATGGGCGAGGTCTTCGCACAGGGCGAGGACGGCCGCTTCTTCGTCCCCGAGGCCGGCCGCGACAAGGCCCGGCTCTACGCGAAGGTGGGCGAGACGGTGAGCCGCACCACCGCGGACTCGGCCGCCTGGCTCAAGACCTTCTTCGAGGGCGTGGCCCCCTTCGACGAGCTCCACAAGCGCCTCAAGGCCGACGCCGGCGACCCCCTCTTCTCGGGGATCCTCCTCCAGAAGGCCCTCCAGAACCTGGACCCGAACGACGTCGACTCCGCCCTCCGGAAGTACGAGGAACGGGCCGCCGAGCTCAAGGCGAAGCTCCCCGAGGTCTTCATGGACACGCCCCAGGGGAAGATCCTCTCCGAGAACGCCGCCGGCGAAGTCCAGGAGAAGCTGGGCGACCTCGACCGCGCCCGCTCCAAGGCCCGCCTCCTCCGCGAGCCCGCCCGCGAGCTCGTCTCGCGGCTGCGCGACGGCGACGAGCTCAACGACTCCTTCCGCAAGGCCTTCGGATCCGACGCCGTCCTCGCGCTCCTCGACGTGGACGTGGGCGGCGAGGACAGCGACGCCCTCGCCATCGTCACCGCCCGGATCAAGCAGGCCCTCCGGAAGCGCGACGACGGGAAGTACGAGGTCATCCCCGAGGTGGCCGAGGAGCTCGGCCGCGAGCTCAAGGACCCCGTCCAGAACCAGGCCAAGGAGGACCGCTTCCTCCGCGTGATCTCGATGTACGGCGAGAAGATGGACGACCCCGCGCTCAAGGCCGTCTTCACCTCCTGGCACGGGCGCCACGAGGTCGAGCGGGTCGCCAAGGAGACCCTCGCCTCGAAGAACCCCGACGGCCTGGCCTGGTGGATCGACCGGCACTTCGAGAAGGGCGCCGACGGCTACCGCCTCCGCCCGGCCTCCCGCCCCGAGATCGAGGCGATCGTGGCCGAGACCGAGAAGCTCCGCAAGGAAGCGGGGAAGAATGAGCTCAAGGACTAGCGTCCTCTTCCTCCTCCTCGCGGCGGGCGCCCCGGCGGCCGGGCAGGCCCCGGCCCCGGGAATCGACGGCATTCTGGCCGCCCACTGGAAGGGCGCCGGGATCGCGCCCGCGCCCCTGGTGGGCGACGCCGAGTTCCTCCGGCGCCTGAGCCTGGACCTCGCCGGCCGGATCCCGAGCAAGGCGGAGCTCGAGGCCTTCCTCCGGAAGCCCGACCGCGCGGCCAAGATCGACGAGCTCCTCGCCTCCCCCGAGTTCCCCCGTTTCTGGTCGGAGGTCTGGACCGCGTGGCTGAACGGCTACGCCGCCGCCTTCGACTCGAACCGCGAGGGCCTCCGCTTCTGGCTCGAGAAGGAGATCCGGGAGGGCGCCCCCTGGGACCGCATCGTCTCCCGGCTCGTCTCCGCCTCCGGCGTCTCGAACGTGGACGGGTCGGTCAACTTCATCCTCCACAACGGCGTCGACCCCGCGATCAAGGTCTCCCGCGCCTTCCTCGGGATCCGCCTGGACTGCGCGAAGTGCCACGACCACCCCTTCGACCGCTGGACCCAGAAGCATTTCGAGGAGATGTCGCGCTTCTTCGCCACGATCCGGCGGGAGAACCTGACGGGGAGCGTCCGCGTGAGCGACGCCTCCGACCGGGCGGGCGGCCCCAAGCCCCGCTTCCTCACGGGCTCGCAGCCCGTGACCGCCCGCTGGCGGGAGGAGCTGGGCTACTTCATCACCGAGAGCCGCCCCTTCGGCCGCGCCTTCGCGAACCGCCTCTGGTACCACTTCATGGGCCGCGGGATCGTGGACCCGCCGGACGACTTCAGCCTGAGGAACAAGCCCTCCGTCCCCGCGCTCCTCGACTTCCTGGCCGCCGAGGCGGAGACGCGGGCCTGGGACCTCCGGTCGATGGCCCGCCTGATCTGCCTTTCGGACGCCTACCGGCGCTCCTCGGCGGGCGCCCCGCGGGACCCGAAGGCGGAGGCGGCCTTCGCCCGCCGGGTCCTGAAGCCCCTCCTGCCCGAGCAGGTGATCGACTCCCTCGCCGTCGCGCTCGACTCGGACGCGCTCCGGCAGCGCCGCGCCGCCGCCCTCCGCGGGCTCCTCGGCCGCTCCTTCGGCGAGGACTTCAGCCTCACCTGGCGCCACCGGGAGACGGTCCAGGATCTGATGGCCAAGTTCGCCCTCGATCTCCCGGCCCCGCCCTCCGCCTCGACCGAGGACCTCTACCTCCGGATGCTCTCGCGGCGCCCCACGGCGCGCGAGCGGGAGCTCCTCCGGGGACGCCCGGCGGCGGAGGTCGTCTCCGCCCTCGCCCACTCGAACGAGTTCTATTTCGGGCACTGACCATGATGACGAACCGACGCGGCTTCCTGGCCGGCGCGGCCGGCGGCTTCTTCGCCTACGCCCTCCGGAACGGCGGCGGCGACCTCTTCGCCCAGGCCGCCCCGGCCCGCGCGAAGCGCTGCCTCGTCCTCTGGATGGACGGCGGCCCGAGCCAGATCGATACGTTCGATCCCAAGCCCGGCGAGGAGACGGGCGGCGACTTCAAGGCGATCGGGACGGCCGTCCCGGGCCTCCGGATCGGGGAGCCCCTGCCCCAGATCGCGCGTCGGATGGACAAGCTCTCCGTCATCCGCTCGATCCGCTCCTCCGAGGGCGACCACCTCCGCGGCCAGTACCTCCTCCACACGGGCTTCCCGCTCGTCGAGGGCTTCGGCCGTCCGGCGGCCGGCGCAGTGGTCTCGAAGGAGACGCCCGAGGCGAAGTTCCCGAAGTACGTCACCCTCGGCGCCCCGGGCTTCGGCCCCGCCTTCCTCGGCCCCGCCCACGCCCCCTTCGCGATCGAGGAGATTCCCAAGGCCCTCGCCACCTTCCGGGCGCTCGCCGGCCGCCGGGAGCGGATCCGGCTCTCGCGCGAGCTCGACCGCGAGTTCGACGCCGCCCATCCCTCCCCCGCGCTCGACGGCCGGGGCGAGACCGTGAGGAAGATCGAGGAGCTCCTCGACACCCCTTTCGTGCGCGCGCTCGACCTCGAGCGCGAGCCCGCCCGCGAGCGCGGGCGCTACGGGCCGCACCCCTTCGGGCAGCGCTGCCTGGCCGCGCGCCGGCTCCTCGAGGCGGGCGCGACCTTCGTCGAGGTCCACCTCGACGGCTGGGACACCCACGTCGAGAACTTCGCCCGCGTGGGCGAGCTCTGCGGGGTCCTGGACGGGCCGTGGGCGGCGCTCGTGGACGACCTGGACGCGAAGGGCCTCCTCGCCGAGACGGTCCTCCTCTGGATGGGCGAGTTCGGGCGCACGCCCGGCATCAACGCCCGTCGCGGCCGCGACCACTACCCGCGGGTCACCTGCGCCGTGGTGGGGGGCGGCGGGATCCCGGGGGGCCGGATCGTCGGCGAGACGGACCGGCTGGGGACCTCGGTCGTCAAGGACCCGGTCACGGTCCCCGACCTCTTCGCCACGCTCTTCGCCGCCTTCGGGATCGACCCCGCGCGGCGCTTCCGGACCGAGTTCGGCGGGACGGCCACCCTCACCGACGGCGGCCGCCCGATCCGGGCCCTCGCCTGATCGAGCGCTCCTCCGGCCCGGCGAGGGCGGCCGGAGGCGCGAGCGCCTCGAGCTTCGCCGTCGCGAGCCCCCTCTTCCGGTCCCGCCGAGGCCGCGCTAGAATGCGCCCATGGAGCCGGCCCTGGGCGAGCGCCCCGGCGAGGACCTGGTCCGGAAGGGCCTGGCCGACCTGGCCGCCGGCCGCGAGACGACCGAGGCCCTCGTCGTCTCGATCGGAGCCGCGAGGCTCCGGAATGCCGGCCTGGCGGTGCCCGAGCCCCTCCGGGATCCCGAGCATCGGCTCTATCTCCTCCTGGCGCGGGAGCACGGCGACGACGCCCACTCCCGCTACAACGCGCTGATCCGCCGGCTGGTGAGCTTCGAGCGGGCGCTGGAATGCGGGACCTAGCGACCGCGGACCGCATCCGCGACTTCATGCGCCGCCTCGGGGCCGCGATCCCCGTGGACACGAGGATCTATCTCGCCGGGGGCGCGACCGCGGTCCTCTCCGGCTGGCGCGAATCCACGATCGACGTCGACCTCAAGATCGTGCCCGAGAGCGACGCGGCCCTCCGCGCCCTCCCCGAGCTCAAGGAGGCCCTGCGGCTGAACGTGGAGCTGGCGAGCCCCGACCTCTTCATCCCCCCCGTGCCCGGCTGGGAGTCGAGGAGCCCGTTCATCGTGCGCGAGGGCCGGGTGGACTGGCACCACTTCGACCCCTACTCTCAGGCCCTGGCCAAGATCGAGCGCGGCCACGACCGGGACCGCGAGGATGTCTCGGCGATGATCCGCCTCGGCCTGGTCGATCGCGGGGAGCTCGCGCGCCACTTCGAGGCGATCCGGCCGCAGCTCTTCCGGTACCCCGCCCTCGATCCGGAGGCGCTCGCGCGGAAGGTCGCCGAGGCCGTCTCGAGACCGCCCGCATGACCCGCCTCCGGAGCCTCCTCTTCGTCCCGGCGCACGACGCGCGCAAGATCGAGAAGTCGCGCGAGCTCCGGCCCGACGCGGTCGTCGTGGACCTCGAGGACGCGGTCGAGCCGGGCGCGAAGGATCGGGCGCGCTCGGCCCTCGCCGCCCTGCCCGCTCACCCTTCGGCGCTCGTCCTGGTTCGCGTGAACGGTCCGCGCAGCGCGGACTTCGAGCGCGACCTCGAGGCCGCCCGGGGCGCGGCGGGGATCGTGGTCCCGAAGTGCGAGTCGGCCGCCGACGTGGCGCGCGCGGCGGTCGGGTCGGCGCGCCTGATCCCGATGATCGAGAGCGCCGCCGGGATCCTGGCCGCCCCCGGGATCGCCCGCGCGAGCGAGCGCGTCGTCGCGCTCGCGTTCGGGGCCGAGGACTACTGCGCGGACATGGGGATCCGCCGGACTTCCGGGGGGGACGAGCTCGCCCCCGCGCGCGCCGCGATCGCCCACGCCGCGCGGGCGGCCGGGCGCGACGCGATCGACGGGGCGTTCATGGACCTCGCGGACGAGGCGGGCCTGCTCGCCGACGCCGCAAGGGCCCGGGCGATGGGATTCTCCGGGAAGCTCCTCATCCATCCCCGCCAGATCGAGCCCGTCCACCGCGCCTTCGCGCCGGACGAGCGGGACCTCGACTGGGCGCGGAAGGTGCTGGAGGCCTTCGAGGCGGCGGGCGGCGGCCTCGTCGTGGTCGACGGCCGCCTGGTCGACGCCCCCGTCGCCGCCCAGGCTCGGCGGATCCTGGGCCGGGCGCCGTGACGCGGGCGGGTTCCCGCCGGGGAGTCTCCGGACCGGGCGGGCCTCCACCGCCCGGGAGCGGTCCTGGCCGTTTCAACCGCCTTCCGCGGCCCGGCGGGCGTAGCGTGGGCATGGACCGCAGGAGCTTCCTCCGGGCCGCCGCGGCCGGCGCGGCCCTCGCCTCGGCCGGCGCCGCCCCCCGCCGCGACCGGAAGATGGCGATCGCCCTCACGCCGGGCAGCATCGGCGTCGGCGCGAAGTCGCAGCGGGAGCTCAACGACCTCGCCGCCCGCCACGGCTTCGAGGCCGTCGAGCCGCGCGCGGCGGAGCTGGCCGGGATGTCGGCGGAGCAGCTGGCCGGGGTGAAGGCCGACCTCGCCGCCAAGAAGCTCGTCTGGGCGGCGGCGGGGCTGCCCGTGGAGTTCCGGAGGGACGAGGCGGCGTTCCGCGAGGGCGTCGCGAGGCTCCCCGCGCTGGCGGCGGGCCTCGAGCGCGCGGGGGCGTCCCGGATGGGCACCTGGCTTTCCCCCAGCCACGCGGAGCTGACCTACCGGCAGAACTTCCGGCAGCACGCCGAGCGGCTGCGGGAAGTCGGGAGGATCCTGAAGGACCACGGACTCCGCTTCGGCCTCGAGTACGTCGGGACGCGGCACCTCCTGGTGGGCCGCCGCTACCCCTTCGTGCACACCCTGGCGGAGACGAGGGAGCTGATCGGGGAGATCGGCACCGGCAACGTCGGCCTCGTGCTCGACAGCTGGCATTGGTGGCAGGCGGGCGACTCGGAGGCGGACCTCCTCGCGCTCCGGAACGAGGACGTGGTGAGCGTGGACCTGAACGACGCGCCGGCCGGCGTGGCCAAGGAGGAGCAGCGCGACGGCCGGCGCGAGCTGCCCTGCGCGACCGGGGTGATCGACCTCGCGCCGTTCGTGAACGCGCTCCAGAGGATCGGCTACGACGGCCCCGTGCGGCCGGAGCCGTTCAACCAGGCGCTGAACGACCTCGACGACGAGGCGGCCTGCGCGGCCTCGGCCGCGGCGCTCAAGAGGGCGATGGCGCTCGTCCGATGATCCGGGCACTCGCGTCCACGCTCCCGGCCTGACGCGACCCCGAGGGTCCGGAGGAGCTGGTCCGATGACGCGATCCCTGGCCGAGGACGACGTGGAACTCGAGGGGGCTGTGATTCGCGGATCAGCGTCGCCCGTCATGCCGCCCGAGAACGGGATTCCGACTCATCCCGGCGAGATCCTTCTCGAGGAATCCCTGCGTCCCCTCGGCCTGACGCAGGTGGCTCTGGCGCGACATCTTGGCATTTGGGTAGGCTCCGCGACGGCATGGTGGCCGTGGGACGACACATCCCGCCCCGGCCCGAGAACCTGGAACGCTTCCAGAATTCCGTTTCGCTTGCCACGGGACACAAGCCGCAAGCCTTAATCCAGAAGCTTCCCCCCCGCCCCCCGGGGGGGGGAAGGGGGCGACCTTCTGGCTGATTGACGAGTTTGAGCCTGCCGGCAACCGCTAGCCCAAGCAGCACCCCCTCGGGTTGGGCAATTCCTGCAGACTTCTCCCAGGCGGTGTGAGCCCTTTCGGTCCCGAGGGGCCCGGGGTCGGCGTCCGTCCTGACCCCCTCGAACCTCTGGAAAGTCATGTTGAAGGGCCGGGAGCTGTGCCTCGAAGCAAGCTCGACCAACTACAATGCATGCGGTTACTACTTGGCCTCCCACTCTACAACCTCGAACGTAACCGTGATCTTGGCGCGAGTATCCGAAGATCTCATCCTTGCCGTCCCACCCGGAATGTCTGGACTCGTCCAGAGCTTGAACTCGTTAGCGCCCTTCTTGAACTCCTGCCATCGGCACTTGACCTTCCTTCCAGCTATCAATAGCTCCTCTTCTCCTTCGTTTGTCCATTGTCTCTCATCGAGGGCGTTCTTCGAGAACGTCCATGTCTTCGAGATGTCGTCTCGTCCCTTCGTGCTCGAAACAACATCCACAATCGCCTTTTCATCCGTGATCTCGAGCAGAGTGCCCTTTGAGTGGCCCTCGTGCGTAGAACCTCCAAGCTCCGCTTCCATCTTCATCCGAACTGACGACCCAACCTTGAACTTTTCCCAACCTTCATGATTCCATGGGGACCGCTCCTGGGACACTGGAGCGAGCAAGTGACCGACGAGAATCGCAATCTCTATCATGGTCAACCAGTCCTCCGATGCATGAGCGTACTCGGAATTCACGACGGTGCGGTGGCAATAGTGAAAGCGGGATGCGATGTCCTGGCCGACTCGCATTTCCGGCCCTCCTGCCGAACATGAGTGCCGCGTTGGAGCCGTTGAAGTCGGCGGCACACGACTTGGCTGTGCCGGCCAACTTGGGGCTCCCCCGCGGATCTGGGGCGGCGACGGGGGCGGGTTCATCGCGGCAACCTCCGCTCCCCCCCGGTATACTCCCGTTGGCATGACCCCCGGAGACCGGCGCCAGGCGGCGGAGGCCGCGAGCGGCCCCCTCGCGGGCGTCCGCGTCCTCGATCTCACCACCAACGTGGCCGGCCCGTCCGCCACGATGATCCTCGCCGACCTCGGGGCCGACACCTGGAAAGTCGAGCGCCCCGACGGGGGCGACGACGCCCGAGCCATGGGGCCCCACCGCGAGGCGTGGGGGGCCTACTTCGTCGCCGTCAACCGGGGGAAGCGCTCGATCGCCCTCGACCTCCGACGACCGGAAGGGCGCCAGGCCGTCCTCCGGCTCGCGGCCCGCTGCGACGTCCTCGTCGAGAACTTCCGGGGCGGCCGGACCCGGTCCATGGGAATCGACGAGGCGGCCGTCCGCGCCGTCCGGCCGGACATCGTCTACGCCTCGCTCACCGCCTTCGGGCCGCGCGGGCCCGACCACGAAAAGCCGGGCTACGACGGGCTCCTCCAGGGGCGGACGGGGATCGCGAGCGTGACGGGCGCCCCGGGCGGGCCGCCCGCCCGGGCGGGCGTCTCGGTCCTCGACCTCGGGAGCGGGATCTGGACGGCGCTCGGGGTCCTGGCCGCGCTCTACGAGCGCCGCGCCTCGGGCCGCGGCCGGCGCGTGGACGCCTCGCTCTACCAGACGGGCGTCATGTGGATGGCCTACCACCTCCTTTACCGGCAGTTCACGGGACGCGATCCGGGCCCCCAGGGGACGCGCCACGAGGCTTTCGCGCCGTACGGGGACTTCCCGACCGCGGACGGGCCGATCCTGATCGGCGTGGCCAACGACGCCCTCTTCGCCCGGCTCTGCGCGGCGATCGAGCGCCCCGACTGGGCCGCCGACCCCCGCTTCGCCACCGCCCCCGCGAGGAGGGAGAACCGCGCCGCGCTGGAAAGCGCGATCGCCGACGCCACCCGGAGGCGGCCGAGCGCCGAGTGGCTGCGGCGGCTGGAGGAGGCGGGCGTCCCCTCGGCTCCGGTCCAGCCGGTCGGCCGCCTCCTCGAGGACCCCCAGCTCGCGGCGCTCGGACAGCTCGAGGAACTCGACCTCGGCGGCCTCCGCGCGCGCGTGCCCCGCCTCCCGTTCGAGCTCTCGGGGACGCCCCCCGGGATCGCCCGCCCGCCGCCCCGCCTGGGCGAGCACGGCCGGGAGATCCTCCTCGAGGCGGGGTTCGGGGAGGAGGAGATCCGAGCGCTCGCCGCCGGCGGGGCCCTCCGGCTTCCGTAGCCGGAGGAGAAAAAAAAAGAGCCGGACGACCCGCGTGTCGTCCGGCTCGGGATGTCCCGTCTCGGGGATTACTGCTCCTTCTTGACTTCCTCGAGCTCCTCGGAGCCCTCGGACGTCTTGGCCGCCTCGGCGGGCGCCTCGTGGCGCTCCTCGCCGGACGTGTCGACCGTCCCGGAATGCTCGGGAGCGGGCGTCGCCGGGGAGACCGGCTGCCCGACGGCGAGCCCGGCCTTCTTCCAGTCCTCCACGCCGCCGGTCAGGACCGTGGCGTTCAGGAAGCCCTTCTCGAGAGCCTTCTCCGCCGCCTGGGCGGCGTCGGAGTCGTCGGAACCGCCGCAGTAGAAGACCACGGTCTGGTCGTTCTTCAGGGTCGGCATCCGGCTCTCGAACTCCTTCTGAAGGATGCTGTCCGTTATCGACATCGTCCGATACGCGGACTCGTCGCCGAACACGCCGACGAGCAACACGTCGTGGCGGCCATCCAGCATCTTCTTCAACTCGATCGCGCCGATTCTCTTGGCTCTAATCATCGTTTCTCCTTTCGCGCCGGCCCGAAAGGGGGCCGGCAGACAGAGGGGTGGAAAAGACCGCCGGCCAGGCGTTCCGCGGTGGGAAATCGGATGACCGGCACGCGGCGGGGGGCGACCAACGCGGTTTCAACGTCGCCCCGGTGCCGGGGTCTGCCGAAGGGTACGTCCCTTCAGTGAGTGTATTGTACCAAAATCCGGCGCGTCCCGCAAGCAGGGTCCCGGGAATCCCGGAAAACGATCGGGGACGCGCGCCCGCTACGTCACGGTGAGCTTCAGGGTCATCCGCTTGCCGTCGCGGAGGATCTCGAGGTCGACGACCGAGCCGGCCTTCTGGTTCAGGCGGTACCAGGCCTGGAAGGCGAGCTCCGAGTCGAAATCGCTCTTCCCCGCGACGCCGACGACGAGGTCGTTGACCTTGAGCCCGGCCCGGACCGCGCTCTTGCCCGCCTCGTGGGACTCCCCGCCCCAGGTGACGATGTACCGGACCTTGATCGCCCAGCTCCCCGGCTTGAGGCCCGCCTTGGCGAGTTCGGCCGGGTCGAGCTCCTTCCCGCCGAAGCCCGGGGTGGGCTGGATCGCCCACATGGAGCCGCGCCAGTAGATGTCCCGGCTCCGCCAGTCGCCCGTCGGCCGGATGGAGACGGTCGACGCGCTGCCCGCGCGCTTGACCTTGAGGGCGGCCGTCTCGCCGTCCTTCATCCGGTGGAGGACCCAGGAGAGGTCGGCGGAGGAGTAGACGGGCGTGCCGTTGGCCTCGACGACCTCGTCGCCCGCCTTCAGGCCGGCCTTCGCGGCGAAGCCCGCGGGGGCGACCGACGCCACGACGTTCCCCGCGTCCACGTCGAACGAGAAGCCCAGGTTCTCGGCCAGGGGATAGACCCGGAGCGCCTGGAGCTTGTCGTAGGAGCCCTGGTCCTTCCGCTCGTAGTCCCAGACCTGGTGGCAGTGCATGCAGCCCTTCCCGGACCTCAAGTTGTCGGGCAGCGTCCGGAAGGACTCGGGAGTCCTCGGGGCGGCCGCGGCGGCCCGGGCGGGCTTCCGGTCCTTGTCGCGGCGGTGGGCCTCGAGCGCCTTCCGGGCCACCGTCATGAAGCCCGGCTTGCTGATCATGGAGTCGGCGTCTCGGCTTTCCCGCGTCCCGTAGCGGGCGTAGACGTGGCCGTGCTGGTTGAGGAAGAAGGCGGCCCAGGTGAGGTCGTAGTCGAACTCGAAGACGTCCAGGTCGATCTTCGCCAGGTTCATCCGGACGACGCGGACGCGGACGAAGTCCTCGGCCAGCTTCTGGATCTCGGGGTCTTTCTGAGCAACCTGCTCATCAAAGGACTTGCAGTCCTTTCAGGGGACTCAGCGGAAGACCACGAGCATGGGCTTCCCGGTCCGCCGCGCCTCGGCGAAGCCGGCGTCGAGGTCGGGGTGCCATCCCGGGATGGGGGGAGGGATCCTGTCCTGGGCCTCGGCCGCCCGGGCCGGGGCCAGGGCCGCCGCGAGTCCCGCCAGCACGAGCAAGGTCCGCATGATCGCCTCCCTTTCGGGGCTCCGCCGTCCCCGCCTTTCCGTGGCGCCGGACCCGGGAATCCGTACAGGAAGCGGAGGGGAGTCATCCCGGGGAGGCCGCCCCGGGGCTACTTCGACGCGCCGAAGCCTTCCTTCTTTCGCCGGGTGGAGATGATGTAGTGGGTCCGGTTCACTTCGTTCTTGACGAGGGGATCCTTTTCAGAGTGCAGGGCGGATTGGATCATCGTCAGGTCGGAGCGCTCGAGGCGATTCACCTGGCTGAAGGCCCGGTAGGCGGCAGCACGGACTTCGCGGGGATGGCCGGGCTTCACCAGCTCGCGGATCGTCTCGAGCGCGAGCGCATGAGCCTCCTTCCCGCCTTCAAGGCCCGGATCCATGCCGAACTTGCCAAGCTCCATGATGGCCCGCTGACGAAGATCCATCACGATCTCGGACCGCGCCAGGTCGCTCAACCGGCGGGCACTATCCAGTCCCCCCAGCAAGTGCAGGTTCATAATCGCGATCTTGCGATCCCCCTCGAGGGAGCTGGCTGCCAACTCGACCACTGCCGCCTTGGAGCGCTCCCGGCCGACGTAGCGCAGGAGGAACGCGAGGCGCTCCTTCACCACCGGGTCGCTCTCTCCCAGGAGCAGCGCCAGGAGGGTCTCATCCGAGGCTTCCTTTCCCAGCAAGCGGCGAGAAGCGTCGAGAAGGGAGATCAACTCGTCCTTGAGGAGTTCCATCTCGTGCGCGTAGCGGGCCGGGTCGGACTTCCGGTACCGATCCGCCAGCGCTTTCATCCGGACGAAGAGATCCCGGAGGCGCTTCAGGATAAGCCCGGACTCTTCGGCGATCTTGGACTCGTCGAGAGGCAGGGACGAGGCCGGCTTCTGGTGGGCCGCATAATCGAGGAAGCGCTCCTCGGTGCTTCCACGGTGATAGGCGCCGTCGTCGACGACAGCCAGGTTGGGAGCGGGCCGAGGAGAAGGCGCCGGGGGCGCCGGCGCCTCGCGCCGGAGAAGGAAGACGAAGGCCACGACGACGGCTAGGGCGAGGACGGCCAGTTGGACCTTGAGTCCGCCGGAGAATCTCCTACTGGGAGGGGTTTCCTGCATGCTGACGTCCGGCGCTAGAACATGAACGGACGGGAGGAGGCCGCCCGAGCGGCGACCTCCTCCCTCCGGATAATCTACATCGCCCTACGGCTGGTAGGCGTGGACCATGTCCACCGAATCCGAGTTGAAGAACGGATCCAGGCGCTCGCCCCAGACCGCATGAGGACGGCCGGAGTCATCCTGGCCGATCCAGAATCCATTGAAGGCCGCCGCCGTCACGCCCGAGGCGTCGACCCGGACGCCCGCCTTCCACACGCCATCCGCGAAGATCGTGTGGACGAAGCTATAGGTCTGGGTCTGATTGGGCGTACCCTGGAACGCGAACCAGCTCGCGAAGGGGTTCCCGTCCGCGTCGATCCCGAAGCCGCCCGGAATGCTCTGGCCGAAGCCGCTGAAGATCGACGTCATCGTCGGCTGGTAGACATTCTGGGGCCCGATCCACTTGTCGAGCGTCGGGTCATGATAGGCATGCACCGCGGTGAACTGGGTGCTGAAGAGGTCCTCCCCCGTCCAGAATACGTGCACCCGGCCGTCCGGCGCGGGCTGGACGCTCATCACCGGATCGGACTGCCACCAGTTGCCGAACGGATCCCTGGTTCCTCCGATCGTGGTGATCGCAGTCCAGGGACCGGCGGCCGGGACGTTGAGCGTCCCTGCCGCACGGGAACGGTAGAAGACGGGATAGATGTTCGAGGGCCAGCTGAAGTAGGAATTTCCGTTCATCCAGGCCACGTACACGTTCCCGGCGGAATCCACCTTGAGATCGCCCAGGGGGTCCCCATTGGCGATATACCAATTGTCCGAATTCCCCTCCAATGGGGAGGTGGGGTCATCCGGATCCGTGATGTTGAACGCCGCGACGCCGACCGCGCCAGCGGCCGTCCGGATGTTCATGTGGAGCGCGTCGATCGTGTCGTCGTCGTTGACGTCGTCCTGGAACCAGAAGATGTAGGCGTTGTCGCTCCCGTCGAAGCGGATGATCGGCGGAATGTATCCGTCGATGTTCTCCTGATCATCCGTCTCCTCGTTGTTGAGCTGGTCCGGACCGGTCCAGTTGGCCTCGTCGGGGTCGGTCTGGGCCGAATCCAGGGAGCGGTGAACGACGTAGCGTCGGTCCCCCAACGCGTTGAGGTCTCCCGTGACGACTACCGCGAGGTGGAGGTTCCCTGCGGCATCCTTGGCGAGGTCGTAGACGCCGTCGTCTCCGTCAAAATTGAATACGTCATTGAAAACATCGACGCTCGTGAGCACTTCCCCGGCGTTCGCAAGGATGCCGGTCTGCCAGTACATCGTGTCGTAAAAGCCTCCGGAGAACGTCTGGAACACCACCGCGCCGAGGTTGCCGCGGGTCTGGACGCGCGGCGCCACGACGTAGTTGTCGGCGTGCACGAGGCTCTCCACCCACGTGGACGGCGCCGCGGCGGTGTTGAACGTGTGGTAGATCTCCTCATCGCCCGTGTTGAAATTGTCCCGGGCGAACGCGACGTGCACCTGCCCGTTGGGTCCCACGGTGATGTCGGCATCGAACGGAGTGGACATGTTGTTGTCCGTGCCGTCCGTCAGCCTCACGGGAGTTCCCCAGGTGGCGTAGGGGGGGTCGGAGAAGTTGTAGTAAAGCTCGTCGCCGTTGTCGTTGACCACGTCGTACTTGATGAAGATCACGTGAACCCGGCCGGTGGTCGGATCGATGACGACCTGGGGCGATTCGGCGTCCTCGTTTCCATTGCCCCAATTTGCATGGTCGAAATCAAGCTGCGACACGTTCCGGGGATTGGACCAGTGCCGGACCACGGTCGGCCCGGCCCCGGGGGCCCCGTCGGCCCCGTCGGCCCCGTCCACTCCGTCCGCGCCCGGCGCGCCCGGCGGGCCGGCCGCCCCGGTCCTCCGCCGGCCGCAGGCCGGTATGACCACCAGCGCGAGCAGCAGGAGAAGCGCCCGCGACGTCCACGAACTCGTCAGCCACTGGCCCAGGTTCATGCCTCGATCCTCCCAAAGAGAATCCTGAACGAAAGTACGGTTCTCCCCGGGCCGGAACGACCGACCGGGGCCATCCTCAACGGACCTGCGAGATCGGCAGGGGTGCGACGATCGAAAAAGGCTTCATCCATCGGCGACCGACTTCCGCTTGCATTCCCGATAGGCGGATCCCGGCCAACGAGCATCCGCCCGGGAAAGCGGAGGGATTCTAGGCGGGGGCGGCCTGGAGGGCAAGTGAAGTTGCTCGATCCGGCCTCACTTTCCGCGAATCTTTTAGTAGTAGATGGAGGTATGCCCTTCGATATATGGGGGCGCCTCTCGCGACGTCCTGCCGACCGGGCGTGTCGTAGCGCCTAGTCCGAGTCGCAGGCGACGCGGAAGCCGTCGCGACGGTTCCGGTGGCCCGGGCCGGCGCCGCCCCGGAAGGCGGGACGGACATGCATCGGGTCCGTTCCCCAGCTCGCGCTCCGCAGCACCCGCCGGGTCCCCGCGGGCGGGCCCTTCGGATCGATCGCGTCGGCGGGGTCGTAGGGCCTCGCCTCGAAGAAGTCGGAGCAGTACTCGTAGACGTTCCCCAGCATGTCGTGGAAGCCCCAGGCGTTCGCATTCCTCGTCCCGACCGGGCGCGGGCCGCCGCCGGAGTTCGCCCCCGTCCAGGCGTGTTCGTCGCGGAGCGACTCGTCGTCGCCCCAGGGGTAGCGCGACGACGTCCCGGCCCGGCAGGCGTACTCCCACTCGGCCTCGGTCGGCAGCCGGTAGCGCCGTCCCTCCTTGCGGGACAGCCACGCGCAAAAGGCCGCGGCGTCGTCCCAGGTCACGTTCACCACCGGGACCTCGTCGGCCCGCGCGTACCCCATGTCCCGCCAGTTGTACTCGGGGCGCGTCGCCCAGCGGCCGTCCGCCTTGCCGTCCGCCCCCTTCCCGTCCCGCTCGGCCTCGGTCCGGTGCCCGGTCGCCTCGACGAAGTCGCGGAACTGCCCCAGCGTGGTCTCGTGCGCCGCGAGGTAGAAGGCCCGGGTGATCCGCGTCCGCCGCGGCGGAGCTTCGCTCGCCGGGCTGTCCGGGTACCACGACGAGATCCTCTTCTCCTTCATCCGCGCGAGCTGCCGGTCGGCCTCCTCGCGTGAGGAGCCCATCAGGAACTCGCCGGGCGGGACGAGGAGGAGCCTCATTCCGATCGAGTTCGTGAGGACCGGCTCCGCGCGGGGCGTGGCGCACGAGGCGACGAGGAGGAGGCCGGCCGCTAGGCGAGGCATTCCCGGACGACCGTCCCGCCGTTGAAGGTGACGATCTCGTTGCGGCCGTTGTGGCGGTAGAAGAACTTGTGCTGGTCGATCCCCATGGCGTGGAGGATCGTGGCCTGAAGGTCGTTCGGGTGGACCGGGCGCTCGACGGCCGTGTAGCCGATCTCGTCCGTCGCGCCGATCGCCTGCCCGCCCTTGATCCCGGCGCCGGCCAGCCAGACGCTGTAGCCGAGAGGGGAGTGGTCCCGGCCCGGCTTGTTCTTGTCGCCCTCCACGGTCGGGGTCCGGCCGAACTCGCCCGCCCAGACGACGAGCGTGGACTCGAAGAGGCCTCGGCGCTTCAGGTCCTCGAGGAGCCCCGCGACCGGCCGGTCGATCTTCCGGGCCTGCTTCTCGTGGTTGCCCTTGAGGTCGCCGTGCGCGTCCCATCCGGCCTGGACGAGCTGGACGAAGCGGACGCCGCGCTCGACGAGGCGCCGCCCGAGGAGGCAGAAGGTCCCGTACTCGTTCGTCTCCCCGCCGCCCACGCCGTAGAGCTTCTTCGTCTCCTCGCTCTCCTTCGAGAGGTCGAACGCCTCGGCGGCGGACGTCTGCATCCGGTAGCCCAGTTCGTACGACCGGATCCGGGCCTCGAGCTCGGAGTTGTCGCCCTGCCGATCGAGGTGCCCGCGGTTCAGCCGCGCCAGGAATTCGAGCTGACGCCGGCGCTCCTCGTCCTTCATCCCGTCGGGCATCCGGAGGTTGGCGACGCCCTCCGCGCCCTTGACGAGGGTCCCCTGGTACTCGGCGGGAAGGAAGCCCGCCGAGTAGATCGACGGGCCCGAGAAATTCTCGCCCGCGATCATGACGACGAAGCCGGGGAGGTTCCGGTTCTCGCTCCCCAGGCCGTAGGTGAGCCAGGACCCGAGGCTCGGCCTCGTGCCCGTGAAGGAGCCCGTGAGGGTGAGGTACTCTGCCGGCGTGTGGATCACGCTCTCGTGCTTCATGCTCCGGATCACGCAGAGGTCGTCCGCGTGCCGGGCGGTCTCGCGGAGGAGATCGCTGACGGGGAGGCCGCTCCGCCCGTAGCGCCGGAACTCGAAGGGCGCGGGGTAGAGATTGTCCAGGCGCAGGCGGTTGTTCATCGGGACGAGCTTCGAGATGCTCTCGGGGACCTTCTTCCCCTGGAGCTTCGCGAGCTCGGGCTTGGGGTCGAAGGTGTCCACGTGGCTCGGGCCCCCGCCCATCCAGAGGAGGATCACGTTCTTCGCCTTCCCCGGCCAGTGCGGGGCGGCGACCATCGAGCCCTCGTCGGCGAGCCCCTCCTCGGCCAGGAGCGAGGCCAGGGCGAAGGAGCCCAGCCCCAGGCCCCCCTGGCGGAGGAAGTCGCGACGGCTCAGCCCGGATATCGGATGTCCGATGTCGGATGTCGGAAGGCCGCGCCCGCCGTCAGGTTTCATTTCCAACCTCCAGGACCCCAGGCTCATCCTGCATCCGACCTCCGGTATCCGACATCAGTCCACGTAGGCGAACTCGTTCGAGTTGAGGAGGGCGTGGCAGAGGAGGACGAGCCCGCGCTCCGAGCCGTCGGCCACCGCCCGCGCGGCCTCGAGCTCGGAGGGCGCGGCGGGACGGCCGAGCGCGAGCGGGAAGGCCTTCTCGGGCGACCCGGCCCGCCGGGCGAGCGCCTTCGCTCGCTCGAAGACGAACGGGCTGTTCATGAGATAGAGCGACTGGAGCGAGACGGTGCTCACGTAGCGGCGGGCGCAGGTCTCGTTGGCGCCCGGGCCGTCGAAGAGCTCCTGGGTCTCGGGGAGCTCGTGGCGCTTCTGGGCGTAGTAGAGGCTGCGCCGGAAGGGGCTGGGCGGCGTCCGCGGCGGCTCGCCCTCCTTGGGCTTCCGAGGGCTCTCGTCCAGGCTCGGGCCGCCCATCGTCCGGTCGAGCTCGCCGCTGGCGGCGAGGATCGAGTCGCGGATCGCCTCCGACTCCAGGCGCCGCGGGGTCCAGCGCCAGAGGTAGCGGTTCTCGGAGTCGATCCCCGCGTTCGCCGCGTCCGGACGCGAGGCCTGGCGGTAGGTCGAGGAGAGGACGATCAGGCGGTGGAGCCGCTTCGTGCTCCACTGCCCGCGCGCGAACTCGGTCGCGAGCCAATCGAGAAGCTCGGGATGGGAGGGCCTCGCGCCCCGGAGGCCGAAGTCGGCGGGGGTCGGCACGATCCCGCGGCCGAAGTGCTGCTGCCAGACGAAGTTCACCCAGACGCGGGCCGTGAGCGGGCTCGCGGGCGAGACGAGCCATTCCGCGAGCGCGACCCGGGTGCTCGCCTCTTCGCTCGTCGGCCCGAAGACGGCGGGCCAGCCGGGCGCGAGCTCGGCGCTCGCCTGGTGCGGATCGCCCCGCCGGAGGAGCCGGGCCTTCGCCTGCCGGAGCTTGTCCGGCTCGTACTTCATCGGGTAGAAACCCTTGATCTCGAGCAGGCCGACCTTGTGGGGGCTCGTCGCGGGCGAGTAGAAGCCCCAGGTCTGCGGCTTCTCCGGCATCCGCTTCTCGAGCGCCTGGATCTTCATCTCGAGCTCCTTCCAGAGCCGGCGGTCGTCCTCGGCCGCCGCCTTTTCGATCTGTTCCTTCGAGAACGCCGGCTCCTTCGCCCCGGGCGGGAGGGTCTTCGCCGCCTCCTCGCGGAGGCGCGCGCGGACGCCGTCCTGGAGGAGTTTGAGCAGGTCTTTCGCGGGCTGGAGCTCCTTCGGGACCGCCTTCTCGTAGGCCTTCCACTCCTCCGGGGCCTCCAGGAGGAGGGGGTTCACCTGGCCGCGGACGAAGAAGCCGAGGAACCGGTAGTAGTCCTCGTGCGTGATCGGGTCCCACTTGTGGTCGTGGCACTGGGCGCAGCCGAACTGCATCCCGAAGACGACGTTCGCGACGGCGTTCGTGATGTCGACCAGGTGGTCGTTGCGCTGGATCGCGCGGTCCTCCTGGTTGTTGTCGAGGCGGCCGTGGGCGAGGAAGCCGGTGGCGACGAGGTTCTCGTCGGAGAGGGGCGAGAGCTCGTCGCCCGCGAGCTGCTCGCGGAGGAAGCGGTCGTAGGGCCTGTCCTCGTTGAAGGAGCGGACGACGTAGTCGCGGTAACGCCAGGCGGCGGTCCGGAGCGCGTTCGCCTCGTACCCGGAGGTCTCGCCGAAGCGGGCGAGGTCGAGCCAGTGGCGTCCCCAGCGCTCCCCGTAGGCGCTCGAGGCGAGGAGGCGGTCGACGAGGCGCTCCACGGCGTCGGCCGAGGGATCCGCCTCGAAAGCCTCGACCTCCTCGGGGGTCGGGGGGAGGCCGGTCAGGTCGAGCGCGAGGCGGCGGGCGAGCACGCGCCGGGGCGCCTCGGGGGCGGGGGAGAGGCCGCGCGCCTCGTGCTCGCGGGCGACGAAGGCGTCGACGGGCGTGCGGACCCAGGAGGCGTTCTTCACGGCGGGGACGGAAGGGCGGACCGGGGGCTTGAAGGCCCAGTGGGTGACGGCGGTCGGGTCGGGCCAGTCGGCGCCCTGGTCGATCCAGCGGCGGAGGATCTCGATCTCGGCGGCCGAGAGGGCGGGCGCCTTGCTCGGCATCCGCTCCTCGGGGTCCTTCGAAGAGACGAGCCGGACGAGGAGGCTCTCGGCGCTCCTGCCCCGGACGATCGCCTCGCCCGAGCTTCCGCCCTTGAGCGCGGCCTCCCGGAGGTCGAGGCGCAGCTTCCCCTTGGCCGCGTCGGCCGAGTGGCAGCGGTAGCAGTGGACGGTCAGGATGGGCCGGACGTCGGCGAAGTAGTCGACCTTCGCGGGCGCGGCGGGCTCCTGCGCGGCGAGGAGCGAGGCCAGGACGGCGGCTCTCAGCATGTTTCTTCTATATGTATCAACACCGCCGCCCCGCCCGGGTATGATGTCGGCCGTGACTCGGGCGGCCCTTCTCCCGCTCCTCCTGGGGCTCGCCGCGGGCTGCGGGGGGCCGCAGCCGTCGGCGGGGATCGTGGGCCCTCCCCCGCCCGCCCGGCTCTCCCCGCCCGAGGGCGCCGCCCGGGCGGACCACGTGGTCCTGATCTCGATCGACGGGCTGCGTCCCGACGCGATCGAGGAGGCCCCCGCCCCCCACCTCCTCGGGCTCATCCGGCGGGGCGCCTGGTGTCCGACGGCAAGGACGGTCCTGCCCTCGGTGACGCTGCCCAGCCACGCGGCGATGCTGACGGGGCTCGACTACGCGCGGCACCGCGTGACCTGGAACAACTACCGGCCGGGCCACATCCCCCACCCGACCGTGCTCTCCGTGGCGAGCCAGTCGGGCCTCACGACGGCCATGCTCTTCTCGAAGGACAAGTTCCACTTCTTGGCCAACCCGTACGCCGTGAGCTGGATCTACGGCTCGCCGCCCCCGCTCCGGATGCCGCTCCGGGAGGACTACGACGACCCCGCCTGGGTGGAGAAGCGCCTCCGGCAGGAGGAGGAGGCGGAGAAGCGGCCGCCTTCCTCCCGTCCCTCGATCCCGAGGCCCTCCGACCACCGGACCTCGGCCGAGGGCCTCGCGCGCGCGTTCGCGGAGGTCTGGCCGAGGGAGCCTTTCGCCCTCACCTTCATCCACCTGCGCGAGCCCGACGAGGCGGGGCACCGCCGGGGCTGGATGGGGCTCGACTACCTCCACGCCGTCCGGGAGGCCGACCGCGCGGTGGGGAGGATCATCGAGGCGGTCGAGGCTTCCGGCCGGCTCGACCGGACGGCGATCGTGGTCTCCTCCGACCACGGGGGCTCCGGCCGGGGCCACTACCGATTCACGGAACCCAACCGCGCCGAGAACGTGACCATCCCCTGGATCTGCGCCGGGCCGGGCGTCCGGCCGGGGACCGTGATCGACCGGGTGGTGCGCACGTACGACACGGCCCCCACGGTGTTGGCCCTGCTCGGGCTGGGAGCGCCCGAGGGGATCGACGGCCGCCCGGTCGCCGAGGTCCTCCGCTAGGCCTCCGGCTGTCACGCCGGCCGGGCCTGGCGATATCTACCGGGTGGCTGAACGACTGAACCCATGATCCGGCTCGCCGCCGCCGTCCTGGCCCTCGCGCCCGCCGCCCCCCAGGCCGATCCGGTCCGGGTGGACGAGAAGGCGGGGACCGTCTCCTTCGGGGCGGTCGTCCTGGCACTCGAGATCCGGCCGGAGCTGAAGGGCTTCATCGAGTACGTCGTCGTGAACAAGGGCGGGAAGGACTACGAGAGCCTCTTCAAGGCGGACGTCGACGCGGGGGCGATCCACGAGGGGCTCCGGAAGATCGGGGTCCGGCCGGGCGCTCCCCCCGCCGACGAGAAGGGGGCGCCCTCGGGCGGCAAGCTCAGGATCTGGGTCGAGTGGAAGGCGGACGAGAAGGCCCGGAAGGAACCCGTCGAGGCCTTCATCCTCGACACGAAGGCGGGAAAGCCCATGGAGCCCGGCGCCTGGATCTTCACCGGGTCCAAGGAGGGCTTCGTCCCCGAGCTCGAGAGGAGCGACCTCCTCGTCAAGGCCAACAAGAACCTGGTGTCGCTCATCCAGCACGACCCGACGGTGCTCGTGATGAACCCCGCGCCCGACCCGGGCGGCCGCCGCTACCAAGGCAACAAGGATCTCCTTCCGCGGGCCGGAACCCCCGTCACGTTCGTGTTCGAGGCTGCGAAATGAGATGAAGACTTCCCTGCTCCTCGCGACCTGCGTCCTCCTGTCGGCGCCGCCCGCCGGCGCCTACGTGGAGGCGATCATGCCCCTCCAGCAGGTGCTGAACGAATCGGAAGTGATCGCCGAGGGCACGATCGAGAAGGCGGATCCCAAGAACCGGACCGCCGTGATGCGGGTCTCCAGGAGCCTCAAGGGCAAGTGCCACTACGGGCAGATCCGGATGACGTTCGGGGGCGGCCAGCTCTGGCACCCGGACGCGATCGCCAAGCACCTGGTCGTGGGCGCCCCGATGATCATCTTCTACAACGCGGGGCGGCAGTCCGAGGCCTACCTCAACCGCTTCTGGTTCCAGCTCTATGGCGACCCGAACGTGCCGCCCGAGAAGGCGTGGTGGACGTTCACCCACATCGAGATCCGGATGAACCGGACGTTCAACGGCAGCGTGGCGGAGCTCTCGGAGGCCGTCGAGAAGGCCCTGTCCGGGAAGGCCAAGCCGCCGGCCCCGAACGTCAAGCTCCCGCCCATCGGCGCCGAGCACGTGAAGGCGCTCCCGGCCTTCAACGAGACGGCGCTCGACGAGGCCCAGCTCCCCGCCCCCTTCCTCAAGGCGGGCGTCGCGCGGAAGCTAGACCCGAAGACGGCCAACGCCGTCTTCGCCGCGCACGGCGAGGGCTTCGTCCGGCACTGGCTCGTCCTGGGGCCGATCGCGCTGGGCCCGAAGGGGAGCGAGCACTCGGAGGCCGGGCAGAAGGCGTTCTTCGACAAGGCCTGGTTCCCCAAGGCCGCCGAGGCCCGGCCGCGCGAGCTGGACAAGGCGACCGTCGAGGGGACGGAGATGGCCTGGGAAACGGCCGAGGCGGCCGACTGGGCGCTCGACTTCGGCGCGGCCGACAACTCGCTCCACATCGCGGCCTCGTACGTGGTGGCCGAGGCCGACCTGGCGGACCTGGTGCTGACGGTCGGGTCCGACGACAGCTGCAGGGTCCTCCTGAACGGCAAGGAAATCCACCGGAACTACGTGGGGCGCGGAGTGGACAAGGACCAGGACCGCGTCCCCGGAGTGACGCTCAGGAAGGGCGTGAACGCGCTCCAGGCCTGGGTCATCAACGGCGGGGGCCCCACCGGGGTGGCCGTGCGGTTCCTGGACAAGGAAGGCCGGCCTCTCAAGGGCCTCAAGGTCTCCCGCTCCCCCGCCCCGGAGCCGAAGTAGCGCCGCCGAGGGCTACGGCGCAAGGCCCAGGGCGGCGGCGATGCGCTCCCAGGGAACGAGCTTGTAGTTCTGGTTGCCGCCGGAGTTGCTTCCGTCCTGGGCGACGAAGAGGCCTTTCGGGAACGCGGGCCCGAGCGAGGCGCTCGTCGCCTCGATGCCGTCCGTGTCCGAGCAGCCGTCGACCTCGCCGTCGACGATCCGGAAGGACCCGACGAAGCGGTTCTCCCCCTCCCGCGCGTAGATCGCCAGGCCCTCCACGTCCGCCTTGAGCCGGCCGCCCTTCCCGCAGGTGTCGACCGAGGCGCGGCGTTCCCCCGCGTCGGGCTCCGCGCCGTACTTCCAGATCCCCACCGCCTCCTCGCCCACGTAGAAGTGGCCGAGGGCGTCGTCGGCCGCGCAACCCTCGACCTGCGAGCCGACGTCGAACTGGCGGACCTTCGTCCCGGCGACCGCCCCCTTCCCGCCGTCCCGGAGCTCCCACTGCTGGACGACGCCGTTCTTGCCGTCGACGAAATAGAAGAACGTGCCCGTCTTCGAGCTCCGGTACATGCAGGAGCCGTAGGGGGAGAAGCCGATTCCCCCGATCTCGCCCGCGCGCTCCAGGAGCCGCGTGGCCGGATGCACCTTGTAGAAGAGGATGCTCGAGTCGGTCTCGTTCCCCACGCCCGCGAGGTCCACCTTCCCGTGCGCCGTCCCGTCGGCGAAGCGCCCGGAGAGCGGGAAGCCGTATCGCAGGTCGACGTTGTTCAGCGCCTTCTCGCGGTCGATCCACTGGAGCTCCTTCCCGTCAAGGCCGTAGACGAGGAGTCCGCCTTCCTTGTCGTCGCCGAGGACGGTGCTGAGGGCGGGGTCGGAGGGATGGATCCAGATCGCGGGGTCGTCGGCCGCGTCGCCGCGGTGGTGGACGGGGTCGGTCTCGGCCGAGGCCGTGACCCGCGCGGGCTCCTGGGGGAGGACGGCCAGCGCCAGGATGCAGAAAGCCCTCATGGACGCGCCTCCGCGGGAATTGGGGTCCCTCGGATGGATGAGCCCGCACCGTTTCCGGATGTCGGGAAAACGACGTCGGGATCCGGAAGCCGGCCGCCGGCCGGCCTCACTCGCTCTGGAGCGGCTTGAGCTTCAGGTTCCGGAACTGGATGGCGTGGCCCTCGGCCTGGATCCCGAGATGGCCCTCCTGGGGGAACTTGTCCTCGGCGGTCCAGGCCTCCTTGCCGTTGACCTTGAGGCTGACGACCGCCCCCTTCGCCATGAGGACGAAGCTGTTCCATTCCTTCACCTTCACTTGGGCGGCGGCGTGGGGAGCGTTCTCGAGGCCGACGCCGCGGCCCTCGTCGCCCCGCGCGATCTGGATCTGGTAGCCCACCCGCGGCCAGGGCTTCCCGCGGGGCAGGGCCCGGAAGAAGAAGCCGCTGTCGTACTTCTCGGCCTCGGTCTTCCACTCGAAGGAGAGCTCGAAGTCCTTCCACTTCCCCTCGGTCCGGAGCCAGCCGTTCCCCCCCTGGCCGGTCACCGTGAGGAGGCCGTCCACGACCTTGAACTCGCCCCCGTTCTCCACGGCCCAGCCGGTGAGGTCCTTCCCGTTGAAGAGGTCGACGGGCTCCTGGGCCGGAGCGAGGCCGACGAGAAGCGTCGCGGCAAGCGCCCTCATGAGCGGACTCCTTTCTAATCGCCCCCTCCTTTTACGCCGCCCGCCCCTCCCCGGCAAGTGTTAACACTAGAACGACGTGTTAGGGTTAACACTTGGGGTGCTGGGGATGGGGCTCCTCCAGGAGCGGGGGGTCCCGTGGACCCGGCACACGATCGACGCCTCCTCGCGCGGGGCGGACGGGATCCGCCTGGCCGACGCGGACGGCGACGGCCTCCTCGACTTCGCCACCGGCTGGGAGCAGGGAGGCGTGGTGCGGCTTTACTTCAACCCGGGTCCCGCGAAGGCCCGTGCCCCCTGGCCCGCCGTCACGGTGGGGGCCGTCAAGGACGCGGAGGACGCGGTGCTCGTCGACCTGGACGGCGACGGGGCGACGGACGTCGTGAGCTCCTGCGAGGGAGGGACGCAGACCCTCTACGTCCACTGGGCCCCCCGCGAGAAGCAGCGGAGGCTCGATCCGTCCGCCTGGAGGACGGAACCGATCCCGGCCTCGGTGAAGAAACAGGCCTGGATGTTCTGCGTCCCGGTCCAGTTCGACGGCAAGCACGGACCCGACCTCCTCTGCGCGGGCAAGAACCGGGGGGCCGAGGTCGGGTGGTTCGAAGCCCCGGCCGACCCGCGCCGACTGGCCGACTGGACCTGGCACCCGCTTTCCCCCGCCGGGTGGGTGATGACGCTCCTCCCAATCGACGTCGACGAGGACGGCGACACGGACGTCCTCCTCAGCGACCGGAAGGGACCCCGCCGCGGCGTCCGCTGGCTCGAGAACCCCGGCCGGGAGGGCGGGGCGTGGAACAGCCGTCTCATCGCGGGCGGCGACCGCGAGGTCATGTTCCTCTCGCGGGGAGACCTGGACGGGGACGGGAAGGCGGACCTGGTCGCGGCGGTGAAGGACGGCCCCGTGCTCTTCCTGCGGGCCAAGGGGCGGATGGAGTGGGAGCCGACCGAGATCCCCATGCCCCCCGGCACGGGCGGCGGGAAAGCCGCGAGCGCGGGCGACCTGGACGGCGACGGAAAGCCCGACCTCGTCGTCTCCTGCGAAGGGGCCACGGGCGCCAAGAGCGGCGTCATCCTGTTACGCGGCCCGGCGTGGGAGGCGCGGGAGATCTCCGGGCCCGCGGGAACCAAGTTCGACCTCGTCCCGCTTCTCGACCTGGACGGCGACGGCGACCTCGACGTCCTAGCCTGCGAGGAGGCCGAGAACCTCGGCGTCTTCTGGTACGAGAACCCCTCGAAGTAGGCCTCAGCGGGGAAGGTCGCCGAAAGGGTCGAACTCGAGGCCGTCGGCGCCCGTCACGCGGAGCGAGAGCCCCGTCAGCCCGCCCCCCTGGGTCACCTTGAAGAGGAGGCGGTTCCATCCGGCCTCGAGCCGACAGGGCACGACGTCCTCGTCCGGCTTGAGCGCGCGGTTCGCCTCGCGCCGGTGGACCGCCGAACCGTTGAGCCAGACCTTGACGCCGTCGTCGCTCCCCACCAGGAGCCGGGCGTCCGAAGCCGCCGGCGACTTTACGTGGACGACCGCGTAGAGCGTGACGTTCTGGTTCGGGGAGAACTCCTTCATGAAGTCGAGGATCGCCGTCCCGGCCGCGTTGACCGTCGCGATCCCCGGCTTCCAGTAGACGATCTCCCGGACGCCGCGCGCCCCGGAGACGAGGTCGATCGCCCCCTCCGGCGGGCCGGCCGCGTCCAGCCCCCGGTTCTCGAACGGCCCCAGGAGGAGCCAGCGGACGGGAAGGGTCGACGCGGCCCGAGGCGCCGGAGGCGCGGCGGATCGCGGCGGGTCGGGAGGCTTCGGACGCGCCCCCTCCGGCGCCGGGCGCTGCCGGCCTTCGAGTTCCCGCCGCAGCGTCTCGAGTTCCTCGATCGCCCTCTGCGCGGACAGTTTCGCGGTGGCGACGTCGAGTCCCGCCTTGGCCCTCTCGTTCCCCGGGTCGCGCCCGAGCACGTGCTCGAAATACTGCCGCGCGGCGTCCCAGTCCCCGGCCTTCAGGCGCTCTTCCCCCAGAAGGACGTTCTTCGAGACCCGGGGCCCCCGCGCCGCCATGCCCACCAAGGCCAGGACGCCCAGCAGGACCAGCCCCCCGGCCGCCGCCCCGAGCGCCCACCTCGGCACGGCCCGATGCCGCCGCACGGCGACCCGGACCTCGTCCCCCTTGAGCCATTTCGAAAGGTCGTCGGCGAACTCCTTGGCGGTCGCGTAGCGGTCGCCGGGCTCCTTCTGGAGGGCGCGCATCACGATCGCCTCGAGCGGGCGGTAGAGCGGGGCGGAGAGGATCGCGGGCGCGACGTCCGAGGGCGGCGGCACCGGGTCGCGGAGGACCTTCATCACGATCGCGACGGGCGTCTCCCCGCGGAAGGGCGGACGCCCGGTGAGCACCTCGTAGAGCATGATCCCGAGCGACCAGACGTCCGACCTCTTGCTCACCGACTTCTTTCCCTTGGCCTGCTCGGGGCTCATGTAGATCGGCGTCCCCACGATCGCCCCCTCGACGGTGAGCGAGGCGTCCCCCTCCTGCGTCCCCGCCCTCTTCGCCAGCCCGAAGTCGGTCACGTAGGGCTTCACCTTGACGTCGATCAGGACGTTCTGGGGCTTGAGGTCCCGGTGGGTGATCCCCTGCTGGTGCGCGTGGTGCACGGCGAGCGCCACGTCCCGAAGCACCCGGACCTGCTGGCGGATCGTGATCGATCCCGCCTTCCGCCACTGGGCCATGGAGAGGCCCTCGACGTACTCCATGGCGATGTAGTGCTTCCCGTCGATCGTCCCCGCCTCGTAGATGCTCACGATGTTGGGGTGGCGGAGCTTCGCCGAGACCTGGGCCTCCCGGACGAACCGCTCCACCTCGTGGGAGGACTCCCGGGAGTCGGAGCCCGATCCACGGTGCATCAGCTTGAGCGCGACCTTCCGCTTGAGCTGAGTGTCGGCCGCCAGGTAGACCATCCCGCATCCGCCCCGCCCCAGGACCCGCTCGATCGAGTACTTCCCGAGGCGCTTGGGGTCGTCCGCCGATTTTTCCTGCGGCACCGTGGGGATGACGACCGACGAGACGCTCGCCAGGGCCTCCTCCGGGATCGACTCCTCGAGCGCCCCGCCGCAGACCGGGCAGCGGTCCGGCGCCGAGGCGCCCGTCAGGCTGCAGGACTTCCCGCACTTTCCGCAGGTCCGGACCATGGATTTCTGGAGGACGAGCGCCTGCTCCACGTCCTCGCGCGTCGCGTGCCCCCGCTCGACCAGGATCTCCCCGAGCTTGGGGACGGGCGAGCGCCCCTGCTCGAACATCTCGGCCTGCGCGACCAGGGCCTCGTCCACATGCCTGGCGGCGACGAGGTCCGCGTCGACCAGGATCTGGCCGATGAAGACGTCCTTCCGGGTCTCCTCCTCCTCGCCGGCCACGACCCTCTCCAGCTCGCGCGTGAGGTCGGCCACCTGGCGGTCGGTGAGCTGCCTCTTCTCCGCCAGGATGGCGCCGATCGGCCGCGGGGCCTTGCGGCCCCGCGTGACCCCGAGCGCCTGCTCGGAAAGCGCCTCCCGGAGCTGCTGCTGGGTGAGGAGCCCCCGTTCAAGGGCCACCTTCCCCAGGAGGAGGTCCAGGCGCGCCTCCCGGACGGAACCGGTCTGTGCCATGGACTTGGAACCGCACCTCCCGTCGAGGATTAGGATAGCCCATGCCCCGTCCGGGCCGGGCGCCGGACCCGAAAAAAGAGGGGCGCTCCGAATCCGTGTCATCCCCGGCCCCCCCGCGCCTATCATGGGGAGACTTCCGGAGGACTCCGATGCGATCCCTCGCCCTCGCGCTCGTCCTGGCCCTTCCCGTCCCCCAGGACGCGCACGACCTCGTGGTCTACGGCGGGACCTCGGCGGGCGTGGCCGCCGCCGTCCAGGCCTCGCGGATGGGGAAGACGGCGATCGTCATCGAGCCCTCCCGGCACGTCGGGGGCCTCACCTCCGGCGGCCTCGGCATGACCGACAGCGGGAACCGCGCCGTGATCGGCGGGATCTCCCGCGAGTTCTACCAGCGGATCAAGAAGCACTACGAGGACGACGCGGCCTGGACGCGGCAGAAGCGCTCGGAGTACGCCCACTGGAACCCGAGGGAGGACGCCCTCTGGCGCTTCGAGCCGAAAGTCGCCGAGAAGGTCTACCGCGAGATGCTCGCCGAGGCGAAAGTCCAGGTCGTCCTGGGCGAGCGGCTCGACCTCGCGAAGGGCGTCGTCCTGGAGGGCGGGCGGATCGTCCGGATCGTGATGGAGTCGGGCCGCGCCTTCGCGGGGAAGATGTTCGTCGACGCCACCTACGAGGGCGACCTCATGGCCAAGGCCGGCGTCTCCTACACCGTCGGCCGCGAGGCGAACGCCCAGTACGGCGAGACCCTCAACGGCGTCCAGACCCGCCGCGCCGTGAGCCACCAGTTCGAGAAGCCGGTCGACCCCTACGTCCGGCCCGGAGACCCCTCGAGCGGCCTCCTCCCCCGCGTCCACGGGGGCGACCCCGGCAAGGAGGGCGAGGCCGACCGGCGCGTCCAGGCCTACTGCTTCCGGATGTGCCTCACCGACGACCCCGAGAACCGCGTCCCCTTCCCCAAGCCCGAGGGCTACGACCCGCTCCAGTACGAGATCTACCTCCGCACCATCCTGGCCGGCTGGCGGAACGTCTGGGGCAACCACCAGGCCATGCCCAACCGGAAGACGGACACCAACAACCACGGCGCCTTCTCGACCGACAACATCGGGATGAACTACGACTACCCGGACGGCGACTACCCGACGCGGGAGCGGATCGTCAAGGAGCACGAGGTCTACCAGAAGGGCCTGATGTGGTTCCTCTGCAACGACCCCCGCGTCCCGAAGGACCTCCAGGAAAAGGTCTCGAAGTGGGGCCTGGCGAAGGACGAGTTCACGGACAACGGGAACTGGCCCCACCAGCTCTACATCCGCGAGGCCCGGCGCATGGTGAGCGACTACGTGAACACGGAGCTCGACTGCCGGCGCCTCCGCGAGACGCCCGAGTCGGTCGGCATGGGCTCCTACAACATGGACTCGCACAACGTCCAGCGCCACGTGGACGCGAACGGCCACGTCCGGAACGAGGGCGACATCCAGGTCTCCCCCGGCGGCCCCTACAAGATCTCCTATCGCACCCTCCGCCCCAAGCCCGGGGAGTGCGCGAACCTCTTCGTGCCCGTCTGCCTCTCGGCCTCGCACGCCGCCTACGGGTCGATCCGGATGGAGCCGGTCTTCATGGTCCTGGGCCAGTCGGCCGCGACCGCCGCCGCGATCGCGATCGACGAGGGGATCGACGTCCAGAAGGTGGACTACGCGAAGCTCCGCGAGCGGCTGCTCGCCGACAAGCAGGTCCTCGAGTACGCCGCCCCGCCCAAGCCCGCCGCCGCCGACCCCGGCCTCGTCCCGGCCCGGCTCTCCGGGATCGTGGTGGACGACGAGAGCGCCGTCTTCGCCGGGACCTGGGCCGCCTCGAGCGCCAGCGCCCCGTTCGTCGGGAAGGGGTACCGCCACGACGGCGACGCCGGGAAGGGCGAGAAGTCCGTCCGCTTCGAGGCGGCGCTCCCGGCCGCGGGCCGCTACGAGGTCCGCCTGGCCTACTCCCCCCACGCCAACCGCTCGAAGGCCGTTCCCGTCGTGGTCCGCCACGCCGAAGGCGAAGCGAAGGTCAGCGTGGACCAGACGAAGCGGCCCACCCACGAGGGCGCCTTCGTCCCGCTCGGCACCTTCCGCTTCGAGGCCGGGAAGGCCGCGGTCGAGATCCTGACGGCGGGCACCTCGGGCCACGTGATCGCCGACGCCGTCCAGTTCGTCCCCGTCCCGTAGGAGGCCGACATGAACCGCCTGCTCCCCCTCGTCCTCATCGCCGGCTGCGCCGCGCCCGGCGGTTCGTCGGCCCCGATCTTCGACGGGAAGTCGCTCGAGGGCTGGGAGGGCGACCTCAAGGTCTGGCGGGTCGAGGACGGGGCGATCCTGGGCGGCTCGATGGAGGGGAACCCGCGGAACGAGTTCCTGACGACGAAGAGGGCCTACTCGGACTTCGTCCTCCGCCTCGAGTACAAGCTGGTCGGCACCCAGGGCTTCGTGAACGGCGGGGTCCAGGTCCGGAGCGTCCGGATCCAGAAGCCGCCGAACGAGATGATGGGCTACCAGGCGGACATCGGGGCGGGGACCTCGGGCTCGCTCTACGACGAGTCGCGGCGCCGTCGCAACCTCGCCAAGGCCGACCCCGAGCTCGTCAAGCGCGTCGAGAAGCCGGGCGAGTGGAACCGCTACGAGATCCGCTGCGAGGGCCCGCGCGTCCGGCTCTTCCTCAACGGCGAGCGGACCGTCGACTTCACCGAGACCGAGCCCGGCATCGAGCAGACGGGCCTCATCGGCCTCCAGATCCACGGCAACTGCAAGGCCGTGATCGCCTTCCGGAGCCTCGCGGTCGAGGAGCTGCCCCCGGCGGGCCGCTGAGCGCCGCACGCCGTTTACCGGGAAGACGGGCCGGCGTCGTACGAGGGTGAGCACGACCCGCCGGCGCTTCCTCCTCCAGGCCGGATCGGCCCCGCTCGTCCTGGGCCTGGGCGCCTGCGGCTCGGAGCCCGATTGGCTTGGCCCTGCCCTCGAACGGATGGAGCGGGAGGGCAGACTCGGCCTGGTGATCCGGCTCCCGGCCGACCCCGACCGTCGCTGCGCCCTCGGCCACGCGCTCGTCGACCTTCTCGAGCGGCGGGACCTCGACGTCCGCGAGATGCTGCTCGAGGCCGACTTCCTCTGCCTCGGGGACCGCGCGATCCGGTCCCTGAGAGGCCCTTCGTCGGGCGGCGGCCTCCTCCTGATCGACGCCCGGGGAACGATCATGGACGCCTGCGCTCTTGAGGACCCCTGGGACCTGGGCGCTCAGGCGCGCCGTCTCCTCCATGGGGGCTCGGGAGAGCGACTGGAGGTGCGCGCGCGCGCCGCGCGGACGAAATGCTCCCCCGAAGCGATCGAGGCCTTCGAGCGGTCGACGAGGGATCCGGTTGCGGACGTCGATCTCGCGCGGACCCACGCCGCTTCCCTCGTCCCGCTCCTCGTCCGGGAGCGGGCCCAGCGCGACGACCTCCCGCGCTCGGAATGGGCGGAGCGGGTCCTGGCCGCCCACGCGGATTCCGTCGAGGGTCGCCGGTCGGACTTCCGGCTTCCCTACGGGGCGGAGACCCGGGCCGGGCCCCGCGGGGGAGACCCCTGCTGCCTCGAGCGGCGGAGGCCTCCTTCGTCGTGCATGGCCTGCGGGATGGCCTTCGTTGCTCCCCGGGCCCGGGAGTTCGTCCGCTTCCTGTCGAGGTGAACCCCGGCTCTTACGCTTGACTCCTTGCATTTTCGTAGTCAGACTACGAAAATACAAGGATATGAGGGAGCTCGAAAGGCCGGGCGCGGAGGAGGCCGTCCGGCGGGCGCTCCGGGAGAACCCCGTCTGCGCCCTCCTGGGGCCCCGCCAGTGCGGGAAGACCACGCTCGCCCGGAAGATCGCCGGCCGCGGCCCCCGTGACCACTTCTTCGACCTCGAGAGCGCGGTGGGTCGGAGCCGGCTCTCGGAGCCCGAACTCGCCTTGGCCCCCCTCGAGGGGCTCGTCGTCGTCGACGAGATCCAGCGGATGCCTGCCCTCTTCGAGACCCTCCGGCCCCTTGCGGACCGCCGTCCGTCCCCCGCCCGCTTCCTCGTCCTGGGGAGCGCGTCCCCCGACCTGGTCCGCGGGGTCTCCGAGACGCTCGCCGGGCGCGTGGGGTTCGTCGACCTCGGGGGCTTCGAGCTGCGGGAAACGGGGCCGCGCTCGGAAAACCGGCTCTGGCTCCGGGGCGGCTTCCCGCCGTCCTTCCTCGCCGCCGGCGACGAGGCGAGCTACCGCTGGCGGCGGGACTTCCTCCGCTCCCTCCTCGAGCGCGACGTCCCCCAGCTCGGGATCCGGATCCCCTCGGAGACGCTGCGTCGTTTCTGGCAGATGCTCGCCCACGTCCACGGCGGCGTCCTCAACCTCTCGGAGCTCGGACGCTCTCTCGGCGTGAGCGACCACACGGTGTCGCGGTACCTCGACGTCCTGGTCGGGATGTACCTCGTCCGGCGGCTCCCCCCCTGGTTCGAGAACCTCTCCAAGCGGCAGACGAAATCGCCCAAGGTCTACGTCCGGGACAGCGGCCTTCTCCACGCCCTGCTCTCGATCGAATCCCGCTCCGACCTCGAGGGCCATCCGAAGCTCGGCGCCTCCTGGGAAGGCTTCGCCCTGGAGCAGGTCCTGGCCCGGGTGCCCGGGCGGGAGGCGTACTTCTGGGGAACCCACGCCGGCGCCGAACTCGACCTCCTGGTCCTGCAGGGAAAGCGCCGGATCGGCTTCGAGTTCAAGCGCGCGGACGCCCCGTCCATGACGAAATCGCTCCATGTCGCGCTGGAGGACCTCCGCCTGGACCGTGCGTGCATCGTTTACCCCGGGCGAAAGCGATACCCGGTCCACGACCGCGTGGACGCCATCCCGCTCTCCGATCTCGACGCCGCCTTCCCCGGCCGCTGATCGGGCCCCTACCTGCGGTCGTGGTGGTCGTCGCCGCGGACGCCGCCGGCGTTCAGGACGGCGTCGTCCTTCCAGGGCCGGGGGCCGAAGGGTTTCTTCTCCGGCCAGACCTGGTCGAGCGTGGCCGACTCGTAGAGGCGGCCTCCCTTCATCACGTACTGGATGTCCGCCGAGTTCCGGATGTCCTCGAGCGGGTTGGAGTTCAGGACCACGAGGTCGGCGAGCTTCCCCGCCTTGATCGAGCCCACGTCCCGGTCGAGGCCGAGGTAGCGCGCGGTCTCGATCGTCCCGATCTTCAGGCACTCGAGGGGCGGGAGGCCGAGCGCGTGGAGCCAGAGGTCGAAGTGCGAGCTCGCCCCCGGCACCTCGCCGTGCCCGCCCAGGGCCACGAGGACGCCCCGCTCGCGGAAGGCCTTGACGCCGGCGATCACGAGCGAGGCCTGGTATTCCTCGAGCGGGATCCGGACCTCGAACTTCTGCCGGAACGCGGTCCTCCAGTTCGTGAAGTTGAGCTCGCGGGCGTCGCGCGGCAGGTCGGTCCGGGACATGAAGTACTCGAGGAGCATGTGGCCGCCGCCGGGGGTCACGAGCGTCGGCGAGAAATGCGTCCCCGTCTGGCGGAAGAACTCGAGGAGGTCGCCGTAGTAGGGGAGCTGCATGACGGGATGCTCGTTCGCGTTCTGCCCGTCCATGATCGTGCCCAGGTCGTACTGGACGTCCATCCCCTCGCCCGTGAGGAGGAGGCCCCCCGTCCGCCGGCAGGCCTCCGCGATCCACTGCCGCTGGAAGCGGTTGATCTGGAAGTACTGCTTGATCGACCGCGCCCCCTCCGAGGCCAGGCGCTCCACGTTCTCGGCCGCGTCCTCGTAGGTCCGGATCTCGTGCCGGTTCTCCCCCCAGCTCCGGAGCGGGACGCCCGCCGCGTAGAGCCGCGGCCCGAGCACCCGGCCCGCCCGGGTCAGTTCGGCCAGCTGGAACGTGACGTTCGCCCGCGCCGCCGGGTCGTGCGCGGTCGTCACCCCGTAGGCCAGGTACTTCGCCGACTGCCAGTTCCGCGGCCGGAGGAGGTCGGGCGCGCTCGCCTGGTTGTGCGCGTGGCCGTCGACCAGGCCCGGGATGATCGTCTTCCCGGTCGCGTCGATCACGCGGTCCACGCCGCCCGGCTCGACGTTCCCCACGGCCGCAATCCGCCCGTCCCGGACCACGACCGTCCCCCGCTCGAGCACGCCCGCCTCGTCCGAGGTGATGATCCGCGCCCCGACGAGCGCGACCGAGCCGCGCGCGAAGTCCGAGGGCACCTTGAGCCCGAGCTCGACCGGCTCCCCGTCGTCCATGAGCCGGCAGGCGGAGAGGAAGCGGAGCCTGCCGTCCCGCCCCCAGACGGGGTAGCGGCCCGTCGCGCCCCACGCGCGGCGGACGTCGCCGCCCCCGTCGTGGTCGTAGTGCCGCCCCTCCGAGAAGGGCGCGACGAAGACGTTGTGCGCGGCGTGGAAGGCCACGCGGGAGCCGTCCGGGGAAAGCTGGACGTCCTCCGAGAGCGCGAACGACGCGTGCTCGCGCCGCCCGCTCCCGTCGGGACCCACCGAGGCGAGGGCGTTCCGCCCCGAAGCGCCTTGCTCGGTGAAGTAGATCCGCCCGCCCGGGCCGAAGAAGGGCCGGGTAAACTGCGTCTCCCCCTGCTGGGGGCGCATCCGGTGGACGAGCGCGTCCTCGCCGCCCCCGGCCGGGATCCGGACGAGGTCGAACCAGCCGTTGTCCGACATCGAAAGGCCCCGGAAGCTGGCCCCCGCGCCCTTCACCGCGACGACCGAGCGGCCGTCCGGGCTCCAGGCGGGGTTCAGGTATTCGCCCGCCCTCGCCGTCAGGCGGACCGGCTTCCCGCCGCCGGCCGCGACCTTCCACACGTGGCCGCCCTCCGCGTCGTTCCAGGTGGCGAAGGCGATCTCCCGGCCGTCGGCCGACCAGGCGGGCGAAAGCTCGAACGTCTCCGGATCGCCCTCGACCAGGCGCGCGGGCGCCCCGCCGGGGAACTCCTTCCTCCAGATGCTCCCCACGGCCTCGAAGAGGAGCGTCTTCCCGTCGGGCGAGAGGGCCGGCCAGCGGGGGACCCGGACCTCGAAGGGCTCGAGGTCGATCCGGGCGCTTGGCCTGTTCTGCTCCGAGATCGTCCGCCGGACGCGCGCCTCGATCGGGACGGTCGAGACCGCCCCGTCGACGAGGCTCACGCGCCGGAGCTTCCCGCCCTGGGAGAGCGCGATCGAGCGGCCGTCGGGCGCCCACGCGTACCCGGGAACGAAGTCCTGGTGGAACATCGAGTGGATCTCGACCTGGGTCGGGGTCACGGGGTGCATGAGGAGGCGCTCGCGGCCGGTCTCCAGGTCGCGGATCCAGAGGCCCGCCTGCTGGGCGAAGGTCCCGCCCGCGGCCTGGAGCGAGCCGCCCGGGACGTTCCGGACGAAGGCGAGGGAGCGGCCGTCGGGCGAGACGCGGGGGGCGACCTCGTAGAAGGGAAGCCGGCGATAGTAGGACCGGGACTCGGCGGCGGTCACCGCTTCGCCATGGCCGCGCTCGAGATCCAGGCGCCGCAGGTGGTGCTGGTCGCTGATCTTGTAGAAGCCGTCGGCCGAGACGATGGGGGCGCTGGCCTGGTGGTAGTAGAGATAGCGACCGTCCGCCGAGGGTGAGGCCGACCAGACCTGCGTGTCGGGCGTCCCGAGGAGTTTCTCGGGCGGCGCGCCGTCGAGCGGGAAGCGCCAGATCTCGGCGGTCTTGGTCCAGCCGCCCCGGGTGTTCGGGAAGAAGCGCGTCGCGTAGAGGCTCCGGCCGTCGGGCGCCCAGGAGGGCTCGGCGTGGCGGCTCACGAGGTCGGGGTGGACGATGCGCGGGTTCCCGCCGTCGGCCTCCATGACCCAGAGGTTGTTCTGGCCCGCGCGGTCGGAGACGAAGGCGATGCGCCGGCCGTCGGGGGACCAGCGGGGCTGGAAGTTGGTGGCGATCCCGCTCGGCTGGGTGAGGCAGTCCGCGCGGCCGCCCTCGATCGGGACGCGGTAGACGTGGGCGAGGAGGTCGAAGACGAGCGACTTCCCGTCGGGGGAGACGTCGACGGACATCCAGGTCCCCTCGCGGGTCACGAAGTCGACCTCGCGCGGGGTCCCGCGCGGGCGGGTGATGTCCCAGGGCGGCCCCTCCGGCGCCGGCGGCGGGGGCGAGGCGCAGGCGAGGAGCGACAGGGATGCCACGGCGTGGAGCGCGGTCCGGACGTTCATCGGAATTCCTCCCTACCTTGGGCTACGCCGCCGCGAAAAGCCTCGCGGGACGTATAATCCATGAACACGGAGACCCACCCGATGCGCGCGAGCCTCCTGGCGCTCCTTCTCCTGGTCCCCCAGCAGGACCCCTTCAAGACGCTGGCCGACCCCGCCCGCCGCGGCGACGAGTCGGCCCGGAAGGCCGCGATGGAGACCTTCCGCGGATCCGCGCGCGAGAGCGCCGTCGCGTACGTGGCCGCGAAATTCCTGGAGAAGAGCGACCGCGACTGGCGACTGGCGGGCGACCCGGCGCAGGCCGACCTGAACGCCTTCCTGGCCAAGCACTGGGCGGCCGCGCCCGCCGACGAGAAAGCCCACAAGGAGGCGCTCGCAGCGCTGGCCGGGCTGGCCGAGAAGCACGCGAAGAGCCCGGCGGTCGAGGTCTTCCATTTTTTCGCCCAGGCCCACATGAGCGCGCTCGGGGATCGCGGCGCGGAGTTCGCCGGGAAGCTCGGGTACTCGAAGGAAGGCGACCGCTGGGCCAGGCGCGAGGACGTCCCCCTCTACGCGATCGCGAAGGGCTTCTCGAAGCCCGCCTACATCCCCGCCCAGGCCGAGGCGGCCGCCCGGTCCTCGCCGCAATTCGGGCCCCGCTACGTCGTGGCGCTCCTGGACATCCAGAAGGCCCTCTTCGCGAACACGGGCTTCGCGGCGCTCCACAAGTCGCTCCTGGGCCTCGCCGGGCCGGGCGCCAAGGGGCCCGCGGCCGACCACCTGGCCGCCCTGGCCGAGGGCGTGAAGGTCGCGCTCACCTGCAAGCAGTGCAAGGACGGGAAAGTCGACTGCCACCGCTGCCAGGGGAAGAAGAAGACGGATGTCACCTGCCCGGTCTGCAAGGGTCTGGGCTTCATGCAGAAGGGGGACAAGGCCAACGTCCTGATCCCCTGCTCGAACTGCAGGGGCGCCCTCGTCTTCCGGAACGCCAACTGTCCCGCCTGCAAGCAGCAGGGGACGATCGACTGCGTGATCTGCCTCGGGAAGGGCTGGCGGGAGAACTTCAAGGGATGCAAGTCCTGCGCCCCCTGCGGGACCTGCCTGGGCCGCCGCGTCTCGGAAACCCCCTGCGCGACCTGCGGCGGGAAGGGCCGGGTGCCCCCCTTCGTGGCCGGGATCCCCAGCATCCTCTGCGGCGACTGCAAGGGGAACGCGATCCTGAAGGGCCCCTGCAAGACCTGCCAGGAAACCGGCCTTCACGACTGCGCGAAGTGCGGCGGGAAGGGCCCGCGCGACGGGCGGTCGCCCGAGCGCCCGCGCGTGGAGGACGTCTACCAGACCGCCGCGTGCGGACCCTGCGGCTCGAAGGGCTGGCCGCTCGCGAACCTGGCCGTGCCCTGCGACCGCTGCTTCGGCCTCGGGATCCAGATCAAGCCGACGCTAGATCCCACGAAGACCCTCTACTAGGGCAGGATCTTGCTCGGGTCCGCTCGCGGAGTGAGCTTCTGGCCCAGGCCCATGCAGCCCCGGCACGGGAAGGCGACTCCGCGGAAGGCCGAGCCCGTCCCCTCGCAGGCCGCGCAACGCGCGGCCACGAAGAGGTCCTCGATCGCGGGGGGCATCCTCGGCTTCCGGTCGCAGGCCCGGCACTCGGGGAAGCCGTCCTTGCACTGGGCGCAGCGGAGGAGCTTGAGGTAGCCCCGGCCCGCGCAGCCGTTGCAGGAGACCAGGCCGCCCGCGGTGACGGCGCCCACGCCCTTGCACTTCGGGCAGTCGTGCCGGACCTCCTTCTTCCCGTGGCAGCCGGTGCAGCGGACCTTGGCCTCGCCCCCGCAGTGGTTGCAGACGGCGGCGTTGCGAACCGACTTCGCGAGCGCGGCCGCGTGGTCGCGGAAGGGGGCCTCGACCGGGCGGACCGCCTCGAGCGCGGCGGCGGCCTTGTCGAAGCCGCGCTTCCGCTCCTGGGCCTGGAGCGTGAGCGCGTAGGCCCAGAGGAAGCGGACGACGGGCGTGTCCACGGCCGACTTGTGCTCGCGGGCGTAGGCGAGGACCGCCAGGTCGTAGTCCCCCGAGGCGAGCCACAGCGCCAGGTCTCGCGCCGCGTGGCCCTCGGGCGTGGCGGGCAGTCCGCCCCGCGCGGCCAGGCCGAGCTGGACCGCGACCCGGTCCGTCTCCGGACCCGGGGCCGAGTGAGACAGGTGGCCCAGCGCGAAGACCTGGAAGCCCTCGGCCGCGGCGGGCTCCGCCTGCCGGGCGGACGCCAGATATCTTGCGGCCTCGAGGTGCGCCTGGGGCGCGAGCTTCGCGGGTTCCTTCAGCCACTTCGCGAAGTAGGCCTGGAGCGCGGCCCCGGCCTTCCCGGCCGGCTCGGGCTGGGAGAGGAAGAGCATCGCGGCCGTGGCGAGATCCGTCCCGCCCTCAAAGGATGCGCGCCGGGCGCGGAACGAGTCGCGGGCCGCCACCCGCATCGCGGCGTCGGCCCGGCGCGGCGGGTCGGCCAGGATCCCGAAGGCCTCGTCGAGGGAGAGGGTCGGGCTTTCCGCCGGGGCCGGGGGAGGGCGGACGGGAGCGGCCGGGCGGACCGCCGGGGCGGGGACCGGAGCGGGGACCGGGGCGGGCGCGGCTCGAGGGGCGGTGCCCGCGATGTCGGAACCCACGCGTTCCCGGAGGAGCCGCATGAGCTGCATGACCTGGACGAGCTTCTGGTCGAGGTCGGAGAACCGGTCCTCCGGGAAGAGCTCGCGGGCGCCCGCGAACGACTCGCGCGCCCGGGTCAGCTTCCCGATCGACTCCTTGAGCTTCGCGCCCTGGACCTGGAGGTCCTGGATCTCGAGCGCCTTCTGGTACTCGCCCTTCACCTCCTCGAGCAGCCGCTCCGAATCGCCTAGAAGGGACTTGGGGTCGGTGAGGACGCGGTCGACCTCGTCCTTGAGGAAGGTCCGGAGGCCCCCGTCCCCGGCCACCTCGTAGTGGCCCGGCTTCTCGGCGACCTTCCCGGGAAACTTGCGGCCGTCCTTCAGGACGAGGACGTCGGCCCAGAGCGGGCCGGAGAGGAGGAGAAGAAACGCCGCCGATCGCATGCTCGCCCCCTTGGAAACCCCCTAATATTACCCTCCGGACGCCGCGGCGGCGCGGGCCGCCGGTTATACTGGGTCCCGATGCCCGGCGAGTGGACCAAGCGGATGGAACGCCTGGGGAAGGCCTGCGAGGAGGCGCGCGACACGGAGCTCCGGGAGATGACCGTGGAACGGGCCGCGCGGATCATCGAGGCCCTCCTCTCCCGGCCCGCCACGAAACCCCGGAAGAAGCGGCGCCATCCCGTCTCCCTCTCCCGCCGCATGCGCCGCCGCCGTGGATAGCCCCCGGTCGGTTTTCCTGGCCGCGATCGACGCCGCGGAATCAGGACCCTATCCCTACATGATCTACGGGGGCCTGGCGGCCGGCCTCTGGGGGGAGCCCCGCTACACCGAGGACGTGGACATCGTCATCTTCGTCCCGGAGCGGCACGCCTTCAAGTTCTTGCGCGCGGCGGCGAAGGCGGGCTTCGCGGTCGACGAGGACCTCGCGATCCAGCAGATCCAGGTGAGCGGCTGGGCGCGCCTCCCGCTTTCCGAGGCCAAGAGCCCCTGGCACCTCGACCTCACGCTCGGCGACTCGCCCTTCGACCGGAGCGCGCTCGGCCGCCGGAAGGAGGTGACGCTCTTCGGACGGAAGGTCTGGGTCGCCTCGCCCGAGGACCTCGTGATCTACAAGCTCGTCTCCGCCCGGGACCGGGACAACCTGGACATCACCGGCATCGTCAAGCGCCAGAAACCCCTCGATCTCGCCTACCTCCGGAAGTGGGCCGCGTGGTGGGAGAAGGAGGGCATCGAGGGGATCCGGAAGCGGCTCGAAGGCTTCCTCGAATGAACCCAAATCAAACTGGATGATTTGGGTTCATCTGAGGGAGGAGAGGAAGGCGACGAGGTCGCGGAGGTCCCGCTTCGAGAGGGGCTTGGCCAGGTCCTGGGGCATCGCGGAGAGGGCCGCCTTCCGGGCCCGGATGTCCTTCTTGGCGAGCGTCCTCTTCATGCCGTCGGCCAGGACGAGCACGACGTCCGCCTCCGACTCCCGCTCCACCCGCCCCACCTCGACCGAGCCGCCCTCGAGCTGGAAGGCCGTCTGGCCCCAGCCTTCGGCGATGGTCCGGTTCGGGTCGACGAGGGCCTCGAGGAGGTACTCTCGGGATTTCTTCGCCCCGATTCCCTCGATGGGAGCCCCCACCTCCCCGCCCTGGCCCTCGAGCTTGTGGCAGCGGACGCACTGGACGTCGCGGCGCTCGAGGAAGATCGCCCGGCCCGCCGCCGCGTCGCCGCCCTCGAGCGCCTCGCGCCAGGGGGCGAGAGGGTCGTCCTTGCGCCGGCCCGCCTCGAAACGCTCGAGGCGTTCCTGGAGGGCGGGCCGGGACGCCGCCGCCTCGAGGAGCTCGAGCTGGAGCGCCGGCGCCACGCCGCGGTCGAGCAGGCCCCCGAGCGCCTCGTCCGCCCCGAGCGCTCCGAGAGCCGTCACCGCCGTCTGGCGGACGGACACCGGCGCGTCGGACGCCACGAGCGCCTCGAGACGCGGGAGGCCGTCCTCGAGCTTCGCCCGGGGCACGAGCCGGGCGCCCTCGCGCAGGACCGACTCGTCGGGAGACCCGAGCGCGAGCGCCACGTCCTCCCCGAGCCCGGAGGCGCCCAGGTCCCCGAGCGCGGCGAGCGCCGCCGCCCGCGTCGCGGCCGGGCGGGCCGGATCCCGGAAGACGCCCCGCAGAACGGAGGCCGCGTCGTCGAGCCGGAGCGCGGCGGCGGTCCGCGTGGCCTCCGACGAGACCTCCGCCTCCGCCGCCAGGAGCCCGCCGATCCTGGCGGCGAGCGCCTCGCGCGCCTCCTTCGGGTCGCGATGCGGCACGGGGCGCCAGATCCCCATCAGGCGGTCCCGGCCGGACGGCTTCTCCCAGTCGGCCAGGACCCGGAGCGCCTCGACCCGCGCGGCCGCGGGCATGTCTATGCGCGCCGCGAACCTCGCCAGGGCATTCGCGTCGCCGAGACGGAACGCCGCGTTCACCGCGCGGACGAGGGCCCGCTCGGGCGCCTTCGGGTCCGCAAGCAGCCCGGCCAGCTCCGGGTACGCGGCCTCGACCGACTCGTCGTAGATCGCCCGCGCGGCCTCGAGGACCACCCGCGGATCCGCGTCGGCCAGGAAGCGCGACAGATCCGGACGCCGGAGCTTCCGGAGCGCCACCACGGCCGCGAGACGGACGGCGACCGAGGGGTCGCGGGCCAGCGCGGGATCGACCTCCCCGATCCAGACGAGGGCCATGACCCCCGCGTGCTGGAGGAGCCGGTCCTGCCCGTCGTTCCTCCGGAGGAACTCGAGGACGGCCGGAAGCGCCTCGCGGCGGCCGAGCTTCCCGAGCCCCATCGCGGCGAAATACCGGACTCGGGCGCTCTCGTCGCGAAGCAGCGCGACCAGGCGGTCGAACGCGGCGCGGGCCCGCAGGTCCCCGAGCACCTTGGCGGCCTGGGCGCGGATCTCGGGATCGGGATCGTCGAGGAGCGGGAGGAGCTCCCGCTCGCGCCGGAGCTGGCCCATCCCCCAGATCGCGTGGATCCGGGCGAGCTGCGGCTCCTCCGGGGCGAGCATCCGGACGAGCGTGAAGTGGGCCTTCCGGGACGCCAGCTCGAACTGCGCGGCCTGGCGGATCCGCTGGTCCGCGTGGCGGAGGAACCCGGCCACCGCCTCGGTCGGCCGGTCGGCCATCCCCTCGGCGATCAGCCGCCGCAGCTCCGCGATCGCGGGGTCCTTCGCCTCCGGGTCCGAGAGCCGCCAGATCCGGCCCTTGTCCACCTTGTCCCAAAGGCCCACCCAGTCGGCCACGTAGAGCGCGCCGTCGGTCCCGAACTCGACGTCCGGCGTCGAGATCTCCCAGGCCAGCCGGTGGAGGCCGACCATCTCGAACGAGGCGCCCTTGGGCTCCATGCGGAACGCGTAGATCCCGCCCGGGTAGTCGCACATGAGGAAGTGGTCCCGGTAGCGCTCGGGGATCGCGGCGACCCCCGGGTGGTAGGTCACTCCCGAGGGCCCGTGCCCGAGGCGCGCCACGTGGGGCACCTGGTAGGCGGCCTCGAGCTTCCACTGCTCCTCCTGGCACCAGGCCCCGCCCTTCGGCATGAACTGGTAGCCGATCCGCCAGCCGTAGTCCGCCCCCTCGACCACGTAGGTCCAGCGGCAGGTCTCCCCCACGTCGGGAGCGATCGAGATGTTGTTGTCGCCGGTGAAGAGGTTCCCGTAGCGGTCGAAGGCCAGCTCCTGGGGGTTCCGGAGGCCGACGCATACGAGTTCGAGGTCCGTCCCGTCCGGGTTGGCCCGGAAGACGCCGCCTCCGTCCGGAAAGCTGAAGGTCTTCCCCCCGTGCTCGACGTGGAACCCGCGGTCCCCGTGGCTCCAGTAGAGCTTCCCGTCGGGCCCGAAGCGGAGGCCGTGCATGTCGTGGCCGCTCGCGCCCAGGTGGACGCCGAAGCCGGTGAAGAGGGCCTTCCGGACGTCGGCCTTGCCGTCGCCGTCCTTGTCCTTGAGCGACCAGAGGTTGGGAATGCACGTGTACCAGACCTCGCCGCCGCGGGCGAGGACGCCCGCGCCGATCCCCTCGCCGAGCGCCGAGTAGCCCTCGCTGAAGGTCGTCGCGGTCTCGGCCTTCCCGTCGCCGTCCCGGTCCTCCAGGATGCGGATGCGCTCCGACTCCTTCGTCCACTCGGCGGCGCGGTCGCCCAGACGCTTCCGGTGGTAGGCGACGAGGTCCTCGTGTTTCCGGCAGGAGAGGTCGTCGTCGAGCCATTCCTTCCGCATGTGGATGTCGAGGAGCGAGGTATGGCGGCGGAAGCACTCGGCCACGAAGAGCCGGCCCTTCTCGTCGAAGTCGATCGCGACCGGGTTCTGGACGAGGGGTTCCATGGCCCAGAGCTCGACCTGGAGGCCGGGCGCGAGCTTGAGGCGCCGGGCCATGAGCTCGGGGTCGGCGACGGAGACGGGGCGCTCCTGGGCGCCGGCGAGGGAGGCGAGGAAGAGGAGCGCGAGGGCCGGACTTCGCATGACCTGCAAGTCTACCGGGGAGGGGGCGGACGCACCAGAACGACCGTGCGGGCGAGGTATGATGGGGGAGGCCGGCGGAAGGAGGGTCCCATGATCGCGCTCCTGTTCAGCCTCGTCCCGTACGCCCAGGCCGCTCCGCCCGAGATCGTCTCCGTCCGGAAGATCTGGGACCGGGCCCCGCACAGCGCCTTCACCGACCTCGTCCGCTTCCGCGACCGCTGGTTCTGCTCTTTCCGCGAGGCCGACGGCCACGTGGGCGGGGACGGGAAGCTCCGGGTCCTCGAGTCCGCCGACGGCGAGGCGTGGGCGGAGGCGGGCCTCGTGGCCGAGGAGGGGATCGACCTCCGAGACCCGAAACTCTCGGTCGCGCCGGACGGCAGGCTCATGATCCTGGCGGGAGGCTCGGTCTACCGCGGCGGGAAGACGCTGCTGGGCCGTCAGCCGAGGGTGTCGTTCTCCGCCGACGGCCGCTCCTGGAGCGCGCCCGAGCGGGCGCTCTCGGAGGGCGAGTGGCTCTGGCGCGTCACCTGGCACGAGGGGAAGGCGTACGGGGTGTCGTACGACGCCTCGAAGCGCGACACGCCGGCGGCGAAGGAGGCGGCCGGGAGCGAGGGGCCCGTCGCGCCCGGCCCGGCGGAGTGGAAGCTCAAGCTCTTCTCGAGCGCCGACGGGGTCCGCTACGAGCTCGTGACCCACCTCGACGTGCCGGGCCACCCGAACGAGACGACGCTCCGCTTCGCCGCGGACGGGGAGATGATCGCCCTCGTGCGGCGGGAGGCGGGGAACACGATGGGCTGGATCGGCTCGAGCCGGCCCCCCTACCGCGAGTGGACCTGGCGCGAGACGAAGCACCGGCTGGGCGGGCCGAACTTCCTGGTCCTGCCCGACGGATCGATGTGGGCCGGGAGCCGGACCTACCCGGGCGGGGCCCGGACCGCGATCGGCCGGATGACGCGGGACGGGTGGGAACCCTCGCTCACCCTCCCGAGCGGGGGCGACACGAGCTACCCGGGCATGGTGCTCCACGACGGCCTGCTCTGGGTGAGCTACTACTCCACCCACGAGGGGAAGTCGAGCATCTACCTGGCGAAGATTCGGCTTCCTTGAGCCGGCGCCTCAACGGGGCGGGCGGGGCGGGCGTAATATCCTGCATGCAGCATATTGAACACCCTCGGGGGGAGCGATGCCCATGAGACTTCTCGCGGCGACCCTGATCCTGGCCGGAGCGGCGGCGGCTGACGACTGGCCCGCCTGGCGCGGGCCCGCGGGAAACGGCCTCTCCGGCGAGAGGAAGGCGCCCGCGGAGTGGGGGCCCGACCGGAACGTCAAGTGGAAAGCCCCCCTCCCCCAGTGGGGGAACGGCAGCCCCGTCGTCTCCGGCGGCCGCGTCTTCGTCACCTCCGCGGAGGACGCCGAAGGGAAGGGGCGTTCCCTCCTCTGCTTCGACCGGAAGGACGGCAAGCCGCTCTGGAAGGCGACCGTCGAGTTCGGGAAGAAGCAGGCCACCCACGGGACCAACGGCTACTGCCCCACCACGCCCGCCGCCGACGGCGAGCGCGTCGTCGTCTGGCACGGCTCGGCCGGCCTCCACTGCTACGACTTCGAGGGGAAGAAACTCTGGTCCCGCGAGCTCGGCGACTTCCCCCACATGTGGGGCGACGGGACCTCGCCCGTCCTCCACGAGGGCCGCGTGATCCTGATCGCCGGCCCCGGAAAGAACTTCGTGACGTCCCTCGACGCCAAGACCGGGAAGACCGTCTGGCAGGTCGAGGAGCCGTCGAAGGGCGGCGCCGACAAGAACGAGAAGGGGGGGTACCTGGGGACGTGGGCCACCCCGCTCGTCGTCAAGGTCGCCGGCAAGGACCAGATCGTCTGCGCGCTCCCGACGCGCGTCGTCGCCTACGACCCCAAGACCGGCCAGCCGATCTGGTGGTGCATGGGCGTGCAGCACGACAACGGCGCCCACGACCTCGCCTACTCCTCGCCCGTCGTGGCCGGGAACATCCTGGTATACGTCGGCGGATTCGGAGGCCCGGGCCTCGGCGCGCCGCTCGGGGGTCGGGGCGACGTCACCGCCTCCCGCCTCTGGAGGATCCCGAAATGCCCCCAGAGCATCGGATCGGGCGTCTCGCTCGACGGCGCGGTCTACATGCCCTTCGAGAACAGCCTCCAGTGCCTCGACCCGAAGACGGGCAAGACCCTCTGGCAGGACCGCGGGCCGGGCGGCGGCTACTGGGGCTCCATCGTCTCCGGGGCGGGCCGGCTCTACGTCACGAACCAGGCCGGGACGACCGTCGTCTTCAAGCCCGACCCGCGGAAGTTCGAGCTGATCGCCGCGAACGCTCTCGGCGAAAAGAGCAACTCGACGCCCGCGATCTCGGACGGCGAGATCTTCATCCGGACGTTCAAGCACCTCTGGTGCATCGCGGAATGATCCCCGAGGCCCGGATCGAGCGGCCCGAGAGCCTGAAGGAGCTGGCCTACCGCCGGATCCGCGACCGGCTCGTCTCCGGCCGGCTCCAGGCCGAATCGGTCTACTCCGCGATCGAGTTCGCCCAGGGCCTGGGCGTCTCCCGGACCCCCGTCCGCGAGGCGCTCCTCCAGCTCGCGGCCGAGGGGTTCCTCGACGTGATCGACGGCCGCGGCTTCCGCGTCCGCGACTACTCCGAGAAGGAGATCCGCGACATCTTCGAGACGCGCCGGCTCATCGAGGCCTACGTGGTCGAGCGGGCCGCGGAGGGGCTCGGCGTCCCCGAGCTCGCCCTTCTCGACCGGAACCAGAAGACCCTCGCGGAGCGGGGGCGGGGAGACGACCCGGTCTCCTTTCTCGAGACCGACCGGGAATTCCACATGAGCCTGGTGCGGCGGAGCGGGAACGAGCTCCTCGTCTCCCTCATGGACCGGATCCGGAACCACATCGCCATCTTCGGCCTCCGGGCCCTCTCGCGCGAGGGCCGGACCCGGCAGGTGGTCGCCGAGCACGGCCGCATCCTCAAGGCCCTCCACCGCCGCGACCGCGCGGAGGCCGTCCGCGCCCTGCGGGACCATCTCCTGGCCACCGAGCGGCACGTCCTGGCGCGGTGAGGAGGAGCCCGGGGGGGCCTACCTCGGCCGCGCGCCGCCCTCCCGGGCCTAGGGCCGGACGGCCGGGGGCAGGGGCCGCGTGTCCTCGTCGTCCTCGGGCGGCGGGACCACGGGGAGGGGGCGGGTGGGGATGTCCTCCTCGAGGTCCTCGGCCAGGATCCTGGAGGGCGTAGGCGGCACGAGGACCTTGGCCCTGCACTTCGGGCAGCGGGCGTGCTTGCCGGCCGATGCGTCGGGGACCTTGAGGCGCGTCCCGCAGGAGCAGAGGAAGGGGATCACCGGGGAGCGAGCGTCCCCGCCTGCGCCCGCCGGGCCACCTCCGCGGCGAGGTCGTCCCCCTCGAAATAGAAGACGCGGCCGCGGACGGTCGACTCCTCGCCCGGCGCGAGGTCGGGCCACGATGGATCGGAATGGATGCACGGGCAGGGCGGGTTCTCCCAGGTCCGGCCGCGCGAGAAGACGGTCGCGATCCAGCGCTTCCCGTCCTCCGAGCGCACGGCGCAGAGGATGTGGTCCTTGAGCTGGACCTTGTTGTCGCGCGTCTGCGCGTTGAAGCCGGGGGCGCCCTTGAGGAGGACGCAGACCTGGGCGCGAAGGCCCAGGAGCTTCCGGTCCGTGCCGTTCCTGAGCCGGAGCTCCATGTCGGCCCCGTCCTTCGCGGGCGTCACCCGGGCGAAGAACTCGAGGCCGTCGGGCAGCACGCGGCGCTCTTCAAGGACGCCCCCCTCCTTGCGGGTCCAGTCCATCCGCGCCAGTTTGACCTGCCTCTTCTCCCAGAAGGTCGGAATATGGGTGTGGGCGAGGTAGACGAGGTCCTTCTCCACCCAGACCGCTTCCGGGAAGTCGACGACCACGTAACCGCCATCGGGAAGGAAAAGGCTGAACTTCGTATCGCGGTGGGGGTCGATGGCGCCGTCCAGGAAGCCGATCCGCGGGTGGCGGCCGCCGGGATAGGGGAGGATCGTGAAGGGCGGCGGGGGACCGGGGGCGATCCCGCGCCTGGCGAGCTGCCGCGCCACTTCGGGCGCCTCCAGGCCCGTCGCCATCGCGGTCTCGGCCTGCGTGTAGCCGTGGCGGACGCAGGCCTCGAGCCAGTCGATCGGCTCCTGGCGGGCGGGCGCGAGGAGGAGGAGCGCGGTCGCGAGTCTCATGTCACCTCCGGTCGACGAGAAGCGCCCGGGCGGGGCCGCCGTCGCCGCCCTCGACGAGGAGCGGCCCGCAGAAGAGCTCGTAGTCCCCGGGCGGCGCGTCCGCCAGGCAGAGCCCCTCGAGGAGCGTGATCCCCGCCCGGAGCAGCGCGTGATGCGCCGGATGGTCCTTGCTCCCGTACTGCTCGACCCCCAGGCTGTCGATCCCGACCAGCTTCAGACTCCGCTCCGCCAGGAACCGCGCCCCGGGGCCCGAGAGATAGACGTACTTCGCCTCGAAGAGGCCGCCCGACTTCCAGTGCTCCGAGTTCCGGGTCTTGAGAAGGACGCGTTCCACGCCCCTCCAGTCGAGCGCCTCGAGGTCCGCCCGGTCGACGCAGTCGGGCCGCGATACCTGAACCACGCGGGCGGGCCCCACGAGGTGCTCGAGGGGGATCCGGTCGACCGGATAGCCGTCCCGCTCGAAGTGCCAGGGCGCGTCCACGTGCGTCCCGCTGTGGGCGCCGAACTCGATCCGCGAGCCGTTCGCGGAGTCGCCGTTCGCGATCGCCTTCTCGACCACGCGCCGGTACGGGGCGTTCCCCGTGTAGCAGGGCATCCCCGCGCGGAGGGGCATGCTGATGTCGTAGATCCTCACGGCTTGAGGACCGCCTTGAGCAACGTCCCTTCCGCCATCCCGTCGAAGCAGGCCTTCCAGTCCTCGAGCTTCGCGACCCGGCTGATGTAGGGACGCGGGTCGAGCTTCCCGGATGCAAGGAGCCGCAGCGCGCGCTCCCAGATCGGCCAGTTGTGGCTGAAGCTCCCCTGGAGCGTCGCGTTCTTCTGGACGAGCGGGTCGAGCGAGAAGTCGAGCGGCTGGGGTCCCCAGCCGACCTTCGAGATGTGGCCGGCCGGCCGCACCCACTCGAGGGCGCTCTTGAGCGCGGCCGAGGCGCCCGAGGCGTCGACCACGACGTCGGCCCCGGCGCCGTCGCCCATCGACTTCAGCATCGCGCCCACGTCCTGGGTCTGGACGTCGGCCGTATGCGTGGCGGCGGTCTTGAGACCGAGCTCGAGGCGCGCCTTGTCGCGCGTCGTGCCCGCGAGGAGGACCGTCCCGGCGCCGGCCAGCTTCGCCATCTGGGCGCAGAGGAGGCCGATGGGCCCGGGGCCGATGACCACGACCACGTCGCCCGGCCGGATGCGGGCGTTGCCGACCGTCGCGTTGTAGGCCACGCAACAGGGCTCGGTGTAGGCCGCGACCTCGGGGTCGAGGCCCTGGGGCATCCGATGGAGGCAGCGCGGGGAGACCCGGACGTAGCGGGTCATGGCCCCGTCCCGGCCGTTCCCGTAGCCGCGGCGATGGGGGTCGAGATTGTAGAGCCCGGCGCGGGCCTGGGGCGAGTCCTCGTCGATCTCGGCGGCGGTCTCGCTGACGACCCAGTCTCCCTCCTTGAAGGACTTCACCCTCTTCCCGGCCTTGGCGACCTGGCCGCAAAACTCGTGGCCCAGGATGACGGGGACGTTCACCGTCCAGGACTGAGTGTTGTGATAGTTGTGGATGTCGCTCCCGCAGACGCCCACGGCGCCCACCTTCAGGAGAACCTCGTCCTCGCCGATCTCGGGGACGGGCACCTCGCGCAGCTCGACGCCGCCCTTCTTCGCCTCGTAGTGGACGACGGCGGGCATGGTCTCGGGCATGGCTAGGTTCCTTTCACCTTGCGGACGAAGTCGCGGATCGTCTCGAAGAGCCTGTCGCCGTCCGCCCCCGGCTTGAGCTCGACGTCGGAGATCGCAAGGGGGGCGCCGATCACGACGAGCGAGGCGCCGAGCGACGGGCATTTCGCCGCCTGCTCGATCGAGAGGCCGCCCACCGCCTGAAGCGGGATCTTGACGGCGGGCCGGACGGCCTTCAGATCGTCGAGCGGCGACTTCCCCTTTTCCCAGTGGCGCTCGTCGAAGCCGGTGTGGACGATGACGACGTCGACGCCCATCGCCTCCATCTTCTTCGCCATCGCGACCTTGTCGGGGCAGAGCATGATGTCGCCCATGACGTGCCGCTTGAATTCGCGGGCGGCGCGGACGGCCTCGCGGATCGTGTGCTCGTGGGCCTGGCCCATGACGACGACGAAGCTGGCCCCGGCCTTGTACATCATCTCGGCCTCGAGGTAGCCGGCGTCCATGGTCTTGAGGTCGGCGATGATGGGGTGGTTCGGGTACTTCTCGTGGAGCGCCCGGACCGCGTGGAGGCCCTCGCCCAGGATGAGGGGAGTGCCGACCTCGAGCCAGTCGACGCCGGCCCGGACGGCGATCTCGGCCGTGGGAATGGCGTCGGACAGGGTCTGCAGGTCGAGCGAGATCTGGACCTTGGGTTTCCCGTCGAGGAGCCCGCTCATCAGGTGATCCCCTCCTTGCGGGACGGCATGCCGAGGGGGCCCTGGGGGAACTGCTCCAACTCGATGACCGCCCCGCTGAAGGCGGCGGCCCTCTCGGTCGCGAGGAAGAGGCAGACCTCGGCGACCTCCTCGGGCTTGAGGATGCGGCCGAGGGGGAAGTTCCGTCCGGCCGTGTCGATGAAGTCGGGGGGATGGCCGAGCTTGGCCATCATCGTCCGCTCGCCCTCGGTGTCGATCCAGCCGCAGTTCAGGCAGTAGACCCGGACGCGCTCGTATTTGAGCGTGAAGGCGAGGTTCCGTGAGGCGGTCTCGAGCGCGCCCTTGCTGGCCGCGTAGACCAGGAGCCGGGGCTCGCCCATGAAGGCGTTCACGCTCCCGATATTGATGATGACGCCCTTCCGCTCGCGGAGCGAGGGGAGCGCGGCCTGCGCCGTGAGGAGCGGGGCCCGGATGTTCGTGTAGAACTGGAGGTCGAAGATCTCCGGCGTGAACGTCTCGAGCGTCGTCCGGTCGGACGTCGCCGCGCAGTTGGCCAGGATGTCGATCCCGCCGAAGGCCTTGACGGCCGCCGCGACGAGTGCCCGGCAGTCCTCGACCTTGGTGAGGTCGGTCGGCTGGTAGATCGCCCCGCCGCCGATCTCGCGGGCGAGCTTCTCGCCCTTCTCCTTCTGCCGCCCCGAGACCACGACCTTGGCGCCCTCGCGCGCGTAGAGCCGGGCCACCGCGGCCCCGAGGCCCTGGGTGCTCCCGGTCACCACCGCCACCTTCCCCGCCAGCTGTCCGCCCATCGGCTCACCCAAATCAAACTGTTTGATTCCGGTTCACTCGTCGCCGCCGCCGCCCCAGTATTGGGCGAACTTGGCGCGGAGGAAATCCGCGCTCGCCCTGAGGTTGGACATCCCGATCTCCTCGGTGG
>Ga0187893_10000747_pt1 | contig 83264 bp, 67 predicted proteins | sample MA1701074metaG_FD_139574 | JGI IMG/M metagenome (GOLD analysis project Ga0187893, IMG submission 139574) | White microbial mat communities from a basaltic lava cave in the Kipuka Kanohina Cave System on the Island of Hawaii, USA - MA170107-4 metaG ... | reverse complement strand
TGATCATCTTTTCGAACTCCTTCCATTAGCTCTAGTCGAATCTCACCTCTCCTTCGCGATTCTTCGAGCGAATCGGTTCGTTCGTCCGCCAGTCGGGCAAGTTCGACGAGCGTCACGAATCCTCCCTCTACTCTGGCTATACGCGCTTCATCGTCTTTGCGCGACTCTTCGATTGATTCAAGCCGAGATTCATCCCTTCTGCGATCTTCTTCCACTGAATCGATACGCTCGTCGTTGAGCCTGATCAACTGGACCAACATGGAAATCAACTCCTCAGATTTGAGGAGACGCTGCCGATCCTGTTCCGCGCTTGCAGTCAGTCGCGCCTGATGCTCAAGCAGAAACTCTATCGCTCTTTGCATCTCTTCACTTGTCATAGCGAGCTATCTCCTGCGCAGGCAATCCCGAAAGCTTGTTACAGCTTTGGGAACTCGACCATTTTAATCTCTTTGCGAATTTCGGCAAACCTCGGCAGGTCTTCGATGTCGGGCTGATAGGCCAATCCCTCGGCTATCATGTCGTACTCCTTCATCACCCGTGAGCCGGGGATGGGATTCCCTTCGGCGTCGCGCTCGCGTCCGAGCAGATAAACGTGATCCGAAATCGCCAGCGCCGATGTTACATCGTGCGTGATGACCAGAAAAGTGTTAAGTGTGTGCTGATGAGCTATGCGGTTGATCAGCTTCATCACGTTTATGATATTGACCGGATCGAGTCCCGAAAACGGCTCATCGAGAATGATGAAATGCCTGTCTCTCATCAACTGCTGAAGTATGGCGACTCTCTGCCGTTGACCGCCCGAAAGTTGCACGGGCCACGCGGATTTCTGTTTTGTGAGATCGAACTCTTCAAGATAACCGAGCGCCTTCTCGTGCGCCTCTTCTGCCTTCATCCCCGTGCGCACTGCCGGGACGACGAGGTTGTTCAAAACATTGAGGTCTTCAAAGAGAGGGTATTTCTGAAATACGACTCCGACATCGCCCACCTTCACGCTTCGCATCTCACCCGCAATGCCGTTCGTAATCATCACGCTTCCGCGCGTGGGCTTGTCCAATCCGGCGATGATGCGAAGCGCCGTAGTCTTGCCTGACCCGGAAGGCCCAAGCAGGCTCACTATCTGAGGCCGTTCCGGGATATCGACGATCTTGAGCGACATACTCTTCAGAGCCACGAACGTCGTGCCGTCGTTCATCGGAAAATCTTTGCACACGTCTTCGAGCGTGAGCAGCGATCCGTGATCAGGCTCCTGTGAATTTTGTTCCTGTTCGCTCATCTTTCAGGCTCTTTCCGCTATCAGGCTGTATGGGAAAAGCAGTCGCTTCATAAGCGAGAAAAATCCGTCTTCGGCTACCGCTATGATTCCGATGATGAAGAGGTAGGCATAAACTGCCGCAAGGTTGTTCGTCGAATTGTAGGCGAATATCTGAGCGCCTATGCCGCCTTCGGTTCGGTTGAAAGTCTCGATCGCGGTTATCATCACCCATCCGATGGCGGCGTTCTGCGCGATCATATCGATCATCTGCGGAAGCGTGGGTCGCACGATGACGCTGTAGAACACCTGTCGGTCGTTGTAGCCCAGCACCTTTGCGAGTTCATACTTCATGTGCGGAATCGCCGCGATCACACTCGTCATACTCGTCACCAGAAAGAAAGACATGCCGGTAGTGAGCATCGCCACCTTCATAGGCCAGCCTATTGCGAAGAGCGAAAAGAAGACCAGATTGAATCCGACTATCGGAATGTAGCGCAGCCATTGAACCATCTTGTTGAACGGCTGAAAGACCGGGATGATGCTCAGGTAAGCGATCAGGAGCGAGATGAGAGCCGAATAGAACAGGCCGACGACGTTGAGTTGCAACGTGACATAGATGTTGTAAACCATTCCGTCACGTCCCGGTGTCGCCCACATTTTTCTGAGCGCGTCCCATACTTCCTGCGGAAGCGGGAGCGCCTTTATAGGATTGAGAAACCAGAAAGCGAACGCAATGGCTACCCAGATCAGGATGAGATTGTAGCGGGTGAAAGCGCCGAGCGAGCCATAAACACGGAACACATCCGCAAACGGAATCTTTCGCTCCGCCTTCGCTTCAGAGCTTGACATCTCTCCTCCGAGTTTTCAGTTTTCAGTTTTCAGTTTTCAGTTTTCAGTCGAAGTTTTTTTCTCCAACTGAAAACTGAAAACTGGAAGCTGATTACTTGAGAATAATCACCACGCGACGATTGGCCGCTTTTTCCGATTCCGTGCTGTTTTGATTTCCGGGCAGCGGGCGATACGGGCCATAGCCTTCGACGCCGACGAGCCGCACATCGTTTATGTTGACCCCCGTCGGGTCGCTGTCCTTGAGCCATTGCCAGACCGATTGTGCGCGCTCTTTTGAAAGCCGCAGATTGGTTCCGAGGTCGCCGACGTTATCCGTGTGGCCTTCGACGACGACTCGCGTGCTGGTCGCGCGGATGAGCAGGCTGCGAATCTCCTGAAGCCGCGTAATCTCCGAAGGTTTGACTTTGGACGAGCCGCTGTCGAAATTGATCTGGAAATTCGCCTCGACAACCTTGCCCTGATTCTGCCCCCCTTCGAACGACGCGGTGTAAACGCCAGTGGTACTCTTCTCGTCCGTTATGTCGCGAATGAAACTCAGATCGATGACCTGATCGGCGGGGGCGAAATTCTCCAAGCGATCAGGCAGCAGTTTTCTGAGCCGGTTCGCGTGATCCGTGTAGGTGATGGCGAATATGCTGCGATTGGGCGACTCATTGCTGTCCATTCCGAAAAGGTGTCGCACTTCGGCTATGTTGTTGACGCGCGATCCGCCGAGCGGCACGCCGTTTTCAGTCCTTCCCGTAAAGTATGTGTTCCAGAACGTCGGCCCCATTCCCTGCATGTTGAAGACGAGAGCATTCAGCACAGACACGCGGTCGCGAAAGTACGATTCATCTGTTTTGATTCGCTCGTTCGAGCGCGCGATGCAGCGAAGCAGAGTTCGGACGTAATCGCGATGGCGGTTGAGCCAGTCTTCATTGCCGAACAGGATGTTCGGCATCATGTAGGAATACTCTTTGGTCGAGACTATACGCTGAAGTTTTTCGGAACTGCCTTTGTAGTTGACAGTCGGGCGTCCGGTGAATGCCATCACGTCGCCGGGAGTCCAGGTAGCTACGGCGGTGATTTCGAATGACTCGGTTTTCCCTGTAGCGCGATTGACCAGATTGACTTTGGCATTCTGAGTGAACTTCTGCGCCGCTTCGATGTGATCAGTCGCATTGACGAAGTTGATGGCGTTAGGCTCGTAGACCTGCTCGTTGGGATTGACAGGGATTTGATTATCGACGGCCCAGTTGACGGTCACGTTCCAGTCGCAATAAGGCACGGCTGTCACTACTATCGCTCCTCGCGCAAGCTGCGGGTCGCGCTTCCACGATTCCGGCCCCATCAAACAATCCTCGCCGAATGAATAGCCGCTCGACCAGATCACTTTCGCTTTGTTGCCGCGAAGCAGTTTGTTCGCGCCCGCTATGTCGACCGCCGCCTGATCGCCCGTCGTCGTCACAAGCTGCATCTGCCCGGTGGCGAGCGCCTGCACCTGTTTCGAGGTGTCGTTCTCGACGACGAGTTGTGTATTTTTTATTCCGGCCTGACAGAGACAGCTATCCGGGTGGTCGCCCGATTTGCCCGTACCTCCCACGGCATCGATCAGGCCGCTGACAGTCTGCCAAGTCCAGATGCCTATCGTTACCGGCGGATCGTCGGTCGTAGGCGTTGGCGCGCTGACTGAGGATGGCGGGAGCGACGAGCGCGCGATGTCTTCGAGCTTCTCGCGCCCGCCCAACAAAACGCCGCCGCTTGTGTTCGTGTTGCCCGCGTCGGGGTTGAGCTTTTCGAGAATGCCTAGTTCCTTCAATCCAACGTAGGTCAGTCCGCCCATAACAAGCACGATCAAAATGACGGCTCCGGGACCTAATTGCACACGACCGATTTTCATGTTCTCCTCCTGACTCTTAAGAGTACGGTGTTGATTAGATGATCACGCATGTTCGCAATGCGGGCTGAAGAGGGCCGCGCCCGCCGGTTCTCAGTGATGCAGCCGTATTATATTCCGCCCTCCCCTTGCTGTAAACAATCCGCGCGACTTGCCCGTCGCATCGTCAAACACGGCGCAGATTGACGCCGTTATCTCTCTCGACCTGACGCCGCTATCTCGAAGGCCGCTTCATTATTTCATCGATTGTTGCGACCGCGATTGGATGATAACCCGCTCTCGCTTTTTGATAGATAGCTAGAGCGCGCTCTCGCCCTTCCGAAGTTTTGACCAACTCTTCATAAAGCGGACGAATGAGTTTCCTGCGCCCTATCGACGTCAGATACTCTTCAACTCTTCGGTAAGCCGCTTCGTATCGATTGCGGACAGCCATCAGCAGCCATTGATGCGCTATCTCCGCATTGCCCGACTCAGTGAGATGAAAAGCTCGGTCAAGTTCTTCCATCCTCCCTAGCTCAATCGTCGCGGGAAGACTTCTCAGAAAGTGCAGCCACTCGTGCGTAGTCCACAGGCGCGTGTTGAGTTTCGCCGCCGTCACTTCGCCTTTCGCCCACGAGTCGGCCTCGCGCTCGATTTTCGCGAAGGCGTCTGATTTCGGCTCAGGCGCGCTTCGGGGAAGACCGGGTTTGAAAATCCATTCTTCGAGAGGAACCTTCGCGGCCATCTCAGGGCTTTTATCGAGAAGATTTTTTTTCAGGTAATCGATGAAGTCCGCTGTCGTGATGCTTTGAAATGCGAATTGCGTGAAGTAGCTTCTCAGGAAACGATCAAAGCGAGCGCGCCCGAAAGTTTCTTCGAGGTGACGCAGAAAGAGCGCGCCCTTTTCATAAGGCACGCGAGTAGCCCCGTCGTCGGGATCGCGACCGGCAAGATCGATGTGAAGGATTTCATCTCGTTCATCGAACGCCGCGATTTCGCCGAGCAAATCCTGTCGCCCTAGCGCGGCTTCCATCTCCTCGCGCTCGCGCCCGTAGAGAGCTTCGATTATTCGCCTCTCAAGGTATGTAGTAAATCCCTCGTTGAGCCAGAAGTCGCTCCAGGTCGCATTGGTCACCAGGTTTCCCGACCACGAATGAGCAAGCTCATGAGCCACGAGCGAGACGAGACTTTTGTCTCCTGCGATGATCGTGGGCGTGGCGAATGTCAGTCGCGGATTTTCCATGCCGCCGAATGGAAAACTCGGAGGCAGCACCAGAAGATCATAACGGCCCCAGCGATAACGGCCATAGAGCTTCTCGGTCGCCGTGACCATCTTTTCAGTGTCGGCGAATTCGCGCGCAGCTTTTCTGATCAGCGGTCGCTCGGCATAAACTCCCGTGCGCGGGCCGAGCGGGGCGAAGACCACATCGCCCACGGCGAGAGCTATAAGGTAAGAAGGAATCGCCTGACGCATGCGGAAAAAATAATTGCCGTTGCGCGCCGACTGCGCGTCGTTTTCCGCGCTCATCACTGCGCGAAGCGCGCGAGGCGTGCGCACGCGGGCGGTGTAGGTGATTCGCACCGAGGGAGTATCCTGAATCGGTATCCAGCTTCGCGCATGTATGGCCTGCGATTGAGTGAAAACGAACGGATGCTTTTTGCCTGCCGTCTGCGCAGGGTCGAGCCATTGCAGTCCGCTGGCGCGCGGGCTTGTCTCGTACTCTATGCGAATGCGCGTCGCGCGCTCTCCGATATCGATTGTTAGCGGAGCGCCGAGAATCGCATCCTCATCGCCTGAGCGGAAAGTCGTCTCGGTGAATTTTTTTCCGTCTGCGGAAGTTTCGACTTTCGCAATCTTCAACGCTCGCGTGTCGAGTACGAGCGTCCTGGCCTGCGGATCGATTCTTTCGATGGTCAATGTGGCCGCGCCGCGGAGAATTTTCTGATCGAACAGCACGTCCCAATCCAGATCGATGTGACGGACGCGCGCCTGATGCGCATTCGCGAATGAGTGAATATCGCGCGCCGTCGAAGTTCGCTCTGCGCCGAGCGAGAAAGCGCAGGCCGTGAGCAAAGAGATCGCCAGAGCGAGACTGAAAAAATGAGAACCTGTATTCATTAGCCCTCCAGTGAGAGAAGTCAGAAGTCAGGAGTCAGGAGTCAGAATACTAGCGTTCGTACAGACTCTCAGGATTCCTGAAATTTACCATATTCGAATAGCCGCTGGGAGATGGGTATTATACAGCATCGCGTCGCGACAGCCTGAGCGCGAGGCGAAATAAAAAATTGTCTTATGGATTGCCTGACAGCAGGAAGTAAGAGGAAAGCTCTGACGAAATCGAACTGAGAAAGCAGCCCGCCATCTCGCAGGTCTCAGGGATGTCTTTACGAGTTCAGCGGGCTGCTCTCATCTCGTCTTGTGTCTGAGCGACGACGGCTTGGGCTATCTCGCGGGTTCGTTTCTCATCCATCGAAGAGACGACGATGATATCGACATCCGATTCGGAAACCGAGGCTACGGTGAAACCTTCTTTTTCGGCGGCGATCAATCGCGCGGCCTTGAGATCATCCGTGTGACGCCACAAAAAGAGGGAGAGCGGCGGCTCTGACGGGTGTTGATAAACGACGTGCGCGGTATTCACTTGATCGAGCGGGCATACCTTCGCCCGAACGTCAGCGAATCCGAAAGCGGAAAGATCGGGCGCTTTTTTCAAACCGCTGTACTCATTGACGAGCCGGTCTATGTCGGCAGGCAGGCTCGCGATTTTCATCCGTGTCAATCGTTCGAGCGAGCAATGATGCGCGTGATCCTTTATCGCCGCGGCATAGACTTTGCCGCCGACAGGCGATCCGGGCAATACCCACAGCGCGACGAGCGATGCCATCAAAACGAGAGCCGCCGCGGCTGCCGCGCGATGGAAGACGAACTTTCTTTTATCGGGCGACTCTCTTCTTATCTCGGAAAGAATCTGCTCGCGCACAGAAGCCGTCTCGATGCGCTCTTCTCGCGCCGCCCGCCGGAGCGATTCGTCCTGTTTGATTAGACTCTCGATCAATGCCGCGCACGAAGTGCAGGATTCCAGATGATGCTGCACTTCGAGAGTGTCGCGACAGTCAAGCTCGCTGTCAATGTAGGGTTGGATCAGTTCTTTGGCCTCAGCACATTTCATAGAATCTCTGTTTCTTGATTTTTTAACTGCTCGTTCCTTTTGCGCGATCCGTGACAAGTATTCGGCGAAGGTCGCGCCGGGCACGGTGCAACCTCGACATGACGGTTCCGATGGGGACGCCGAGTATGTCAGCCGCTTCCTTGTACGAAAATTCTTCCACGACCACGAGCCACAACACTGCGCGATATTCTTCCGATAAAAGCTCGGCGGCTTCTAGCGCCTCGCGCCCTTCTATCTGCCTGAGAGGATCGAAGGCCACCACGTTGCTTCTCTGATACTCGATGGTTTCGTCTGCATCAAGCTGCGTCTCCTGAAGCCGGGAGCGTCGGCCCGCGCGATTATTTATCACATTGAACATTATTCGGAAAAGCCACGCGCGGCAGTTCGATCCCTGATCGAAGGAATCGAAATATTTCCATGCTCGCAGGAATGTCTCTTGAACGATGTCGTCGGCCTCTGCGCGGCTGCCCGTGATGCGGGTCGCCGCTTTCATCAAGGCGTCAATTTGTGTCATCGCTTCGCGCTCGAAGTGGCCGAGGCGTTGCTGATGTCTGCGACCGCTCAAATCCTGCCCACCTGTTAAACAATATTGCTCGCCGGTCGATAGAATCTCGCATCGCGAGCATTTATTCCAGCCCGTATCGGGAAACGCTCCCGCTGCCCGTATTGGTGGGTGAACGCGGGCAGCGGGGAGCGCCTCCTGCCAGAGCCAAAGTTTTCTGCTTTCAGTCCCGCATGTCTGATCCTTACAATCGCGCTCGCGAAAGCAGGATGCTCTGAAGTCACTCATTAAAACCGAGCCGGTATGATTTTTATTCCGCATCATTTTCGCTTGCCATCTCTCTGGCCCGCCGCTGCATTTCATAAAGCCGCGTGATTGCCTCGACCGGACTCATCTCGTTTATATCCACGCTCAAAAGCGATTCGAAGAGGGCCAGCCATTCGCTCTTCACGCCTGATCGCTTCGCCGCACGCTCCGGCGCTTTCTCGTACTCGCCCAAAAGTTCCTTCGCGCGGCGCAGCACCGGCCGCGGCATTCCGGCCAGTTCCGCGACGTGCAGGCCGAAGCTCTTTTCAGCCCTGCCCGGTTCGACCCTGTGCAGATATTCAACCTTGCCCCCGCGCTCGCGCACCGCGAGATGAAAATTTCTCACACGAGGCAGATACTCCTCTGCGTCCGTCAGTTCGTGATAGTGAGTCGCAAACAGAGTCTTCGCGCCGAGCCGAGGATGGTTGTGAATGTATTCGACTACCGAGCGCGCTATCGACAGTCCGTCCGCCGTCGAAGTGCCGCGCCCTATCTCGTCGAGCAGGATCAAACTTCGCGGCGTCGCGTGATGAAGTATGTGCGCGGTCTCGATCATCTCGATCATGAAACTCGAATGGCCGCGCAGAGTGAAATCGTTCAACCCTATTCGAGTGAATATTCGATCAACCAGACAAAGCCTGGCCTTCTCGGCGGGAACGAAGCTGCCCGATTGCGCAAGCAGCGAGATCAAAGCGACCTGTCGCAGGTAGACGCTCTTGCCCGCCATGTTGGGCGCGGTCAAAAGCATTATCTGAGTATCCTTATTAGATAGCTTCGCGTGATTGGGCGTAAACTTGCGACTTTCGATCATGCGCTCGATTACAGGATGTCGCCCTGCGGTGATCGTTATCTCGTGGCCATCATCGATATCGGGCCGCGCGTAATTGAAGCGATCAGCGCATTCGGCCATCGCGCTATGGAGATCGATCAAAGCGAGAGACCCGGCCACTCGATTGATGCGCTGATGATGGCGAGCGGTGTGATCGCAGACCTGTCGATAAAGAGTCTGCTCAAGCTCCTGAATTCGTTCGCGTGCGTTTGCGATCAACGATTCATGCTCTTTGAGTTCGAGCGTGAAAAATCGCTCGGCGTTCGTGAGCGTCTGCTTGCGTATGTAATCCGAGGGGACGAGTCGGAGGTTCGGGCGCGTGACTTCGATGTAGTAGCCGAAGACTTTGTTATAGCCGACCTTGAGCGAGCGGATGCCTGTTCGCTTGCGCTCGCGTTCTTCAAGCTCGGCTAGGAATTTACGGCCACCCGTGAGCGTCGCTCTCAGTTCGTCAAGCTCCGTTGAAAAGCCCGCGCGAATTATTCCCCCGCGCTCGAAGTCCGAAGGCGGGCGGTCTGAAATCGCGCGCTCGATGTATTCAACTATATCCGCGCAAGGGTCGAGCGATTCAGTGAACGATTTCGGAGCGCGATCTTTTTCAAGCGCGGCGCGAAGGCGCGAGACTGATTTCAGAGAATGACCGAGCGCGACCGTTTCCGAAGGCGCGGCGATGCGACGGCGGACGCGACCGAGAAGCCTTTCGATATCGAGAACGTTTTCCAGAGCCTCGCGCACGCGCTCGCGCGCCGTCGCGTGTTTGAAGAACCATTCGACCGCATCGAGGCGACGATTCAATTCACTGATATCGAGAAGCGGATGGCGAAGCCATCGACGAAGCAATCGGCCTCCCATCTCGGTCGCCGTCATATCTATGGTCGCGACTAACGATCCGGCAGGGACGCCGCCGCTGAAATCCCAGCCCTGAAAAACTTCGAGGTTGCGAAGCGTCTGCTGATCCATCTGCATGAAAGAATCGACCGTGTAGCTTTGAAGGCTTGTGAGTCCCAAAAGCGCGTCGGGCTGAGTGTCGCCGAGGTAAGAGATGAGCGCGCCTGCGGCTCGCAGGGCGAGTTTTTTGTTCTCCACTCCGTAGGCGTCGAGCGTCATCGATTGAAAATGATCCGCAAGCGCGCGCCGCGCCTGATTCGTCTCAGCCATTCGATCCGCGATTTTCGTTATCGCGCGAACTTCCAATCCGGCAAGATCGAGGCTCATCGGGATGATTATCTCAGCGGGCGAGATGCGCTCTATCTCAGCCAGAGCTTCCGCACGGCCAAGTTCTGTGACGCGAAATTCGCCCGTAGTGATATCGGCGTGAGCGAGTCCTGCCGCGCGTTCCGTGAGGACGAGGCTTGCGAGATAATTGTTCGCTCGACCTTCGAGGAGACCGGGTTCTACGACCGTGCCGGGAGTGATGATGCGGACGACTTCGCGCTCGACCAATCCTTTGCCGGGAAGAGTGATCTGATCGCAGACGGCGATCTTGTATCCGCGGTGGATGAGTTTGGCGAGATGGCTTTCTAAGGAGCGGACAGGGACGCCCGCGAGCGGGTGAGGATTGCCTTTGCCGAACCATTTTCGAGTCAGCACGACGCCAAGTTCGCGGGCCAGGATTTCGGCGTCTTCATCGAAGGTCTCGTAAAAATCGCCTATCTGAAAAAGGAGGATCATGCCGGGATAGCGGCGTTTGATTTCGGTGTACTGTCGGCGAAGCGGTGTGGACATATTCAATCTCGCGCGATGATCTTCACGAGCAAATCTTTCTGCGAGTGGAGTGCGTCATAAAGCCGCTTCAATTCGCCTGTGCCTATCACGGTGATGACTTCCCATATTTCATGAAAGGAGCCGGTCAATCTCTTCTCGGCGAATCGCGCCGCGCGCTCATCTGCAATCACGAGAAACGGGCGCGAGCGTTGAGCGTCGTAAGCGTGCTTGAGACGTGTGAGCGCGCTATCGACTGAGCCTGCCACCTGAACTTCGAATACATGGCTCAGTCGCGGAGACGAAGAGCTTTCGCGCCAGACGACATCGTAGTAATCGAATTCCGACTCGGCGTGTCGGCCAAGCATCAGGCCGATTTCGACAATCATCCGTTGAGCCTCTTTGTGCGATACTTCACGTTCAGTTTCTGTGTCTGATTTCGCCTCGGTCGTCACTATCAGGCTTTCCGCCGCGATACGCTGGCGGCCTTTTGCGGTGAGCGACCATCGGGCGCGATCCCTCGTTATCTCGCCCCTTTCTTCAAGCTGACGGCCTGCGCGCTGAACCGTCGCGCGCCATCGCAGGCGACCCGATGAAGCGCGTTCTTCGATGTCACTGGCAGTGAGAGAAGGAAAGTAGCTCACCAATCGGTCATAGAGATAGCGCAACTGATCCGCGCCTCCGGCTGCGAGGAGTTCCTGAAGGATTGGAAGTTCCATGCGCTCTAGATCAGGAAAGGACATAAGTGCGCGCACAATTCTAAATCAGGGCGAGAAAGTTTCAAACTCAGATTTCAGATTTCAAATCTGAAATCTTGATAATGAAGAGCGCAAAGGGCCGAACAAGCGACTGAAAACCGGGAACTGGAAACTGAAAACTGAAAACTGTTTTTCGTAACCGGCTGGCTGAGGCTGTCGTCTAACCCTAGTGAGGGCTTGAACAGCAGCCTCAAAAGCTCTTTGCAAACAAGCTTGCGCCGAAGGGTCGGTTGATGAAATTTATGAACAAAGCTAACGTAGATACGTTAGTCTGTTGTCGAAGTCGAGAGGCTTCGCCGACAGCCCCGGTTCTCGAAAAGCTTTCGCCTCCCGTAGAGGCTCTAAGGACAGTGGATTTGCCCAAGCCCGACACACAAAGCCCGGCAGAAGCGCTCGACCTGACCGCCCAGGCGATAGCGGGTCAATTGCCGGAAGAGACCGGCGAAAAGATCGAATCAACCGTACAGCGTCGCGACCCTGCCGAAGTTGCAGCCGAGGATGCTTTGATCCAAAGGAGCCTCGCAGGTGATCACGACGCTTTCGAAGTTCTGGTCAGACGCCACAGCCCTCGGGTGTTCAACATCATCGGCAGCTTCTTTCGCCGCCGCGACATGATAGAAGATATTGCGCAGGAGGTTTTCGCCCGCGCATATTTTTCGCTGGCCAGTTTCACGCTCGGTCGTTCATTCGAAGCGTGGGTGGCGAAGATCGCGGTCAACGCCTGTTACGATCATCTCCGCGCGCAGCGCAGACGGATCGAATATCAGATGCCGCGAGCCGCTGATCAGGAAGACGAATGGCTCGAACTTCAAATGCTCGAAGTGGCGCGCAGCCGACACGCCAGCGAGGAGCGTCAACGGGAAGCGGCTCAGATTTCCGAGCGGCTTCTGGCAAAGCTCGACCCTGAAGATCGACTGGTGCTGGTGCTGATGGATCGTGACGGATACTCGGTCAAGGATATTTCGGAAATGACCGGCTGGGGTCAGTCGAAAGTCAAGGTGAGAGCGTTCAGGGCGCGGCGGGTCTTGAGGGCGCAGATGAAGAGATTGTTGATGAGCGCCGAGCGCAAGCAGAGGAGCGAGAAATGAATATGGAAGAAAAAATCAGTTGTAGAAAAGCGCGACGATCATTCACATCTGAAGATGACGGCGTGAAGCGACACATAAAGGCGTGCGAGCGATGCGCGAAAGAATATCGCCTGCTGGCGCTCACCCGCACGGCGCTCGATCTCGCGGCTTCGCCTGAAGAGGTTCGCCCCGATGAGGCTTTCTTCGTCGCGCTTCGCGCACGAATAGCGCGCGGCCCGGAAAGAACTCTTCAGCCTGCCGTGGATGAGTCCTGGTCTGCCGCGCTGTGGCTGACCGCGCGTCAACTCATACCGGCTATGACCATACTGCTGATTCTCATTATCGGCGCGACTGTGTTTTTCAATAACAGCGCATCGGGTATAGATTCGACCGCCACGATACGACCTAGGGATCGAGTAGTATTCAACGATATCTATGATTATCCCGCACCGACGCTCGATGATGTGCTTCAAACGATGGTGGCGGTGGAGGAAAGAGAAAATGGACGCTGAGAATCCCAATCAGAAAAAGGCGCGGCTCATCGTGCTTGCGATCTTCGTGATCGGCTTTACCGCGGGCGCGCTGTCGATGAACCTTTACGAGCGGTTCAACAGCGAAAGCCCTGAAGACAAGCGCGGCCCTCGCAATCCGAGTGTTCGATTCAGCGAGATGATGACCGAAAGGCTCAAGCTTACGACTGATCAACAAACAGAGATAAGAACTATTCTTGATGAAACATTCGGGAAGTATAAAGAGATAAGACAGCAGATGGACGAAGACCCGGGAGTTAAAAAGCATATGTCGCGCCTCGATGAAGCCAGACTTCAGGGACGCGAGAAGATGCGCGCGGTGCTGATGCCTGAGCAGTTGCCCGAATACGAAAAGATGGTCAAGGAATTCGACGAACAACGCCAGCAGCGCGAGAAGAGAGAGAGAAAGTAATTCGATAATTTTATGCCTGTCGGACAGGTTTTCGTTTACCCCTGACCAGTGGATGCGAGGGGGCGAATCAAAATGGAGAGAAGTTCACGCAAATGAAAAAAAAGATAGCCATTGCGCTCAGTTTGCTCCTGCTCTTTGCCAATACCGCTGCGCTTGCCAATACCGATCCTCAAAGCGCGCTGGAGCTTCGCGGAACGGTAGTCGATGAAACGCGAGCCTACATTCCAGCCGTGCCGGTCACGCTCGACGACGGCAAAGGCAATAAATACACCTCGCAGACCGATGAGAAGGGACAGTATCGATTCACCGGCGTAGTGCCGGGCGTTTATACCTTGACGGTCGAAGTCGAAGGCTTCGCCAAATTCAGCGAGCAGATCGACCTGTCAGCGAGGCGGACGACTCCTTTCGACATAACGCTCAAGGTTTCCATCGACGAGAAAGTCGATGTGAAAACCGACGATGCCGCTATCTCCGCCGAGCCTGACAAAAATCTCACCGCCATCACGCTTTCGGAAAAAGAACTCGAAGCTCTGCCTGACGACCCGGACGAGTTGCTCGAAACCCTTCGCCAGATGGCCGGAGGCGCGGGCGACGCTTCGATCTATGTCGGCGGATTTCGCGAGCGCGGACAGCTTCCTCCGAAGGAAGCCATACAAATGATCCGTATCAATTCGAATCCTTACTCGGCGGAATTTTCCGAGCAGGGCTTTTCGCGCATCGAAATCGTTCTCAAGCCCGGAGCCGATACTTTTCACGGCAACTTCAGATTCAACTTTAATGACGAATCGCTCAACGGGCGCAACCCGTCAGCCAATTTCCGCGCGCCGAATCAGGAGCGCAATTATAACGGGAGCTTCACCGGCCCGATCATCCGCAATCGATGGGGCTTCTTCCTCAACGTCAATCGTCGCGCCGATGACGGCAACTCCATCGTCAATGCTGTAGTTCTCGATCCCAATACCTTTCAATCCCGGTCGTTCAACACGACGGTGCTAAATCCATCGCTCAATACCAATTTCGATTTTCGCACCGACTATCTTCTAACTAAGAAACACACACTCGGAGTCGGTTATCGCTATTCGAAGAACGAACGGGAAAATGTCGGAATAGGCACTTTCGATCTGCCCGAAAGAGCTTTCAACAGCGAGAACCGCGAAGACACGCTCAGGCTTTCTCTGACGACGATAGCCACCGAACACGCCGTAAACGAGATGCGTCTGCAACTGAGTCGGCGCAAGAGCCTGTCGCAGGCTGTCAACGACGATGTGGCCATACAGGTTTTGGACGCTTTCAATTCGGGCGGAAATCAGGGATCGTTATTCAATCAGAATCAAAACAATAATCTCGACCTTACGAATAACGTGACCTACAATCGCGGCAAACACGCGATAAAGGTCGGCTTCCGCGTCGAGGCTACGCAACAGGATTACATCAACCGCTCGAACTTCGGCGGCACCTACACTTTCTCTTCGCTCGAACAGTACCGTCGAGTCCTTCAGGGAGACCCCGCCGCGCGTCCGGCGCAGTTTTCTATCAATCGCGGCGATCCGTTCGTGGGAGTGTCGCAGTGGGAGATGAGTTGGTTCGCGCAGGAGGACTGGCGATTGAATGATCGAGTGACTTTATCCTTCGGATTGCGTCACGAGTTTCAGACCAATCTTCAGGACAAGCTCAACTTCGCTCCGCGCTTCGGCATAGCGTGGGCGGACAAGAACCGTAAGAATACCATACGCGGCGGCGCGGGCATCTTCTACACTCAACTGGCGAGCAATATAACTTTCGATACGCTCCGCTTCGACGGCCAGCATCAGCAGCAGTTCACCGTTTCGTTTCCAAATTTCTTCCCCGACATTCCCGATAATCTCGGCGCATCTACTCGCCCGCCGACGATTCGCGTCAAGTCTGAAGACCTCAACGATCCTTATACGATCAATGCGACTCTCAGCTACGAGCGCCAGCTTCCGTGGCGTCTGGTCGGCACGGCTGCTTACACCTGGTCTCGTGGAATTCATCTTCTGCGCACGCGCAACATCAATGCTCCTCGCGTCGGTGAAGACGGGCCTGAGTTTCCGTTTCCCGGACAGGGGCCGATACTTCAGTTCGAATCTACAGGATTTTCCACCCGCAATGAATTGAGGTTCAGCGTGCGCAAACAGGTCAGCCCCAGGCTGATACTGTTCAGCGGCTACACTCTGGCTTACACGAAAGGCGACACCGACGGCGCGTACTCTCAGCCTGCAAATCCGTTCGATTATTCGGGCGAGTATGGACGGCTGGCTATGGATTCGCGCCATCAGTTTTTCGTCGGCTCAATGATCACTCTGCCGCGCGGCTTCCGCATAGGCTCGCACCTCAGAGGGCAGACGGGCGGGGCGTTCAACATCACGACAGGTCGCGACAACAACCTCGATCTTTCATTCTCTGATCGACCGGCCTTCGCCAATCCGGGAGAGCCGGGCGCGATAGTCACGCGCTTCGGCACATTCAATCCTAATCCCGGCCCCGGCGATCAGATCATCCCGCGCAACTTCGGACAAGGGCCGGGGCAATTCTTTGTAAGTCTGAACCTCTCCAAGACGTTCGGCTTCGGCCCGACGCGCGGAGGCTTCGGCGGTCAGGCATCGAACAACAACCAGAACAATCAGCAGAATCAACAGGCGCAGAATCGACGCGGCGGCGATAATCAGCGCGGCGGAAATCAGGGCGGCAATCAGCGCGGCGGCGGCAATCAGGGCGGCGGCAGAGGCGGATTCACTGGCGGAGGCGGATTCGGCGGCGGTCAGATGGGCGGCTTCTTCGGGGGCGACGCTCCGCAAAAGTACAACCTGACGATCAGCATCAACGCCGATAACCTGCTCAACTCGACGAACCCGCGCGGATATAACGGGACGCTCACCTCTCCGCTGTTCGGCGTCTCTAACAACTCGCAGCCCGCGCGCAGAATCAGCGCCAGCCTGAATTTCAGGTTTTAGAAGCTGAGACGAGATGTTAGAGGATAGATGTTAGTGACAACTGCTTGCAGCCTGTTATTGGCTCAACTTCTGACATCTAGCATCTTTTTGTGAGGAGTAACGTTATGAAGAAAGTTTTTCAGTCAACGCTTGCCTTGTTCGTCCTCTTTGGCGGCGCGATGGTCGCCGCGGCTCAGGATTTCCCTCCGCCGCAAGGCCCGCCGCAGGATGGTATGAGGCGTCAGATGCAGATGCCTTCGTTTGCCGATTTGGACAAGAACAAGGACAAGAAGATCAGCAAGGATGAGTTTCAGGGGCCTGCGCAGTTCTTCGACCGGCTCGACGAAAACAAAGACGGCTTTATCGATGAAGAAGAATTCAATCGAACGCGGCAGCGCATGGGCGGCGGCGGAAATCCGGGCGAGAGATACACTCGCATGATGGATGTCAACAAAGACGGCAAAGTTACCCGCGAGGAATTCGCTCGAATACTTCAGGTCTTCGACGCGCTCGACAAGGATCGTAACGGCGAGCTTACAGCGGAAGAGATGGGGCGATTCAATCAGGGGATGAACGAGGTCGAAAATCAATCGACCGGCGGCGTCGAGGTCAACGCTCTGTTCGAGAAGTACGACAAGGACAAGGACGGAAAGATTACGGCTGAAGAATGGGGCAATGAGAAAACCTTCAAGGCCATGGACCTCAACAAAGACAACATCATCCTGAAACCGGAACTCGCCGATGCGCTCAAACAGCTTCAGCAGAAAGCGAGCCAGAAAACATCAAACCCGCCGAAACAGTAACGGCTGCGCCGCAAGGTAAAGGGCAAAAGTAAAAAGGCAAAAGGAATAATCTTTTGCCTTTTGCTTTTTACTACACTGGAAACTATGTTTTTAAACTTTTCTGCGATTTGAGATTTCCAATTTGATAGGGCAGAAAAGCTGCTTCAACCGTGCTGGCTTATTGAATAAAAGTCGAATTTTTTAGTTTCCAATGTATTTACCTTACTTGCGCGCCCGACTTGTGATTCGATCTCGACATGCTGAAAGCCATCATATTCGATTGCGACGGCGTGATAGCCGATACAGAGCCTCTGCACTTCTCCACGTTTCAAAAAGTCCTAGCCGGAGAAGGCATACTGCTCACCCGCGAGGATTACTTCGACCGCTACCTCGCGCTCGATGACCGGGGATGTTTCACTCGGGCGCACGCGGATAATTCGCGCGATATCTCACCGGGCAAACTCGCCGAACTGATTCACCGCAAGGCCGTTGAGGTAGAAATCGCCTTGCGCGAACGGCTTGAGATTTTTCCGGGCGTCGCCCGATTCATCAGCGAAGCCGCTCGCCGCTACCCGCTCGCCATCGCATCGGGCGCGCTGCGTCACGAGCTTGAGTTGATACTCAATCACGGCGACCTGAAAGATTATTTTCCGGTGGTCGTGAGCGCCGAAGATGTCACGCAGGGCAAGCCGCACCCGGAGCCGTTTTTGAAAGCTCTCGCGCTGATAAATTCCGCGCGGGCAGACGCGATAGAGCCGCGCCATTGCCTCGTGATCGAAGATTCTATCCACGGAGTCGACGCTGCGCACGAAGCCGGAATGCTCTGCCTCGCCGTCACGAATTCTTATACGAAAGACGCGCTCGCGCGCGCCAATCGCGTAGTCGACAGCCTTGAAGGTTTGACCACGCGGGAAATCGAAACTCTGTTTCAGAAGGAATAAGGATGGGCGTTTCACTTTCTTATGAAGCCGAAGAAGCAGCTTCGGAGCGAACTATCGAAGAGATAACGAAAGAAGCCGCGCGGCTTAACAACACGCGCGCGTGGATGATCGAGCCGATTTATTTCTTCGACCTCGAAAGAACCGGACACCTGAAGGGCGACAGTAAATTTCCTCCTCTCAGTTGGTCTACTTCAGACCGAATGCACGAGATGACGATGGAGGACTGGAGCTTCATTTCGTGGTGGGATTTTCGATTTTTACTCGACGCGCTCGCTCGCTGGTCAGGCGAGTATAAATTGAAGTGGAAGCTCTCGTGCGAAGGAGAAGAAGCCGGACACATAAGCGATGGAGAGATGAATGAAGCTGCACGAGAGTTTCTTCAACAGATGGCAGAGATGGGCCTCGCGTCTTCAGATGAATCAACGAATGAAAAGCGCGCCGCGGAAATAATTCGCAGTTATGAATCCTCGCTCCGATGATCAATCGCCCGCGTTCGCTTCTTCCTTCTCTCGAAACAACTTGCCAAGCACGCCGTTCCACGGCGGCATTACGATTGAAACTGCGCCGAACGCCTGAGACTGACACGAAAGACGGATGATGGGATTTTTTTCATCCGTATCGATGTATCCGAATTTTTTCATAGCCTTTCGTTCGAGAGGGCTGACCGGAGAAAGTTTCTCTCCCCCGCCCAGCACCCCGACCCAGCACGTCCCGCACGAAGCCGCGCGGCACTGAACAGGGATCGGGCCTTCATTGACGGTGCAACGCGAATCGCGCAAATGATAAGGTCGCTTGTCGGCTGCCGCTGCCGTCGTCAGATGTTGCGAACTGATGAGATTGAACCTGCTCGCCGAATCGTTTTCGTCAAACGTGACGGTGTATTCTTTCCTGTCTCCGCGAAGGAACCCCAGAAGTCCCTGACTGTCATCGCGTGCGCGAGCTTTGAGTATCTGCTCAGGCGAGCGCGCGCGAACTCGCGCATCGAGCGAGACTTTACCCTCTAGGGCTTTGAAAGCATTCGCGCCCACCTGTTGAAGAGTCATAAATGCTATGGCAGTGATTCCGATTGTAAGCGAGCGGTCGACGCGGAGCGATTCAGCCACTTGGCTCGCCACGTCTCGAATCTGTTGAGCAAGGTCGAGCGTCGCGACGCGCGATGATGCGTGTTTGATGACCCCGGCTTTGACTTCCGGCCAGTAGCGATGGCCGTAGAGAAAGCGATGCGAAGTATCGATATGATCGCCAAGCGACGGAGACCCCTGAATGGCGAGATCGCGGGCCATTTGCTCATGGTATTCCGTCTGCCATTTCGATTCTTCCAGATCGAGCAAAGCGCGACGGAGCGTGAGTGGATAAAAATAAAACCATATACGGGTAGCTGCGCGGTCGACTTCGTGAACGGATGGCAAGAGCGACTCGACGATTTCGCTCCACGCCCGGTCGTCGCGCTCGTTGAGAAACGCTTCAAACAATGCTTCGCTATTGGTAGTTTCACTCATGATTTACCTTTGTGATTTTGCGCCTGAATTTGAAAACGAGGATTTTAGCAATATCCGGGGAAAGGCTCAAATCGAGCGCGAAGCGATCAAGATGTGCAGACGGGCGAAGGCATCACCACGTAGGCGCGAACGCGGGCCGCGCCGCGCGCAGTTTTCTGTATTTCACGCAGCCTATCACCCCGTTGATGTAACAGCAGATCAGGCAGATGGCTACGAACACGGCTATGGAATTTAATTTCACCTCGGGAGTCATCCACTGCAATATCTTGCTCAGGCAAAAGTAAGCGAGCATCAACGCCGCGCAGATGAGATTTTTTTTGTAGATGCCAAAAGTGAGGCCGAAGCTCAAAGCCACCTCGAAGAAAAAAAGCGGCTGAAGTTTCATCACCATGCCGCGAGCCTGCCCCTGTTGAAAAAGTAAGAGAACGAATATGAGCGTGACGATACTCGAAACGAGTCCGGCTATCCAGGCGACTCTGATTCCCCATTCGGCTTCCTTGAGTTTTTTATGATAATCCGCGGACGGTATCACGTGACTCTGAGCAGGCGGCGCGGGTTGCCACTGATCGGCCATTTGGCGGTCTACAAGCTGGCCTCCGCATCGCTTGCAGGCGACCTCTCCCGCGTAATTGAGAATGCGACACGACACGCATCTCATGATGGGATATTGCTGGCGCGATTGAATATTCGCATGAGCCACGGGTTGCGCAATCGCGGCAGGGCTTCCGCAGTTCGCGCAATACCTGCCTTCTACCGGAAACTGCGCGCCGCAGGATAAACAGGTTTGCAGTTGCATAACACTCTCGCTTCGTCTTGTTATGAGAGGGGCAATCAAACTGCCGCCCATAATAAAATTTTTCGCACAAAGGTCAACAGTTTCGTCAGGCGAAGATAATTCTTTGCCGCCTCGCGCGGTGCTGATAAACTCTGACTTACATCACGAAACACGGGGGAGGGCATCGTTGAACAAAGCGAAATACCTAATGCTGACGCTCGTGGCGCTCGTGCTTGCGTTCGCTTCCGACTTTTCCACGCAATCGAGCGCGCCTCAGAAACCTTATGTCGAGGGCGAGTTGCTCGTGAGGTTTGAAAAAAATGCGCCTCTTCAGCAAATCAGTTCCGCCCATGCTCAACTCGGCGCTCAGGTCATCAAGGAATTTACACTTACCGGATGGCAGAGCGTGCGATTGCCTGAAGGACTGAGCGTAACTGAAGCAGTCTCGCTTTATAAAAACTTCGATGCAATAATCGAAGCCCAGCCCAATTACATCTATACAGTGCTTGCGACTCCCAACGATCCGCGATACGCGGAGCTTTATGGCATGACGAAAATTCAGGCCCCTACGGCGTGGAACACGACCACCGGCAGTTCGAGCGTTGTGGTCGCCGTCATCGATACGGGAGTCATCTACACACACGAAGACCTCGCCCCGAACATGTGGCATAACCCCGGCGAAATCCCCGGCAATAATCTCGATGATGACAACAACGGCTACAGGGATGATGTGTTTGGAATCGATGTCGCCAATCGCGATTCCGACCCTGTGGATGATTTCGATCACGGCACGCACGTCGCAGGAATAATCGGCGCGGCGGGCAATAACGGCTTAGGCATTGCCGGAGTCAACTGGTCGGTTTCGATCATGGCCATCAAGCTTCATAACGTGAACGGCGGCGCGACATCAGCGGGCGCGATAGAGTGCTTTCAGTACGTGACGATGATGAAGAATCGCGGCGTCAACATTCGCGTGACCAATAACAGTTGGGGCGGCGCTCCCGAAGCCGCCGCTTACGATCAGGCGTTGAAGGATGCAATCGATGCGGCGGGCAATGCCGGGATACTCAATGTCTTCGCCGCCGGAAACAGCAACTCGAATAACGACCTCGCGCCGTTTTATCCCGCCAGCTACAACTCGCCGAGCATCCTCGCGGTCGCGTCTTCGACCGAAATTGACGCCAGATCGAGCTTTTCCAACTACGGCGTCGCGGGCGTCGATCTGGCCGCGCCGGGATCGAACATTCTGAGCGCGATCATCTTTCAACCGGGCTACGGCTATAAGAGCGGCACATCGATGGCCTCGCCGCACGCGGCGGGCGCGGCGGCTCTGCTTGCGGCTAACAACCCGCAGCTTTCGAACCAATCGCTCAAAGCGACGCTCATCAACAACGTCGACGCTCTTCCGCAGTGGACGGGAGTGGTGAGATCGGGGGGAAGGCTCAACATAGCGAGAGCGATCTCTAATCCGACCGTGTGCAACTTCGTACTCGATCATATGAGTCAATCTTTCGGCGCAGGCGGCGGGACGGACAGCGTCAATCTTACATCGGCGACCAGTTGCGACTGGGCAGTGGCGAGTAACGCAAGCTGGATCACTTTGACATCATTCGACGTTGGGAGCGGCAACGGAGTGATCAGCTACTCTGTCGCAGCGAATCCGTCTTCGACTCCTCGCGCGGGAACGATAACGATCGCGGGCAAAACATTCACCGTCAATCAGAGCGGAGGCACAGGCTGCTCGTTTTCGCTCGACCCCGTGGGTCGCAACTTTGCCGCAGGCGGGGGCGCGGGATCGGTCGGCGTGACGACTCAGACGGGCTGCGCATGGACGGCAGTGAGCAACGATTCGTGGATCATGGTGACAGGCGGCGCGAGCGGCAGCGGAGATGGATCGGTCAGCTATTCGGTCGGAGTCAACGCAAGCGGAGTCACGCGAACCGGCTCGATAACGATTGCGGGACAGACTCACACCGTCACTCAGGCGGGCGCGTCAAGCTGCTCGTTTTCGCTCAACCCGACGAGCGCATCTTTCACCGCGAGCGGAGGCGCGGGATCGGTCGGAGTTTCGGCGCAGGCGGGCTGCGGTTGGACAGCAGTGAGCAATGCGAGTTTTATCACTATCACCGCAGGTGCGAGCGGAGCAGGCGATGGGACGGTCAACTACGTTGTCTCAGTCAACACCTCTTCCTCGATTCGCACGGGTACTCTGACGATAGCGGGACAGACCTTCACCATCACTCAGGCCGCCGCATCGTGCATCAGCGTGATTTCTCCTCAGAGTCGCGCCTTCGCTTCATCAGGAGGAACAGGCACAGTCACGATAACCGCCATCTCGACCTGCAACTGGACGGCTCAGAGTCTAGCCTCGTGGATAATCATCACTGCGGGCGCGAACGGGCCGGGTACGAAAACTCTCAAATACGCGGTCGCTGCGAACCCTTCGACCTCTCCCCGATCAGGGACGATCATCATCGGCAGCTTCCAGCATAATGTTACGCAATCGGGCGCGACCTGCGGTTATTCGATCTCGCCCGCAGGTCAGTCTTTCTCTCCCGTCGGCGGAAGCGGTGCAGTCAATGTTACTGCCACTGCCGGATGCGCGTGGACGGCGACGAGCAATGCAGCTTTCATCATCATCACCGGAGGCGCGAGCGGAGCGGGAAGCGGGGCAGTTAATTTCAACGTCGAGGCAAACACGTCGCCTGCTTCGAGAAGCGGGACTGTGACCATCGCGGGGCAGACCTTCACTGTCACGCAAACGGGCGCGGGCGGAGGATGCTCGTTTGGAATCACGCCGACGAGCCGCAACTTCGGCTCTGCGGGAGGAGCAAGCACTGTAAACGTGGCTGCCGGTGCGGGGTGTGCGTGGACAGCAGTGAGCAACGCGGCATTTATTACTGTCACGGGAGGATCGGCAGGAAGCGGAAGCGGAGTAGTGAGCTTCAGCGTTGCGGCTAATCCATTATCGAGTCCGAGAAGCGGGACCGTGACCATCGCGGGTCAGACATTTACTGTCACTCAGGACGGAGCGATAACGTGCCTGTACGCGATCAGTCCGGCGAACGTAGCATTCGGGCGCACGGGAGGAAGCAGCACGGTGACGGTCACTGCCACTGCCGGATGCGCGTGGACGGCGACGAGCAACGTCGAATGGATAATATTGAATGGAACATCGGCGGGAAGCGGCAACGGAGCAGTCAGCTACACGGTAACGGTCAATACGAGCGGGAAGTCGAGGACGGGAACCGTGACGATAGCCGGGAAGACATTTACCGTGAAGCAGTCGGCGCTTTGAATCGGGTTTGAATTGAAATTGAATTGAATATGAGGGCGAGAGCCGAGAGTATCGAAGCTCTCGGCTCTCACGCTCTCATTTGTTTTTTTGCGACGAGTAGACCTCTATCACTGCCTTGAAAGAGCCTGTGTTGTCGGAGAGCAATCCTTCATTGATCGACAGAAACAGCAGCCCGCTGCGGGTGGCGGTGAATTCGACCGAACGGCCTACGAAGATGAACTCATCGTTGTCTGCGCCGATGACGGCGATGAGCGCGCCTGTGGGCTGATCAGCCATCAGCTTTCTCTGATCTGCGAGTTCGATTCCTTCAGGGCCGCTCGTTCGCGAGCCTGCCTGATCGAGGTTGACTGTGCCTGCGGCTGTTATGACTATTCGATCTCCGCGATTGAGAAGTATCCTCGTGCTTGTCCAGTCCTGCTTGGCGGCTACTTCTACTTCCTGCGTGCGCGAAGGAGTTTCAGCTTTGCGCGGCGGATCGCTTTCCGCCGGGGCGGGCTGAGACTCAGTCTTTTCCGGCACAACTTTTTCCGGTTTCGTCGGCTCAGGATCGCGACTGGGCGGCGGGTCGGAAACGCGCGGCGGCGGATCGGTTTGTGTCGATTTGGGCTGTGTGTCGCGCGAGGTGTCGCGCGTGATGGATTCGGAGCCGGGGACGGAATCGAATTCTATGCGAGAGACATCTCCCGTGTATATGGTGGCGCGGCTCATGTAACGCCCGCCTCCCGCGTCGAGCATGATGGTGAACTGATCTTCGGCGAAGTTCGTCACCTTGCCCTTGATGATGCTGCCGTTCTTCAGATAAATGGTGTCAGCCTGAGCCGCTACAGCGAGCGAGACCAGCAGAACAGATAAAAGAATTTTGCGCATTATTATGCCTCTCACTTGTGTTTTTCGCGCGACCGCTGGCAGTGAAAAAATCGCGCGGCTTTTTCGACTTTCATTCCCCTTCGTGATTGACGCGCCGCTTGTAATCTTCGGACGAGGCCGGATCGAGTTCCCAGCGATGACGATCTCGCTCTGCGAGTTTTTCCGTCGTATGCAGAGGCTCGTTATCCTCATAAACCAGACCTACGGCCTCGCCAAGCTCCGCGACCACATCCTGCTCAGGTGTTTCAGCGAAACTACTCAAGCCTTCATCGATGACTTCTTCGCGAGAGAGTTCGGCTTCCACGTCATCCGTATCCCTCGGCTCGCGCTTGAAGTGGAGATTGCCTGACCCCAAACGCTGCGCGTCGGCGAACTCCTGCGACACTTCTTCATCCGGTTCGTACACTTCGCTTTCGGCCCTGCCCGCGTCAATGAATTGCTCTTTGTGCTTGTCCATAACGGGCGCGCTCCCTTCGCTTTAACCTCATCGAGTGTGAGTAGAGTCTACCATACTTGAAAAGTGGAGCAAACTTCATCATTCTCTTCGGGCGCGCCAGTCGTCAGGCCCGTTCGTTTCACCCCGTCCTGTGGCGCGGTTGAAAGCGAATCCGCAAGTCGAACGAAACTGCTGAAAGGAGACCGCAATGATCACTCGCAGGTTGGCCATCATCGGAGGAGGAGGAGCGATCCTCGCGATAATTTTTCTGATATTCCTGTTCAACAACCTTCAATATACTCAGGAAGGCACCGTCAAAGTCGCAACCCGCTTCGGCTCGATTCAAAAGGTGTACAGACCATCCGACGGATGGTTCACAACCCTCTCACCGGGATGGGAAGCTTACGAAATCAACATTCGATCTTTCACCGAGACGACCACGCCGCGCGTGACCTCGAAGGATAACGCCGCGCTTCAGGTTCCCATAAGCGTGACCGCCGCGACCAATCCCGACGAGGTTGAAATCTATGTCCGCAGATTCGGCTTTTCGGAAGCCGAACGACACAAGCGCCGGAACGAAATCCTTCACGGCCTTGTTCAGACCGAAGCTCGCAACGCCTTCTCCGAATACGGCGCTTATGAAATCTATGCCAATCAGGAAGCCATACAGAAGCGAATAGTCGAAGCTCTCCGCCCGCATATCGCCTCTCAGCTACAACTCGTTCTGGAAAGTGTGCAGATAGGCAATCCTGATTTTCTGGATGATCGCATAGAGCAGGCGGCTTCCGCCGTCGTCGCCAATGAAAAGCAGAAGCAGGCCGAAGAAGCGCGTCTGGCCGCCGCAGAAGTCGCGGCGAAAACCAAACAGATAGAAGCGCAGACTTTTTCAAACCCGGCTCTGCTCGAAATCAAAAAGCTCGAACTCCTCCTTGAGATCGAACGAGCGAGAGCCGACGGAATCAAGGCTCATCAAGGGTCGCTTACGATCATTTATGACAGCGCGCGAGGCGTTCAGTTGCAGGTTCCTGTGAATAAATGAGGAGGCGATTTGAAGGCGAGTCCGCGGGACTCGCCTTCGAGGGTTTTCAAGGTTGGGTTATGATGCAGTTACTTCGGAAGCCGCCAGACCTTTGGGGCCTTGAACAAGAGTGAACTCAACCTGCTGACCTTCGTTGAGCGTCTTGTAGCCGTCCGTCTGAATGGCCGAGTAATGCACGAATACATCGTCACCTGTGGCGCGAGTAATGAACCCGTAGCCCTTTGTAGCGTTGAACCATTTCACTGTTCCTGTTTCTCTCAATGCTCTCTTCTCCTTTTCATCTGATGTGTGTTGCGTAGTGATGATTGGAGCCAAAGCAAAGAGCGTTCGCGGTCCGGCATTCGAAACGCGCAAAACCTTAACTTCAACTTCAGTCCTCCTCACACTACTTCAAGTCAAAACGCGCAAATCCTACACGCCGACCCGCAAACTGTCAAATTGATTTTCAAGCCCCGCCCGTCATCGCAGCGTGACGCTCACCTCGTTGGAACTCAGCGGCGGGCGAAGCACACGGATGCGCAGAGTCGTCCCCGAAGGCGGCGCATTGGAGGCGCGTATCTTCGCCTTAAACTGCCCGCTCGAATTCAACGAAGAAGACTTGAGCGGCACCTGCGCGCCGGTTTGATCCAGAACGCTTAACTGATCGCTGCTCAGGAAATTCGATCCGTTGATCGTCAGCTTCAACGCGCTCGATCCTTTGACTCGAACCGACTCGATCTCAGGCCCTGTGAGTCGGCCCGCCGCGACTTCGTTCGACACTTCGGAAGGCGGATTGGTATTTCTCGCCCTGACCACAAGCTGGCCGACCGTGTTGCGGATCGAAAGATTTTCATCCAATTCGACTCTGCGCCGCGAGGCCAGCATACCGCCGTCGATATGCGATACGACCAACTGATTGTTGACGAGAATTTCCGTGTCATTGCGAAATCCCGCGCCGTTGACCATGATCCGCAATCCGCTCTGGCCCGCCGGAGCCTGCCCGACCGTCTGGCCGTTCTGCATCAGAGACGCGCCCGCGAGATCAGGCGCGGGATCGGGGTCGGGGAAAAGGAAGCCGAGTTTTTCCGAAAGTTTTCTGCCGCTGAATATGTACACGTTGCCCGCGTTCGTGAGCCGCGTGTTGAATCCGTCGCCGTGCATCGCGTTCGATATATAGTCGACATAGCCGTCGCCATCTACATCTCCGCCCGTGAGCCGATATGAAAACTCATCCCCGCCGTCGAGTCCCTGCGCGTTGCCGTGCGCGCCAGCGAGTCGGAACACCCGGACGCCGGGCGGAAGATCGTAGAGCTTCACGACCGGCGGCAGAAAATCCGACGAGCCGAATATGAGCTTGGTGTCGCCTGCGTCTTCGCGCTCCTGGCCATTGAGTTCGAATGTATGTTCGGGGCTGCCGACGAAAAGATCGCTGCGCCCGTCGCGATTGATATCGAACGAGCGCACTGAGTCGCCTGCGCAATCCAGATTGTTCTCGCCATAAATGGTCGTGATCCGCAGCCCTGAGCTTTCAGGGTCGGCCAGATCGATCAGCTTGCCCTGCACTTCAGGCGAGCCGTAGATGATATGAACCGATCCGGTTCGACCGCGACCATCGGGCGCAAGTCCCTGAAGCGCGCCGATTATTAGCTCCGTCCTGCCATCGCCGTTGAGGTCTGCGCTGTGAATCTGCGAGCCGAGAAGGTCGCGTTCATTCGCGCCCACGACGCGCGTAGAACCTGCGGGCGGATTGCGGAGATCGATGAATGCGGGCCAGTTGCGCGAGCCATAAAGTACATAAGCCTCGCCGCAGCGACCTCGCTGTCCGTCGAAACTCGCGCCGCGATCATTATGGCCGTTCTGAATATCGGGCGTGACGTAAGAGCCGGAATCGCGAAAGATTGAGCCGCCCAGCACCACATCCTTGATGCCGTCGTCGTTGATGTCGCCTATGTGCAGAGCCGCGCCCCAGTGCTCCTCTTCGCGCGAGCCTATGAAGCGAGTCATCCTCACTCCGGGCGGAGGAGCCGCAAGATCGATTACCTGCGGAAGATCGGGCGAGCCGAAGACTACGCAGCCGCCGCCCGTGTGTTGAGCGTCGGCGCGACTGAGTTGATCGCCGCCCATCACGAGATCGTCAAAACCGTCTCCATCGATATCGCCCAAATCGACCCATATGCCAGTTCGCCCGTTCGCCTGCCCCCCGTGAAGTATGATGACGCCGGGAGGGGGATTTTCCTCCAATCCGGCGAGATCGATGTTGAAATTGAAATTCTGTCTGCCCATCACCAGCACCGCGCCGCCGCTGTTGAAGCGCGTGTTATTCGCTCCGTCGCCGCCCGACACGCCTATCAGCACATCGCTAAAGCCGTCGCCGTTGACATCGCCGTTTGCGGAAACCGATGTGCCTAAGAGGTCGCCTGAATCCGAGCCGATGAGCGTGGAAAATCGTTGTGGTTGCGCGGCCTGATCGACGAAGCCACTGTCCGCGCCATCGCTTATATAAAAATTGATCTGGCCATTGTTGCGCCGCGTCCCCGCGCCCGCGCTGCCGAACATCCCGCAGAAAACCACATCGTCGCGCGAGTCTCCATTCAAATCGCCCGCGCCGACCGGAAGTCCGATATCGCCCTGAAGCCGCAGCCCGCCGAAGAGGACGAGCAATCCGTCCTGATCGAAATCAGCGGTATCGACGGCAAGTTCGACTCCTAGTTGAGCGCGGGAAGATATCATCGCTTGAGGGAGAAATAGCGATGATGCAAGGATGAATGCTGTAAGCGTTTTCAAAGTTCCTACTCGGCCTCTGTGCATAAAAACTCCCGATAAAATATTATGAGGAAGGCCGAAAATTATATAATGACTGCGCGTCGTATGGCGACCTGTAGCGAGCGAGCCAGACAACCGAAAGTGACAGGACGGAAGAAAGCTTTCATCCACACTTCGATTCATCAGGGTTGTTAGCGGCACGAGTTTCTTCCGAACCGTCGATGATCTTTGAAAAAATAATAAAACCACTTTCAGCCCCGGAAGGACTAGAAAGTTATCGTGCCGCTATGCGGCAAAAAACGTGTAGAAACTGATATGCTTCCGGCTATGAGCCTTCTTAACAGTCGGCTTTCGATTTTCGACTTCCGATTGCCGGTCGACGATCCTTTCGTGATCGCCTTCGCCTGACCGTCGAAGCAGATTTTTCTTCTTCTGCCATATGCGCTTCTATAATTTTTCTCATCTCTTCATCGGGGTAGAGCAGGTTTTTGAAAAACCCTGCAATAAGCTCTCCCGTCTCGTCGCCCATCCTCAAGCCGTTCGCCAGTATCATATGCACGGCTTCGAGTACAGATTGCGGCATGAGGTCATCGCCATAGATGAGTTCGACGATTTGAAGCCTGAGAAGCTCCTTTGGCGAAAGCAATCCGAGTTTGCTCTTCTTTTCTTTAGGCTGAGAATCGACAGTCGCCACAGGCATCAACACGGCGATGAGAGTCGAGTCATCTTCGGCTTTGATGGCTTCGATGATGTTGCGGAGAGCCTCGGCGATTTCATCTCGAGTTTCATCGGGTTGACGCTTCGAGAAGGATTTTTGCGCAGACGGCTTTGCTTTTCGAGCGGACTTTGTTACTTTCATCGCTGCCTCCATTACGATTGGGGGTAGAGCGGGCACACCAATACTTATCAGGGTGGAGGTTGCGCCCGCTCCACCTGCGATAATATGTCGAGACCGTCCGCGCCGCAGCAAGATATACCAATATCTCAACGGCTCGGTGAATCGAAAAAGCCGGTGCGGACAGCCATTGATATTTTGACAAGTTCAGTGCGGGAGGGGAGGCGCGCGAGGCAGGGCGCGCGCTATAAGCCATTGGCGGATGCGCGCTGATGTGAAGCAAAATTGGAGGTCGGGCGCGGGATCGATCAAAGATGCCCGCGCCTGTTGAAGTATGATAGCGAGAAGCGAATGATCTTTGACAACGCGCGGCTTTTCCGGCTCGCGATCAGGCGCGATTTCAACAGCGATCATCGGCGGCGAGATCGGCTCCGCGAGTTCGGCGGCAGTTTCCTGCCATTCGGGGTAAGCTTCGGAGATGGGAGTCGCCATCGCGACCTTGATGGCCTCTCGTGCTTCATTGATGCGACCCACAGCGGCAAGTTCTACGGCAATCTCGTTGTGATATTGATAGAAAAAGTGAGGATGCTCGCGAGATACCACTTGCACAATCGGCCACAGGTTTTCGAGATCGCTCACAGCCTGTCGGTGATCGCCAGCATCGCCCTTAACTGCTGCAATTTGACATAAGGCAATAAGTAAGGTGAATCCATCAACATCACGCGCGGCCTTCGCCGCTTCGATCTGGAGCCGCGCTGATTCGTCAAAATCTCTTCGATACCAATGTATGACACCAAGAGTCTGGATACTGCGAGCCTTGATCATCTGAGATGCCGTCTCAGCAAGCGGTTCGAGTATCGAACATGCCTGCTCGCAATTGCCTCTGCGATTTGCCGCTATCGCAGAATAATACAATCCCGCATCCTGCGCGGCCTTCATCGGAAGGTTGCTCAATATCGGGCTTACTGCATCAAGCGTCGTAATGTCGCGTCTTCCATAAGCCAGTTCCGCTATTCGTGTCAATTTCCGCGCAAGAATTGAAAATGAATGCTGGCCATTGGCGATATGAAATAAAACCTTTGCGATTGATTCCTGATACAACCTCGCCGAGCCAACAGCAGTCGGCGGGACAGCATATCCAGAGGAGGACGTTTCCATGCTCAGAGTAAAACGGTTGATGTTTGCCTCGCTCGTCATGACTGTATTCTTGCCGCTTGTCTCCACCTTCAACTCAAATCCCAATTTAATCGGGCCGTTCAACTCTGTCGCTATCGCTGGCCATTCCGGGCCGGGCGGCTTCTATTGCAATTGCGGATGCCCCGACTGTATCTGTGACCCGGAGGAAGTAGTCGGAAACTGTGGCCACGGGGCTGTCGCAAGGTCTTCTCAATCTGATACCTCCGACTCCGCAGCGCCGGAAGGAGCATTCGATCCCGGCGCAGGAGCGATGATTCTGGCCGCGCTGTTTTTCCTATGGGCCAGATTCAGAACATAGTAGGGAACAGGGAACAGGTGACAGGGAACAGCAGAAATCTCACTGCCTGTCACCTGTAACCTGTCACCTGTCACCTCATCCGAATTCGAGATACGCCGTCAGTGCGGCGGCACGGGCATTCTTTGCGATTGATTCCTGACGTAAACAAGCCCGCACCGCCGCAGACGGCGATATCGAAATAGCCATATGAAGAAGCATCTGTATTCAAAGTAAAACTGTGTTTGTCTGTTGTCCTTCGTCCGTTGTTTCGACTGCTCGATTCACCTTGATGACTTCAGTGGGCGAACAACTGACCACTGACAACCGACCACTTTTTTGGCGCTCAACCCGCCGTTGCAGCGGGCCGGGGGGTGTGCGCCCGAAGCGGCGCAATTGTATACCATATCATTAGTCAAAGCCAGTCGTAATTTTCATCGCCTGCCGGAAGGTCGAATATCATTTTTGAAAAGCGCGAATGGGTCAGGTGAGGAGAAAAAAAACGAAACTGATCGCTAAAAAAATATCGAAGAAAACCGCCGCGACCTCCGTCTAATCTGCGAAATGAACGGAAGGTTGAACCGATGGAGAGACTGGCGCTGATGAGCGAATACACGACAGAAGGCCAAATAATCGAGGCCTGTCAGCAGGGTGATCGAGTTGCTTTTCAGCGGCTCTTTGAAACCTACAAGGACAAGGTCTATTCAATAGCTCTTCATTTCAGCGGCGATGATTCGTCGGCCCGCGACATCTCGCAGCAGGTTTTTTTGAAACTCTTCACCTCGATCAGTCAGTTTCGCTCTGATTCGCAATTCTCCACATGGATTTATCGCATCGTAGCGAACGCTTGCATCGATGAGCAGAGAAAAACTCGCCGCTTCCTCCCATTCACCGACGGCGTGGAGGTGAAAAACTTTATGGCCAGAGCTTCACAGGAAGCCTCTTACCTGAAACGTCAGGTCGCCGATTCGGTCAAAGAAGCCATCAGCGATCTCAGCCCCAAGCTGCGCCTCCCCATTCTGCTCAAATACGTCGAGGGGCTTTCTTACGAAGAGATCGCAGAAGCCATGGGTTGTTCCATCGGCACGGTGTCGTCGCGGCTCAATCGCGGACACAAAATTTTAGCGCGCAAACTTTCTCATCTGCGCGATGCGATAATCGAGGAGTGATTATGTTTGGCAGACACGTTTCAAAACAACTTTCGGCCTATTGCCACGGCGAGCTTGACGATCAGGAGTCGCGCCGCGTAGCCGAACATCTCTTGGCATGCGCACGTTGCCGCGCCGGGTACGAAGATATAAAACTCGCCGTGCGGCTTGCGGAGTGTCTTCCAAAAGCCGCCGCGCCCGATTCGCTCTGGCGCGATATCGAAACCCTGATGGATGAATCGAGACAAACCCTTAGACCCGCGAGAGCGAGTTTATTTTCATCTCCCTGGATGAGAGTAGCCAGCGTGAGCGCATCGATTTTTCTGATCGTCGCCGTCGTCGCCGTCGCTTACTACGTTTATATGTCGAAGGCATCGTGGAAGATCGAACAGATCGTTATTGATCCCTCGACGGGTGAAGTGAAGGTAATAAAAACGGACAGATTCGCTGTCGGCGAACTGATTGAAACCGACAGCGCATCGCATGTCAAAATTCAGGTTGGCGCAATCGGCGAAGTGGTCATCGATCCGCGTTCGCGCGTTCGACTCATCGAAGCGAGTTTGACTGAGCATCGCATCGCGCTCGACCGCGGGCGATTGAAGGCGCATATCACGGCCCCGCCGCGACTCTTCTTCGTCGATACTCCCTCGGCTCAGGCAATCGACCTCGGATGCGAGTACACGCTCGAAGTCGATGACGCGGGCAGCAGTCTTCTTCACGTCACGATGGGGACGGTCGCTCTGGAATGGAGAGGGCGCGAAGTGGTCGTGCCGCGATACGCTATGTGCGAGACAAGGCCCGGACAGGGGGCAGGCACTCCATATTACGAGACCGCGACCGACCGCTTGCGCGATGCGCTCGCGCGATTCGATTTCGAAAACGGCGGCGATGCGGCGCTCGCCATAATCTTCGAAGAAGCCGACGAGCGCGACACCTTCACGTTGTGGAATCTGCTCGCGCGAGTGAACGACGCGCAACGAAATCGAATTTTCGATCAGATGGTCAAACTCGTCGGGCTCCCACGGGGAGTGACGCGCGAAGGCGTTATGCGGCTCGATGAAGGAATGCTCAAGTTGTGGGAGGATGATCTCGACACCACCTGGAACCAGTAAGGCAAAAGGCAAGATGAAAAATCAGCGAGGATCGACTTCACTTCGTTTGCCTTTTGCCTCTTTATTTTCGCGATGTATAGCGCGCACAAGAAAACTCTCGAATAGCGACAAACTCGCCGCGCCGCTGTTCGGATGTGTATAAGGACGAATATAATTGATGCGAGAGTCGATGCCCTCTCATCGCGGATCAGAAGAAAACGGAGACGGAGGATTGAATGATTAAAAAAATATTGAAATGGACAGCTATCACGCTTGCAGGTGTATTCATAATCATTCAGGCAGTGCGGCCCGCGAGAACCAATCCGCCTGTCGACGGAGCGCGGACTCTGCAATCGAAAATGCAGATGCCTGCGGACATCGATGCTATTTTGAAACGTTCCTGCTACGACTGTCATTCTCATGAAACCCGCTGGCCGTGGTACAGCAACGTCGCGCCCGCTTCTTGGCTGCTTGCCGATCACGTAAGCGAAGGCCGCGAGCATATGAACTTTTCAAACTGGGCGCAGTACGACACCGACGACGCCGAAGACCTCTTCGAAGAGATAGCCGAAGAAGTCAGAAAAGGAGGTATGCCGCTTTCGTCCTACACCTTGATTCACTCCGACGCCAAGCTCTCGGAAGCGGATAAAGGCAGGCTCATCGAGTGGGCAGAAGCCGAACACCGACGACATAAAAGCCTGCCCGATTAGGGCGATGCTAAAAAATTAGCATTTTGTTGTTGACAGCCCGATGAAATGGTGCTAAAAAAATAGCATCTCATCGGGCTTTTGTTTTTGAACTGTCGTCCAAGGGGCGGCGTTTAGTGGAAGGGGAGAGAAATGACAGCAAAATCGCATGCGCATCTGAGCCGAAGAGAGCGCCAAATAATGGACATAATATACCGATTGGGACAGGCGACGGCTGTGGAGGTGATGGAGAATCTGCCTGACCCGCCGAGTTATTCCGCAGTGCGGGCGATGCTCCGATTGCTCGAAGAAAAAAGTTATATCCGTCATGAGCAGGACGGGATGAAATACATCTTCCTGCCGACGGTTTCGAGAGAGAAGGCGCGTCAGTCGGCGCTCAAACAACTGGTGCAGACCTTTTTCGACGGTTCCACTGAAGAGGCCGTAGCCGCGATGCTCGACATGTCGCGGGCCAAGATGTCGGATGAGGAACTGAATCGATTGTCCAAAATGATAGAACAGGCAAGGAAGGAAGGGAGGTAACGAGCTATGGCGTCGGGCGCGAGCGTTTCGCTTTATGCCGAGAACTGGCTCAACCTGCTGATCGATGTTTCGATCAAGGGAGCCGTAATCCTCATAGTCGCGGGCGCAGTGGTTTTCACGCTGCGCAGAACTTCAGCGGCGACGCGCCACATGATATGGAATCTCGCGCTCGCTGCTCTTCTCGCTTTGCCTTTCCTTTCATCTCTGCTTCCTGCGCTGCCCGTGCCTGTTCCGACGGGGCTGATCGCTCGAATCGAGACGGCACAGGAAACGAAAGTGATCGCGCCGCCGCGGCAAATCGATCCATCCGCGATGAGGCAAAGAGTCGCTCCTCGCGCGCAGGCTGAAAAAATTCCCGCCACAGTTGCAAGCGAACCTGTCGAACTGCTGACCGAAACTGCAAATGTGAGCGCAGCGACCGAGCCGGTCAGTTCATCGTCGCGATGGATCGCGTGGGCGATAGGAATCTGGATCGCGGGCGCGTTGATAGTTTTCGCCCGTTTGATAGCCGGGGCGATCAGCGTATGGTGGATGGTTCGACGCGCAAGAGTGGTCACGGAGGATTCGTGGAACGTGATGGCTGGCTACATCGCCCTTCAACTCGGACTCCGTCGACAGGTGCGACTGCTTGAAAGCGAGCGCGTGAGCATGCCTATGACATGCGGCGCGTTTCGCTCTGCCGTCCTGCTGCCCGTCGATGCTGACGAATGGACGGAAGAGCGACGCGGGGTCGTCCTCTCGCATGAGATAGCGCATGTGAAGCGTCGCGATTGTCTCACGCAGATGCTCGCTCAAATAGCCTGCGCTCTGCACTGGTTCAATCCTCTTGTATGGATCGTCGCCCGTCAGCTAAGAGTCGAACGCGAGCGAGCCTGCGATGATCACGTCCTCAACATAGGCACGAAGGCGAGCGAGTACGCCGCGCATCTGCTCGAAATCGCACGCTCGATGCAATCGATGAAAGGAACTTTTATGGCCGCAGTAGCTATGGCGAAACCGTCTCAACTCGAAGGGCGACTGCTCGCCATCCTCGACCCTCGACTCCGACGGCGCAATCTGAGCCGCGTTGCAACAGCAGTCGTAGCCCTTGCGCTTGCGTGCATAGTCTTGCCGCTTGCGGCCATGCGGCCTTCGGCTCACACGAAAAAATCGCCCGAAGATCAAACGCGAACTGAAACCGCATCGGAAGCGCAGCAGAAATCATCTGATTCGCAATCAGCTTCCAAGTCTAAGCCCGCATCGGAATCGAAAGAAGAAAGCAAAACAAGTCAAGAGGCTGCGGCATCTGATGACGGAATCGATCCTGATCCTGATCCTGATCCGGCAGTCGCAGAGCAGGATCAGAAGCAGGCGGAAAAGACTGAAATGAATCAGTCGGTCAAAGAAGGCGTGGTGGGCGCGCTGAAAGAAGCTCTCAAGGACGCGGACGCGGGTGTGCGCGAGCAGGCTCTGCACTCGCTTGGATTGATAGGAGGCAGCGAAGCCGTTGCCGTCATGATAGAAACTCTCAAAGACGGCAATCCCAATGTGCGCGAGAAAGCTGCGTGGGCGTTGGGACTCAAAGGCGGACAGGCGGCCATCGAACCACTGATAGGCGCGTTGAGGGATCAAAATGCGAACGTTCGAGAGCAGGCCGCGTGGGCGCTCGGCATGAGAGGCGATCAGAGAGTCGTAGAGCCGTTGATGGCTGCGCTCAGGGATGAAAACCCTAATGTGAGACAGCAGGCGGCGTGGGCGCTCGGCATGAGAGGAGACCGCCGTGCGGTCGATGCTTTGATGGCCGCATTGAAAGACTCGAACGCAAATGTGCGAGAGCAGGCGGCGTGGGCGCTCGGCATGAGAGGCGATCAGAGAGCAGTTGACGCTCTTGTGGAATCCTTGCAGGACACAAATGACGGGGTGCGAGAGCAGGCGGCGTGGGCGCTCGGTATGAAAGGCAATCAGCGCGCTTTGGACGGTTTGAAAGCGGCTCTCAAAGATAAAAACCGCGGCGTGAGAGAGCAGGCCGCGTGGGCTATGGGAATGGTGCTGATGCGAAGCGGCGGACGCGATAGCGACAGCGACAAAGAAAAAGACAAAGAAGAATCCGGCGCATTCGCTCAGAGTAAAGTGAAAACGGATGCGAAAATGACATTCCGCGAATACAGGAAAGAACGCGCAGTCGAGCGAACGAAAGTTCTATGATCGACTGAACTCAGGCGCATTGACAGTCAACAACTGAGCTTACGAGAAACGAGTCTTGAAGGCTGCGAGTATCCGTGTGTCTGGTTGAAGGCGCAACGGCGAAATCGCAGAACGAGAGAGAACATTTTTCTGTGAGTCGGGCGCGCAGCGTTCACCGATGCGAACCTGAACATCAACCAGCCGCTACGGGCGGGCAGGTTTTCAACCTAAGGAGATTATCATGAAGAGATCGACGTTGATCATAATCACTCTGCTCACAAGCAGTCTCGCAGCTACGTTTCTGGCTGCCGCGTCAGGAAACGCGCAACGCAGCGAACAGACGGCGCAACAGGAAACCGATGTCAATGCGCTCATTCGCTCGCTCGGCTCCACGGATCCGATGCAGCGAGCCACAGCCGCTTGCGAGTTGCGCGAGATGGGAAAACGAGCCGCCCCTGCAATTCCTCAACTCATTCAGATGCTCTCGGACTCGACGCCCATAGGCCGCGTGCAATGCGGAAGAAACAACTGGGGATCGGACTCGGAGCCTAACTCGCCCGGACAGGAAGCCGCACGCACGCTTGCCTGCATCGGGACGCAGGCCGTCGAGCCGCTCATCGGAGTCGTAAATTCAAATGATTATCGCGTGAGGGCAAATGCTATCTTCGCGCTCGGAGTGATAAAGGATGAGCGGACGGTCGACCCATTGCTTGCGGCTGTGCGCGATTCTCAATGGCAGGTTCGCCGCCAAGCAGCGTGGGGGCTTGGACTGAAACAGGATGAGCGAGTGGTCGAACCTCTGCTCGCGGTATTGAGTGATCGCGAATGGCAGGTGCGAGAGCAGGCTGCCTGGGCGTTGGGACTCAAAGGCAATCGCAATGCGGTCGAGCCGCTAGTCCTTGCTTTGCAGGACAGCCACCCGGAGGTGCGCTCGCAGGCGGCGTGGGCGCTGGGACTCAAAGGCGACTCTCGCTCAGTCGATGGACTCATGGGTGCATTGAAAGACGCCGACGCGCGCGTTCGCTCTCAATCAGCATGGGCATTGGGACTCAAAGGCAACAGTCAGGCGACAGAATCTCTCGTCGCCGCATTGAAAGATGAAGATGCGCGCGTTCGCTCTCAATCAGCATGGGCGTTGGGACTCAAAGGCGATTACCGCGCGGTCGAAGGTCTCAACACTGCTTTGAAAGATGAAAGCAAACAGGTGCGCAAGCAGGCAGCGTGGGCGCTCGGAATGATACTGATGCGAGACCGCCGCGCTGCCGACAAGGTTTCCAATCTCGACCTGAATATTAAAAAGGATGGGGATGACGAGGATGACGAGGGCAACGTCGAACCCCGTCCGAGACCCAATCCGAATCCGAACCCGAATCCGAACCCGAATCGCAGGCCGAACGATTAGAACTGAGCCGAGTTGTTTGAAAGAGGCTTCGAATGCGGAATGCGGAGTGCGGAATGAAGAACGGTTCCCTGATTCCGCATTCCGCATTCCGCACTCCGCATTCCGCATTCCCGATGCTTCGAGCGGTTGCCTTCCGTTTTCTGTCCGGATGAGAAAATCGACAGACCGGAAAAGCAGGGAGGCGACCGCTTCTTGAATGCTGATTTTGCATTCTGCTCTTCTCAGAGCGCGTAAGGAGACGGATATGAATCAAACAGATCAAATCTTGATCCGGCTCGAAGGCGTCAGAAAAGTTTTCTTCACCGACGAAGTTGAAACACACGCGCTTTCCGATATCCATCTGGAAATCAATCGCGGCGAGTTCATTTCTATAGCAGGGCCGTCGGGCTGCGGCAAATCGACGTTGCTCTCGATTCTCGGACTGCTCGATTCTCCTACGGAAGGCAGCTACACACTCAATGGCAGGTCGGTCGCAAGCCTTTCGCTTTCGGAGCGCGCACGCATACGCAATCTCGAAGTCGGTTTCATCTTTCAAAGCTTCAATCTGATAGGCGACCTCACTGTGTTTGAAAACGTCGAGTTGCCGCTCGCCTATCGCCGCATGCCTCAACGCGAACGCCGCGAGCGAGTGCGCGAAGTGCTTGAACGTGTCGGCATGGCGCACCGCTCGAATCATCTCCCTTCGCAGTTGTCGGGCGGGCAGCAGCAGAGAGTCGCTGTCGCTCGCGCTCTCGCCGGTCGGCCCGCCATTTTGCTGTCGGACGAGCCTACGGGCAATCTCGATTCGAAAAGCGGCGAAGCGGTGATGGCGCTGCTCGGTGAACTGCACCGCGAAGGCGCAACCGTTTGCATGGTCACACACGACCCGCGATATGCGCGCTGCGCCGACCGCATGATCAATCTCTTCGACGGTCGCGTGCTGGAAGAAGTCAGCCACGCGGCCTGATACCGGAGGTGATATGGAAGCTTTGATTGCAGACCTCAGATTCGGATTTCGACTGCTCATCAAAAAGCCCGCCTTTGCTGCCGCCGCCATCATCACGCTCGCGCTTGGCATCGGCGCAAACACGGCCATCTTCAGCGTGGTCAACAGCGTGCTGCTGCGCCCGCTGCCTTACCCGCAGCCCGAACGACTCGTGACTTTTCAACTGCAACAATCCGTCCCCGATCTCGACGATATAAAAAATCATATTCAGTCGTTCGAATATATCGGCGGCGCAGGAATGCAGCCGCTTGATTATACGGGAGGCGACGAACCCGTTCAGGTCAGGGCGTGGGTCGTAAACGGCGAACTATTCGATGCGCTCGGCGCGCGGGCCGCAATGGGGAGGACTATCTCGACCGCAGAGGATCGCTTCGGCGGCGAGCGAACGGTCGTGCTTTCGCACGCATTCTGGCAGCAGCAGCTTGGCGGCGATGCGAATGTTTTGGGCAGGACGATTCCTCTCGGCGGCGAGAGCTACTCGATCATCGGGGTGATGCCCGAAAGTTTCAGGATGCCGAGGGAAGAAGCAGACCTGTGGGTTTCCGTGCGCGTCGTGCAGGAGCTTGCGGCGCGAGCGCGCGGCGTGCATTTCTTTCGCACCTATCTTCGATTGAAGCCCGCCGTCACGCTGGCCGAGGCGCAGGCGGAGATCGAACACATCGACCGATGGCTCGAAGAACAATATCCCTCGCAAAACAAAAACCGCCATTCGGTATTCATCCCTTTGCAGGAGCGAATAGTCGGCAGGATGCGCCCCTCGCTTTTGATTCTGTTCGGGGCTGTGGGCCTGGTGTTGTTGATCGCCTGCGCTAATTTCGCCAATCTGCTGATGGCTCGCGCGGCTTCGCGACAACACGAAATAGTCATTCGCTCGGCTCTCGGCGCTCGTCGCCTTCGCATAGTTCGACAGATGCTCACCGAAAGCGCGCTGCTCGCCTCTCTAGGCGGAGCCGTCGGGCTTGCGCTTGCTGCTTTGGGGATAAAACTTCTGGTCTGGCTCAAGCCTGCGAATCTGCCGCGACTCTCGGAAGTCGGAATCGATTCGCGTGTGCTTGCTTTCACCTTCGGGACTGCGCTGCTGACCGGAATCATTTTCGGACTCGCGCCCGCGCTCGCATCATCGAACGTGGATGTCAATCAGGCATTGAAAGAAGGCGGACGTGCGATGGCGACGAAGCATCGCCTTCGCAGCGCGCTCGTCCTGCTTGAGACCGCGATTGCAATAGTGCTGCTCGTCTGCGCGGGGCTTCTTATAAAAAGTTTCTGGCTGCTCGGCTCAGTCGATCCCGGTTTCAAGCCTGAAAATGTTTTGACCATGAAGATCGACCTGCCCCAGTCCCGCTACCGCGAGATTCCTCTTCAGACCGCTTTCCGCCGCAACCTGCTCGAAAGGCTGAACTCGACGCCAGGTGTAGAAGCGGCGATGATAAGCGAGATTCACCTGAGCGGCGAGGACCTCACGCATAATTTTCTGATCGAAGGCCGCCCGCCTCTCTCGCCGGGAGAAGAGCCTGAACTCCCGGTGCGCAGCATCGCCGGAGATTACTTCCGCGTGATGAATGTACCTCTCGTTCAGGGCCGCGCGCTTTCCGATGAGGATCGCGAGGGTGCGCCCATTGTCGGAGTCGTCAATCAGAGCTTCGTCCGCGAATACTTCCCTGACGAAAACCCCGTAGGCGCGCGCATACGATGGGCGGCGCAACCGCAGGTGCAATGGATGACTATCGTCGGAGTGGTGGGCGACGTGAAGCATTACGGATTGAATCAACCTGAACAGCCTGCCTTCTATTATTCCTATATGCAGTCGGAGCAGCCGTGGAAAAGATGGATGTCTCTGGTTGTGCGAAGCAGTGCCGCAGAGGCGACCGTTCTCGATCAGGTGAAGACACAGATTCGCGCCCTCGACAATCAGATACCTGTGACGAGGGTGCAGACGATGAAGGAAGTGATGGCGGCGTCTGTCGAGGCGCAGCGATTCAACATGACGCTGATGGGCATATTCGCTTCGGTCGCACTCACGCTTGCATCGGTGGGCATCTACGGCGTGATGAGTTATTCGGTCGCGCAGCGCACGCGCGAGATTGGCATACGCTCGGCTCTCGGCGCAACGCGGTCTGACGTTTTGAGTCTGGTCTTGAAGGACGGACTGCGGCTGACCGTTGTAGGGCTTGCGACAGGAATTGCGGCGGCGATTGCGGCGACTCGCCTGATGTCGAGTCTGCTTTACGGCGTGAGCGCGACCGACCCTGCGACGTTCGCCGTCGTTTCGATCATTCTGACAGGTGTGGCTCTGGGAGCCTGTTTCGTGCCAGCGCGAAGAGCGGCGAAGGTAGACCCGATGATCGCGCTCAGGTATGAGTAGGCGGGACCGGGTCGATTCGCTATCCCTGAATGCGCGAGACTGGCAGGCAAGGATCCTCGGCTCCCAGGGTTGCAGGTTGAAGTCAAACGTGAGACATGGATGCTGCTACGATCAATCTTGTGAAAGGAATTGTCGCTATGCGTAGAAAGCTGATCGTGATTGTCGCTGCATCTTTGTTGCTAGCCGCAACGATAACCGCAAACGAAGCTCATCAATCGAAAGAAGCCGTCTCCCCCGGCAAGGACTGGGAGCGCATCGAAAAGCCTGAATCCGTCGGATACTCCTCGACGCGCCTGCAAGCATTGCGCTCGTGGGTTCAATCGCTCGACACGACCGCTATGATGGTCGTCGTGGGCGGACGATCATTGTTTGAATACGGCGATCTGACGCATCTGAGCTATCTCGCTTCAGTTCGCAAAAGCATGCTGGCTATTTTATATGGCAAGTATGTTGAGAACGGCACGATCCCATTGAACAAAACTCTGCGCGAGCTTGAATTCACCGATGTCGGCGGACTGCAACCGCGAGAGCAGGAGGCCACGATAGAGCATCTGATCTCGGCTCGCTCCGGCGTCTATCATCTGGCTTCCAATCCCGGCGACAGCACCGACAGCGCCCCGCCGCGCGGCTCGCAAAGGCCGGGGACATATTTTCTTTATAACAACTGGGATTTCAACGCAGCAGGCGCGGTCTTCGAACGGCTGACCAAACGCGACATCTACGACGCGCTGGAAACCGATCTTGCGCGGCCCATAGGTATGCAGGATTTCGACCGCAACAGACAACGTAAAAGCGGAGACGCCTCGCGCTCGCAGCACATGGCCTATCACATGTGGCTCTCGACTCGCGATATGGCAAGAGTCGGATTGCTGATGGCGAAGGAAGGCGAGTGGGCCGGTCAGCAGGTTGTCTCGCGCGAATGGACGCGGCGCATCACCTCTCTGGTGACGCCGATGAATGAAATGAATCCGCCGGGGCTGCGCGCGCTCGGAACCGGAATGCGCTGGGGGTATGGCTACTTGTGGTGGGTGTGGGACGCGCCGAATTCTTCGGGCGAATTCGCGGGAGCCTACACAGGCATGGGAGCGGGCGGACAGTACATCACCGTCCTTCCGCAACTCGATATGGTCATCGCGCACAAGACAGACCTTCAACAAATATCACCGCACGGCCCGGGGGAGCGGCGAAGAAACGTCACGCTGCGCGATTACGATTCCATCCTCAGAATGCTGATAGCGGCTCGTTGTCCCGGCCCGTGTCAGTGATCGGGGATGTGAGTGGAGGCGACGTGGAAAGTCTGATTCAGGACTTGCGTTTCGGCGTGCGGACGATGATGAAAAAGCCAGCCTTCGCGCTCGTGGCGATAATGACACTCGCGCTCGGCATAGGCGCGAACACCGCAATCTTCAGCATTGTCAACGCTGTGGTGCTGCGCCCGCTTCCCCTCGAAGATGCTGATCGATTGGTGTGGATGTGGGGCCGCTTCAGTCAGGGCAGCAACGCTTCGGTCTCGCCGCCCGACTTCCTCGATTATCGCGCTCAGAATACTTCCTTCGAGCGGCTCTCGGCGATGAGGTTCAATTTTTTCAACCTCACCGGAGAGGGCGAGCCTGAGCGATTGTCGGGAGCGACAGTCACGACAGATTTTTTCGACACGCTCGGCATAAAGCCTGTGCGCGGGCGCGTGTTTGTCGCGGATGAAGAGCAGGAAGGCCGCAATCAGGTCGCCGTCATCAGCGAAGGATTATGGCGACGGCGATTCGGCGCTGATCCCGATATGGTGGGCCGCGCGCTTTCGCTCGACGGAGTGAGTTACACGGTCGTCGGCATCGTAGCGATGAGTTTCACTCTTCCTCAACAGGCCGAACTCTGGGTGCCAATCACATTCGACCGACCGAATATGAAAGTTCGTCGCTTTCATTTTCTGCGGCCCGTAGCGCGTCTCAAAAGCGGCGTGAGCATCGAGCAGGCGCAATCCGAGATGGACACCATCGCCGCCGCGCTCGAAAAACAATACCCGGAATCGAACACGACGTGGGGGTTGAGACTCGTACCGCTTCAGGAACAGATCGTCGGCAATGTGCGTCCGGCGATGATGGTGCTTCTAGGCGCAGTCGCTTTCGTGCTGCTGATTGCTTGCGCCAACGTCGCCAATCTGCTGCTTGCGCGGGCTTCGACGAGACAGAAGGAAATCGCCGTCCGTGCGGCTTTGGGCGCGAGCCGCCTTCGCCTCGTGCGCCAGTTGATCACGGAAAGCCTCGTGCTCGCTTTCACAGGCGGGCTGCTGGGATTTTTACTCGCGCTCTGGGGAGTACGAATGCTCACGGCCTTCATGCCAGGAAACATTCCTCGCGTAAATGAAATCGGCCTCGACACTCGCGTGCTTGTATTCACGCTCGCGGTTTCCGTTGTCACATGGATTCTGTTCGGGCTTGTGCCAGCTTTGCACACTTCGAAACCTGACCTCAACGAATCGCTCAAGGAAGGGAGCAAAGGCTCGGCGGGCGCGAGCAACAATCGCTCTCGCAACGCGCTCGTCATCCTTGAAGTCGCGCTCGCGCTCGTCCTGCTCGCAAGCGCGGGCCTGCTCATTCAAAGTTTTCGCAGGTTGCAAAGGGTCGATCCGGGATTCGACTCGAAGAACCTTCTCACGATGCTGCTCATTTTGCCTGATTCGAAATATCCGGAGCCGGAGCAGGCCGCAGTCTTTTTCGAAGAGGTCTTGCAGCGTATCAAAAGCCTTCCCGGAGTGGAAGAGGTCGGATTAGGCACGCGGCTTCCGTTCGGCGGCGGCGGCGGCGATACTTACTTCACAATCGAGGGGCGACCTTTCCAGAACGCGAACGAAAAAGTCACAGCCTACGACCCTCGAATCGATCACAACTACCTCCGCGCGATGGGCATGACTCTCATCAAAGGCCGCAACTTCACCGAGCGGGAAACGAAAGAGGAGCCGCGCGCCACGATCATCAACGAAACCTTTGCCCGGAGGTTTTTCCCTGAGGATGATGCGATAGGAAACCGTCTCATAATCGATGAGGGCAGACCGCTCACCTGCGAGATCGTAGGAATCGTTCGAGATGTAAAGCAATTCTCGCTCGAAGGCGAAAGCTATCAGACGATGTATCTGCCTTCGATACGAGCGGGCGGCGGATCGTTAGTCGTGCGAACTGCGGGCGATCCTGTAACGATAGCGGCTGCGGTGGAGAGAGAGATTCACGCTGTCGATAAAGATCAGCCGGTTGCCAACCTTCGCACGATGGAGCAACTTCTCGCGAGTTCGGTTGCCGAGCCTCGCTTTCGCACCCTGCTGCTCGCCATATTCGCCGCCGCCGCGATGATCCTCGCGTCGGTCGGAATCTACGGCGTGATGTCCTATCAGGTCTCGGAGCGCACACGCGAGATAGGAATAAGAATGGCTCTGGGAGCCGATTCCGGGGCTGTGCTGAAGCTCGTCCTCTCGAAGGGCTTGAAACTCGTCGGCGCGGGCGTTGTGTCGGGACTCGCAGGGGCTTTCGCTTTGACGCGGGTTTTATCGAACCTTTTGTTCGGAGTCGCGGCGACAGACCCGCTTATCTTTGCCGGAGTCGCTTTGCTGCTCATCGTCGTGGCTATGCTGGCCTGCTACCTGCCCGCGCGCAAGGCCACGAGAGTAGACCCGCTTGCTGCGCTGCGATACGAATAAAGGAGGAGAAGTTATGGAAACCATCGCTCAAGACCTCCGCCACAGCATTCGGGCGCTGATGAAAAGTCCATTCTACGCGGCAGCATCGCTGCTGGTTCTGGCTCTGGCCATTGGCGCTAACAGCGCGTTCTTCAGCGTCATAAACACGGTGCTGATCGAGCCGCTTCCCTTTGCTGACTCTGATCGTCTGGTGATGGTGTGGGGGACGAACAAGCAGCAGGGGTCTGATGAGTGGCAGGTCTCGCCCGCCGATTTCTTCGACTGGAAAGAGCAAAATCAGGTTTTCGAAAACATCGCTCTCTTTCGAGGCCGCAGCCGCAACCTGACGGGCGGAGACGAGCCGGAACGAATTATCGCAGCAATCGTCACCGCCGATTTATTTCCATTGCTCGGCGTGAAGCCATTTCTGGGACGCGACTTTCTCGCGGAAGAAGATCGCCCCGACGCAAACAAAGTCGTTATCCTCAGTCACAACCTCTGGCAGCGTCGCTTTGGCGGAGATCCCGACCTGATTGGAAAGCCCATAAAACTCGACAACGAGAGCTACACCGTGGTCGGCATCATGCCTGCCGATTTCTGGTTTTTCTGGTTGAGCGAAGCTGAACTGTGGGTGCCTCTCGGACTCGGCCCAAACCGGGAACGCGACAACCGTTTCCTTCAATCGGTAGCGCGCCTCAAGTCCGGCGTCACGTTGCAGCAGGCGCAGGCCGAAATCGATATCATCAACGAAAGATTGGAGCACGAGTACCCTGATTCGAATGCAGGAATCGGAGTCCGACTCGCTCCTCTTCAGGAAGCTCTCGTCAAAGACCTTAGGACTGCGCTTTTGATTTTCTGGGGAGCCGTGAGCTTGGTACTGCTCATCGCCTGCGCCAACATAGCGAATCTGCTCATCGCCCGCGCCACTTCGCGACGCAAAGAGATTGCCATCCGTCTGGCGCTCGGAGCCACCCGCGCGAGAATCATTCGCCAGTTGCTCACCGAAAATTTATTTCTATGGCTTGCGGGCGGCGCTTTGGGATTGATGATGGCATTCTGGGGAATAAAGACTCTGATCAGATTCATCCCCGGAGATATCCCGCGAATCGATGCCGCCAGTGTCGATGCGCGCGTGGTCGCTTTCACCTTATTGATCTCGATGTTGACAGGCATCTTGTTCGGTTTGTTGCCTGCCCTTCAGGCTTCAAAGTCAAACCTTCACGACTCGCTCAAAGAGGGCGGGAGATCAGGCGCAGGCGCGAGTCAAAAGCTGGCCCTGCGCTTATTGATGGTTTCGGAAGTCGCTCTGGCGTTCGTGCTGCTGATCGGAGCAGGGCTGTTGATGGAAAGTTTTCAACGCCTCTCAAAAGTCGATCCGGGCTTTCAGACTGAGAGCCTGTTGACGATGCAGATGATTCCCAGAGCGAATTATCCAAAGGCAGAACAGCAGGCTGCCTTCATAAAAGAAGTGCTTGAACGTGTGAAGACGCTTCCGGGAGTGGAGTCGGCAGCAGAAATCAATTTCCTTCCCTTCAGCGGCAATGATGCAATGTTCGGTTTTACCATCGAAGGGCGACCCGCGTCCGGCCAGCAGCCTGCCGGACATTTTCGAGCCATCAGTCCCGGCTACTTCCACATCCTTCGTATACCCGTTCTTCGAGGCCGGGACTTCACCGAAGATGATGTTGAAAAACCTGCCTCTGTGATTATCAGCCAGACTATGGCCAATCGATTCTGGCCTGGAGAGAACCCCATCGACAATCGGATCAATTATCAGGGGAAACGCCTTTCAGTCGTCGGCGTGGTCGGCGATGTGAAACACGTCGCGTTGAACGGCGAGCCGACAGCAGACATGTATTTTCCTTACTCTCTCGACACCTTCAGCATCAGGACGATAATCCTGCGCGCGGCTTCTGATCCGACGAGTCTGGCTGCGGCTGCGCGCAGAGAAGTATGGGCTGTGAACAGGAATCAATCGATCTTCAATGTGAAGACCATGGATGAGGTTGTCGCCGAGTCAGTTGCGCAGCCGCGTTTCAATGCGACGTTGTTGAGCCTTTTCGCTCTGGTCGCTCTGGCTCTGGCAACGATTGGAATCTATAGCGTCATCGCCTATTCGGTGTCGCAGCGCACTCAGGAGATAGGCATTCGCATGGCGTTGGGCGCTCGACGCGGCGATGTCTTCAGGCTTGTGTTGAGGCAAGGCATGACGCTGACACTTATAGGTTTCGCCATGGGTCTGGCTGCATCGCTCGCGCTGACTCGTTTGCTGTCGAGCTTGCTTTACGAAGTCAGCGCGACTGATCCGACTACATTTGTCAGCATCTCTCTGCTTCTGATGGCAGTAGCTATGCTGGCCTGTTATTTACCTGCGCGTCGGGCGATGAAAGTGGACCCGATGGTCGCGCTTCGATACGAATAGTTTTCAGCTTTCGGTTTTCAGTTTTCAGCGGTCGGTTTTTATTCTGACTTCTGACTCCTGACTTCTGACTCCTGACTTCTGACTTCTGGTTTCTGAGGAAGAATTATGAACACACTTTGGCAAGACATACGATTCGCTTTTCGAGTGTTGATCAAAAAACCGGCGTTCACCTTTATCGCGGCGATCACGCTCGCGCTCGGCATTGGCGCGAATACGGCTATCTTCAGCGTGGTCAACGCCGTGTTGCTTCGCCCGCTGCCCTACAAAGACCCCGACCGATTAGTCATGGTGTGGGAGCAGAATCGCCCGCGCTCGCGCGATATGAACGTCATCTCTCCTGCGAATTTCTTAGACTGGCAGGATCAAAACACGGTCTTCGAAGGCATGGCCGGGTTCTTCGACCGTCAGTACAACTTCACGGGCGTCGATGATCCCGAAGAGATTCCCGCGCAAAGCGTATCGGTGAATATGTTCCCGATGCTCGGCATCGCTCCTCTGCATGGTCGCGCGTTTGCTCCTGAAGAGGGCAATCCCGAAAGCGAGCCGGTCGTCATACTGGGTCACGCTTTATGGTCGCGCCGATTCGGAGCCGATACATCGGTGATCGGCAACAAGATCACACTCAACGGCACAAACTTCACCGTGATAGGAGTGATGCCTCCCGGTTTCAAATTGTTCGTCAAGCAGGGATCAAATTCGGGCAAGCAGGCGGAACTCTGGACGCCGATTCGCTTCTCTCCCGAAGCTCGCATCCGTCGCGGGCGGTTTATGATGGCGGTGGCGCGACTGCGCGATGGAGTGACGCTCGGAGCGGCGCAAGCGGAGATGGATGCTCTGGCCACGCGGCTCGAACAACAGTACACGGACTTCAACACAGGCTGGGGAATCAATCTCGTTCCGCTTCACACTCAACTTTCAGGGAGTATGCGCACCGCGCTTTGGGTGCTTTTGGGCGCGGTCGGGTGTGTGCTGCTCATAGCCTGCGCCAATGTCGCCAATCTGCTGCTGGCTCGCGCAGCGGCCCGTCAAAAAGAGATGGCGATTCGCGCGGCTCTCGGCGCTCGTCGCGGGCGCATCATTCGCCAACTGCTTACGGAAAGCGTCATCCTTTCGGCAGCGGGGGGCGCTGCCGGTTTCGCTCTGGCCGTGTGGGGTGTGCGCGCGCTCGTCGGTTTAGGCCCGGATGATCTGATGGCGATGAGAGAAGTGAGCGTTGACGTTCAGGTACTCGGATTTACGCTCGCGGTGTCCGTGCTGACAGGTTTGATATTCGGACTCGCCCCGGCCATCATGTCATCGCGCGTCGATGTCAACGATTCTTTGAAGGAGGGCGGAAGAACCTCTTCGGCGGGCAGTAATCTGTTGCGCGGCGGGCTGGTGGTGGTGGAAATAGCGATTGCGCTGGTGCTGCTCGTCGGATCGGGTTTGATGATAAAGAGCTTCGCGCGACTTCAGTCCATAGACCCCGGATTCGATTCAGCCAATCTGCTCACGGTCAAGGTATCGCTGCCCGGTTCGAGATACAGAGAGGATCAGCAGCGAGTGAATTTTTTCCGTCAGGCATTGGAGCGCATTCGCACGCTTCCCGGAGTTCATCGGGCGAGCGCGATCAGCTTTCTGCCTTTTACGGGACTGGGCGCAGCCACAAACTTCGCCGTCGTAGGACGCCCTGAGCCAGCGGCAGGCGAAAGTCCCGTCGCGGATGTTCGCGTCATCGATACGGATTATTTCCGCACTATGGGCATCGAGCTTCTACGAGGAAGAGAATTCACTGAGCGCGAAGCTATAGAAGCCAGACACGTCGTCATCGTCAATGAAGCGATGGTCAGAATACATTTCCCTGATGAAGACCCGATAGGCAAAAAACTCATCATCAACATGATGGATGAACCCGTGCCGAGCGAAATTATCGGCGTAGTCCGAGACGTCAGGCATCAGGGTCTTGACATAGAGGCGAGAGCGATGACCTACTGGCCGCACCCTGAGCTCAGCTATGGCGGGATGATGATGGTCGTCAAAGCTCAGTCTGATCCTATGAATCTGGTTGCGGGAATCCAGCGCGAGATTCAATCTCTCGACCGCGATCAACCCATAGCCGACATTCGCACGATGGAAGGATTGATTTCGGAATCGGTCTCGAAGACGCGATTCTCGATGTTGCTGTTGAGCATATTCGCGGCGGTCGCATTGATTCTTGCATCGGTAGGCATTTTCGGCGTGATGAGTTATTCAGTCACTCAGCGCACGCACGAGATTGGCATAAGAATGGCTCTGGGAGCCAGAACCTCCGATGTGCTGCGTCTGGTCGTAGGCCGCGGGATGCTGCTGGCTGCGGCGGGCGTGATCTTTGGAGTAGCGGGCGCGTTTGCTTTCACTCGATTTATGAAGAGTCTGCTTTACGAGGTGAGCGCGACCGACCCGGCGACTTTTGCGGGCATCGCGATGGTTGTCGCTATCGTGGCATTTGTGGCTTGTTACATCCCGGCTCGCCGCGCCGCCCGCGTAGACCCGCAGGTCGCCCTTCGCTACGAATGAATCTGTTTTGTCCGTTGTCCGTTGTGTGAAGCCAACAGAGTTTGAAACAAAGGACGAATGACAACCGACAACGGACTATTCACAGCCAATCCTGCCCGTAAAAAAATTCAGGCTTTCGAAAGATTTTTTGCATCGAAGGCGTTGTGTCTGAATTAGCGGCGTGTATAATCCGCTTGAATATATAAAACCTTTGGAGGAAAAATGCTTAAAAAAATAGTCGCCTGCCTGTGCATCGCCACCGGCCTGCTGGTGGCGGGGTGCAAAAAAGATGAGCAGATGAAATCCGTGATTAGAGATCTCGATGCATTCACGACCGAGCTTGTGCAGAAGGTCGAAACCGGCGGAGTCGATGAAGGTCAGAAGTTTATGGACTCCAAGAAAGCCGAAATCAAGGCGAAGATGGATTCGATAAAAGACATTCGCGAATTTCAGGTCAGCGACGAAACCAAAAAGTTTATGACCGACAGCTTCATCAAAGATCTCACCGCTGTCATGTCGCTTCAAATGAAGTATGTATCAAAGGGCGTCGCAGACCCGGCCTTCAAGGCCAAGCTTGAAAAGCTCGTCGCCGATTACCGCGAACTGTTGCCAAGCGCCTGATTCGTACTTCTTTGCCCTTTGTATGAACACCTTTGAGTTCGACACAAAGGACGAATGACCGCAGTCGACCGGTAACTATGCGGGCAATCCTGCGCGAATCGCTTTCTCCGTAGCTTCGCAGAAGGTGTCTATTTCCGAAAGCGTGGTATAGACATTGGGCGTGATGCGGATGCCGCGGAATTCCTCATGAACTATGGGAGTAGAAAGTATTCGATACTGCTGCCACAGATGCGCGCCGAGTTTGACCGGATCGATACCTTCGACGCTGAAGTTCGCAAGCGCGCATGATTGTTGAGGGTCGAAAGGAGTGAGAATCCTGACTCCTTTCATCTCGCCCAGCCTTCGCGCCCAGCGGTCTTTCAGGTAGCGCAGCCGCGCAGCTTTTCGCTCCCTTCCTATGCCTTCATGAAAAGTGAGGGCTTCGGCTATGGCGTTATGATTGGCTGCCGGATGCGTGCCTATCTCTTCGAATTTGCGAATGTCTTCATCCTGTTTTTTATCGGCGGCCATCAGCGGCCATAGATTTTTTATCTTCGATTTCCTCACATAAAGAAATCCCGTGCCGTGCGGCGCGCAGAGCCATTTGTGAAGGCTCGTGCCATAGTAATCGCAATCGAGATCCGAGTGCTTGAACGGAAAATGCGCGAATGCGTGCGCGCCGTCGACTATAACCTCGATGCCGCGCTCGCGTCCCATCTGACAGATGCGTTTGATGGGAAATATCTGCCCGGTCAGATTGGTGATATGACAGACGAGTATGACTCTGGTGCGTGGCGTGATGGCGCGTTCGAATCTTTCGTAGAGGTCGTCCATCGAGGGAGGCGGGACGGGAAAAGAAATCATGCGGAGTTTTATTCCTTCCCTTCGCTCGCGCTGTCGCCACGAGGTGAGCATTCGCGGATAATCCTGATTGGTCGTAAGCACTTCGTCGCCCGGTTTGAGGTCTAATCCGAAGATGCAGATTTCCAAAGCCTCGCTTGCGTTGCGCGTTATAGCCATCTCTTCCGCGTCACATCCGAATGATGCGGCCAGCCCCCGTCGCACGCTTTCGATCTGAGGCTCAAGCACCTGCCACATGGAATAGGTCGGCGCGTGATTGGAAAATTCCAGATAGCGGCGCATGGCTTCCTGAACGATTCGCGGCGAGGGGCAGACGCCTCCGTTGTTGAGGTTGATTATGGAGCGGTCGACGGTGAAGGCTTGTTGAATCTCGCGCCAGAAATTTTCGTCGGCTGCGATGTTCTCAGGCGACACTTCGGCGACCGAGCGTGACGCGGCAAGCACACGATCAATGCCGCCCTCGCTATAGGAAGCCGCGGCAATAGCGCTGCCCGCTCCGATGGCTTTGATAAACGACCGACGTGTGAACATGATTTTCACCTCTGGTTTGAATGGAGAAACGATCAATCTCTGAAGTGCGCAACAATTATATGCCGGAAAGCGGAATCTTCAAGCTATCGAAAGATGTCCTGCTCCGGGGCGCGGATCAAATCGCGGCCCGACCTTTCAGCGGATTCAATCAGTAGTCCGCGAACGATGGCGACAGGTATCCCCGCGCTTTTTTTCATGACAAGCTCTGCGGCTGATGCGATCTCATCCGCCGCGGCGATCACCGTCACCTGAAGCGGGCGACCGTGACTGTCAGTCTGGCCGCGATAATCGATCAAAGGCGCAAGACCCGAAACGCCTATCGCTACGTTGACCAACCCTTCCCGCCATGGGCGGCCAAACGTATCGGATATGATCACAGCGACGCGCTGGCCCGACGCTCGCTCGATCCCTTCGCGAATTCTTTGCGCCGAACGGTCAGGGTCTTCAGGCAAAAGCACGACCCATCCTTCTGCGACATTCGAAGCATCGACTCCGGCGTTGGCGCAGACGAACCCGTGGCGGGTTTCGCAGATGAGGACTCCGCGATCCATGCGAACTATGCGGCGCGATTCATTCAAAACGACTTCAACTATGCGAGCGTCTTTTTTGTACGATTCGGCCCACTCGCGCGCAATTGGCGACGGTGTGACAGAATCGAGTTGCACGACGCGGCCTTCGGATTTAGAGACGACCTTCTGCGCGATGACCAGCACATCGCCCGCGATGATTTCAAGACCGACATCAAGCGCAGCCTGCGATATGAGCGACGAGAGATCATCGCCCGCCGCTATCTCAGGCAATCCCGCAAGACCGAAGATGTTGATTTGAGGAAGTGGCATCGCTTTCAATAAATCTTTGGACAGGATTAACAGGATTCTCATGATTCACAGGATCATCCTGTAAATACATTGAAAACCAGGTCTTTAAGCTTTTCTGCGATTTGAGATTTCCAATTTCATATCGCAGAGATGTTGCTTCAACAATGTAGTAAATCCTGTCTGTTCTTCAACCTTTCGATTATGTTCATCGCCATAAGCAGGCGATGGGTTTGCGTATCGCTCTCGCATTCGATCAATGCGCGGATGTCAGCAGGCTCATCGATATCGAGAGCGATGCGAGCATTCTCGACGATCAAACACTGGACTCCGACACGGGCAGCTTCCTCTTTGTGCAGAGCGAGCGAATCGGGGCCGAAGCGCGACGCGAACAAACGGGGCGGCGTGCGAATGATCGCGTTCGTTCCCGTTCCCTCGCGCGAAGGAACCATCAAGGCCGCGGGCTTTGGCAAATCAACTCTGAGCAGTGCATCGATATCTTCCGCGCTGACGAGCGGCACATCAGCCGGAAGCCGCATCACCGCATCGAAGCCCATTTCAGCAAGCCTCCGCGAAGCCCAATCGACCGACGCGCTCTCGGAAGATTGCGCTTCTTCGATCAACACTTCCCACCCTGACTGTCGCGCTCGCTCGATAGCCGGTTCGTAGCTCGTGACGAGCGCAACCCGGTCGGCGCTTGCGTGGGAAGCGGCGCGGGCGACATCTTCGAACATCGTCCACGCAAGCGCGCGCCGCTCGTCGGCTGACAGTAAATCTGCAAGCCGCGTCTTCGCGCGCTCAGGGTCTTTGACGGGAATCAGCAATGCTTTTTTCATAGTGATGAGTGATGGGGGATAGGGGACGGGAGATGGGGGATGGGTTTACGAAACAGACTCACCTCTTCACCTCCACATCTCTTCGCCTCTCCACCGCTTCATTCTGTTTCAAGTATCCGCCGCGCTAGATTCTCTTTGTCTTCCATCGTGGTCATCACCGTATTTGTCACCGCCACGCGAAGGCCGAGTTGTTCTATTGCGGGTTTCAATTCGATGTCCGCTTCATCCAGCACGAAGAGTTTCGCAAAATCATCGTAGAGCCGCGCAACTCCCGCAGCCGATACTTCGTGACCGAGTGAGCGGAGCATTTCTCCTGTCGGCCCTTTGAGCGCGCGTCCCGCAATGATGGGAGTGATAGCTGCGACTTCTGCTTTCGTTCGTCTGAGCATATCGCGAATGTCAGGCACGGCTAGAATCGGGCCGATGCTGATGAACGGATTGCTCGGACACACGATCACACAGTCGGCTTCGATTATCGCCTGCTCAATTCCTTCAGATGGAAGAGCGTGTTCGATGTTTTCATATCGAATCTCTTTGACGACAGGCTCACACCTTCTGCGCACGAAGTATTCCTGAAGGTGAAGATCGCCTTCATCCGTTATGACTCGCGTAGGCGTGTAAGCGTCGGTCATCGGCAGTATGCGCGATTTTGCGCCGAGCGAGCGGCGAATCGAGTCAGTCACATCGGCGAGCGTTTTTCCGCGCTTCAACTGATTCGTTCGATAGATGTGCGTCGCAAGGTCGCGGTCTCCGAGGTTGAACCACACGTCTTCGCCGAGACGCGCAAGCGAACGGAGGCAAGCGAATGAATCGCCTTCGATTCCCCATCCTGTTTGTTGATTGACCGATTCGGCAAGAGTGTAGATTACCGTGTCGATATCGGGGCAGATGCGAAGCCCGAACATCTCAAGGTCGTCTCCGGTGTTGGCGATGATGGTGATGTCTTCAGGCGGCATCACGCGGGCAAGCCCCGCGAGGAATTTCGACGCGCCTATGCCGCCTGCAAGAGCCGTGATTTTCATGAGTTCAGACCGAGAAGACGAAATCTTCCGTTCTTCACCTTGTAGCGGCGATTGATGCCTATGAGCAGGACAGTCATGCGCTCAATCGTTTGCGCGCTTCGCAAGGTTCCAGCATCGACGGGCCTCAATCCATCGATGTATCTGATCGCTTCGATCACTCTCGCCTTAGCTTCTTTCGCGTCGCCTGCGACTAAAGTATCGCAATCGAGCGCGGCTTGAGGGTCGAGGAGCATATGAGCAGGTTCGGTTTTGAACGCCGCGACCAGCGGAATGGATTCGGGCAAAAACTTCGTCAGATGTTCGCTCGCCGATCCTTCGGCGAGTTCGATATACCTCGCTCCTTTTTCAAATGAAACCGGCACGGTGATATCGATGAGGATAGAGCCTAGGCGAAAATCATCGCGATGCGCTTCAAGCGTTGCCTGAGCGTGCGCGAAGGGAACGGTGAGCAGCACCAGTTCGGATTCGGAGATGGCTTCGCGGTTTTCAGCCGCGCGAATAAAAGAATGGCTGAGATGTTGATTGAGTTCGTCGGCGGCTTCGCGTGCGCGATCAAATGTGCGCGATCCTATAGTGACCTGCGCGCCTGCCATAGCCCATCGCAGAGCGAGTCCGCGACCTTCTTCGCCCGTGCCTCCGATAAGTCCCACTTTCAATTCATTGATATTCATTCTTTCGCTCGCTTTCAATCGCTCAAGGTTGCCATCCGCGCAGGTGAGTGTCAATCTGCGCTCGTTGACTTCCGCGCGGAAAATTTATAACGTCAATCATAAGCACTGATGACAAGGAGAAGAAATGAAATTAGGGATATCGCTCCCGCAGCTTGGGCCGCAGGCCACGCCCGAAAACCTCGTCCGCGCAGCCCAACGCGCTGAAGAGCTTGGTTATGATTCGGTATGGACGCTGGAAAGAATACTCTGGCCCATCAACCCGCAGGAACCTTACCCTGCGGCTCCAGATGGAAAACTCCCCGAAGTTTATCAAACGGTTTTCGATCCGATTGAAACTCTCACCTTTATCGCCGCGCACACTACGAGAGTGCGACTCGGCACGAGCGTACTCGTGCTTGGCTATCATACTCCCATAGAGCTTGCGCGAAGAATCAGCACGCTCGATCAATTATCCAAAGGCCGCGTAGCGCTGGGCGTAGGCGTCGGATGGTCGCGTGATGAATTCCAAGCCGCAGGCACTCCATTTGAAAAGCGCGGCGCGCGGGCCGATGAATTTCTGCGTGCCATGATCGCTCTCTGGACTAAAGACCCTGTCGCGTTCGACGGCCAGTTTTATCGCATACCTGAATCTAAAGTCGGCCCCAAGCCTGTGCAAAAACCGCACCCGCCGATTTATGTCGCCGGATTCGGCCAGTACACATTCGACCGCGCTGCGCGATTTGGCGCGGGGTGGAATCCGGCTCTGGTTACGAACTTCGAAGAACTGGAAGCGCAGATAAAGCAGTTTCAGCAAACATCCCAACGCGCGGGACGCGGACGGATGGAAGTCGCGCTGCGCGCTTATCCTGTGGTTATGGATCAATCGCCCGGGAGCGCGCGAATGCCTATGATGGGAACGCTCGCTGAAATCGCCGCAGACATCCGTCGCCTGCGCGATATTGGAGTCACTTATCTTTTGCACTCTCCGCCCGAAATAGGTTTCATTCCGACGCCCGACATCGAGCCGGGTCTGAAACGGATGGAGCAGTTGATGGAAATTTCGCGCTGAAGATAGCCGATGGAGATCGATGAAGAGACAACTCGATTCATAATGGAGCGAAGAGTCGCGCGGCTTGCGACCGCTGACCTCGAAGGTCAGCCTGCGGTCGTGCCTGTTTGTTACGCATTCGACGGCGAGAATATTTATTCGGCGCTCGATGAAAAGCCTAAGCGCGTGGAGCCTCGAAAGCTCCGGCGCGTGCGAAATATCGAAGCCAATCCTAATGTTTCACTCGTCGTCGATGATTACTCTGAAGACTGGAAGCAACTCGTCTTCGTCGTCATCACGGGACGGGCTTCGATAATCGAGCCTGATCGGGATGAACACTCACGGGCAGTCCTGTTGCTCAGAGAAAAATATCCGCAGTATCGATCAATGCAGATCGAGCGAAACGCGATGATAAAAATTACGCCCGTCGGCGTGAAGCGATGGGCCGGGAGGTAATATGGCGAAACCCATTAGATTCGGCGTGCAGACGCCGCCGCAGCACACTTCGTGGGAAGCGATGCGCGACGCATGGAAACTGATCGATGATCTCGGTTATGACACCATCTGGACGTTCGATCATTTCTTTCCTATACTGAGCGACCCTACGGGGCCGTGCTTCGAAGGATGGATCGCGCTTACGGCGCTCGCTGCCGAAACATCTCGCGCACAAATTGGAGTCCTCGTCACGGGCAACACCTATCGTCATCCGGCGGTGCTTGCCAAAATGGGCGCGACTCTGGATCACACGAGCGGCGGGCGATTGATAATGGGCGTGGGCGCGGGATGGTTCGAGATGGAACATGCGGCCTACGGAATTCCTTTTTACGATACAGCCGAACGCCTCCGCCGTTTGAATGAAGCCTGTGAAATCATCAAGCTTTTGTGGAGCGAGAAGCAGGCGACTTTCGAGGGCCGTTACTATCAAATCAAAGATGCGTACTGTGAGCCTAAGCCTCGGCAGACTCCGCGACCGCCTTTGATGATAGGCGGGGGAGGCGAAAAAATGACTCTTCGCATCGTGGCCCGTCACGCCGACATCTGGAACACGTTCGGCCCGCCCGCGGTATTTCGTCACAAGATCGGCGTGCTTAGGGAGCATTGCGAGGCGGTCGGGCGCAACATCGATGATATAGAAATTTCGTGGGCCGGTTTGACGAGAGTCACCGATTCGAAGAGTGAAAAAGAAGCTATGGTCAGCGGCATCGCTCGCGCATTCGGCACAGAGCCGGAGCAGATCGAACCGGGCCTGCTCATCGGTTCGGTCGAAGAGATAAGCGAGCGCATCGCCGGTTTGATCGATGCAGGCGTCACGCATTTCATCCCGCTTTTGAACGCGCCGTTCGATCACAACTCAATCCGGCGAATGGCTGAAGAAGTCATTCCTGAGTTTCGCAACTAGAACAGGCTGATGGTTATGAAAAGCAGCCTTGAAAAAATCAGAGCGCCGAGGAACAGAACTCTTGTTCTTTCGACGGATGAGGAATCCTTTTATCGCCAGCGGCTGCTTCATCTCAAAAGCAAAGTTGCGCCGTGTGATATCGAGAACAAAACCATCAATCAGGATTTGTTCGAGGCTATGGACTATCTGCCCGATTCGTTCGTCGACCTGTTGTTCGTAGACCCTCCATACAATCTGACGAAGGGTTTCAACTCGAACGTCTTCAAGGAGCGACCCATTGAAGAGTACGAAAATTGGCTAGAATCATGGTTCCCGAAATTGCTCCGCACGCTTCGCCCGACCGCATCGCTTTATTTATGCGGTGACTGGCGATCTTCGACAGCGATTCACCGAGTCGCTGAAAAATATCTGAGGGTGCGAAACCGCATAACGTGGGAGCGCGAGAAAGGACGCGGAGCGAAACAGAACTGGAAGAATTGCTCTGAAGATATCTGGTTCTGCACCGCGTCGGATGATTATGTTTTCAATGTTGATGCAGTTAAGCTCAAGCGGCGGGTCATCGCGCCTTACACGGATTCGGAGGGGGAGCCGAAAGACTGGGAGGCGACCAATGAGGGCAGCTATCGCCTCACACATCCTTCGAACATCTGGACTGACCTGAGCGTGCCTTTCTGGTCGATGCCTGAAAACACGGATCATCCGACGCAAAAGCCTGAAAAGCTTCTGGCAAAAATAATCCTCGCCAGTTCCAATCGCGGCAGTATGGTTATGGATCCGTTCGCGGGATCAGGTACGACTTCCGTCGCGGCGAAAAAACTTGACAGAAAATTTGTTGGAATCGAGATCGACGATTTTTATTGTTGTCTTGCAGAAAAGAGGCTGGCGCTTGCGGAAGAAGATACGAGCATACAGGGCTACTCGGAAGGCGTCTTCTGGGAAAGGAATTCGCTTAGGGGTCAGAACGTCGTTTTCAGAAAGAATGGAAGCCATGAACATAGTAATTCCGAAAACGCGGATCAGCTTTGACGACGCGCTCGCCCGTGCGCGCGAATCAGCGATCACTCGCGATGCGGCCCGCGCGCTCCTGCGCGCTCGCGATGGCTCGGAGTTCGATTCACTCCTGAAAGCCGCCGCCGATCTTCGCGACCGACTCAAAGGCCGCGCGGTCACTTATTCGAAGAAGGTTTTCATCCCGCTCACCAATCTATGCCGCGACTATTGCGGCTACTGCACTTTTCGCAAAGACGCGGGTCAACCGGGCGCGCGAACGATGACACCTGATGAAGTTCTCCGAGTAGCCGAAGCCGGAGCGCGACTCGGATGCAAGGAAGCTCTCTTCAGTCTGGGCGACCGACCTGAAGCCATCTTTCCAGAAATGCGAGACACGCTTGCCCGCCTCGGACATCGCACGACGCTTTCTTATCTGGCCGAAATGTGTCGCTGCGTGTTTGAAGAAACTTCGCTTTTGCCGCACGCGAATCCGGGGCTGATGGGGCGACGTGATCTTGAAACGCTCAGAGAGACGAATCCGAGCGTCGGATTGATGCTCGAAAACGTAAGCGACCGATTGATGACCGAAGGGATGCCTCACTCGAATGCGCCGGACAAGCGGCCCGCGCTTCGTCTGAAAACGATGGAAGAAGCCGGTCGGCTCCGCATTCCGTTTACAACCGGAATCCTGATCGGCATAGGAGAAACGCTTGACGAACGCATCGATTCGCTTTTTGCCATACGTGAACTTCACGAGCGATACGGCCACATTCAGGAAGTGATAATTCAAAACTTCCGTCGAAAGCCTGATATCGCGATGCGCGATCACACGGAGCCGACTCTTCGCGATCACGCTCGAACGATAGCCGTTGCGCGACTCGTGCTTCGTGAGATGAATGTGCAGGCTCCGCCTAATCTGTCGGATGACGATTATCCATTACTGCTTCGAGCAGGCATAAACGATTGGGGCGGCATATCGCCGCTCACGCGCGATTACATCAACCCCGAAAAGCCGTGGCCGCATATCGACGCGCTGGCCCGTCGCTCTGCCGATGAAGGATTCGAGTTGAAGGAGCGGCTCTCGATTTATCCTGAGTTCGCTATGAAGGATGAATTTATGAGCGCAGGGGTAGCTGCGCGTGTTCGCTCGATGATGAGCGAGTTGAACTCGGAGTGATATGATTGCAAAACCTATGAACACAATGATCCGCAACGAACCTGGCAAACTCGACGCGCTGATGTCGCGAATCGATACGAGCGTCGCGCTTGCGCTCGAACGCGCTCTCGACGGCGAAGAGTTGAATGTCGAAAACGGACTTCGGCTTGCCCGAACAACAGGCGCGGAGCTTGAAGCGCTCATACTTGCTGCTGATCGAGTGCGCCGCGAGCGTGTGGGCGATGTCGTCACTTACGTCGTCAATCGCAACATAAATTTTACGAACGTCTGTTTCATCGGCTGTCGCTTCTGCGCTTTCAGCCGCGCGCCTCGTGAAAAGGATGCCTACTTTCACTCATTCGAAGAAATAGCTCGTCGCTCTCGTGAAGCGTGGGATTTGGGCGCTCGCGAAGTGTGCGTGCAGGGCGGGCTTCCGCGCGATCTCGACCCTCACTATTATCGCGATCTGCTCAAAGCTATAAAGCAGGCGACTCCCGACATGCACATTCACGCTTTCTCGCCTATGGAAGTGGTCTACGGCGTGGAACTGACCGGGATGAAACTGCGGGATTACCTCGCGATGCTCAAAGACGCGGGTCTAGGCACGCTCCCCGGCACGGCGGCTGAGATACTCGACGATGAGGTTCGTCACAGAATCGAGCGAATAAAGCTCAAGACCCAAGAGTGGGTCGATGTGATAACGACGGCTCATCGCTTAGGGATACCGACGACATCGACGATGATGTACGGGCATCTGGAATCAGAAGAACACTGGGTTCGTCACCTGCTGCTTTTGCGCGACATTCAAAAAGATACGGGCGGGTTTACGGAGTTCGTGCCTCTGGGATTCGTTCACGAATTCACCCAGTTATATCGTTCAGGCGATGCGCGACCCGGCCCTACGATGGAAGAGCATTTGAAAGTGCATGCGCTCTCGCGGCTGATGCTCAAGGGGTGGATCGATAACATTCAGGTGTCGTGGGTGAAGATATCGCGCGAAGTGGCGCAGGCATGTTTGCAGGCGGGAGCGAACGATTACGGCGGCACGCTGATGGAAGAAAATATCTCACGGCTCGCAGGCTCGACATCAGGCCAGTACATGGCGGTCGAAGAATTTCACTCGCGCATACGCGAGATTGATAGAGTGCCTGCCGAGCGCACGACGCTTTATGGGATTGTGAAAGTGTGGGATTGAGAAGAGGGGCAAAAAGAAAGACAAAATTCTGCTCTCCATGCTTGATTGGTTTAGCGCGGTGTTTTATCTTTCTCGAACAGATTTACAGTTGAATATGGAGATACGAGGCTCATTTTGGCGATAAGCACCGAACTCAAATACGGAAGTCTCGATGATTTTTGCCTTGATCCCATGAACCCAAGACTTGGGCGGAATAATACAGGCTCGGATGTTTCACAAAAAAAAGTTCTCGAACTCATGCGAGACTGGACGCTCGAAGAGTTGGCTCTTTCTTTCCTTGAAGCAGGCCAGTTCTGGACTCATGAGGCGCTGTTAGTTGCCAGAGAAAATTTATATGGGAAATCGCGCCTGGTAGTTATCGAGGGCAACCGGCGACTGGCTGCGCTCAAATATCTTCACGATGCTCTGGAAGGAAAACCTGTTTCACCCAAATGGAAGGATATCGCTCGCGGCGCAAAACCGCCTGAGAAATTATTTACTAAAATCCCTTATCTGGAAGTTGACTCGCGTGAGGACGTAGAAGCGTTTCTAGGTTTTCGTCACGTGACCGGTATAAAAGAGTGGAATCCAGCGGAGAAGGCTCAATTCATCGCGAAACTAATTGACCAGCGCGGGATGAGCTATCAAGAGGTTATGAGGAAGATTGGCAGTAAGACAGATACAGTTCGTCGGAATTATATAAGTTATCGATTACTTCTGGAGATAGAGAATTCAGTCGAAAACATACCGCAGGAAAACTTTGAAGAGAGGTTCAGTGTTATGTATCTGTCTCTCCGCACTGATGGTGTTCAGAAATATCTTCATATTGATATTCAAGCTGACCCTGAAAGAGCCAAAACCCCTGTGCCTAAGAAACATCTCAAGGCGCTTGCTAATTTTGCTCTTTGGCTATTTGGTGATGACAAACGGCCACCTATCTTTACTGATTCTCGTCAGGTGGAAGAATTTGGCAGAATTTTGGAAAGCAGAAAGGCAGTCGAGTATTTGGAGCGTGCGGAAAGGCCGAGCTTTGACGCAGCGTTGAGCATGGCTGGTAGTGATGAACCTGAAATACTAAGGCTGATCGAGAGAGCAGCAGACAACATTGAACTTGCTTTGTCGCAAGTTCATTTCCATACTGACTCCAAGAAGGTGCAAATTGCAGTTGAAAGGCTAGCAAAAGATTCCAATCGACTACTGCAAATTTTCCCGGAAATCAAAAAACATTTGCCGAGAGAAGAAGACTGATGCTGAGTATCCCAAAAACAGGCATGCTTCGATCTGTTAATTCTCAAAATGTAAGCATAGATGTGTTGTGCGACTGGATTGAAGGAAGCCTCCTGTTTGGCGAAAGCGAGCTGTCATCCGTAAGTATTGTTGATGTTCTCAAAGAAGAAAACATATGCAATGAACAAGAGATGGCATCGCGTATAGCTTCCGACGCATGGGCCGAATTGAAGCGCCGTCAAGCCTGTTTAGGGAATGTGGCTTCTTTCTCAATTACGGGACATCGGATAAGCCGAAGACGAAAATCGTGGAAGGATACTCCTGCACACAGCTTTTGTGTTCTCTTGTCTTTTGCAAAATGGTATGGCAGTTGGGCAAGAAGGTTTGGGAGCGATTACACTGAACAAGGGGAGATATTCGAGGAGCTAACTAAAGAATCACTTCAAGTTCAGCTTGCTGGATGGACAGTTCATCTCACTGGTTGGTCTAGAACCAAACCTAACAAACTAACCGCAGTGGTTGAAGAGGTAGCCAACCATCTTGGGGAACCTCCAGGAGAACTGGAAAAATGGACTTCGCCAGACGCAAATGATGCTGGCCTTGACATACTTTGCTATCGTCCATTTCCGGATGGACGCGTTGGCATACCTGTATACCTGTTACAGTGTGCAAGTGGAGGTGACTGGGACGGCAAACTGCACATACCTCGGTTGAAAATATGGAAGAGGATAGTCCAGTTCACCGCCAAGCCTAAGAAGGCATTTGCAACGCCTTATGCTTTTCTCGATGCCGACTTCAAGCGGAACTGCAATCTCGTTGGCGGAATGCTAATAGATCGGTATAGGCTACTTTCGGCAGCGTGCTATAAGAGAAATTGGATATCCAGAGAATTAAAGAATCGCATCATAGACTGGGCAACTCCAAGAGTTGCTGTGCTCCCAAGTAGCGATTAATAAGTCAACGCAGGAGAAAGTGAAGGCATAAATAAATGAGGTTTGTTGATCTGTTTGCAGGGCTTGGTGGTTTTCACCTTGCCGCAGCCGATCTCGGCGCAAGCTGTGTGTTTGCCAGCGAGATCGATCCAAATCTTCGAAGCATATACAAATCCAACTTTTCGATTGAACCAGAAGGTGACATTAAAGACATTCCGGTTGATGACATTCCTTCTCATGACCTTCTTTGCGCAGGCTTTCCTTGTCAGCCATTCTCGAAAGCAGGCAGTCAGGAAGGATGGAACGACAAAATTCGCGGAACTGTATTTGATAATGTTGTTGAAATTCTGCGCGCTCATCGCCCTGAGTTCGTTATCCTTGAAAACGTCGCTCATTTCGTCCGTCACGATAAAGGCAACACCTACAGGAAAGTCGAGCAAGAATTGAGAGCCATAGGTTATGCTGTAGACAAAGCTCAACTCTCTCCGCATCGGTTTGGTGTTCCACAGATTCGTGAGCGAATGTATATGGTTGGTCGTTTAGGTGGATTAGACAGATTCGAATGGCCAAAACCGGAAACAGAAGGCTCAGAGCTATCAATAAAAGATGTATTGGACACAAATCCTTCAGATGCTATCGGCCTCAGAGATGAAGTAACACAATGCTTGAATACCTGGCAGGAATTCCTGCAAAGGTTTCCTGTCGATGAAGAATTGCCTTGGTTCCCAATATGGAGTATGGAATTCAAAGCAACTTATCCTTATCAATACGATTCTTTGTATGAAGTGGAATTATCGCATTTGCGTAAAAGCCGAGGATCGTTTGGGCAGACATTAAATTATTGGTTCAGGCGAGACATTCTTGAACAGGTTCCTAGTTACGCACGCAGTGACGAAGGGGTATTTCCCACTTGGAAGAAGACGTTTATTCGGCAAAATCGAGAGCTTTACAAAAGGCACCGAAAATGGATTGATCCTTGGCTCTCAAAGGTTCTAGGTTTTCATTCTAGCTTCCAAAAATTCGAGTGGCACTGCAAAGGAGAACCTCGTGACATCTGGAACTATGTTATTCAATTCAGAGCATCAGGAGTTAGAGTCAAAAGGCCGACGACTTCTCCTTCATTAGTTGCAATGACAACCACGCAAATACCGATAATAGGGTGGGAACGGAGATATATGACGGTTCGTGAATGTGCTAGGCTACAGTCTATGGAACATTTGAAGTTCCTGCCCGAAGGCAGAGCCGCAGTGACGGCACTCGGCAATGCAGTCAATGTCAAGGTGGTTCGTCTGATTCTTCAGAACCTTTTGAAGTTGAAGCGAAAGTCACTTGCTCCTTTTGCTTCACAAGCTTTGGCTGAGCCCGCTGTCTATTCGTAAGTCACACCGGTTTTCTAAAGTCTCGGATCGATAATGCGCAGGCTCGGACTCTATCTCAACCGTCTTCCCGGATTCGACAAGCGCGGATTTGATCGTCGAGAACTTGTCGAATGCGTTCGCGCGGCGGACGAGTGCGGCTATGATTCGTTCTGGATGCCTGAAGCCTGGGAGCGCGAAGCCTTCTCCACGCTCTCGGAGCTTGCCGCTCGCACCGAGAGAATTCATCTCGCAACGGGAATCATCAACATCTTTTCGCGAAGCCCTGCCTTGATCGCGATGGGCGCGGCAACCATCGATGAAATTTCAGAGGGCCGCTTTCGATTGGGGCTTGGGACGAGCGGCGCGCGAGTCGTGGAAGATTTTCACGGCGCACGTTTCGACAAACCGCTCACGCGACTCAAAGAGACGATTCAAATCGTTAGATTGCTGCTCGGCGGAGAGCGCGTCGATTTCACGGGCGAATGCTTTCGACTGGCGCGATTCAAACTCGGACTGAAACCTCTGCGTGCTGATATCCCGATCTACATCGCCGCGCTCGCGCCTAAAGGGTTGCGCCTCACCGGAGAGATAGCCGACGGATGGCTGCCCACGCACTGGCCGCGAGCGCGAATCAATGAAGGAATCGCTGAGATCAAACAGGGAGCCGAAGCAGTCGGGCGTGACGCTTCACAAATAGATATCGCGCCTTTTGTCAATGTCGTTGTGTCGGATTCGATCAAGCGTGCGCGTGATGAGGCGCGATTGCCGCTGGCTTATTACATAGGCGGGATGGGCGATTTTTATCATCGCAGCCTTTCGCGTCTCGGCTTCTCAACGGAGGCGACGCAGGTTCACAAACTCTGGCAGTCGGGTCGACGCCGAAGCGCGATTCAAGCGGTCACGGATGAAATGGTCGATGCAATCGCTGTCTGCGGCTCGCTTGAAGATTGTCGAAACAGATTGGATGAAATGAAAACTCAGGGCGCGACTCTAGGCATAGTGGCTATGCCCCGTGAAGGCACGACCGCAGAGAAATGCCGCGTGATCGAATCGTTTATGCAGTGAAGAGTCGTAGCGCAATCTCTCAAATTGCGCGCCCTGAAAGTACGAATACGCGGGCCGCGCAAGCTAACACCTTGCGCCACGATTCTAGAAAGATATTATGAATCTGACTGCGCGCGTTCGATGATCATTTGCACGGAAGGGTGACCCAGAAAAGAGCGGCGCAGCTTATCTGATTCGTTCAGCGACGCGGCCAGTCGTCGAACGACCTCCGCGCTTTGCGCCCACTTAGGGCCAGCTTCTGATTTGCGACCCTGTGCCTCAAGAGCTTTCGCCGCTGTAGCAAACACTCGCCACTCGGCAATCGGCGCATCGCATGTGCCAATCGCGCTTATGGCTTCAATCGCTTCCGCCTCCGCGCGAGCGGCGTCGCCTTCGGCCAGAGATATTTCAGCCATCGCGCGGCAGGCCATCGCCGTGTAGGTTCGCTCGCCGGGACGGGCTGCCGACTGGCGCGCAAGCAGAGCCTCGGCGCGCGCCTCCGCAAATCGCCCTTCCATCATCAGGTATTCGCTCAGCCCCAGGCGAAGCGGTATCTGCCATATCCAGTCCATCAGCACGCGCTCGCGGTCGAGCCACGAGAGGATTTCATTGAAACTTTCGCTTGCCGCCTGTCGGTCGCCCGATCCGAGTCGGGCCAGAGCGAGAAGGGTTCTGCTTATGAGCAGGCTGTAGTCGTGACGGGCTTCCAGAGCCAGTTCTATGCCATGCTCGCATAATTCTTTCGCCGTTTCGAAATCGAATGTCTGCTCGCGCAGCCACGCCATCTCCATTCTGAACAATCCGGCCCAGAGGCGGTGGCCGTTCTTTTCAGCCATCTCGATGCCTTCGGTCACGACTCTCAGCATATCGCCCCAGCGACCCGCGTGCAGCAATGCCCACGCCCAGAAAAACTGACTGAGCAGATAATCGAATGCATTGCCTAATTCGAGCGCGAGCGGGAGAGCTTCTTCCGCCGTGAGGCCAGCCGAACAGTAGTCCGACCGCAGGCTTTGAACATAACTGAACCGACTCAGATGCAATCCGAGCAGCGCGCGGTCTTCGGCTTCTCTTGCCGCTTCGACCGCCCGAAGGCAGGCCGCCTCGTCTTCATCTCTCCATCCGTGAAGCAGCAGATTGAAATACCCGGCGAGTCCGAGAGAGTGCGCCTTGAAGAGTCCTCGATCAAGCCCGCTGGCAATCGAGAGAGCGCGCTCGACTGCCGCCGCGCATCTGTTGAAGTCGATCCACGAGAGCGCGCTCGTCAGATAAAGCAAAGCCCTCGCTTCGTCATCAACTCGACCGGAGAGACGAGCGCACTCGACGAGCTTTTCAAAATATTCGGCGGCCATAGCCGTGTCGCCCATCGAGCGGCAGACGAATCCCATGCGCTCAAGCGCGCACATTCGCGCCCGTATGCGCTCCTCTTCCGACAATCGCTCGATGAGATCGAGAGCGCGAGTCAGATAGCCGACCGCCTCGCGATTGGCATAACGGCGCGCGGAGTTTTCTGCGGCGGCGCGCAGGTAATAAATGGCTCGGCGATAATCGCGGCTCTGCTCGAAGTGCATCGCAAGCTCGCCTGAAATCTCAAGCGCGCGCGCGCCATAGGAAATTTCTCCGCGCTCGCCGATTCGCTGATGAAGCCTTGCGCGGCGCGCGGCTCCTATGCGCTGATAAAACACGTTCTGATAGAGCGGGTGAATGAATGTATAACGCGCGGAAATCGTGCCGTCGGGAGATTCGCCTATGCCTGCCGGACGAAGAAACTGATTTCGCCGCACAATCCCTTCGGCTATTCCTTCCGTCTGTATGAGGTCTTGTTCCAAAGCGGCGGCCAGCGCTACGGCGGAAAAATCCAGCCCCGCGACGCTTGCCGCTTCGAGCAACATTTGCTCATTGACGCTGAGACGCTCGAATTGTTTTTCGATCATCTGACGGATGTTTTCCGGCACGGCGACTTTTATCTCATCGAGAGCGACTGCCAGATGCCACTTTCCGTCCGATTGAAGGATTGCGCCATGCGAGACGAGGTAATCGAGTACGTTGACGACGAACAGCGCGTTTCCGTCCGTGCGCTGATGTATGAGTTGCGCAAGAACCGTAAGGGCGTCCTCTTCATCAGGCCCGATGATTTCTGAAAACCTCGTCTTCACATGCTCGGCCACCGCTTCTTCCGTGAGAAAGCCCAGCGGCAATTCGACGCACTGACGATGGAGAATCAATTCCTGCTTCACGTCACGGAGCGGATGATTGTTCAAAATCACTTCGACGGGCCGGTAAGTTCCTATCAGCATCAACCGGGCAGGCTCGCGCCTCCGGGCCAGATAAGAAACCAGATCGAGCGTGGAATAATCGCTCCAGTGCAAATCTTCAAGCACCATCACGAGCGGAGTCTCAACCGTCAGGGCTTCCAGAGCTTCAGCCATCTCGCGAAGCATGCGCTCGGTGGTGGCCCCCAGAATCTCGCGCTGAAGTTCTTCTCTTTCATCATTGCTGATGAGCGCGGGCATTTGCGCCAGCCACGTCGGAGCGTGACGCGCGAGCATATTGACGAGAGGTTGATGGCCCGGTTGTCGGCAAACTCTCGACATCGCTTCGATCACAGGCAGGTAAGCTTCGCCCGCTCCGTAATGATCGAGGCATTGTCCGGGAGCTATCAGCAAATCGCCGTTCGCGTATATGCGATTGAGGAAAGCTTCGACGACTGTGGTTTTTCCTATGCCCGCTTCTCCTGTGATAAATACAACCTGACGTTGTCGTCGCATTGCTCGGTCAAGCAGCGATTCGAGTTGCGATATCTCATCTTCGCGCCCTACGGGTTGCGCTGATTCGGTAAAGATCGTCGTCAGGAAAGGCGCTGAACGGATTTCAAATTTGCTATCGACTGCTTCTTCGACCGGGCATATGAAACGGTAGCCGCGTCGGTGAGCGGTTTCAATGAATAGAGGCGCGGAAGAATCATCGCCCAGAGCTTCTCTTATCTCGCCTATGCAGACTTTCAACACAGCGTCCGTCACAGCCGCGTCGCCCCACACGGCGTTGAGGAGTTCGTCTTTTGTCACCAATCTGCCCGGTCGTTCGAGCAGGTAGTGAAGTACGCGGAACGCCTTAGGGCGCAGAGGGACTTCCTCTTCGCCGCGCCAGAGGCGTTCGATCACGGGATCGAGGCGAAAGGGAGGAAACAGGAATTGCTTTCCCGGTTTCAATCTGTTCTCCGAACGGGAGCGCGACTGTATGCGCCGACAAGGGTTGATTTTCCCAGGACGATTACAGCGCCTGATGCGACCTGACAGGCTTGACGTATTAGAGTGCTGTTTCGTACCGAAACTGTACTGAAATTGTACTGCTGGTTTATGACTTACTGCCTGACCTCGGTTATTGTCCACCATCATAAGATGAAAGGCAACCGAGTTGATGAACAACGCGCACATGGGCGCATTCGTGGTGCAGTTCCGATCTTCGCTCCCGTCGGACACAGAGCGATTCGAAGGCCGCATCGAGCATGTAGGAACGGGCGAAGTGGCGCACTTTCATTCGGCTGACGAGCTTCTGAGTTGTATCCGTCAGATGCTCAGTGAGGCGCGCTGCCGAGCCTGATTTTGAGAGGTCACCATTTTGAGAGGTCACCGGAATCTTTTAAAATCATAAAGAAGTTCAACTCTCAATTTCGGATAGTTTGTCAGGCTGAGTTTCAGGGGACGGCTCTGGAAGAAACATCGTTATCAGAGAGGCTGGCGCACGGGGGCAGTGGACGGAGTTCGGCCTCGATCCTCTCAATTATCCGTTCGCTTTTGGGCGAACTGTTTTGAGTCGGGTCAGGCGGCTTACGACGGCCTTTGCGTCAGGCCGTATCTGAAAAAAGTTGAATCGCGCACAAGCGATTCAACCAACGACGGGACTATTGAAGCAACCCTTAGAGTCCTCCTGCTTCAATGCCGTTGTCTTCTTTGAGCAGCCGCGTCCGCAACATCTGTGATGTCGGACAGCGACGCGGAACGGCTGGCGCGGCACTGGGGAGAGTCGCCGTGCCAGCCGTTCTATTTTTTCCCGCCTCGTTCTCCTATCCCCGAATCTTCTATCAAACCATCTCTCTGCTTGATTATCACTGCCCCCGCAACTAGAGTCTCAAACAGGGAGGCGAAACGATGTCACGCTACGTTTCAATCGAAACAGCCGGACGCGAACTGGAAAGCATATTGAAACAATTAAGCCCCGGAGAGTCAGTCACGCTGGTTGATTCCAATGGGTCGCCGGTAGCGGCGCTGATCTCATTGACCGCGCCTGTCGAAAAGAAACTTTCCTCAGAGGAATGGCTGGCGCGATGGGAAGCTCTGGCTCAGGAGGTGAGTCGCGCGTGGAAAGGCGAAAAAAGCGCAGTTGAAACTCTGTTGGAGATGCGGCGATGAGTCTGACGATAGACGCCAGCGTTTTTGTCGCCGCATCTCGCGCGTCGGAATCAAATCATACTGTTAGTCTTGATTTCCTGCGCCTGGTCGAAGAGCAAGGGGCAAACATTTTCTGCCCGACATTAGCTCTGGCAGAATGCGCAGCGGCTATTGTCAGACGAACTGATCGCGAGGATCTCGCTGAAAGGTTGGTAGCTTTCATTGAAAGCTTTCCCAACCTGCTGGTTTCAACCCTGACTCCGGCTGAATGGATTGACGATCAGCGATCCTCAAATTGAGCCGATAAAAATTGCAGAGAATCGCTGTGCTGTAAATCGACCACAGACAACAACTTCTGTACCGACGTTTTTCCAGCAATCATGGCAGTACGCTTGTTTGAAGCCACTTGATGCATACGGTATATTACAAACCGTTATGCCCCTACCAGGCGGCCCAGCAGATAAATTCGGAAATCGATATGAAGGTCGATGGACAGTTTCCTGCTTGGCGGAAATTCTTGATGAGCGTGCTGATTCCATACGCCTCGAACCACCCGGCCCTGAAGGAGAAGGCGTCGAGTTTTGGCTCCGCAAAGGGGATATAAAAGAATACCATCAGGTAAAACGACAACAAGGAAGTAGAAACCACTGGTCGATTTCTGATCTGGAGCGGAACGACGTTTTACAAACCTTCTCAAAGAAACTCAGCGATGAGAAAGCCTGCTGCGTTTTCGTTTCCACGAATGCCACAGAATTGGATGAGCTATGTAAACGCGCTAAGGATGAGGCTGGAAGAATGGCGGCGGAAATTCAGGCGGCAAAAGCCGGGACCTTCAGTTGGTATAACAGGGGGATCTGTTCCTTCACCGATACCTCAACAAGCAACAGAAAAAATGACTGATGAGCAGTGGTTGAGAGCAATCGTGCGCTACAACTATGATTGGGACAGCGCCAGACTGGAGGAGCGACTTGCAGGCAGCGCGGTCGAGCTATCACGGCTCATGGAAATAGAGGTCAAGAAAGACCCTGCGCGATTTGCTGAATTATGTTTGAAAATTCCAGACGATGCGAACTCCTACTATTTCAGCGCCATCCTTCGCGGCATCGCTGAAGCCGGACTCAATATGTCGACAGTTCTGCGCGTATGCATGCGATGCCACCAACTTCCTGATCGTCCATGCGGGCAGGAAATACGCGAGGCGATTTCCAAACTGACCGATAGCCCTTTGCCTGATGAAGCTGTCAAACTTTTGGCTTGGTATGCTATCGAAGACCCCGATCCTGTTCGCGAGACATGGCGCAAAGAATCTCCTGACGAAATCGTTTATTATGGAGGAGATATTCTAACGGCTGGTCTCAACTCTGTGCGAGGCGGCACTGCTAAAGCTATTGGCGATCTTATCTTCGCTGATGCTGGTCGCGCGCCTCAACTCCTCCCTATTATTGAACGCATGGTTTGCGACTCTTCTATGGCTGTCAGGTCATGGGTTGCTCAATCGCTGACAGCTTTATTGAACTATGACCGCGATATCGCCGTCGACCTGTTCAAAAAGCTCTGCGAATCTGAAGATGAGTTGCTTAGAATCAGAACTGTTGAGAATTTCTTGTTCGACGCTCTATACACGCACTACGAGGAATTGAAGGCAATCGTGGAGCGAATGATCGCCTCGGAGTTGCAGGAGGTAGCGCAGGCCGGAGCAAGGCAGGCTTGTCAGGCCTCACTAATTCATGAAGACGCTCGCTCTCTGGCGTCCAGTTGTATTTCCGGTTCAGACGCTCAACGTATCGGCGCGGCTGAAATTTTTTCAGCCAACCTTCATCTGGAAAGATTTCGATCTCTCTGCTCACAATCGCTCATCAATTTCTTCAGCGACCCGAACGAAGAGGTGCGATTGAAAGCAGCCAATTGCTTTCATCGCCTTGAAGGAAAGCAACTCGAAGAACATGTTGATCTGATAGATGCGTTCATTGATAGTCTTGCTTTCACAAAAGCAGCTTCTGATTTGATAAGAACTCTTGGCAAAACGTCTCCCAGATTGCCCGATATCACTTGTAAGATATGCGAAAGATTCATCGACCTGGCCGGGTCGGACACTGCTGATTTTCGTACTCGCGCTCCCATGGATTCAGCAGAGGTTAGTAAACTGCTTGTCAGGCTCTATAGCCAAAGCTCCGATGAATCCTTACAATCACGATGCCTCGACCTGATAGATCGTATGTTCGAGATAAGCTCTTATGGATTGCAAGAAGCTCTGGATTTGTACGAAAGGTAAAAGCCTCGTAAGCTGACGACTTTAAAGACCAGCTTTGAATGAGCAATCACCATGATTTTATCTTCGCAGGAAACACAACGCTTCTATCGCATCTGGTGGGCGCTGCTGCGATTCGTCAACCGGGAGCGCAAGCTGTTTCCCGACCTGCCCGATAATCCCGAAGTGGGATCGCTGCCGTGGCAGCAATCTGTCGATCTGCGTCAGGCTCTCTGGGAAGACCCTGCTCTTCTGCAATCGTTCATCGAGGAGAATCCTTACTCCTTGTCACAAGCCGATATCGATCTGGTCTCCTCGTGGCAACGTCGACTCGAAGGAAGATTCTTCATCCTGCGCCATCTCAAAAAGTACTCAATCTTTCTCGACTCCGGCGATCCCCCGCGCGCCTACGGAGTGCTGGGACTTGTCAGCCCCGTTGAAGAAATAATCGGCCCTGAAACGCCGCTCATGGTCGAAGCCGTATTGCTGCCCTTCGAAGACAGAATCATCTATGACGGTATGCTGCAACCTTACAGCGTATACTTCGGAAGAGGCATCAGCGACGACCTCGATCTGAGTTTCAGAGACGCAAAGGAGCGCGAAGGCATAATAACTTCGCTCACGCCACAAGCCACCGATGCAGGCGAATTGCGAAAAGCCATTCAAAAGCGAAATGCGAAACTTCTGGCCGAATTTCGAAAGGAGTTGTTCAAGTCGGGACTCAGCGAAAAAATTGTCAGTCAGCACACTGCCAACATCGAAGCATTCGCCGATCATCTCCTTCACCGAGAGCCATCGCATCTGCTGCTCGAAATCGATGATGCTCTGGTGAAAGAGTACCTCGGCACGATTGACGCCAGTAAGCAGAAGGCGGTCGCAACGAGTTTCAAACGTTTCTCCCGTTTTCTTTACGACACCTTGAGGCTTCACCCTGAAAAAGCATGGGAAATAACGTCGCTACTCAAGCTTTATGATCCTAGCCGGGGCAAACGCCTTTCAAGAAGAAAGGATGGTTTTTCAGCCTGACCGGATGTTTTTGGAATCAGGCGTTTATGCGGATGCTGGTTGCTTAACGATTTCTGCGAGCTTGTCTTTAGTAATATGGCCGTGTCAGAAAGCTCTCCTGCGCCGTCTTCCTGCGCAGTCATTACATCCACTCCCCGCAGTCGCAACCCGCGAGTGATTGCGTAAGGAACATGAACATCCATATAAAAGCTGAGTTCACCGTTTCTCTTTTTGATTTTTGATCGCAAGCAGCTTTCTTCGGAGAGGCGATTCGTCCTGCGCCGCAAGCTCTTCCACCTCGCGCCGCCGTCGTTCGATTTCCGAATCGATATCTTCCTGATGGTCGTAGTAGTAGGCTAGTGCGGAGTGAATTTGCGCCAGCGAAAGATGAGAATGCTGGAAATGGATTTCTTCAGGACTCCAGCCGTGGGCGATCTTGTCGAGCGCCACCTCGATGACTTTCGTGTTAGCGCGATCCAGGCCACCCCGCTTTCATCTATCTCGATGTGAGTCGTCGCAAGAGTCGACATATCCGTTCACCTTGAGCAGATAAAGAATGCCATCGAACCGCAGGCAAGTCCGGAATCGACGGCAGCGAGCCTGACGATAGACCCAGCGGTATTGTCACTGCAATCCGACTTCGGGAACAACAACATTCATCGCAATCGTAAAGCGATTACTTCTCGACTACATCAGGTTTGAAGCGTCGCTGGAAAATATCGAGGAACTCTTTCTTTTCAGCCGCGGGCCATTTGAGTTCATCCATTGTGTCGGCGATGATCCTGAGAAATGTGTTCCAGTCGTCTTCACTGATCTCAAGTCCGACATGCACGGGCTTCATTGGCCGCCCTGTGTAAAGGCAGGGGCCGCCCGTCTCCTTACAAAGCAGGTCGATGATTAACTGGCGTTGACGATATTTGCTGTCGGTCGAATGTCCCTTGAAGAGCCGAGCCAGCTTATCGTTGCTCGCAACGCGCGGGAATGCGGTATCGACGAAGGCGGCTATCGCGTCGTATCCGCCGAGGCGATGGTAGAGCGTCCTGGGCTTAGACTGTCCGGCAGCAAAGGCCAGAGTCTCAACTGCAAAAACCATTACGATCATCGTCGTGATCATTTTTTTCATAGCTGTGTTGCTCCTTTCTTGTTGTGTTCGGTGATCGTCAAGCAGACACACTCCTTCCGGAAAAGCGGATGCGCTATCCGTGTCGGAACTGCTTGAGGAAGTTAAATCAGCGATGCGCTTCGACAGGGAACTGTATCTCGGTAACCATTTCGTCGAGCCGTTCGCGAGGCGGCTGGATCAGCACTTCGCGCCCCGGTCCGCTGATGCGATATCCATTTTCTTCCACCCAAAAACCTATCGCCCCATAGCTTTGACAATTATTCTCGAACCCTCCGACCCGAACGACTGTTGCCATTCGATCTTCGGCTGGCAGTGTGCGTACCCTCAGCAGGCGATCTCCCGACAGGCTTATCGATACATCATCATCGCCGGGAAGTATCGCGCCCAACTCTATATCGAGCCGGTCGCTTTCGAGCGTCTCGGAATGGACGACGGTAGTGAAATGCCCCAGCGCATCTTCGCTTATGCGAGAGGGGAGAGATTGAACCATCTCGCGCATGATGCGGAGAGCCATCTCGGCATCGGGCAGAACTTCGCGAACCGAAAGGTATCGTTGCGCGGGGACGTTTTTGAGGACGATATCGAAGGCTGACCCTCCGGGCGCATCGATCTGTTGCAGGCGCGCTTCGAGGTGTCGCAAACGCGCCCGCTCTTCATTGACAGCCTGCTCGACCTGCGCTTTCCTGAGCGTCAGCATGCCTCGTATTTCCGCAGTCGAAACTTCTTCATCGACCAGCCGCGCAATCTGATCGAGCGTCAGCCCCAATTCCTTGAGGGCGAGAATGCGGTGCAGGCGAGGCAGTTGTCTGGCGCTGTAGTATCGATAGCCTGTCGCGCGATCCACGTGGGCCGGTTTGAGCAATCCGATTTGATCGTAGTAGCGCAGCAGGCTTCCCGGCACCTGCGCAATTTTGGAAAACTCGCCTATGCGAAACATTCAAACCTTTCGTCCTTTCCGTTCTTGTTGACGGTCTTCATCCTAAAGCTTCAAGCAACTTGAAAGTCAAGAAGTTTTTTTTCGACCCCGGTTTTCAGACGGCGGGCCAAATAAAAAAGGCGTCGAGCAAACTCGATGTTTGCCCAACGCCTTCGATTCAAATTTCAACTTTTTACTTCGACGACGCGACGTTGGATTTCTGTCCTATCTCCTTCAACAACTCCTGAACGGCTGTTTCAAGCTGACGATCTCGGCCCGCGAGATTGTCTTCAGGCGTGTTATCGACGAGAATGTCAGGCTTGACGCCATAGTTTTCCATGTTCGTCCGCGTGCGATCCGCAAGATATACTCCGACTCCGGGCGTTCGCACCGTAGAGCCATCGATTAAGGAATAACTGCCCGTGCCGATGACTGCGCCCATGGTCGGGACGCCTATCACTTTGCCTAATCCTAAAGCCCGGAAGCCTGCCGGGAACATCTCGGCATTCGACGCCGAACGCCAGTTTTGAAGCACGACCTTGGGGCCGAAAAATCCCGCGAAAGGGCGACCGGTCGCTTCAGTCCCGCGCGGCTGCCATATCTGATACTGACGCTGCACGAGAATAGCCAGCAACTCCTGCTCGATGTTGCCGCCGCCGTTCCAGCGTTGATCTATGATCAACGCTTCCTTGTTTCGATTCTCGCGAATCTCTTTTTCAAACCGGCGAAGCGAAGGCTGATTCATCGCCTGAATGTGCAGGTAGCCTATCCGCCCGCCTGAAAGCTTATCGACCATCTCGCGACGCTGCCTGACCCATCGCTCGTAGCGAAGCTGGCTGTATGCTCCGGTCGAGACAGGCTCTATGCGAGCTTTCCACGCGCCTTCTTCCGAGGGCTTGTTATTGAATAGGACTTCCACTTTGCGGTTGAGGCGATGGTTGAGCATCTCCCAATAATTATCGCCCGCCTTGACCGCGTGGCCGCCTATGGAGATCAGATAATCGCCTGCGCTCACCTTCACCCAATCCTTATCGGCAGGGCCGTCTTCATAAACGTGAGTCACTCGATATCGGCCCGCGTCTTCTTCAAGCTCCACTCCGAGATGAACGGTCGAGACTCCGCCCGCTCGCGCTCCCGGCGGAGGAGCCGCTCCGGTGTGCGAAGCATTGAGTTCGCCTATCATCTCGTTGATGATGTTGAGAAGCTCCTGACGGTCGCCGACGTAAGAGACGAGAGGTTGATACTTCGCCCGCATCGAATCCCAATCCTTGCCGTGCATCTCCGCGTCGTAGAAACGATACTTCATCGTCCGCCATGCGTCGTCGAACATCTCTGCCCACTGTGTCATCAATTCGATTTTCACTTTCGCCATGAAGTTGATCCTGCGGCGCGCGCTCTCGCGTCCGCCCGATGGCAGTCCGGCAGGCGCGGCAGCCACGGCGACTGAATAAACGGAACGGCCTTCGCGGAAGAAAAGCGTGCGACCGTCGCGCGAGAAATTCAGATTCGACAAACCGCCGCCGAATCCTCCGAATCCGCCTCCCGGCCCGCCTTCTCCGCCCGCGCCCGCAGTCACTCGCGTGAGTCTTCGGCCATCTTCCTGAATCGTGTAGATGACCGGCGTTCGTCCCAGTCCCGCAGGCTCGGTTGTGACGAAAGCGATGGTTCGACTGTCGGGCGCGACTCGGAAATTAGTCACTGCGAAAGGCATTCGCGTCACCTGGCGAGTGCGACGTTTCAGACCCGCCCAATCGATGTTGACCGGGCGAGGCGGTTGCGCGCGTTGCTGTAGGGCCTGACGCCGCGCAGCCGGATCGTCTTCGGTTTCGGGTCTTTCTTCCGGGTCTGCCGGGTCGCGCTCTTCGCGTTCAAGCGCGACGGAGTGAATCTGAACCGAAGGCGTATCGCCGAATCCGCCATCGCTTCGGACGAAAAACAGCTTGCGCCCATCGGGCGAAAACTGCGGCGAGCCATCGCTGTAAGAATCGAATGTGACTTTTTTCTCTTCGCCTCCGCCGGAAGGTATCAGATACACCTCGCCTGTGCGCGTGTAGTCGGGCTTCGAGTAAGCGATCCATTTTCCATCGGGCGACCACACCGGCTGGCTGATGTTGCCGTAGCGCGAAGCGACGATTTCGGTGATCTGTTTCGTCTCGACATTGTATTTGCGCAGGCGGTTGTCTGAAGAAGTGAATAGTAACTCCTTCGAATCGGGCGACCACGCGGTTGAGAACTTGAGCGAATCGTGATCGGTTATCTTCTGCGGCTGAGTGCTGCCGTCGGCGGGCGACAGGTAAAGCTCTTCGCGTCCGCTGCGATCCGAGTTGAACACGATCCATTTTCCGTCGGGCGAATACTCAGGATTGCGGTCGCGGGCCGCGCCGTCGGTTATCTGAATGATGTCGCCTTCTTCGACGGGCGTGGTGAAAATTTCGCCATAGATCGAAAAAACTATTCTGCGGCCTGATGATGCGAGATCGTAATCATCAAGCTGAGAATTGAACTCGCGCACTTCGGCGAGATTTTCCTGAGTCTCGGCTGCGATGTCGAGTTTTATCTCCGAAACTTTTTTGCTCGCGGTGTCGAGCTTCCACAATCCGAAATCATGTTCGAAGACGATGGTTCGTCCGTCGCTGCTCATCGCAGGCCAGCGCACGTCGCCCGTCTTGAACGCGGTCACGCGCTCGGCTTTGCCTCCCCCTTCCGCGACGCGCCAGATGTTGGTGAGTCCCGCGCCTTCGCGGTCGCTGACGAAGTAGATGAATCCGTCGCGGCTCCACATAGGCCACGTATCCATCCCGTCGAAGTCCGTCAGGTCGGTGAATTTTTTAGCCGCTATGTCCATCACCGTCACGTCCGTGTGAGCCGAGCCGCGATAATACTTGCGCCAGTAAGCCTGAGTCTTGCGATTGATGGCCATTCGTTTTCCGTCGGGCGAAAACGAAGCGTACACCCCCATATCCGCGCCCGCGTTGCGAGGCATTCCGCCATCCAGGCTGACGGTGTAGAGCTTGCCCGCGAAATCTTCGGCGCGATTGCCTGCGAAAAGAACTGCGCGCGAGTCGGGCGTCCATCCCAACGCGGTGTCATCAGAAGAATGAAAAGTGAGTTGACGCGCCGCGCCGCCTTCCGCCGGGATGATGAAGACATCCATGTTGCCGTTGCGGTCGGAGGAAAAAGCTATCCATTTTCCATCGGGCGAAAAGCGCGGATAAACATCGCGAGCCTTATGCACGGTGATGCGGCGGATGTTTTGTCCGTTCTCGTCAGCCGTCCAGATATCGGCCAGATAGGTGAACGCGATGCGGCCCTGATGATAATGCGGATAGCGCGCCAGTTTGACCTCGCGGCCAAACGTGAGCGCGGAGAGCGTGAGCAGTAATGCAACCAGGCAAATTTTTTTCATGGCGTCTCCTTCAATCGTTGAATTGTTGTTGCAATCGAAAGCGGCTGGCGATAAAGACGGTTTTTCGAGCGGCATGGTTACAGGCGGGTGAAGAGGTGAAGAGGTGAAGGGGTGAAGGGGTGAAGAGGTGATCGATATACTGCCCACCGCCCACTGCCCACCGCCCACTGGCCCCTGCCTAAGCGTCCAGAACTTCGCGCACCTTGCGCGCGAGAGAGTCCATAGTGAATGGCTTTTGAATATAGGCCAGGGTCGGATCGAGTACGCTATTATGCAAGACCGCGCTATCGGTGTAGCCTGACATGAAGAGGATTTTCATACGGGGTCTCAACGAGGCGATGCGCGCGGCCAGTTCGGGGCCGCTCATCTGCGGCATCACCACATCGGTCAGCAGGAGATCAATAGCCCCTTCGTATTGTTGGCAAATCGCTATGGCCTCTTCGCCGCCCTTAGCTTCAAGCGCTGTGTATCCGCTCAGTTCGAGAATTCTGCGCGCCAGTTCGCGCAACATCTCTTCATCTTCGACGACAAGCACCGTCTCTGTGCCGGAAGGCGATGCAATTTCATCGCTGGTTTCATCCTCTTCGAAAGATTCACCAACCTGCGGCAGGTATATTTTGAATGTCGCTCCCTGCCCCGGTTCGCTGTATGCCCAGATGTGACCGTTGCTCTGTTTGACTATTCCGTAGACCGTAGACAGTCCAAGCCCTGTGCCTTTGCCCTGACCCTTAGTTGTAAAGAAAGGTTCGAATAGATGTAAAAGCGTTTCTTCATCCATCCCCGTGCCGGAATCGCTGACAGCGAGCATGATGTAACGACCGGGCGTCACGCCCAGATGCTGGCTCGTATAATCATCGCCGAATGTGATGTTGCTCGTTTCGATGATGAGCTTGCCGCCTCGCGGCATGGCGTCGCGCGCATTGACGGCGAGGTTCATTATCACCTGTGAGATTTGTCCGGCATCGGCCTTCACTCGCCACAGCGCGGGATCGAGCCGGGTGATGAGTTCTATATCTTCGCCTATCAGTCGCCCAAGCAGTTTTTCCGTATCCGATACGATGGCATTGAGGTTCATCACTGTCAGTTTCAGGATTTGCTTGCGGCTGAAGGCCAGAAGCTGATTCGTGAGGGATGCAGCCCGCGCTCCGGCCTTGTGAATTTCTTCGACTTCTCTGCGCATCGGATCGCTTTCACCAAGTCGCCCCAGCGTCAACTGGCTGTAGCCAATGATGGCAGTGAGCAGATTGTTGAAGTCATGCGCTATGCCGCCCGCCAAGCGACCTACGGCTTCCATCTTCTGCGACTGATTAAGCTGTTCTTCGAGTTGTTTGCGACGGGTTATATCGCGCAAAACGGAGAAGTGACGCCCGGGCAGGATATTGGCGGTCGCGGAAAATTCCAGATCGCGCGTTGTCGAATCAAGGCGCACGAGGCGAAATTCTCCGGTCATCCATCCTGCTTCGATGAACGAACTCCAGGCCCCCGTGAAATCAAATCCAGGCTCGGTAAACTCTTCGATTTTTCGACCCGTGAGATCATCCTTCGGCAGTCCGAACAGAGCGCAGGCAGCCGGGTTCACATCAACGAATCGGCCTTCATCATCGGTTATCATCATAGCTTCGAGCGCATTGTCGAACACGGCTCGAAACAACTGCTCGCTTGCGCGCAGGGCTTCCTCCGCGCGTTTTCGCTCGGCCACTTCCTGCTCGAGTTCAAGCGAGCGTCGCCACACTTCGGTGTAGAGGCTTCCGTTTTCATAGACCCGGCCCGCCTGCGCCGCGAGTATCGAGACGAGTCGCTCATCCTTTTCGCTGAATTCTTCCGATCCGATTTTATCCGTCAGGCACAACCAGCCATAGGTTCGCGCCGGAGATGCTATGGCAGCGGTGACGAGCGAGCTTATCGGCGGGCGATAGGGCGGAAGGTCGGCGGATCGCGGATCATTGTTGAGGTCTCTGATGCGGAAGGATCGTTTGTCGAGGAGCAGCTTATCGATTGCGTCTCTTCGGGGCGCGGTGATGGCGGTTGCAGTCTCGGCGTCCGTACCCGATATGAAAAAATGGCGGAGCGATTTCTTGTTTCGATCCGTCACCTCGACAGAAGCGTATTTTGCGCCGATGATTTCGCGCGCCGCCCGACACAGATTTTCAAGCAAACGACCGGGATCGGTCTCCGAAGCGAGTTGCAGGTTGATGTCTATGATGGCGTTTAGTTGCTGATTGACCGCTCTCAACTCATCGGCTTTTTCCGAGAGCTTGTTGGTCATCAGCCGGAGGTGTTCACGGTCGAAATCTTCGCTCGTCGCGGGCGCTTCCTCGACGACGGGCGGTGCGGTGCCGAGCGCTGCTTCTACGGTGCTGAGAATTTCTTCCGGCTCAGAGGGCTTGATTAAAATGTGAGAGACGCCGCACGCTTCAGCCAGCGCGCGAGCTTCGCGCTCGTGATAATGCGCCGTGTAGAAAATGACTTTGGTTTGAGCAATGGGCGGATCGACCCTGATCTGACGAACGAATTCATAACCGTCCATCGTCGGCATGAGGATGTCGGCGATCACGAGGTCGGGGCGTTCGGCTCGCGCCACTTCGAGCGCCTCGGCTCCGTCCGATGCTTCGAGCAGGTGATGATCCTGGTAGCCGAGAAGCGTCACAAGAAATTCCCGGTTGACGGGGCGATCATCAACGATCAGGATTTTCGCCATCGCTATCTTTCCTTTCGTTCCCGCAGGCACACCGCAATTTCATCGAGCAAAGTCTGCGGCTCGATTGGACGCACGAGGAATCTGGCCGCGCCTAAATCCAATCCTCTTTTACAGTATTCCGCATCGACATAAGTAGAGGAGATGAAGATGAAAGGTATATCGGCAAGCAGAGAATCGGCCTTCACGATTTTGATGAAATCGAAACCTGCTTCCTTGCCTTCGTACATGTTCACATCCGAGAGGATCAGGTCGGGCGGAGACTGCCTGGCAAGGGTAAACGCCTCGTTCATTCCTCCGGCAGCAATCATTCTGTAGCCGTGAGGTTCGAGTATGTTGCGCGCGAGGTCGAGATTTATGTGCGAGTCGTCGACGACGAGTATGGTGGCGCGATGAATGGGCGATGATGAATGATCAGGCTCCGCGTCCGTTGCAGAAGGCGTGAGTCCCGATAGCTGATCGGGCGGCAGGAAAGCTTCCACCTGCGCTACGAAAATTTCCGGCGTTATGGGCTTTGGAATATACCCGTCGAATCCGGCGGCGAGAACCCTGTCGCGGTCGCCCACCATCGCAAAGGCTGTGACGGCCACAATAGGCGTTCGGTCGAAGCGCGCATCCGCTTTTAGGCGTCGGGCGATTTCGTACCCGTCGATTCCAGGCAACTGAAGGTCGCAGATTATCAAATCAGGTTCTTCGCCGAGCGCGGTCTCGTAACCCGCCTCTCCATCGCAAGCCGTCGCCGACGGGTAACCGAATGCGGTGAGCAGATAAACCATCAGATCGAGATTGGCTTCGTTGTCTTCGATTATCAGTATGCGAGCAGGCATAGCCATCTCCTCAGAAAAACAGTGGTCAGTAGTCGGTGGTCAGTGGTCAGTTTTTCGTCTTTTCTCAGAGTCATCACTGATGACATAAATGATTCCTCCGAAAAGTGGCGCAAGCTGTTATTACATTGGAAACTAAAAAATTCGACTTTTATTCAATAAGCCAACACGGTTGAAGCAACACCTCTGCCCTATCAAATTAGAAATCTCAAATCACAGAAAAGTTTAAAACATAGTTTCCAGTGTACTAACCGCATTGCGCTACCAGACCCCTGTGAACGACTACTCTTCATTGCGCAGCGATGGTGAGAGTGAACCGACTGCCTTTGCCGTGCTGACTCTCGACTTCGATCCTGCCGCCGATCAACTCGGCAAGTTTCTGGCTCAGATGCAGGCCCAGCCCCGTGCCTTCGTAACGGCGCTTGCCCAGTGCGTCCATCTGCTCGAAGGCATGAAACAATCTTGTCTGATCTTCCGCTTTTATTCCTATTCCTGTGTCCGTCACGCTGATTTCTATTCGCATCGTCCCATCGATGTCGCGCTGAATGAGATCGAGTCTCACTGCTCCCTGTTCGGTGAACTTGATGGCGTTGTTCGTGAGATTGATGAGTATCTGACTCAGCGCGCGACGGTCAGTCAGAAGGATGATCGGCTGACCGGAAGCTGAAATGTCGAATGCCAGCCTTTTGCTTTCGGCCAGCGGGCGCAGGGCCGAACTGACTTCCTGCATCACGCTGTTGCAGTCGACCGGCTCGAAGTTCACTTCCACCTTGCCCGATTCTATCTTGGCAAGGTCGAGCAGGTCGTTTATGAGCGAAAGCAAATGTCTGGCGCTCGATTGCACAGTGCGTAGTTGCTTTTCCTGATCGGCGGTCAGCGGGCCGGGCAGCTTCATCAACATCGTGCCGGTAAATCCTATGATGGCATTGAGCGGCGTGCGCAGTTCGTGGCTCATGCTGGCCAGAAAGCGATCTTTGGCAAGGCTGGCGTTTTCCAGTTCGATGTTCTTTTCCCGCAGTGCCTGTTCGAAACGCCTGCGCTCGGTTGCGTCGCGAATGGAACTGCTGACGAGGAAACCCTCTTCGGTTTCGAGCGGACTGAGGCTGATCTCGACCGGGAATTCGGAGCCGTCCTTGCGCAATCCGTAGAGGTCGAGTCCCGCGCCCATGCCT
>Ga0187893_10000746_pt1 | contig 83387 bp, 75 predicted proteins | sample MA1701074metaG_FD_139574 | JGI IMG/M metagenome (GOLD analysis project Ga0187893, IMG submission 139574) | White microbial mat communities from a basaltic lava cave in the Kipuka Kanohina Cave System on the Island of Hawaii, USA - MA170107-4 metaG ... | reverse complement strand
TTCATCAGCTGTAAGCACATGAGCGGGGTTCGTTGGATATAGCGTTACGCTTCCCGGTGGGAACGCCGGGTTCGATCCAAACGCGCAGCACGGGTTTGGCGTGCAGGGCTTTTCTTTGCCCTTGAAGTACTTCAATGCGCCCGTGCATTCGCTTTCTTTCTTACTTGCGCATGCACCGGTGGCTTTGGTGCAGCAGGCCCCGGGGCAGTCGGTGGTGCAGCCGTTGGGTTCGGGGTCATTTCCGTTCGGTATGCCGTCCCCGTCCGCGTCGCCGTCGGAATCATTTGGCGTCCCGTCGCCATCCACGTCTGTATCGCTGCCGTTGCCTATGCCGTCGCCGTCGATATCGCTGTCACCGCCGTTCCCGATGCCGTCGTTGTTGACATCGGAATCCGAGCCGTTGGGGATGCCGTCGCCATCCACATCCGAGTCCTGGCCGTTTGGCGTACCATCCCCATCGACGTCCGGGTCTTCCCCGTTCGGAACGCCGTCGCCGTCAATATCCGTGTCCTCGGAATCGGGAATCTCATCACAGTCTCGATCGCCGCAACAGCCTGGGCAGCACGGGTCAGAACTTCCGCAACAAGGATCGGGGTCATTACAGCACGGTCCGGTACATGGCGGTGGGTCTCCGCCTCCTCCTCCGCCACCCCCTCCTCCGCCGCAGCCGCCGCCTCCGCCGCAGCCGCCGCCTCCGGGGCAACAAATAATGGCTGCTGTCAAGCCCTCGCGGGCAAGACCTTCTGGTGAACCGCAATTGCTCGGCGGACCGACACCGGAAATCGCACAACATTGGCATGCCAGAGCAATCTGCCCGACTCCCGTTTCGTCCGGGTCTAGTTCGTCCGGATCGAAGCCCATGATTTCCACCGTGCGGTGGAGCGTGGCCGGTTCCCAAGTGATGTCCTCATGCTGGCGAGCCACCAGCGTACTTAAAGCAATATCAATTCGGTCGTCCGATTCGGCGAGGGCTTCCAGGTCCACGTCAAGATCGCGTTCCAAGGCCAGGAGAGTCGCCGCAAGGTCGCTTTCGTCGTACAGGATCGAGCCGAACACGTATTGCTTCTTGTCGCGAAGCGACTGCCAGTAACCCATGTAGCCGCTGCATCCGTCGTCGCCTTGGCTCGGTGAAGCCGCATCAAACACGGCCAGCACGCCGTCCCGAGTCTCAACCCGCATGCGCAGGGGAATAGGCTCAGCGGGAACCGGTTCGGGCTGGGTGTCATTGTCGGAGCGCAGGCTGCGATCGGGCGTTGGCTTCGAGCGGCCGGGGCGTTCCGCTTCAACAAATTGGATGCAACAAAGGATGCCGAACCCTACGAGTACGCCTACGTGACGGAGTTTTTGAAGTGGCGACAGGAGGCACCTCCCTGCTGAGAACTTATTTCAGTCCGTAGTGTTCAGCCCTAAGCATACACCGATTCCAGTGCCCGCACAAATGAGAATCCCGTAGCGAATCGAATAAACTATCGCAGCTTAATCGACGCCAGGGCCAGGCCCGCGAACATGGCCGCCACCAGCCAGAACCGCACCACGGTCTGCGGCTCGCTCCATCCGCCAAGGTGAAAATGATGGTGGATCGGGGCGCAGCGGAAGACCCGCCGGCCCGCGCTCCATTTGAAATAGCCGATCTGCACCATCACCGAAACCGCCTCAATGACGAAGACCCCGCCGGCCAGCAGGAGCATCAACTCCTGCCGTGTCACTACGGCGATGTACGCAATCAGCCCGCCGAGGGGCAGCGAGCCGGTGTCGCCCATGAAAACTCGCGCCGGGTGGCAGTTGTACCACAGGAAGCCCAGACAGGAACCGAGAACCGCCCCGCAAAGGATGACCAATTCGCCGCTCTTGGGTACGTGGAGCATCAGCAGCTTGGCGGCCACGTCCTCGGTGCCGACGATATACGTCAAAATCATGTACACGAGCGCGCACAGGGCCACGCAGCCCGACGCCAGACCGTCCATCCCGTCGGTGAGGTTCACGGCATTGGAAGAACCCGTCATGACCAGGACGGTGAGGACCATGAAGGTCAGGGCCCCCAACTGCAATCCGGGCTTGTAGAACGGGACGCTGAGGATTTTGTAGGCGGGCACGGCGGCGGCATCGACGGCCGGACTGAGGACGGCGAAGTTGCTCCGTCCATGATTGTAGATGTAATAACCCAGGACCACTCCCAGCCCGATTTGAAAGAGCAGCTTCTCGTACATTTTCAAGCCGTCGCGCGACGTGCCCCGGCGCTTGGAGGTCAGCTTGAGCCAGTCGTCGATCGTTCCCAAGGCTCCGAGCCATACCAGGCAAACCAACGCCATGCCGACATAGAAGTTCGTCAGATCGCAAAAGAGCACGACGGCCAGGGCGATCGAACCGAGGATCATCATCCCGCCCATGGTGGGAACGTTGTTCTTGTCGCGGGTCAGTTCGTTGAGGGAGACGTGATCGAATTCCGGGCGGTCGCCGAGCTTCCATTTCACGAGCTGCCGAATCAATCGCGGCAGCAGAATCATGGTCAGAAGAAAACAAAAGAGGGCCGCGCAAGTTCCACGAAACAGAATGTTCTCGTAGGCGTAATGCCGGCCTTCCGACCAATGCTGAAGTAGATGATAGAGCAAGGCTCGCCACTTTCCGACTCGAACCGGAGTTCCATGAGCCGAGGGCTTCAGCCGGCGTGAACGGTCTCGCAGGCTGAGGTCTGCGGCTCGGCCTTACCCAAGCGCCCGCGAAGGTGCCGGACGACGCGGTCCAACTGCATGCCCCTCGACCCTTTGATCCAAACGGTATCCCCCACCGCGATAAGGTCGTTCAGGATTTCGTTTGCGGCGGCAGGATCCTCGCAGCAGTAAACCTGGGTGCCGTTTCGGACGGGAGCGTTCGCCCGAGCGGCTTCAACGGTGGAGTGACCCACCGCGACCAGGACTTCAATCCCGGCATCAACCGCTGCGCGAAAGACCCGGGAATGTGAGGCGGCACTGTCCGGACCGAGTTCGAGCATGTCCCCCAACACCAACACGCGGCGCCCGTTTCGGGCGGAGCGAAGAGTCTCCACGGCCGCGCGCACGCTTGACGGGTTGGCGTTGTAGGCGTCATCGACGACCCTCACGCCGCCGACCTCCTGCAATTCCGTCCTTCCTGCAGGAGGATGAAACGAACGCAGCCGATCAACGATTCTTGACGGAGCTACGCCGAACCAGCGGGCGACCGCGAACGCAGCGGCGGCGTTGGTCGCATGATGCGCCCCAGGCATGGGAAGCTCGATCTGATATCGTCCTTCCAATTCAAACGCGGTCCCGAAGAGGTCCGCCCGGCGGCGCGTCACGCACAATCGGGCGCTCGGGTCCTCCCCAAACGTCAACAGGCGCAAAGAGCAGTTGCCTAGATACGGCAGAATCTCAGGCCGATCGACGTTGACGACGGCAAACCCCGCGGGCCGCACCGATCGCAAAAGTGAGGTTTTCTCCGCGGCCACTGCGTGAATGTCGCCCAAGCCTTCGAGGTGCGCTTCGCCGATCGACGTAATCACGCAGACGTTGGGAGATGCCATCGCCGCCAACGCCGCGATTTCTCCGGGCGCGTTAGTCCCGATCTCCACGACGAGATAGCGGTCGCTTGCTTCCGCGGAAAGAAGGGTCAAGGGAACACCGATGGCGTTGTTGAAGCTCTTGGGGGCCGCCCTACCCTTGAATTCTCCGGAGAGAACATGGTCGATCATGCACTTTGTGGTGGTCTTGCCGTTGCTCCCAGTGACCGCAATCACCACCGTATGAGCGGGAAGCACCACCTTTCGATAATGCTGCGCCAAGAGGCCGAGGGCGACGAGCGAATCGTCTACGAGGATCATGCGGTCCGGCGAAACGGACGCTGCAGGCTTTTCATTGCAGACGCAGGCGATCGCGCCTTTCGCCAACGCTTCCGCGGCGAACCGGTTTCCATTGAAATGCGCGCCTTTCAAGGCAAAAAACAGGTCACCCGGGGACACCTCGCGGGAGTCGGTGGTCACGCCACGTATGGACAGGTCGGCAATACCCGAATCGCAGGATACGCCAAGGACGCGGGCCACATCGCCCAGCAGCATCGGGATCATGCCACGACCTCCGCCAAGGAGACCGAGTCCATCCAGTTCCGAGCTACCTCCACGTCGTCAAACGGCAGTACGCGATCACCCACGAGTTGGTACGTCTCATGGCCCTTGCCCGCGATCAGCACCGTATCACCCGGCTCCGCATCCAAGAGCGCCGCGGAGATCGCACGCTTGCGATCGACTTCCACCACGATCCGGCAATCGTGCGAAGGACTGAATCCGGCGAGAATTTCATCGATGATGGCGTGAGGATCTTCGGTCCGTGGATTGTCGCTGGTGACATAAGCCACGTCGGCGAGCGTGCCGGCTATTGCGGCCATGCGCGGTCGCTTGGTCCGATCGCGGTCGCCGCCGCAGCCGAAGACGCATCGAAGCGACCCCGTCGTCAGCGGGCGCAAAGTCCGCAGTACATTGCCGAGCGCGTCGTCCGTATGGGCGTAATCCACAAACACGGAATAGGGCCAATCCGGCGGCTCAGCGCGCTGCAGACGACCCGGAACGCCGCTTACCTGCTCGATTCCGTTACGAACCGCTTCCGGTGCAATGCCGAGCGCCGTACCCGTCGCCACCGCGGCGAGTATGTTCAGGACGTTATGGCGACCGATCAAAGGAGTATGCAGAGGCCACTCCATTGAAGGACCGCGCACCACCAGCCTGGTCCCCCAGCGGTCCATGCTCTCGATCTCAGCTCGAACCTGGCACGCCGACGATTCGATGCCATACGTCACCACCGGCGCGGCGGAGCTGCTCATGAGCAATGCGCCCATCGGGTCGTCGAGGTTCACGACGGCGGACGCGGACGGGGCAAGCATCTCAAACAAACGCCGCTTGGCCGCGAAATAAGCGTCCATCGTTTTGTGATAGTCGAGGTGGTCGCCCGTTAAGTTCGTAAAAACACCGGCGGCGAACGGCAGACCGTCGCAGCGGTGTTGATCGAGCGCGTGCGACGATACCTCCAACACCGCGAAAGTCGCCCCGGCGTCGCGGGCGAGGGCGAGATCGCGGCAGAGATCGATCGAACCGGGGGTCGTAAGCGGCGCAGGCCGTTTCTCGCCGACCAAGTCGTATTCAACCGTTCCGAACAGCGCCGTGCGCTGCCCGGCAGCCTGGATGATGGATCGTATCAACCACGCGACGGTCGTCTTTCCATTGGTGCCCGTGATGCCCACGATACGAAGCGGTCTCGCTGCCCCGGCTATGCCATAGAACGCCGAAGCGAGCTTCGCCAAAGCGACTCGAGTATCAGCAACGCGCACCACGGCAAGGCCAGACGGAATCGGTACATCGCGATCCACAATGATCGCCGTTGCGCCAGCGGCCACAGCAGCGGGAATAAAATGATGCCCATCGCGCCCTACGCCGCGCACAGCGAAAAAACACGCGCCGCGACGAACGGAGCGCGAGTCATCAACGATCGCAGAGATGCGTACATTAGGGATCGCCGCTCCGTCGCTTGTGCAAAGACCCGCAAGGGCAAACAATTCCGGCAACAACTGACCGGCGTCTTGCAAAGATGGCTGCGTCATTCTCATTGTCGCGTCGCATTGTAGCATCGGAAATGTGCCCCTCATACGATTCGGCCGACGTCAATCTTATTCTTCTTGATCGTATCGTTCTCGGATTTGCCAGCAGGTTGTGATATCTCTTGAGTTCCTCCTCCTAAGGTGTCGCCGCAGCCAAGTTGTCTTTGTCCGAGGGCACACCCAGATAGGGCAGCGCCTGCCCCAGTATTTCTCCTACTGCCGGCGCGGCGACCGCGCTGCCATAATAGGCGAGCTTGGGATTGGGGCGTCGGATCATGACCATGGCCACCAGCGCCGGACGATCGGCCGGTGCGGCGCCTACAAATGTCCCTAGGTACGCTCCCGGTTCGTATTCCTTCCGATCCTTATAGGTCAGCTTGGCCGTGCCGGTCTTGCCCAGCACGGAGTAATGTTCGAGCTTGGCCCCCCTGCCACTGCCGTTCTCGACCACCGATACCAGCAACTCCCCTGCGACGTAGCGGGCGACCTCCGAGGAAACCACGCGGGCCACGACCTGCGGGGATCCGAATTCCTGGAGCACTTCTCCGCCAGCCCCGAGGGTCCTCTTAACGATCCGTGGCCTGAGCATGACACCGTCATTAATGATTGCGGCAAAACCGTTGATAAGCTGCAACGGCGTGACCATAACCTCGTAGCCCATCCCTACCGAAGCTGTCGACAACTTGGACCAGCGTTTGAGCGGATAGACCCTCCCGTCGGCCTCACCGGGACATTCCACGCCCGTTTTGGTCCCGAATCTGAACCGGCGCATGGTGTCGTGCAGGACGGCATTGCCCATCCGGTCGGCGATCATGCTCATCCCGATGTTGCTGCTGTGGGTGATGATACCCTTCACGTCCATCATGCCGTGCGGCTTTACATCGGTGATCGTCCGGCTGCCGATCGTCCGCGTTCCCATGTGGCAATCGATCAGTTCCGTCGTCGAGATGTGCGATCCTTCCAAGGCTCCGCAGAGGATAAACGGCTTGAACGTGCTGCCCGGCTCAACGGGATCGGTCACCGCACGATTTCGGCGTACCTCGGTCGCCACCGACGCGGGTTCACCGGGATCGAAAGTCGGGTAGCAGGCCATGGCCAGGATTTCGCCGGTTTGAGGGGACATGACAATGGCGATGCCATTCTCGGCCTCGACCTTTTCAACGCTCTCAGCCAGCGCACGTTCCGCGATCCGCTGGATTTCCGAGTCGATGGTAAGGACCACGTGCCCGCCGTCGGTCGGCGGAATCAGCTCCTCGTCGGACCGTCGCAGAGCGCGGCGGCGGGCGTCGCGAATCGTGCCGCGCCAGCCGTCCTTCCCTCGAAGGTGTCCTTCTAGTGCCGACTCAATCCCCTCCAGGCCCGCACCATCGCTCCCGACCCAGCCCAGCACATGGGCCGTCGAATCGGCCAGAGGATACGATCGGACCGATCTTTCATAGAGATCAACGGCGGGGTCGCGAAGGGCGCGCACGGCCTCTGCGGTAATATCATCAACACCGGACGCGATGATGATGAACCTCGATTGAGGTCGCCGCCGGATTTTTTCCGCGATTTCGGCCGCGGGCATGTTCACACGAGGACTCAGCTTTCGCACGAACTCATCGACGTTCTCTAGGCGCGCCGGATCAACGAAAACGTCGGGGCGCCGCTCCGTGGCCGCCACCACCCGACCACGGGAGTCCAGGATCATCCCTCGCCGCGCCGCGATAACAGAACCGCCCTGTTGCTGCCTTTCGGCGATACCATTTAGGCGGTCTCGCAGAACAGTGTTGATGTAAACAACGCGCCCGCCGAGGCCCAGGAGGAGGATCATGGCTACCGAAAGGAGAACTGCGCCGGCTCGCTTCTGGAACCGATCAACCGAGGGCGCCGCAGAGGACATGTTTCAAACCTTATGGGTTGCCGGAGGCCACCTGTTCCGGCCGCCTGGAAACCGCTTCAATCCCGGGCGGCGTCAGACCGGTCTGGAACGCCGCAACTCGATCGTGAATCCGCTCCGGGGATCGCAGCCGTGCGATCCGCGTTTGAAGCCCCCATAGATCGCGACGCATTCGCACCCAATCCGCGTCCATGGCGACCATTCGCGCCGCACATCGAGTCTGCTCGGCGCGAAGATGGACAACCGCGAGCGCCATCACAGCGAAGGCGGCCAACAGAGCACCTCCTCGGACGATGCTCAACGGCGGCCCTCCGCCGAGGCCAATCCCTTGGCCGCCGGCAGCTTGATGCGGACGCCTTCGCGAATCGTCTGGGCGTTGGGGAACTTATCCTTGTTGAGTTCGTACACTTCCCGCCAGCGCGTCGTGTCGCCCAACTGCTCGCGGGCAATACTCGCGTAGCGATCGTTTTTCTTTACCTGATACCATCGAGTAGCCGGCGGCGGCTCGTTGCTCTTGCTGTTCGCACGGGATTTGCCCTCTTCCCTAACGGGTGCTGCGGAGATTTTGGTGGGTGCGGCGTCATTTTTTGCAGGCGTTGCGGCATGCTTTACGGGCGCAGCGATATTCTCCTTAACCGGCCCCGGTTTCGGGGGGGCGGGCTTCGCATCAGCCACCGGCACGGACAGCACCAATCCGGCCTTGAGGTCATTCGGGCTTGCCAAGGTCGCGCGATTGGCGTCGAAAATGGCATTGACGGAAGTTTGAGACTTATTGCCTAAGTGGGCCAAAGCAATCTTGGACAGCGTATCGCCGGGCAGAACCGTGTAGGACACCAATTTGACCGGTGCTCTCTGAGTGGGCAAAGCATTCGGAATAGCTGAGGGAGGGGCAACTTGTGAACTTTGGATGCCGTTCGTGGACGAATCGGGTTCCGAAATACGCAAGCGCCGCTCAAGCTCCAACCTTTTTTCGAGATCATCCGGGGTTCTGGAAGTCAACGCTCGCTCGGACGGCTGGTGAAACAGGTCGGACCTTTCGCTGCTCAAGGGGCTCGCCGGCGGGTTGATTTTCACTGCGTGAGTATCCGAGAGCACCAGCTCCGCGCCGTTTGTGGCATAGGGTTCTGATCTTTGCACATCCAAGTTGGCAACCGAAGATTCGGACGCGCCGGATGCGGGCAACACTGCGCGGTCGCGCGGAGTGCGCGGCTCAGGCGCGGGAAGTTGCGGGCTTACTTGCGACGCCGCCTGCCGCACTAGGGTGGAATCGGTGGCGCCGCTGGTCAGTATGGAGCCGGCCGGCAGCGGGAGGTCGTGCCGCCCCCGATTGGTCAGGAGAATCGCGAAGCAGATAATGAACGCCAGTCCGGCGAGAAGTCCGACTTTGGTTTCCCGCGCCATCCTTGGCCCTTCCGGAGTCAGCCTTGAACTCCTTAAAGAAGATCGATATCGACTACTGGTTCGGCAAGCGAACCGCGACGCGAAGCTTCGCGCTGCGCGACCGCGGGTTTTCTCGTCTTTCTTCCTCGTCGGCAACCACCGGTTTTTTTGTCACAATCCGGTAGAGGCCTTCGTTCTTGCGACGCCGGAAGTCCAGCTTCACCGCCTTGTCCTCGACGCTGTGAAAGGCGATCACTCCGAACCGCCCTTCGGGTTTCAGCGCTTTCGGCGCCGCTTCGAGCAACGCCTCAAGGTTCGCGGTCTCCTGGTTGACTGCCATCCGCAACGCCAAGAAGGTCCGCGTCGCCGGATGAATCTTGCTCTTCCGCGAATCCGGGTCCACTCCTACGGCCGCGGCGACGATCTCCGCCAGCCGAGTGGTGGTGGTGATACGTCCCTCCCGGCGTACTTCGCAAATCCGCCGCGCGATTCTGCGCCCGGCGAACTCCTGAGCGTTATGATATAACAAATCGCCTAATTCCCTCTCGCTTAATCGGTTGACAAGGTCCGCCGCCTTCACCGTACCTCGCGGATCCATCCTCATGTCCAGGGGGCCTTCACGCTGGAAAGAGAACCCGCGTTCGGCTTCGTCCAACTGCGTGGAGCTGACCCCCAGGTCGGCGAACAGTACCTCGATGGAGTCGATACCGAGACCGGATAGTGCCGCAGGCAGTTCGGCAAAATTCGCGTGGATCAACTCCACGCGGGATTGCACTCCTTCCAGCCTCCGTCTCGCCAGCTCAAGGTTTGCCGGATCAAGGTCCAGGCCGATTAAAATTCCATCCGGGCCCAGGGCCTCCCCTAACTGTCGGGCATGACCTCCGACGCCTACCGTGGCGTCCACCACGACATCACCCGGACGCACCGCCAGCAGCTCGCCCACCGCCCGCGGAAGAACGGGGATATGGGGGCGCGATGGGTCGATCAAGGCAGCCTTCCAGCAGACCAATGGATCAGGGGTATGGTCACACCTCCGTGGCGACGCACTTACCCCTAACCTGGACGGATACGTGGGCCGCGCCGTCTCGCGCGACCTCATTCGAGAGTCTGACGTGGTCGTATTGTACTCCCAGTGCGTGCAGTCGTCGCACCCGATCCTGCAACTCCGCGATTTCATGCGGGGTCGCAAGGTCCGCCGGGCCGATTCCGACCATTCGGGATCGCTGCCGCCGCTGGATTCGCTCTACCACGCGATCCAATCCGCCTGCCATGTGCAGACTCCCTCGTTCCATCCGCGCACCTCAACCCGGCGAGTCCTTTCGCTTCAAAGGTCGCTGCGCGCCGGCCTGCTTTTGCTGCCTAGATGGCCCTACCGATCACGCAAGGGCCGACCGTGACCCCGCGTGGGATGGCATTCGAACAATTCCGGCCTGCGCCGCGCCGGCTCAAGTCGGGAACTGTCGTCGCCTGCGCTTCCTCCGCCTCGACCTTCCTTGGTCCACTCGCTGCGACACCCGGCTCCCTCCAGGGGTCGGCACTGAAACTACGACGAACTTCGCGGCCTCATTCGCAGGAACCCCTGCCAATTCGGCCAATCTTCCCCGCTCCAATCGATACCCAACGACCGCTCAAGCTCCGCTCGGTTCCATAGGTCGATGCGGTGCTTCCGCCCGACAAGAAAAACATCCGTGCCAAGCCGAGCCTTCTTGACCAGCCGATCGGGTAGGACGAAACGCCCCTGTTTGTCGATATCCACATGAGACGCGAGCCCGTAGAACTGAAGCTCGAACTTCGCGGAATCCGGTCCGGGAATGAATTCCGTTTCAATCCGGCCGGCCAGTTCCTCGAACCCTCGTTCTGTGAAGATGGATAATGTTCCTTGGTCCTCGCCAAGGGTGACGTACAGACCGGGGCCGTCCCGTTCGGGATCGATCGCGCTTCGCAATTGAGAGGGAAGCTGGATGCGGTTCTTATCGTCGATGGTTCTGTCATATTGGCCTGTGAAAAACCGCATGTTTCATCGTAGCACTTCGCTGAGCTAATCCCCACTTCGTGGGATTGATCGACAGAATCTACCACTACCAACCACGGCGTGCAAGAAAAAAACAAAAGAAATTTACGGAACTGTGAGTTTGCACGCCGAAGGTGGCAAACGTTAAACCAATAGGTGGGGGTCGGAGGAAACCGTTCCTACTACGGATCGATTCTGAACTTCAGGAAGGCGGAATCTGCGCAGGTGCCCGGTCCGGTCCCTCGGCCCGAACCTCGGAATACAGCGCCGCATAAGCGCCGAAGGTTGCGGAGATGTTCCATTGATTTGCGGCGATGGCGGACGCTCGCCGGCCAAGCCTTGTCGCCAAGGCGCGGTCGTCGAGCAGGCGGCGCATTGCCGCGGCAAGCGCCAACGTGTCACCGTATGGCACCAGCAGGCCCGTATCGTCATGGCTGATGAGATCCCGGCAGCCGGGAACGTCCGTTGCCACGATCGGACACGCTGCCGCCATCGCTTCCAGCAGCGCATTCGGTAGTCCTTCTGTGCGAGACGGAAAGGCGAACACGTCAGTCGTTTTGAGCAGCGAAGGGACATCCGTTCGCGGACCGAGGAAGTGAATTCCGGCAAGTTGTAACCGTCGAACTTGCTGTTCAAGTTGTTTTCGTAATGGCCCACCGCCCACGAGGCATAAATGAGCGTTGGTTTCAGCGGCGATCAACCCGAACGACTCGATCAAGATGAAAAGCCCCTTGACGGGATCGAGTCGGCCGACCCAGAGGACCATCGCGGCGTCGTTGGGTACGCCGAGGGTCGCCCGTTGAATCGGCATCGCGGTCTGAATAGGGGTGGGATCGATCCCGCCACGGATGAGACGCAGCCGGTCAGGAGGAATCCGCGCCCGGTCGCCGAGATGTTCGATCACCGACGGCGAATTGCCGATGGTGAGGCGGCATTCATCGTAAGTCACGCGATCCACCCAAAGGTGCCAGCGCCGTTCAACTTCCACGGTCTGGATTTCGCAAAGCACGCGATGCGCAGGAAACCCGACCCTGGCCGCCGCCCATCTGGAGGCGAGGTTGGCATGAAACAAGAAAGAATGAACGATAGCAGGTTGTGTATCTCGAATTATCGCTGCGAGACGAGAGATTACGCGAAAATCCCAACCGCTCCGCCCGTCGCATGAAAAGACGCTGATTCCTTCATCTTCGAGCATTTTCCCCACCGGTCCCGGCGGCGCAAGGCCGGCAACCGCCGCAGATAGGCCCCGGCCGCGCATCGCATGAACCAGACGATGCAAGTGCAATGGGACACCGCCGAGGTTGAGATCGGTAATTACATAAAGAATGTCGATCGAGACATCTCCCACTGCAACAACGGGCATGGAAACGAACGAGAAGCCAAGGTGTTGTCAAGATCGAACTCGAGAACCCAGGAGGCTGTCACAATGAACGCTTGGCGATCATTTCCTGTTCCAGGAACCAGCACTGGCCTTGATCATCCGACGCGTGTCCTGTCCACAAAAAACTGTCTGGTCTAATTTCCGAAAACCGCCATCGAAGCATGTTCCCGTTGTCTTCGATGCCTCGAAGCTCGATCCCGTTGGAGGATTCTCCGCCTTTCAAGTGAATGACCATCCCGCTTGCAGCGGCAAAAAACGTAACTCGCCAATGCTTCTCCTTGCTGTCGTATAGTCTTAAGGATGTTCCGATTCGACGACGCCCGGGCAGAACGCTGAGGTCTTTGAGATGAGGCCCAACAAGAACGTCTTGGATCATCCAGCCATCGAGTATCCACGAGAAGCGCCATTCATTTTTCTGCCGGTAAATCTCTCGTTGACCTCGATCATAAAACGAAACGTCCATCTCCCAAACGCCGACGAACTGTCCGAAAAGCTTCATTTGCTCTTGAAGCTCAGGATGAGGTCCAGTCGCCCTCAACGAATCGATGATCGTAAAAAGCGGATCAGAGACGTTAGGTAACCGGGTCATCTTCCTCGATGCTCTTGAAAGTTTCTTATCCGTAAGCTGGATGTTGTCAGTAATCAGTCCGCGAGAATCGCCTGATGGCAAACGCGACGATGACGGCCTCGAACAAGAGGGAGCTGCCGATGGTGTACAGCGGATTGAGGTTCATTCGTTCCAGTTCGGCTTCGCCGGCCCGATCCATGGTGGATCGATCGGCTTCATCCATCTTCGGAACCAATGCCGTGGAAACGGCCGCCCCGCTCCATTTCCCCGCCAGGTAGGTAACGTCATGCGTTTTGGGAACGACCCATCGTGCGACGCTGGAGGTATGGTACGCCCAACGATTCTTCTTCCAATCGGGAAACGCATCGAACAGGTCGCCGACCCCCTGAATCCCCGCAAAGATGACCCACGCGCCGATGCTTATGTTGATCGCCACGGCCGCGCTTCGAAAGCGCACGCCCGCCCACGCCGAGATGCAGTAGACATAACTGAAAAGAATGACCAGCAACGGTATGCACAACAAATACCCCGGCAGCCACGTACCCCAACGAAACCCGATGATCAGAAAAGTCAGAAAGATGAAGAAAACGGCGTGAAATAACACAAATACCATGCTGCCCACGTATTTACCCAGAAACAGCCCGGCACGGGAGATGGGCTTGGCCAGCACCACGTCGACCCCACCTCTCTCCAGGAGGGAGGGAAAGAACCCCGCGGTAGCGACAATGGCAAGGGCGACGCCGATCCAGCCCATGACCAGATCCAGCACACCGGTAACGGCAATGGCCGCGATTTTGTCGTGGGCTAATCCAGACAGGGCCGTGAAAGAATCGGTCTTGATGGTCCAAAGGCCGAACAGGAAGTCGACCCTGCCGGGTTCAAAGCTCACGCAAAACATGGCCGCGGCGACGAACAGCTCGATGATCAACATCACCCAGAAGATCTTGCGGTCCCTGGATTCGCGGAAGCTATCGACGATCAAAGCCCAGAATTGCATCCACGCAGCTCCTTTACACAGGTCTCTGAAGGTCCCGATTGCCTCGGGCCACTCCCTTGCGTTCCTGGTTTTGGGATTGCGGTCCGCCCATGGCTTCGACCAGAATGTCCTCGAGGCTGAACCGGTGCGGCTGTACCGACTCGATGGTCAGCCCCTGCTTGCGAAGAAGGTCAATCACGGCATTCACTTTCGTGGCGTCGTGCCCCGACAATACGATGAGATCGCCGTCTACGGCGGCCTGCATATCTACGAGTTTATTCTTGATCGGCAGCACGTCGCCCGAAAAAGTGATCCGGAATTCCACGGTATGCTCGGTCAATTCCGAAAGCGTTCCCTGACGGGCGACCAAGCCCTCGACCAAGATGGCCACGCGATCACAAACCATCTCCAACTCGCTAAGAAGGTGCGAGTTCAGGAATACGGTCTTGCCCGCCCGACGCAATTCCAGGAATAGCTGGCGAACGTCGCGGCGGCCGACAGGATCGAGGCCATCGGTGGGCTCATCGAGAACGACCATTTCAGGATCGTTCATCAACGCCTGAGCGATTCCGAGCCGCTGCATCATCCCCTTGGAGTACTTATCGATCCGCATGTCGCCCCATTGGGACAGGCCGAGCTGTTCGAGAAGCATCGGCCCTCGAGTCCGGCGCGTGGCTCGTGGAACTTTGGCGAGTGCGGCGTAGTAGTCCAGGAGTTGTAATCCCTTCAGGTAGCCTGGAAAGCGATGATTCTCCGGGAGATATCCTATACGGGCCAGCTTGCCGCGGTGGCCCAGCGGCCTGCCCAGGATCGTGCCCAGCGCATGGGTCGGCCGGACCACGGTCATCATGATTTTCACCAGGGTAGTCTTGCCGGCCCCGTTGGGACCCAGCAACCCGAAGATTTCGCCTCGCCCGACCTGAATGTTGACCCCGCGGAGGGCTTGAATGTTCCTCGGATAGTTCTTGCGGACGTCGATGAGGTCGACGGCCCAGTTGGTCATCTCGGTCAGGGCGACCATAACGAGCCTCGACGCGCGATCAATTCACCCGCAAAGTCGGCGGCATCGGCATCCGCTGGCAGGTCGATCCACTCCAAGGCCTTGAACCGCCGGAACCAGGTCCTCTGCGCCTTGGCGAACTGTCGGGTATTGATTTTGATCATTTCGACCGCGTCCGCAAGCGTCCAACCGCCCTCCAGGTGCTTGATGATCTCCGCGTAGCCGAGGGCCTGCCGGGCGCTCGTGCTCAACGGCTTCGGTTCAGCCAGCAACGACTGTACTTCATCGACCAAACCCTCCGCGATCATTCGACGAACTCGCTCATTGATACGCCGGGCCTGGTCTTCGCGTTCGCGGCGCAGCCCGATTAACCGACAGTCATACTTCGTCCGCTCCCGATCCCATTGAGCCTGTAGCGAACTAATGGGTTGGCCTGTCAGCTCGTGGACTTCGAGGGCACGGACGAGGCGACGCAGGTCATTCGGATGAATTCGCTGCGCGGCGACCGGATCGACGCGGTGCAATTGCTCGTACAGGGCCGTGCGGCCTTCACTCCCCGCCTTCGCCAGGAGGCGAGCGCGGACCGTGGGATCGGCCCCTGGCCCTTCGAACAAGCCCTCGCTCAGGGCCTTTACATAGAGCGGCGTACCACCCACGACGAAGACGGGTCGATTCCGGGTCTGAATGTCATCGATGGCTCGTTCGGCGTGTTTGACATACTCCGCGACTGAGAACTCCTCGGACGGTTCCACAATATCAATCAGGTAGTGCGGGATCCGCCGCCGGACTTCGGGCGACGGCTTGGCCGTCCCGATGTCCATCCGTCGGTATACCTTCATGGAGTCGATGCTGACGATCTCTCCACTTGTGCGAAGGGCAAGCTCTCGACCTAGCGCACCCTTACCGGAACCCGTGCAACCGAGGATAAAGGTGAGCGGCGCAGCCATGGCGCGGAGTGTAACCCGGAAACGGTCTGGAGCGCTACTCCGGGACGGCCGCGAAAGAGACCGCCAGGACGTGCTCATGCCCGGTACGGATGCGTGTAAGGCAATCCTGGGGAAGGGGGCCGGCAAGCTTGATCTGGGCGCACGCAGACTCCGCGCCGGCGCAGATCACATTTTCCATTTCCTCGACATTGACTCCCGCGTGGCTGATCTCATTGAGGGTATGGGCCAGGACGCCGGGGCGGTTGCGATGCCGCACAATCACGACATAGCGGGCGCGGGACTTCTCGCAGAGGTTGACGCAATTAGCGACGTGGCCGCTGCGCATGTACTCGCGGACGATTCGGATCGTTTCCTGGGCAATGGCGTTCTGGGCCTGCTCGGTGGAGGCGCCGATGTGGTGCGTGCCGTAGATGACGCCGCCGGCCTTCAAGATGGCCGCCTGAAATGCGCCTTCCCCACCCGCGGGCTCATCGGGGTACACATCCAAACCCACCCGCAGGCCTCGCTCTGTCACTGCGACCGCCAGCGCCGCATAGTCCATGACTTCCGCACGCGAGGTGTTGATGACATAGCTGCTGGGAGGAAGTTTGTTCAACACAGCCGCGTTGATGATGCCTTTCGTTTCCGCGGCGGCGGCGAGATGGATGGTGAGGATGTCGCATTGCGAGGCGACCTCGGCGACGCTTTCACAACGCACGATGTCCAACTCTTCGGCCAGTTCCACCTTAAGCGATCGACTCCAGCCTACCAGCCGCATCTCGAACGCTCTCGCCCGCCGGGCCACGGCCTGACCGATCTGCCCTAATCCCACAATGCCGAGCGTCCGATCCTTAAGCCCGCGGGCCTCCGAATAGAGTTTCTTGTTCCATTTCCCTTTTTGCAGATCGACGGTGTTTTCGACGAGACGGCGGTCCAGGGCGAGGATCAGTCCGAAGGTAAGCTCGGCCACGGCGACGGCGTTCTTGCCGGGACAGTTGGCAACCAGAATGCTCCGCCGCGACGCAGCGGCCACGTCGATGGTGTTGTAGCCCGCCCCCGCGCGCACCACGACGCTTAAAGCCGCCCCGGCGCTGAGCATCGCTTCGGTGACTTTCGTACCTCGAACGATGAGCACAAGGCAACCGGTGCGGGCGATAGCGTCGCGCAGGGCATCGCCCTCCAGCTTCGGCTCGTAAGTCACCTCGCAACCGGCGCGGCGGAGTTCTTCGAGCGCCTCGGCCTCGAATTGGTCGGCAATGAGTACTTTCATGGAGTTTCACATCGTACCGTGTTCGCTGAGCTCAATCGATCGTGGCCAGCAGGGCTTGCATTTCTTCTTCCGTATGAGAATCGCCCGCCATACGGGCTGCGGCGATGCCGTCCGTCAGCGCCCGTCGGGCCTCTGGAACGATCCCGGCGCTAAGCAGGGTGTTGGCTTTTTGGAAATAGGCCGTGAGGTAGGACGGATCGATTCGCAGCACGCGGTCGAATTGCGCGACCGCATCATCGATCCGGCCCTCTTTGGCTATTTCCATCGCCAGACCGAAGTTTAAGAACGTATCTTCGGGGCTTTTCTGAAGCATTTGTTCGAGCTTCTGGCGTCGAGTCATGCCATTCACCGCAAGGCAGTTCAAGAAAACGAAGCAAAAACACAATCTAGTCCATCGGACTCCCCGCGGTCAACGCGGCATCGTTGATAGGAGTGCCTCCAGGGGGTAGAATTCGACGCCAACAATGATATGAAGGGCGTTTCTGGAACCGATCACGAGGTTTTGGAATCGTCCCGGAAGGGAGGCGCAAGCGTGGAACAGGCTACATTTTGGTCGCGGGTGGGACATTGGCTGAAAGCATCCCGGCCCGGCGACTCAGATCGAATTTCACAGGTCGCCCCGTCGAGTCTGATCGACGTCCCAAACACGCAAACGACGATCGAGTCATCCCCCGCCCCAGTGGAAGCAGGTGGGTCCGGAACGAAGCTTCGCCTTACCCGGACCGGATCGGCCATCGAACGATTGGAAGAGGAATACACCCGAGTGGTGAACATCGTTGAATCCGTCCAGAAACACCTGGAGCAACAGGGAGAGCGGGCGGAATCCATGGCCGGCTCCCTAACCCGCTTGGCCGAGAGCCTGGAGCACCTGCCCGACACGTCGAAGACGCAGTTGGAGCATCTAACCAGGATCAATCACCAAATGGGCGTGGACGGGGCCTGCGTAAAACGAGTCGAGGAAAACCTTTCTCAACTGCCCCGCCTCGCCGATGCACAACGGGAGACCATGGTGTCGATCGGAAGACAGCTCGATCTTTCGCGGCAAGCCAACGACCGCGTCGCGGCGACGTTGGACGGTTTTCAGCAGGCGGTGACGCTCTTGAGTGAGGCCACGGGGACCTCCACGAAGGTGCTGCAGGACATACGCTGGGATGCATCGGCGCGGGAGGAGCGCGTAGCCGCGATTCTCCGCGAACAAACGCGAAGGTTGACGATCTTCGCGGCCGCAGCCGGGGCTGCTACGATCGTGGTGGGTCTGATCGGCATCATTGCACTTCTACGTTCGTGACGTATCGGGATGGGGGACAGGATATAACTTTCATGGGGGTGTGACGGTGGCGGACACCATTTTACCAGCCAAGGAAGCCGTCGAGCGGCTGCTGTCAGGCATGGCGCAGCACGACGCCTCGGACCTGCACGTCAAGGCCGGTTATCCCCCCTTCTACCGAATCGCCGGCCACTTACGTAAGCTCGATATGCCGCCGTTTCCCGACAGCCAGTACATCGAATCCATGCTCATGACATTGGTTCCCGAAAACCGCCGGCACGAATTCCACGAGCACGGGGCTTTGGACTTCTCCGCGAAAGGCAGCACCGGCGATCGGTATCGCGTCAATCTCTACCGGGCCGCGGGAGAGACGCACGCCTCGATCCGCCGTGTCCAGAGTCGCATTCCCAGCTTCGAGGACCTCCGTTTGCCCGACGTGTATCGCGAGACCGTCATCCACAGCTCAGAGGGTCTGATCCTGGTCAGCGGCGTCACGGGTTGCGGCAAGAGCACGACGCTGGCGGCGATGGTCGAGCATATCAACCAGATTCGCAGCATGCACGTCATCACCATCGAAGACCCCATCGAGTACATGTTCCATCCGAAGAAGTCGATCATCTCGCAGCGGGAGATCGGTGTGGATGTTCCGAACTACCATGAGGCCCTCCGCTACATGGTCCGCCAGGACCCTGACTGCATCCTGATCGGCGAGCTTCGCGACCGCGATACTATGACTGCTGCTCTGCAGGCCGCCGAAACCGGACACCTCGTCCTCGGCTCCCTGCACGTGGCCGACGCCCAGCAGACGTTCACTCGAATCCTGGAGTTCTTTCCGCGCGAAGAGCACGCCTTCATCCGCTCTTCGCTGGCCAACAGCCTTCGAGCCATTCTCTGCCAGAAGCTCGTGCCCGGAATAGAGGAAGGCAGCCGCTACCCCGCGACTGAAGTCCTCCTCAAAAACTCGACCGTGCGGGACAAAATTCTGCACGAAGAGGACGAGGATTTGCCCGCGATCATCGCCGGGTCCGAAAGCGAGGGAATGCGCTCGTTCACCCACTCTTTGTGCGAACTGATCGAGAAGGAAAAGGTCCACTACGACACGGCCATGGAGTATGCCCCCAGCCGTGAAGCCCTCGCATCCGCCGTCAAAGGCATCAAAGCCTCCGCTCAGGGCCTCGTCGGCCGCACCCGAGGCGGAAGATAAGGGTCACATGCACGTACGCGACCTTGAACACTGGCTAAAGGCAAAACCCTTCGAGCCGTTCGTCATACGCCTGTCGAGCGGCGAGACCGTGCGTGTCAATCATCCCGACGCGGCCGTCCCCGGTGCCAACGCCGTCCTAGTCATCGACAAACGCGACGGGCGTTTGCGCGGATTCTCCCACGTCTCCCTGTTCCACGTCGTGCGCATCGAACCGGCCAACGGTTCCGCTCGTCGCTCACCCCGCAAGCGAACGCCGAACTCCTAGGGTCCGCTTTGCGGACCCGGACTTGAGTGGCCGCCGTCGCGTGGTAGGCTTCCTGCCGATGGCTGCTAAGCGAAAGCCTCCTCCCGCCCAGCGTCGGCCCGGTGGCAAGCCCGCCTCCCCCCTTTCCAAGGGGGGAATCAGGGGGGTCGCCGCACCCGAAGCCAAGCCCGCCTCCCCCCTTGATAAGGGGGGACTCAGGGGGGTAGTTGGTCGCCCTTCATCGCTGCTCGACACCCGCATCATCTACTGCGGCGACTGCCTCGACCAGTTGCGCAAGCTCCCCGACGCCTGCGTGGACCTCATCTACATCGACCCGCCCTTCAACAGCAACCACAACTACGAGGTCTTCTGGGGCGAGACCAAGGAGAAGCGCGCCTTCGAGGACCGCCACGCCAGCACCCAGGCCTACATCGAATACATGCGCCCTCGCTGCGTAGAGCTGGCCCGCGTCCTCAAAAAAACCGGCAGCTTTTACTACCACTGCGACTGGCACGCCTCGCATTATGTCAAGGTAATGCTCGATCAGATTCTCGGCGAGAACAACTTCCTAAACGAGCTCGTATGGCGGCGCACAAACTCGCGCACGGAGGAAACACAGTGGCCGCGCCTGCACGACACGCTATTCGTGTACGTCGGGAATCCGAAAACCTACACGTTTCGTCCTCTATCGCTTCCTGGAGACGAGACGAGAGCCCCGCATACGCTCATCACGTCGCCCGACGGAAAAAAATACAACACCAAGGACCTCACCGGCCCCGGCATCACGCGCGACGGGGAGAGCGGGAAACCGTGGCGAGGCTTCAATCCAAAGGCGTTCGGCAGGCATTGGGGCTATAGTCATTCGCAGATGGATGAATGGGACAAGGCCGGACGGATTCATTGGCCCAAGAAGAAGGGAACGGCGGGCGGATTTCCACGTGTGTTTGACGAAGCTCCGTTTGAGCCAACGGCAAGAATGGTACAAGTCGGAAGTGTCTGGACCGATATCGACCGCTTGAACCAAACTGCGAAGGAGCGTCTTGGATACCCCACACAAAAACCCCTCGCGCTTCTCGAGCGGATTATTAACGCCAGCAGCGATCCCAACGATATCATCCTCGACGCATTCTGCGGCTGCGGCACGGCGCTTGTGGCGGCGCAGAATCTTGGTCGTCAATGGATTGGCATTGACATTTCGCCCACCGCCTGCCGTGTCATGGCCAAGCGTCTCCGCGACGTGTGCAAGCTCCGCGAGGATGAAGTCCTTTGGCGTGCCGGACGCGGCTTCGTCGTCAGAGACCTGCCTTGGACCGAAGACATGCTTCGCAAGATTCCGCCGTTTGAGTTCGAAAACTGGGCCGTCATCGCCCTCGGCGGTATCCCCAACAAAGCCCAGGTCGGCGACATGGGCATCGACGGGCGCATCTTTCCCGTGTCATCCCTGCCCGACAAGGTGAAAACGAAGAAAGGTGAAACCCCCGCGTTCGACGAGTTCATGGACAACTGGTACCCCATTCAGGTCAAGCAAAGGGACCGAGTGGGCCGACCGGACATCGACTCATTTGAGGCCGTCATGGCCCGCGAAGAACGAGAGCGTGGGTTTTTTGTCGGCTTCGGCTTTTCGTCAGATGCCGAGCAGGAGTGTGCCGCGTTCTACAAAAAGACCAAACGAATCATAAAGCTCATCACCGTTCAGGAAATCCTCGACGAGCAGCATGTGCAGAAAATGTGATGGCAGCTACGCCACCTTTGGGGGTCACTTGTGGGCGGATCGTCGAAGCGGAATAGGTTCGGATTGAGCCGTGACATCCCGGCTCCGATCAAGCGGACTGTCCGACAGGAGTGCCGATTTGGGTGCATCTTCTGCCATGAGGCCACGTACCAGTACGAACACATTGAACCGTTCGAGAGTGTTCGCGACCACATCCCTAAGGACATCGCTCTTCTCTGCGCAACACACCACGATAATGTAACCCGGCGCCGTATTGCAAAGGATATGGTTCGCAAAAAGCGAGTTGCTCCATACCGCGTCTCGCACCCTTGGCCACATAGCAGCTTCTACCCGAGCGCCGAGTCTTTTCCCGTCGTCTTGGGCGGCGCACAGTTCATTAGTCCACGAACCGTACTGCGAATCCTTGGCCGCGATCTTCTTTCGATCCGAGAGCCGGAGTGCGAGGATGGACCCATCAGATTGAGTGCGGAGTTCTATGACAATCACGGCAAGCAGTGCCTTGTCATCGAAGATAACGAGTGCAAATTCAATCCTAGTTCATGGGATATTGAAACAAGGGGTACCTGCACCACTATTCGCTATGCACCCCGTGCTATTGCTCTTCGCATTCGTCTGTGCCCCGACCAGCTTGTTGTTGACCGACTCGCCATGCAATATCGCGGGGTGCAGTTAGAGGCTGACAAGCGAGAATTGAAGGTTTTCTCAAGAGCGAGGAAGAGCTATCGCCTTTCGGGCTACGTGAGGTCGCCTGATGTCGGTATCGAGATAATTCGCGACTGCTCTGGGACTCACATCGAGGCTGTAGAACCCCGACGCACGATCAACCTTCTCGGAAGCGGTGGGAACGACATTATCGGTGGGCGACAACCGCCGAATTCGGACATTAACTATTATGGCGGCGCTCGGTCGCTCACCGTAGACATCGATGGCGCGGTAAATGTGGGAGGTGCGCCCCCGACGCCGAAACTTGGCATTGCGCTGTCTGTGCGCGCAGCCATGAGTCTCTCGCTTGATGACTTGGAGATTCTGATCGGCGCGGGTGCCCGAGCATCCTCACTGTCAGTTGGGTAGTGCGGGCTGGCACGATTGTACCGAGTGCCACCACTCTGTGAACGGTGCCAGAACGCGGTCCTTTCACATTCGTTTCGTAATCCTAATTCGTAGCTTGATCGGTCCTACCGCCGCGCGCGACCGCGCGCCCGTCACGTTATTAGGGATGAAGGCAGCGCCCCCTCCGCGCCTTGGTTCAGAACCGCGACAGTCATGGAGCGGTCGGTGTAGAGAAAGCGATATTACCAAACGAAGCCAGTCGAAAACGGGCTAACGGAATGACAAATAACGAGTTACCAAAAACCGCCGCCGAAAAAACAAAGCCAGTTGGAAGCCAAACGAACCCGGAGCGAGAAAAAGCGCCATTACCAAACAAAGCCGATGGAACCTTGGACAACTCGTGACCGCGAAAGGAGTTACTGGAAAATGCCCGCCGAAAAACAAACCCGATTCAAACCCGATTGGAGCTGCCGTCGTGATCCTGACCGCGCCTGGGTACTTCTCCGTCGGCTTTCATCAATTGGCAATTGGAAATCGGCAATCCCGCCCTATCGCCTGCTGTCTTCTTGCCTCGTTGCCTTGTTGCCTTGTTGCCTGTGTCTGCGTAGGTGCCACATGATGACACTGAGCAAGAAAACTGTACTTGCAAAACGAACCCATTTGAAACCGTTGCATGAAAAAGGGAAGTGCAAATGAAGACTCTGACCCTACAACGAAAACCTCGCTTTCCATTCCTGAATTCGCTGCAAGGCCTCAAGGGGAGTGATGCCGTTCGGATCGACGGAGCGCAGGGCCTCCAGCAGTTCCTCTCCCGGATCGCGGAAGAGAGGCAACTGCGCGTCGTCACGGGTCTTCTTGCTAGCAAGCTGCGGCGAATGGGATTCCTTGGCGAAAGCGCGTTGCAGCTCGTCGAGCACTTCCCGGCTGCGCTGGATAACCGAGGGTGGAATGCCCGCCAGGCGGGCGACGTGAATGCCGTAACTCTGGCTGGCCCCGCCTTCGACAATTTTGTGCAGGAAGATGATCCCCGCGTCGCGCCCTTCGGCGGCGGGGTACTCACGGACCGCGACGTTGTAGTTACGGACGTTGCGAAGCAACTCCGCCAGTTCGGTGAGCTCATGATAATGAGTAGCCACCAGCGTCCGGCACTGGACCACATTGGCAAGGTGCTCGGTAATGGCCCATGCCAGCGACAATCCGTCGAAGGTGCTCGTGCCCCGGCCCAGTTCGTCGAGCACTACCAGCGACGAACGCGTGGCGTTGTGCAGGATGTTGGCGGCCTCGGTCATTTCCACCATAAACGTCGATTGCCCGCGCATGATCTCGTCCGACGAGCCGACGCGGGCGAAGATTCGGTCCACGATCGAAAGACTCATGCTCTCGGCGGGGACGAAAGAGCCGACCTGGGCGAGCAGGGTGAGCAGTGCCACTTGCCGGATGTAGGTGCTCTTCCCGGCCATGTTCGGTCCGGTGATGACGAAGACACGCGAGTCCGCCCCAATCATCAGCGTATCGTTGGGCACGAAAGAATCGCCGAGGGTTTGATCGAGGACCGGATGGCGACCGTCGCGGATTTCGAGTCGTCCGTCGTCAACGATCGCCGGTCGGACGTATCGTCGCTCGACGGCCAATTCCGCAAGTCCGGCGACGCAGTCCAGACGCCCGACGGCGTCGGCCAGGCGCATCAACGGCTGCATCCATTCCGCGACTTGAACGCGGACTCTCTCGAAAAGTGCGTACTCGAGTTCGTTAGCCCGCTCTTGAGCGGTGAGCACTTCGCTTTCGTAGTTCTTCAATTCCTCGGTGACATAGCGCTCGGCGTTCTTGACCGTCTGCTTGCGGATGAAATCGGGAGGCGCTTGGCCGCGAGCGCTATTGGGGATTTCGAGGTAGTAGCCGAAGACGCGGTTGAACCCGGCCTTGAGAGATGCGATTCCCGTACGATCGATCTGCCGTCGCTGGTAGTCGGCAAGCCACTGCTGGCCGTCCGCGCCGACGGCGCGAAGCCGATCCAGTTCCGCGTCGTATCCCTCGGCGATGAACCCGCCTTCGCGAAGTCCGGGGGCCGGGTCGTCGCGGATCGCCCGCCGCAACAGCTCAGCAAGCTCGGTCAAACCCGACAGGTCCGTGGTAGTGGTTTGCAGAAACGGTCCGCAACGGTCGCCGAGTTCCTCAACGATCGCGGGCATCACGGCCAGGGCCCGGCCCAGAGAGTTCAGATCGCGGGGCGATGCCCGCGCGAGAGCGATGCGGGCGGCGATGCGCTCGATGTCGGCAAGGCCTTTGAGCCGTTGGCGGATGCGGCCGCGGGTGAGCGAGTCTTCGACAAAAGCCGCAACAGCCTCCAGGCGGCGCAGGATTTCCGCGCGGTCGGTGAGCGGCATTCGCAGCCAATGACGCAGCTTGCGGCCGCCGATGGGGTGTACCGTGCGATCGACGGCATGGAGAAGGCTGCCTTCGTGCGCGCCACCGCGAAGCGTGCGATCGATTTCCAGAGACCGCCAACTGCTGTGGTCGATTTGCACGAAGTCGGCCGGCACACGGCGGCGAATCGCAGCGATATGAGTGAGGGCAGTCTTCTGCGTCTCGCGCAGATACTGCAAGACCGCCCCTGCCGCGCACAGAGAGGCGTTCATCCCCTCAAACCCGAAACCGGCCAGAGTGGAAACTTGAAAATGATCAAACAATGACTTTTCGGCCTGATACACGGTGAACTCGTGGAGCGGGCGGCGAGTGGTCGAAGCGCCGCAGATCTGCCGCACCTGTTCGGCGATCGCCGCCGCAGACCCGCCGCGTTCGTCGTCAATCAATACTTCGGCCGGGCGCATGCGTACCAGTTGATCGAGGATATCGTCGCCCGAGACGTCCACGACTTCCAGCCGTCCTCCGGCGAGTTCAACGAGCGCCAGCCCCGCCTCACTGCCCCGGATACAGATTGATGCCAGTACGTTGTCATCCCGGTCGTTGAGCAGCCCTTCGTCGGTGAGCGTGCCCGCCGTGACGATGCGCACGACATCCCGCCGTACGACGCCCTTGGCCTGCTTGGCGTCTTCGATTTGTTCGGAGATGGCGACCTTGTAGCCCGCGGCGACGAGCTTGCCGAGGTAGCTGTCGAGGGCGTGATAGGGAATTCCCGCCAGCGGCACGGCGTTCTCGCCCTTGGACCGGCTGGTGAGAGCGATGCCCAGCACCTTAGAGCAGAGAACGGCGTCGTCGTGGAAAGTCTCGTAGAAATCGCCCATGCGAAAGAGGAGGATCGCGTCGCCGACGCGCTGTTTTTGGTCGGCATATTGGCGCATGGCCGGGGTGAGGGAGTCGGTCGTGCTCGCCGACGTTATGGTCGCGATGTTGGTGGAACTCGCCATGGTGCAAGCATAGTTTAACCACACGATTCCGAATGGCGAATACAGTACAATAAACTCCGATGCACTATGACGCTGTGATCATCGGCGCGGGGATGTCGGGGTTGGCGGCCGGGATTCGGCTGGCCTACTTCGGGAAGCGCGTCTGCATTCTCGAAAAGCACTATGCCTTCGGCGGATTGAATTCGTACTATCGGCTCGGCGGACGAAACTTTGACGTTGGTCTGCACGCGGTGACGAATTTCGTCCCGCCCCACCGCCGTAACGCCCCGCTCAACAAGCTGTTTCGTCAATTGCGCATCGACCGGGAGGAGTTTGACCTGCATCCCCAGGGTTTTTCGGAAATCCGCTTCCCCGGAAAGCGTCTGCGGTTCACCAACGATATCGCCGACCTCACCACCGAAATCGCCCGCGAGTTTCCCCAAGACGCGGACAACTTTCCGGCCCTGTGCCGGGAAATCGAAGGCTTCGATGACGCCGCGCCAGATAGGCCTTACCCTAGCGCCCGCGGCATCCTGGGAAAGAGCCTTCGCGACCCGATGCTGATCGAGATGCTGCTCTGTCCGATCATGTTCTACGGCAGCGCCCAGGAACGAGACATGGATTGGACATCGTTCGTCACGCTTTTTCGAAGTCTATACCTAGAGGGCTTTGCCCGGCCGCCGGACGGCGTGCGGACGATCATCAGAACACTGGTCAAGAAATTCCGCGCCTGCGGCGGTGCGCTACGCATGAATTGCGGCGTCGAGCGCTTGTACGTGCAGGGAGGGCGCGTCACAGACGTTGTGCTCGAAAGCGGAGAAACCGTCGATACCGACATCGTGCTCTCTTCTGCGGGATACATTGAGACGATGCGCTTGTGCGACGGCATGGCGCCGCCGCCATCTCCCGGCACTACTGGGCAAGTCCGAGGCGCGGGGTCATCGATCTCGTCGTCCGTGGCGGCTGAGGAAGACATGGGCCGGATGACCTTCGTGGAATCCATTGGAGTCCTCGACACGACGCCCGCCGCCCTCGGCCACGATGCCACAATCGTTTTTTACAACGACGCGGAGACGTTTACTTACGAACAGCCCCGCGAACCCGCAGATCTGCGCAGCGGTATCCTCTGTTGTCCCAACAATTACGCCGGTCACGAAGGTCTGCCCGAGGGGGTTGCGCGGCTGACATGGATGGCCAACCACGATCAATGGGCTCTCCTGCCGGACGACAAATACGCCGCCGCCAAAGAGGCCTACCGGGATTCCTTCATCGAGCAGGCGAGCAGGTTCATGCCCGCGTTTCGCGATCATCTGGTTTTTACCGACATGTTCACCCCCCGAACCATTCGTCAGTATACTGGTCATGTGAACGGCGCGGTCTACGGCTGTCCGAGGAAACGACGTGACGGGCGGACGGCGCTATCGAACCTGTTCATCATCGGTACGGACCAGGGATACCTGGGGATCGTGGGAGCGATGTTGAGCGGCGTGCTGATGGCGAACTCGCACGTTTTGGATAAATGACGAGATCGGTTCAGAATGTCTCGCGATCGGCTAAGAGATGCGAAAGACTACTACGACGTAGTCGTGATCGGTTCCGGTCTGGCCGGTCTGACGGCGGCGAACTACCTGGGCAAGTGCGGCCGGTCCGTGCTGCTGCTCGAGCAGCATTACAACTTCGGCGGCATGGCCACCTGGTTTCGGCGCAAGAACGGACACATTTTCGACATCTCCCTGCACGGCTTTCCCATCGGAATGATCAAGAGTTGTCGCAAGTATTGGACTCAGGAGATTGCCGACTCGATCGTCCAGCTTAAAAGAATCCGCTTCGATAATCCCCAGTTTCAATTGGAAACGACATTTGACCGCATGGATTTTACCCGACTTCTGGTCGAGCGCTTCGGCGTTGCGCGGGAAACGGTGGAACGTTTCTTCGACACGGCCCGGGCGATGGATTTCTACGGCGATCAGAGCATGACCACGCGGGAACTGTTCGAGCAGTTCTTCCCCGGCCGCTCGGACGTGGTTCGATTGCTGATGGAGCCCATTGCCTATGCCAACGGCTCTACGCTCGACGACCCGGCGATTACCTACGGGATCGTGTTCTCGAATTTCATGAGCAAGGGCGTGTACATCTTTCAAGGCGGAACGGACCATTTGATTCGCCTCATGCGCCGCGAACTGAAGAACAACAACGTGGACGTGCGGCACAGCATCCAAGTTGACCGAATCGTAGTGGAGGACGGCCGGGTCTGCGGGGTGATCGCCAATGGGACGTTGATCCGCTGCGGCGGCGTGCTCTCCAACGCGAACTTGAAGACCACCGTCGAAAAACTGGTGGGCCTGGGACAATTCAGCGAAGAATTCGCCGCAGAAGCAAGGGCTGTCCGGCTCAACAACAGCAGTTGCCAGGTCTACATGGGCCTGCGTCGTGGCGAAAAGATCGACAACATCGGCGATCTGCTGTTCACTTCCGTCGATCCGGAGTTTGACTCGGTGCGACTTTGCGCCAAGGACATCACCAGCCGTACCTTCTCCATGTATTATCCCGACATCCGACCCGGCTCGGATCGGTACGCTGTGGTTTCTTCAACCAACGCAAACTGGGAGGATTGGGCGCGTTTGTCGGAAGTGCAGTATCGCGTCGAAAAAGAACACCTGATCGAGACCACGCTGAACGCCCTCGAAAAGTACCTTCCCGACATTCGCGGGAAGCTGGACCACATAGAGGCTTCGACGCCAAGGACGTTTCACCACTTTACGCAGCAAGCGATGGGCGCAACGTTCGGGACGAAGTTTGAGGGGTTGAAGGTCAGCATGGAGCTTCCCAAACAGATCGGCGGATTGTTCCACGCCGGCTCGGTGGGGATCATCATGTCGGGCTGGCTGGGGGCGATCAACTACGGCGTGATCGTGGCCAACGAAGTGGAAAGTTTTCTCTGCGCGGACGCCAACGTGGCGGTGAATGCGGCGTGAGGGGCGACGTGTCGAATCTGCTCAGTTCCATACCCCACCGGCCGCCCTTTCTGTTTGTCGATGAAATCGTCGAGATCGACACGAAGCGCATCGTGACCAAAACGTACATCGACCCCGCCGCGGATTTTTTCCGCGGTCACTATCCCGGACATCCGGTGATGCCCGGCGTTCTGCTGTGCGAGTGTTGTTTTCAGGCCGGGGCAATCCTGATCGTACATCACAAGGGCGGATGGAACTGGTCGGATGGAATGCCCGTGCTGGCTCGGATCGGTGAGGCACGATTCAAACGGATGGTGCAACCGGGGCAGACGATCGTCGCCGAAGTGACGCTCGATGACGAGCTGGATCGCGCCTATGTAATGAGCGGACGCATCACGGTGGACGGCAAAGTCGCGGTCACGGTTGCGTTCTCGTGCATGCTGGCCCCAGGAACGGAAAACGGCCGATGAGCTTTCTGGGGCTTGGTGACAAGGTCTTCGTCGTTTTCGGCGTCGCCAACAAGCGAAGCATCGCCTATCACATCGCCCAACGACTCCTGGAGGAGGGAGCGACGGTGGTTTGCAGCGTCCGGTCCGCGGCGCGGGGCGAAGCCGTGGCCAAGCTTCTGCCGAACTGCGACATCCACCTTTGCGATGTTGAGAATGATAAGGAGATCGCCTCCCTTGCCGACGCGATCCGAAAAAGCCATCCCGCGATACACGGATTGGTGCACTCCATCGCGTACGCAAGCTACGAGTCGTTTTCGGGCAAGTTCCATGAGGTGTCGCGAAAGGACTTCGTTCAGTGCGTTTCCGTGAGTTGCTACTCGCTGATCGCCATCGCCAACGCCTTCAAGGAAATGCTGGATCGCCGTGCCAGTGTGGTGACGATTTCCATCTCCACTACGCGGATGGCCGTGGAAAGCTACGGCTACATGGCCCCCGCGAAGGCAGCGTTGGATTCGTCTCTGGCGTTCCTGGCCAAATCGTTCAGCCAATTCTCCGAAGTCCGCTTCAACGCGGTGTGCGCCGGGCTTTTGAAAACCAGCGCCTCGGCCGGGATTCCCGGTTACGCCGATCATTACCTCTTCGCCGAGCAGGCGACGCTGCGGAAGCGCGGACTCACCACGGACGAGGTCGCCGACGCGGCATTGTTTCTGCTTAGCGGTCGCTCGAGCGGCATCAATGCCCAGGGAATCGTGGTTGATGCGGGAATGGGCACAAACTACTTCGATGCGAACATCGTTCGCCACGCCCTACGAGGCATCTGGCCCACGGGCGGATCATGATTCTGCGCCCCGTATTGGTTTCGATTCCTATCCTGGACGGACTGACACCCCCGCAGCGCGTTCAACAGCAACGCGACCACGCACGCCGGGCTTTGCGCCATTGCGCCGAATTATGCTCTGCCCCATTGGATGGTTGGGCCCAATCGCCCGACGGCGTGCCCCTGCCCCTCCAAGGTTTTCACTGGTCGATATCACACAAGAAGCGTTGGGCAGGCGCCGTGATCGCCGATCGGCCCGTCGGCATCGACGTGGAGCATATCGCTCCCCGCCGACCGGACCTCTTTAAAGCCGTCGGTGATGACGACGAGTGGCATCGGCTTGGAGACCGCTCGTGGCATTCATTTTTCCGGCTCTTCACGGCCAAGGAGGCGACGCTGAAGGCCAATGGCCGAGGAATTGGGTACTTGTCCGCGTGCCGCTTGCTGGAAGTCACGGATGATCGGCGTTTGATTACGAGGTACAACGCCCGCGACTGGCCCATTGAGCATTTCGAACATGACGGGCACATCGCCGCCGTCACATGCACCGACGCCACAATGGATTGGCATATCCTATAGACGCAGTTAGAGCGGCTCTTCGACTTCGGCGAGGCGGGTAATCCTGGCGGCGACGTTGTCCTTGTGTCTTCCGATGACGCCCGCGAATTTGTTCTGGCCTTCCACCTGCAGAATGATTTCCGACCCCACGGGCTTGACGGTCTGAAGGATATCGCCGGGCTGTAGCGTCAAAAGATCGCCCAGGGTCATCGTGGTTTCCGCCAGGTACGCAACCATGTCCACATAGGTTGCCCCCAGGCCGCGGGCGATGTCATCGGTCTTGTCCTCGGCCGGAGTGCGCCGCTGATAGGCCAGCCACCCCTGCGACAACAGCTTGCCCACCACCGGCTCGATCACGTTGAAGGGAATGCACAGGCTCATGGTGCCCGCGCGGGCAGCCATCTTGATCTCGAAGCCAAGGACGACAACAACTTCGTTGGGCGCGACCATCTGTACCAGGTGCGGATTGCTCTCCACCTCCACGATCTTGAATTTAAGGTCCACCAACTCCGTCCAGGACTCGGTCAGGACGGCCAGCGCCCGGTCGGTGATCCGGCCCACAAGGCGCTGCTCGATCATGGTGAGCGGACGCTGGGGGATGAACAGCTCGGAGTTGGAGCCGCCCAGCAGACGGTCAATGATCGGGTAGATGATGAGCGGGCTGATCTCCAGACACATCTGACCTTCCAGGGGCTCCGCGGTCAGGATGTTGAAGTTCGTGGGATTGGGCAGGGAGAGGATGAACTCGCTGTACGTCAGTTGCTCGGCCGTGGCCAGGCGGATCTCGACGATCGTTCGCAGAAAGCCGGACAGAAACGCCCCGAAGTTGCGGCCGAAGGATTCGTGAATTCCCTCCAATGCCCGCATCTGTTCCTTGGTGACGCGCTCCGGACGTTTGAAGTCATAGACGTGAACATCGCGGAGGGCGTGCAGCGAGCGCGAACCGGCGGCCCGATCGGCCCCGGTTTCCAGCCCGCCGGTTTCCATCGCGGCCAGAAGCGCATCCACGTCGTTTTGATCTAGAACGTCGGACACGAGAAAAGCGTCCTCCCGGCGCGTACTCTCCGCGCTACTACCATATCGGGCGCGACGGCAAAAGAACTTGAGACGTCCCGCCGACGCCGCGTGCTGCCGCGCCGGGTTATCCCTGGGCAGCGGACATTTGCTCGAATCTCTCGAAGAAATGGGGGAAAGTCTTGTCGCAGCACTGGGGGTCGTTGATGATCAATCCCGGGCATTTCAATCCGGCAAGGGCGAAACTCATGGCCATCCGGTGATCGTCGTAAGTTTCGATTGTGGCAGGCGTGACATGCTTGGGCGGCGAAATGACCAAGCCATCCGATCGCTCGTCAACAGCGCCCCCCAGCTTGCGAAGCTCGCTCGCCAGCGCCCCGAGCCGGTCGCTTTCTTTCAACCGCAGGTTGGCGACATTTCGGATGGCCGTCGGCGTCGCTGCGAAAATCGCCAGCACGGCCAGCGTGGGCACGGTATCGGGCATGTCGTTCAGGTCCACGTCAATGCCGCGCAGTCGTTCTCCCGCCCTGGTTCCCGAAACCGTTAATCCACTTTCTTCACGATCGACGCGACAGCCCATTCGCTCCAGAACGTCAACAAAACCAATGTCGCCCTGAAAACTGCGCTTCGTAAGACCGGGTACCGTAACGCGCCCGCCGGCGATCGCCGGTGCCGCGAGAAAATAGGTTGCATTGGTGGCGTCCGGTTCGATGGAAAACGAGGTTGGTTGATATCGCCGAGGCGCTTCGACAATGAATCGAAAAACGCCATTGGGGCCTTGCCTGTTGTCCTCCACGACCGGCACACCGAACCGTTCCATTACGGCCGTGGTCATTTTCAAGAACGGGACGCTGGGAACGTCGCCCGCGACTTCGATCATCATGTCACGAGATGCAAAGGGAGCGGCCAAGAGCAAAGCGCTCACCATCTGGCTGGAACGAGGCGAATCGAAGTGGACATGCCCGCCGCGAAGCCCGTGGGCATGGACTACGATCGGGGGGAATCCCTCGTCCGCCGGGTATTCAATTCCCGTGCCTAACGCTTGCAAGGCCTGGCCCAGCTCGCCGATGGGACGTTTGCGCATTCGGGCGACGCCGTCCAGTTGGTAGCGACCATTCCCCAATGCGACCAGAGCCGTCAGGAACCGGATGGTGGTCCCTGAATTACCGCAAAACAGGTTCCCTTCGCTCTCTGGAATGTATCCCCCGCAACCCGTGATTTCGACGGTGCAACTCCGTTCGTCGGCCGTGACGGCGATTCCCAAAGCCCGCAGCGCCTCCATCATGAGATACGTGTCTTCGGCAAACAGGGCGTTTTCGAGGATGCTGGTTCCGTCGGCGAGCGCCGACGCGATTAATGCCCGGTTGGTGAGGCTCTTCGATCCCGGAACCTCCACGACGGCATCCAGGGGCTGAGTAGACGCTATGCAGTGATATACCGACATGCGCCTTTTCAACTACTCTTCGCCAAGAGGCAGGCGTAGCTCTTCGAGCCGCCCTCGCCGCGTTCGATGGGGTAGCCCAGGGTGGACCAACCTTCCTGCTCGATTTGGCCGTGGGCATCAGTGATTCCCGCGAAGCCGCCGACCACGTTGCTCAGATTCCTGTATCCCGCCTCGGCGAGCATTTCGCAGGCGGTCTGGGAGCGCCCGCCGGTGCGGCAACCGACGACGAGCCGCGTTTCACGCGGAATGTGGGCCATCGCAAGGCCGATGAAACGTTCGTTGAACTCCATTTGACCGGAATGAGCATTGATCTCCGCGACGGGAATGTTCAGCGCGGACGGCGGATGGCCGCCGACAAACTCCGGCACCGTCCGCACGTCGAGATAAAGGACGTTGCCGGCGTCGAGTAGACGCTTGGTCTCTTCCGGAGTGATCTGCGCGATGGTCATAAGCAACCGCCTTCCCCAACGACTCGTAAACGGGTATTGTTTGCCGTGGACAGCGAAAGTCAAAAGGCGGGAACTGGGAGCGCAGCGTAAGGAGTAACGTAACCATGACGAAGAGAACGTGGACTATTGCGGTAATCTCGGCGCTGAGCACGTCCGGCATACTTCGCGCGAATCCCGAATCGTCTCGCGGTGCCGGCAAAGCAGCCCCGCAACCCATCATGAACTATCTCGCCGACGAACTGGCCTATACGATGGAGTATCTCACAACGGAGGACGGAACCAAGCCGTACTACCTCAACTACACGGTCTACGAAGAACACACGGCCACGATCTCCGCAAGCCTGGGGGCCATCACTCAGGATCAGCGCGGCGACGAGCGGAACCTGAACATCGATCTGCGCGTGGGCGATTACAAGCTGGACCACACGCATCAGCTTCGCGGCGGTGCGCCCTCCCACGTTTTTGGCAGCGGAAACATGGCTCTTCCGCTGGACGACGACGCCGACGCGATCCGACATGCCCTGTGGTACAACACGGACCGGATTTTTAAGAACGCGGCCAAGCGACTCACGCAAGTCAAGACGGACCTGAAGGTCAAGGTGGAAGAGGAGGACCGCTCTGACGATTTCACCCGCGAGGATGCCCACGTATTCCACGAGGAACCCGTCAAACTCGTATTCGACGGCGACGCCTGGGTGGCGAGGCTGCGGAAGATATCCATGATCGCCCGCGAGTTCCCGTTGATTTACAGCTCGTCGGTCACCGTTGGGGCCTTCGCCGGAACCCGCTACATGGTCACGAGCGAAGGCACTCGCCTCCAGACCGTGGAAAGGCGCTACCGGGTCACCATGTCCGCGGGAACCAAGGCCGAGGACGGGATGGACCTGTCGCAGTTTTCCGATTTCAACGCCGCGGATATCAGCCGATTGCCCGATACGGCCGAAATTGAGCAGGCGTTTCGCAAGGTTATCAAGCAAGTGCTCGCCTTGCGCGAGGCGCCCCTTGCGGAACCGTACATTGGTCCCGCCATTCTGCGAAACCGCGCCAGCGGGGTCTTCTTCCACGAAATCTTCGGGCACCGTATCGAAGGACACCGCCAGAAGGACGTCACCGAAGGGCAGACTTTTACGAAAAAGCTCAATCAGCCCGTTCTGCCTTCCTTTATCACCGTTCACGACGATCCCACGACGGCGCGGCTCAACGACATCGACCTGCGCGGGCATTATGACTTTGATGATGAAGGAGTGGCTTCCTCGAAAGTGACGTTGGTCGATGCGGGAACCCTCAAGACTTTTCTGATGTCGCGAAGCCCGGTGCACGGCGTCCCGAAATCCAACGGGCACGGACGGCGGCAGTCGGGCAGCGCGGCCGTATCACGACAAGGCAACCTCATTGTCAGCTCGACCAAACAAGTTCCGTTCGATCAGCTTCGCAAGCAATTGACCGACGAGTGTACGCGTCAGGGCAAGCCTTACGGGTTGTTGTTCGAGGACATTTCCGGCGGCTTCACCATGACCAGCCGCCGAGGGCCGCAGTCCTTCAAGGTACTCCCCATCGTCGTCTATCGCGTGTACGCGGACGGACGACCGGACGAACTCATTCGCGGCGCTGATATCGTGGGAACGCCGCTGACTTCGTTTGAGAAAATCCTTTCCACGGGTAACGACATCGGTGTATTCAACGGTTCGTGCGGCGCGGAATCGGGCTGGGTGCCCGTGGCCGCGGCATCGCCCAGCATCCTCGTGGAAACGATCGAGATTGAAAAACGAACCCGCGATCAAAGCCGCCCGCCGATCCTTCCGCCTCCCCTGGCGGGAAAACCAGGGGCGACGAGCGAACCCGCGAAAGGAACAGGGCTATGAACCTAAATAATTCCAATTGCAGATGGCCGATTACCGATTGGAAATCCCATCAATCGTCAATTGGGAATTGGCAATTGGCAATTCCGATCCTCGCTCTTCAGGCGCTTGCCCAACCTTTTGCTCATGCCGAGGGGGACGCAAAGAATGACGACGTGGTCATGCGGGCTATGGTGGACGAGCTGGACAGGTCGTCGAAAGAACTGGTCCTTTCGGACCTCTCCCGCCCCTACTTCATCCAATTGAACGCCCAGGACCGGCAGATGTATACGCAGAGCGCCGCCTACGGTGGGCTGCAGCGATCGAACCAATCCCATCAACGAACGATCGGGGTGCGCATCCGTGTCGGATCATATGGCCTGGACAACACCAACTTTCGCCGCGCGTTCGGTCAGGCCGGGAGCCTTCCCCTCGATGACGATTACGCCGCTTTGCGTCACAATATCTGGCTGCTGCTCGATCAGGACTACAAACAGGCCGTCGAAACCTACGCCCAGAAACAAGCGTATCTCAAAGACAAGACGGTCGAGGACCGGCCGGACGATTTTGCCACGGCCTCATCAACCACCGTGATCGAACCTGTTGGAAAGATCGATTTTGACCGCGCGGCGTGGGAGAAAAACCTTGTGCAACTCTCCGAGCGCTTCAAGAAACACCCCAAAATCCAGGACTCCAGCGTGACCCTTTTCGCGGGCGGGGTTACGAAATGGATCGTGAACACGGAGGGTACGCGTCTGCGCATGGGCGACTCGGGGATTCAGATTCAGATCCAGGCCGAGCTGCAAGCCGGCGATGGAATGCCCATCAGCGATTTCAGAACATATCTGGGGGAGCGAGTCGATCAGCTTCCGACGATCGACAAGATGCTCACCGATATCGACGAGATGTGCACCAGGCTGGTCGAGCTTGCCGGCGCCGCCCGACTGGAACAGTATACCGGGCCGGTGCTGTTCGAACCGCTCGCCGCCGCAAAGGTTTTCGACGCCCTTCTTGGGGAGGGTTTCTGCGCGCGGCCTCTGCCGCTCGGCAGCGGCGCCGAAGATAACAGCTTGGAGAAGAAAATCGGCCTGCGCATCCTGCCGCGCACGTTTCATGTCTACGATGACCCCGGCCCCAAGTCATTCGAGAACACGATCCTGGCCGGTGCGTACGTGTATGACGATGAAGCGGTCGCGGCCAGGCGCGTGGATTTGGTGGACAAGGGGATACTCAAAACGCTGGTGTCCGGGCGATCCCCCACCAAGAAAATCAAACAATCCAGCGGTCATGGGCGTACGCCGGGCTTCGGCGACGCGCGGGCCTCGATGGGAAGCTGGTACATAACCGCCGACGACGGATTAACTTCCGACGAGCTTCGGCAGGAGTTGCTGCAAACCGCTCGCGACGAGGGGCTTGATTTCGCGCTGCGCGTGGCGGCTGTCGAAGAGGGACAGACCGGATCGGTGGGCGATCCGATTTACGCTTACAAGGTATTTGTGACGGACGGACACGAGGAGCCTGTCCGTGGGCTGCAGTTTCGTCCCGTGGAAACTCGGACGCTCAAGCGCATCCTCGCCGCCGGGAAGGAACGGCGAGCCTACAATTCCGTGTCCGGCGTATCGTCGACCATTATCAGCCCGGCCATGCTCTTTGAAGAGCTGGAGCTGACCAAGATCGAGGGAGAGTTCGACAAGCTCCCGATCCTCTTGTCTCCCGCAACGCGAAAGGGCATCCCCGGGAAGTGAAGGCAAGATGCCACCAACCCTCGATGAAAAATACGCCCATCTTCGCCAAATCCTGGAGGGTTTGGAATCCGTCGCCGTGGCCTTCAGCGGCGGCGTGGACTCGACGCTCGTACTGAAGGTCGCGCTGGACGTGTTGGATCCGTCACACGCCGTCGCCGTAACGGGGCGCAGCGACAGCCTGGCCAGCGCCGAGCTTGAACAAGCCCGCGATGTCGCCGCGAGCCTCGGCGCCGAGCACGTCATTCTCGACACTGATGAGTTCGACAACCCGAACTATTTGAGTAACCCGACCAATCGCTGCTACTTTTGCAAGACGACTCTCTATACCCATTTGGAACGGTTTATCGCGGAGCGCGGTCTTAAGGCCATCGTGAATGGAATCAATGTTGATGACCTCGGCGATTTTCGTCCGGGGATTGAGGCCGCACGAGAACACGGCGTTCGCAGCCCGGCCGTCGAAGCAGGGCTCATCAAGTCCGACGTCCGCGAGCTTTCCCGGCGGCTGAATCTTCCGACCTTCGATAAGCCCGCGAGCCCTTGCCTCTCCAGTCGCGTGCAATACGGCGAGCACATTACGCCGGAGAAGCTGCGCCAAATCGAGGCCGCCGAGGCGTTCCTGCACGAAATGGGGATTCGTCAATGCCGCGTCAGGCACCACGACAACGTAGCGCGTATCGAGGTGCCACGGGAATCCTTTGCCTTGCTTACGGAGCCGGATCAGGCGGCGCGCATCGACAGGTACATCCGCTCGCTTGGATATCAATATGTAGTTCTTGACCTTCGCGGGTTCCGAAGCGGCAGCATGAATGAAGTCATTCCGTTGAACCTCACTCAACTACAAGTCTAGGTAAGTCCGGCCTCCCCAACGACTCGTTTTTCGCAAGTTTGAGGCAGCTTTGGCCCGATGGTAGTTCGGGAAGAACCACTGGTTTTCCAAGCGCCCTGCGGCTAGAATGGAATAGAAGTGATAGCTCACGGGTAACATCGATGTCTGATCAGGCACAAACACACAAGACGAAGCTGGAAACCGTCGAGCCGTTAGGCAAGCGTGTCCTGATCCGCAAGGATGAGGACAAGAAGGTCACCAAGGGCGGCATTGAGCTTCCCGACTCCATCGAGATTCCGACCATCACAGGTAGGATCGTGGCCGTCTCGGCGCAGGTCGCCCACGACGAGGACTTCCCCATCCGTCAATACGACCGTGTTTTGTTCAATCCCAAGCACGCCATCCCCGTCGAGTTCGACGCGGACAATTACCTTTATGTCGTGCCCATTGAGGATGTCGTCGCCGTATTCCGCAAAGTGACGTAGGCCGCTCGGCCGCTTCTTCCCTCTAGGCGCGTCGCTCCAATCTCACTAAACTCCACAAACGAGCCATGATTGATCTTCCCTCGCCCGCCCTGATCGGCGTGATCCATCTGCCCGCCCTGCCGGGAAGCCCTGGCCATCGACTGTCGATGGACGAGATCGTGGGTCGGGCCCTCGCCGATGCTCGCGTTCTGCACCAGGCGGGCTTTGACGCGGCCATCATTGAAAACTTCGGCGACGTTCCCTTCACGGCATCAACATTACAACCGGCCAGCACGGCGGCCCTGGCCGTTGCGGCAGACGCGGTCCGTCGGGAAACGGGGCTGCGAATCGGAATCAATGCCCTGCGAAACGACGCCTTGTCCGGTTTAGGCATAGCCGCAGCCGCCGGAGCGTCCTTCATACGAGTCAATGTCCACACCGGCGTGTATGCCGCCGATCAGGGCCTGATTCAGGGCCGGGCTGAAGAAACACTCCGCTATCGAAAGCAGCTCGGGGCGAGGATCGCCATCCTGGCCGACGTCAACGTAAAGCATGCCACGCCGATCAGTGAGCCGGACATCGTTCGCGCGGCCAAGGATACTGCCTATCGCGGGCTCGCGGACGGACTCATCGTGACCGGCCGGGCCACCGGCGAAGCAGTCGATGCAGACCAGCTTCGTCGCGTCCGCGACGCCGTACCGGACCGCCGCGTGTTCGTCGGAAGCGGGGCAAAAGTAGACACGGTGGCGACCCTGCTGACGCTGGCGAGTGGAGTGATTGTCGGCACCGGGCTGAAAGCCGGCGGCGACACCTCCAAACCAATCGACGCGGCCCTCGCCGCTGCATTTGTCCGCGCGGCGGGGCGGCGTTGATCCGTGTCGCGGCCACGGATTCATCTCATCGCCCCGGCCGGATCATGTAAGCCTTTTTTTAAGCCTATCGGCGTGGGATCAGCCGCGGACCTTCTTGCGCTTGTTCAGCATTCGATCGGTTCAGGCTACTTGGTCACCGCGAACACGACCATCCTGGAAGCAAACGAGGATGAACTAAGAGGCGGACGCAACGACGATCGTCTACGTGCGGAAGACTTGCAAGATGCCTTGGCCGATTCGAATGTCGTCGCCATCGTAGCCCTTCGCGGCGGGGCGTGGTTTACGCGAATACTGCCGCTGATTGATTTTTCGGTGCTTGATCGTCGCGAACGGCGCGTCGCTGTTTTCGGCTTCAGCGAATTAACGCCGCTGATCAACATCGTGGCGTCGCACGCTCGCGGGGTGGGCGTCTATGGCATGGGGCCGGCCTTTCTAACTTACGGAATGAAGCGCTATGCCGCCACAAGATTGCAGGCGACGGACCGGGACTGCGCGACACCGGAAGAATGGATGCGAGCCCGATTGCACAACGAGATGACTGCGTACTTTCAACAAGTGGTGTCACTCATTGAAGGCCGGGGTGATGGAGTAACCTGCGATGCTCGACTTCTCCAGGGTCAACTCTCGAACAGGTTTGAGGCGACGTTTGTCGGTGGAAACCTTACCGTGCTTTCCACACTAATCGGTTCAAAATTCAAGGCGAGCATCGAACCCACCGGGCGATGGGTTCTTCTTGAAGATTTCAACGATAAACCAGAGCGGTTTGATCGGTTCATCGGCCATCTGACGCTGGCTGGATTCTGGGAACATTGCGCCGGCGTGCTTCTCGGCGACTTTCATTACGCGGAGGTGGATCTGAATGACGCTATCACGGAAGTACTCCGCTACCATCTGCCCCAAGGCACTTCGATTCCGATACTGCAGACGAACAAAGTCGGTCACACATGGCCGATGACACCATTACCATTTCAGCTCCCCGCGAGGGTCTATCGCGGGGAAAATAAAGAGTATTCTATCCATTGGCCGGTATCCGCGTTTCGCGTGATGTAGCGCGGAGCGGACTACGTCTTCTTGATATTCGGCGGAAAAGCATGGTCGAGGAGGACGCGAGGGGCCCTTTCGATCTCCGTGATCATCGCCCCTCGACGCCATACACGCACGTCCCCGGTCGATTCAGAAAGCGAAATGGCGATGCTTTTGGTCGTCGCGGTGATGGCCGCGGCCGTGGCATGGCGGGAGCCAAGCCCTTCCGGAAGAACCTCTGCCGCGAAAGTCGGGCGGAGGGTCGTACATGCGGCAAGGATGACTCCGTTGCCCTTGAGAATGAAAGCGCCATCCAGCTTGGCGATTTCTTTCACGGAATCCCCCATCGAATCGTCGAGGATGTTCCGTTCCTTCTCGGTGTATCCCTTGAAGGGGTTGATTCGACCTGGAAGGCAGAACTTCTGCACTTCGCGATGGTCGCCGATCACAAAAAGAGTCCCGACCGGCTTGCCCTCGCGGCCTTCGTGGGCGAGTTCCAAGGCCAAGCGAAGCACCTTCTCAAAAACCGGGCGGCGAATATGCTCGGTAAGCTGAGGCTGGCCGACGGATTGAAACAGCTCATACTCCTCCCCGACGCGCATCGCCACCAGAGTGTCCACGGGGCGACCCGCCACGCCGGTCAGGAACACGAAGACGTCGCCCGCCTTGAGAAGCTGCTGGGAGAATGCGATCAGCGTGGCCATTTTGATCTGACCCATGCGCGTCAAATCGAACCCCGGAACCGACATCGCGGTGATCGATCGTTCACGGGCCCGTTGCTCATCCTCGGCATTGCGGCATACCAGAATAAGCTTGGTGGGCGGCTGTACCGCGGAAAGAAGTGCGCTCAAGTCATCCACGGCGCCGGCGTACGCGAACATCACCCGCGCGGAGACCGCCTTGGCCACTTCAGCCGCGGCGTCGATGATCGGCCCTGCAAAATGGGTATCCGGTTTGGTCAAGCGCATCTCCGTCGATGAGTGCCTTAATTGAGGCACTGTGCGGTTGGGACTATAATGATGAGCAACATGGGTCACAAGCTCCGAAAGGTCATGTCCGCCTGCCTCTTGGGATACCTTGCCCTTCAACCGGCGGCGATCGCCGATCCGCCGCGAGCCGAAATGCCGAAACTAACCGAAAATCAGCGCGAGTTTCTCAGCCGATTGGCTCGGCGGACGATGCGCGACGAACTCGCCGGCCGCGTCGCCTACGAGCCAACCTACATCCCGGATACCGTTCGTGAAACGGTCTCCGAAGCGGTCGTCCGCGTCCGGCAAGGCGGGTATCTGCTTGGAGGCGGCGCGGGTGGACCCGCCCCCCTCGCAATTGCGATTCGCGACGCGGCGTTGGCCGCCGTCGTGGAACTTTCCAACAACCGGGATGCCGCTTTGGCCCTGATCGACCAAGCTTTGATTGAGATCGAGATCGTCGGTCCCGCCGATCCAGTTGCGATCACCGGTGACTGGCGAACGCCGGGGGTTGTCGAGCCATTCATCGAGCCCGGCCTTCACGGGTTGGCGCTCCAGGGCCCCAAAGGCGGGCGGCGCGTTTGTCCGTCGGAGATGATCGCCGCGGATCTCGGCCTCAACGACGTGCTCAAACTCCTGGCCCAAGGGGCGGGCGCTGACCCTTCGCAGGCCGGTGGCGCGACCCTTACGCGATTCCGCACCATTCATTGGTACGAGCCCTCTGCCGGGGCAAAGACTATCCCCTTGCACCGCGGGATGACCCTCGTACCCCCGGAGTCCGTCTCGCGCGCAGGCCTGGACAGCGCCATAGCGCAGCTCGCCGAATACATGGCCTACCGGCAACTGTCTTCGGGATTGTTTACCTATCAGTTCAATCCGGGACTAGATAAATACAGCGATGAGGACAATCTCGTTCGTCAAGTGGGAACGACCATCGCGCTGGCCGCTCACGCGCGGCAAACCCGAAAGACGGCGTCGCTGGCCGCCGCGGATACGGCCATTCGTTATCATCTACAGGGATTGACGGACATCCCAAACGCGGAGGGTGCCGCCTTTATCGCCACGTCGGACAAACAAAACAAGCTCGGCGTCACCGCCCTGTTGTACATCGCATTGGCCAACCACCCCGACGCTCAACAATTCGACTCCACTCGGGGACGCCTAATTCGGGGGATCTTGTCGCTGCAACGACCTTCGGGACTGTTTATCACGGCCTTTCCTCCGGCGGCGAGCCTATCCGGCCAGGACTATTTTCCAGGAGAGGCCCTTCTTGCTCTGGCCGTCGAATATGACCGCAGTCCTTCTTCAGCCATTCTCGAAGCGTTCGATCGAGCGATCGGCTTTTACCGCGACTACTTCCGTGAATCCCGATCGCCCGCATTTGTACCCTGGCAGGTTCAGGCATTCGCGCTCATCGCCCGGCACACCAAACGTCAGGACTACGTGGACTATGTCTTCGAATTGTCCGACTGGCTCGCGGAAAAGCAACTCACTTCTGCGAACTGCGAGTGGCCTGAACTGCGCGGGGGAGTAGCGGCACACGCCGACGGCCGGGCGGGTGTGGCCACAGCCTCATATCTCGAGGGCTTCACGGACGCCTTGATGCTCGCGAGGGAAGTGAACGATCCCGCCCGCGTCCGTCGCTACGAGGCGATTGTTCGCGATGCCGCACGATTTGTCATGCAGTTGCAAGTACGGCCCGAAGAGGCCTATTTCATGCGCAGTCCCCAGGATGCAATCGGCGCGATTCGCGCGGCGCCCGCCGTAAACAACCTCCGCATCGACCACTGTCAGCATGCACTGCTTGGGCTGATGAAAACGAGGCGCCTATTGTACCCGGACGAAGGCTGAAGACGCTTGCCCCGCTCATCATTTACCCCCCACCTTACATACGTTTTCGTGTTTGCCGGACTCACCCTCGCCGGTCTGGCCGTAGTCTCTCCTCAGGTGCTTTTCGTGGCCGCGCTGGATATGGCCATGGCCGCCGTCATCATGGTCCCGCCGATCCTGGCCGGGCTTTGGATCGTTCCAGTCTTGCGTTTGGAAGGCATGCCTCTTCGATGGCACTTTCTCATCGGCGCGACAGCGGGATTGGGCGGGATTTCACTTCTGGTTCTGTTGCTCGGACTAGCCGGAGCACTGCAGAGCGGATTATGGATCGCTCTGCTGGGTCTGTTTGCCGTCCTCGGGGTCATTCGAGTGCGCATCCTCCTTGGACAACGCGAACCCGAAGTCGTGGAAGACTCGAAAGCGTCGCATTGGTCATGGATGGTGCTCGTTCCATTTCTGGTTCTCGCCTTACTAGCCGCATCGAATCCGCCCGGCTTCATCTGGGCGGAAGAAGGCCACGGCTACGATGTGCTCGAATATCACCTTCAGATACCCAAGGAGTACCTGCAGGCCGGTCGCATTGCCTACGTCCCGCACAATGTCTACGCCAATTTTCCTATGAACGTGGAAATGCTCTATCTGCTTGCCATGATCGTTCACAACCACATCATCGACCTGGGCACGACCGCGAACATGATTCACCTGCTGCTCGGCGCTCTGGCCGTATATGCGGTCTGGGTCATCGGCCGCGAGTGGTCCCCGCGAGCCGGACAAATCGGCGCCATCGCCCTGGCAACGGTCGGCTGGCTCGGCTATCTGAGCGGCCTGGCTTACGTAGAGCACGGGATGCTCTTTTTTGGCGCGACCGCGTCGGGCGCTTTGCTGAAGGCAACCGCGCATCCCGGCCACGCAGCATCACGACGGTGGTTAGCTCTTTCCGGTGCATGCAGTGGATTGGCTTGCGGGTGCAAGTACACAGCCGCGGCCTTGATTGCGCTTCCTCTGGCTGTAGCGCTGATTCTGAGCGGAGGCGGCCCATGGCGAAAAAAGGGCCTGGATTTGTCCGTTTATCTAGTAACGACAGGCATCGCGTTTTCACCCTGGCTTGTGAAGAATGCGCTCATGACAGGAAACCCCGTGTTTCCGCTGGCCAACCGGCTCTTTGACGGCAGGCCTCTGGGCTGGAGTGAGGAAGAGGCCGAACGATGGAATCGCGGACACACGATGGCGGAATCCGATCGATCTTTGGGGCATCGCCTGAACGCACTCTGGCGGCACGTTCCCGCCGATCACGAGCAACGATTCGGGCCGGCCATCATCCTGCTTGGATTCGCCGGACTGCTCGCCCGTCGCTTAGGACGCCTGGACGCGCTTCTCTTCACCATCCTTGTCATTCAGGTTCTCGTTTGGATGTTTGCAACTCACCTGTATGCCAGGTTCACCGTCCCGATGCTGATTCCCCTGAGCGTCTTGGCCGGCCGCGCGGTCTTGGGCAGCCCTGGAGTGCATCGTGTCTGGATCGTGGGAGGAATACTGCTCGTTGGAGCAGGATGGAACTTCGTCTTTGCCGCGCGCCTGCACGCGCGAGAAGGAACCGGCGGAGCACCCGCCTCACTCATTTACGACGGTGCTCTTCCGGGCGTGGAGTATTACTCCGCCGTCAATCACGATCTGCCCGCGAATGCAAATGTATTGATGATCGGAGATGCCCGGGCCTTCTACATGCAGCGGGCCTTGGACTATTGCGTCATCTTCAACAGCAGTCCATTTGTCGAAATCGTCGAAAAAACCAACAATACAGGAGACGTATTACAGGCTTTGCGAGATAGAAAATATACGCACATACTCGTCCACTGGCATGAGATTGCCCGGCTGCGCCGAACCTATGGATTCTCGCCTAAGGTAACCCCCGACCTGTTCGATCGACTCGAGACCGCGGGATTGAAACGCTTGCGCGAATTCTCCCACCCGGATGTCGCCGGTCGATGGGTGGAACTCTACGAAATCCCATCAAATTAGAAGCGATGCCTGATTGCCCAGAGATCGGGAAATACAGGCTTGAACAATGATTCCTTCAGAAATTCCACACCGAGTGAGCCCCCCGTTCCTCGCTTCGCCCCAATGGTGCGCTCCACGAGCTTGATGTGCCGATACCGCCATTCCTGAAATCCCTCATCGAAGTCGGTCATGAGTTCGAGCAGGATCGCGATTTCCGGTTGGCGACGGTAAAGGTCGAAAATGCCGTCCTGAATAGTCGCGTTCGTGACCGTCGGTGCGGCAACATCCTTCGTTCGCAGCTCGGGCGGAAGTTCGATTCCAAAGCGTGCCAGAAACAGATAGAAATGATCGACCACGCTGGGCTCGTGCAAGCGGCGCTCTAATTCCGCCCGATGCGGCGCTGCGCCCGTCTGATATTGGAGCATGTCAGGTCGTTTATAGCCCAATACATACTCCAACTCCCGAAACAGCGCGGATTGAAAACCGGACGCCGTATCCAGGCGATCGCGGAAACTCGTAAAAGACATCGGCGTCATCGTTTCCAGAATGTCAACCTGCTGGACAAGCGTTTTCATCACCGTGCGAATGCGTTTGAACGCATGGATGGCCGAGAACAAGTCGCCGCCCGTGAAATCCCTCTTGATCTTGTCTAATTCGTGCAGAAGTAGTTTGAACCAGAGTTCATAGGTCTGGTGGATGATGATGAACACCATCTCATCATGCTCCGGCGGCTTCGAGCGCGGCTCTTGAAGGTTCAGCAGTTCATCGAGTTGAAGATAGCTCCAGTAAGTAAGGGTCATGACAAGTACCTCAGAAGGATGAGGATCACCAGGCCAAGGACGACGCCGAAGACGCAGACGACGATCCGGTTTTGCCGCCGCGCCCTGGCCACGGCCTGCGCGTACGGCGTGCGCGTGAAGGTCACCAGGGTGTACAACGGGACGTACCACCCCGGAAACACTTTCGCCAGAAATTTCTCCGCTTTTTTCTTGAGCAGGAACAAATGCGATCCTGTATGGTCGCGCATTTCCACGAAGTTCGACACCGCCAAGTCCGCCAGGGCGTCCGTGTTCGGCTTGCGCGCCGCTTCAAACGCCTCAAAAGCCTTGCGCAGATTCGACCCATGTCTGTCCATGCACTCGCTTAGCACCAATACGTCCTCAAAGGCGGCATTCATTCCCTGCCCGTAGAACGGCACGACGGCGTGGCTGGCGTCGCCAAGGAGAACGACACGTCCTTCAAACTGCCAAGGACTGCACCGCACCGTCACCATCGAGCCGACGGGATTCTCGAAGTAGTCCTCCGCAAGCGTCGGCATCAGCGGCAGGGCGTCGGAAAAATGGCGCTCGAAGTGTCGCTTGAGATCGGCCTCATTCTGGATGGCCGAAAAGCTGTTGGGACCTTCGTGGGGCCAGAACAGAGTGCAGGTAAAGGACCTGTCCGCATTAGGAAGCGCGATCATCATAAAAGACCGTCGCGGCCAGATGTGCAGTGCATTCTTTTCTAGGGCAAAATCCCCGTTGCGACTCGGCGGGATATTGAGTTCCTTGTATCCATGCTCGAGATAGTTCTGACTGTAATCGAAGCGATCGAGTTTCTGCATGGTCCGGCGTACGACGGAGAACGCTCCATCGGCACAGGCCACGATGTCCCCTCGCACCATGGAAGGAGCGCCGGACTTTGTATCGACGATGGTTACTTCCGCGTTGTCGAGGTGAATGTCCGTACACTTGGCGTTGAAATGGAGACGAACATTGGGATACTTCGACGCCGCCTCCAGCAATGCGACGTTCAGTCCGCCACGGGAGACGGAATTAATGGCCTGTGAGTCATCGACGCCATAGGATTGAAACGCAATCCTCCCATCAGTCGAATGAATCATTCGTCCCCGCATGGGAACGGCCAGCCGCATGACCTGCTCGCTGAGACCGACGGGTTCCATGGCGCAGAGGCCGCGGTAGGACAGGGCAAGGTTGATGGACTTTCCACGCCCCGCGCCCGCCGCGCGCAGATCGTCGCGCATCTCGTACACATCGACTTCGTGTCCTCTCTTGCCCAGGTAGTTCGCCAGGAGTGAACCCGCGGGTCCGCCGCCGATGATGACGAACCGCGAATGGTCGGCGGCGGGCATGAGCGTTGCAGAAACCTCCTATCCAAAGTGTGCGGCTATCCCGTCGCGGTCAACAATCGCTCCATAACGTCCGCAAAGGCCCATGCATCGTGAAAAGTATTGTAGAGCGGCGCGGGCGCGACTCGAATAATGTTCGGCTCGCGAAAGTCGCAGACCGCTCCCTCTTCGTGCAGTCGCTTCAAAATCTCAGCGGGGCGGCCGTGCACGAGGAGCGAAAGTTGGCAGCCGCGCTGCGCCACATCTCGCGGCGTGATGATCTCAAAGCGCGGAGAAGCGATCCGATCCAGCAAAAATTCAAGGTATCCCGTGAGCTTCTCGGATTTCGTCCGAAGGGTGCCCATGCCGGCCTCGTCAAAGATCGCCAGCGATGCCCGCAACGGAGCCATGGCCAGGATCGGCGGATTGCTGATTTGCCAGCCGTCAGCGCCGGCACGGGGGACCCATTCGGACTGACGTTGCATCTGGAAGCGAGTGGCCGGGTCGTTACCCCACCACCCGCCAAAACGCGAAAGGTCTAATGAATTCCCATGCCGTTCATGGACAAAGCACCCGCCGACCGCCCCCGGACCGCTGTTGAGGTACTTGTAATTGCACCAGACCGCGAAATCGACGTCCCAGTCGTGCAATTTCAGGGGAATGTTCCCGGCCGCGTGGGCAAGGTCGAATCCCACGATGCATCCCGCGCGCTTCGCCGCCGACGCGATTCGCGGCATATCTAATACCTGTCCGGTTACGAAATTCACCCCGCCGAGCATCACCAGAGCGATGCGGTCGCCATCCCTGGACAGTGCCTCCTCGTATTCAGCCGTGCGAACGACATGCTCGCCCCCTCTCGGCTTGACGACCACGAGCGCCTCAGCCGGATCGTAGCCATGAAACTGCAATTGGGTTTGGATCGCGTATCGATCCGACGGAAAGCACGGGTCTTCAATGAGTATCTTGTAACGTGCGGCGGTCGGTCGGTAGAAACTGACCATCATCAGGTGCAGGTTGACGGTAAGACTGTTCATCATCACGACTTCGCACGGTTTCGCCCCGACGAGTCGCGCCCCGGATTCACGGAACACTTCGTGATAGGAGTACCACGGCGTCGAGCCGGAAAAGTGGGCCTCGACTCCCAGTTCGGCCCAGTCCTTGAGTTCCTGGTCAATCAGTGATCGCACCGACTTGGGCTGAAGACCAAGGGAATTGCCCGCAAAATAGACGACCGGTCGTCCGTCGGGACGGCGCGGGGTTAGGAATCGATCGCGGTAACCCCGCAAAGGATCCTCGCCGTCCATTTGTTGCGCAAAGGCCTCGTCAGGCTGAAACGAAGCCTTCGCCTGGACCGACGTGTCCCGTACCCTGCCCATGCGCCCATATTACTGCCGATTCGGGCTTTGACACGAATTGCAAAAGGAGATAGAGTTGTCCCGTGCATCACAAAACAAACAACTTTTTTCCTTCCGCGAGCCTGAAATGACCACAGTCGGCGTCATTCCTGCCCGCTATGCCGCGACGCGGTTCCCGGGAAAGCCTCTCGCCAAAGATACAGGAAAATACCTCATCCAACATGTGTACGAGCGGGCTAGCAATTGCCGCAGCCTCGACCGCATTATCGTGGCCACCGAGGATGAACGTATCGTCGCCGCTGTGAAATCATTTGGCGGTGAAGTGCGCATGACCCGCCCGGACCATCCCACGGGTACCGACCGCGTGGGCGAGGTCGCCGCGGCTTTGGGCCTTTCCGACGATGATCTCGTGCTCAACGTGCAGGGCGACGAGCCGGAAATCAGTCCCACCGTGCTTGACCGGTTGATCACACGGATGAGGGATTCCACAGGGGAAGCGCTCATCGGAACCGTGGCCGCGAAGTTTGACGACGATGGCCCGAAAGATGGTCCAGGCTCGCCCTTCGACCCCAACTGCGTCAAAGTCGTGGTGGACGCAGCGGGAAGTGCGATGTATTTTTCGCGGAGTCCGATTCCGTTCCCGCGCGACACGGGCGGCGTGGTCGATAGGCCGTCGCGCTGGTTGTTGCACATGGGCGTTTACGCGTTTCGCGTGCCCGCCCTGCAGCGAGTCACCGCAGGCCGCATGAAACCGACGACGCTTGAAAAGTCTGAATCGCTCGAACAGCTCCGCTGGTTGGAGAACGGGATGCGCATCGCCGTCGTACTCGTGGACGATCGTAGCGTCGGCATCGACACGCCGCAGGACTACGCGGCCTTTGTAGAACGGACGCGCCTTCACGGCCGCAGCCGGATGGAAGCAGCAGCAGTTAACCGAGGGTAAGAGAGGCATTGTTGATTCTGTCGGGGTTGATCGAAGTGGAATCGTAAACTTGGGACGATCATGGCCATGAGACCTGAAAACAACCTCTCGCGAATCGGACATCTATCGGAAGAAACCGAGTTTTTCACCCCCATGCCCGCGGGATATCAGCCGGGCAGAACCAAGTACGTCATCGTCGTGGGCACGGTGATGAGCGGTCTGGGAAAAGGTATTTTTTCCAGCTCCCTGGCCAAGGTCCTGCAGGACAAGGGCCTCGCCGTCGCACCCATCAAGCTCGAGGGTTATCTCAATCGTGACAGCGGGACGCTGAATCCCTTCCGCCACGGCGAGGTTTTCGTCCTCGACGACGGCATGGAATGCGACATGGACCTGGGCACTTACGAGCGGATGCTCAACCAGGACCTCTCCCGGCTGAACTTCTGCACCAGCGGGCAGATTTTTTCCTCGGTATTGGAAAAAGAGCGCGAGGGTCGATACCTGGGCCGCGATGTCCAGATGATCCCCCATGTCACCGGCGAGGTGAAGCTGCGCCTTCGCGAGTTGGCGACCGCCGCCGAGGCCGATGTCGTTTTCGTGGAAATCGGCGGCACCGTCGGCGACGTCGAGAACGCCTATTTCATCGAGGCCGTCCGCGAGATGTCCTACGAGGAGGGACCGGAGAACTTCTGCTTCGTGGCCCTAACCTACATCGTCGCCCCCACCGCCCTCGGCGAACAAAAATCAAAGCCCGCCCAGCTCAATCTCAAGCTGCTCAACGCCGCCGGCATTCATCCGCATATCATCGCCTGTCGCGCCGCCGCCCCGGTGAGCAAGAAAGTGCGCGAAAAGATCGCCCTTTTCGCCAACGTGCCCATGGAGCGGGTCTTTTCCATGCACGACAGCGACAGCGTTTACGTCATCCCGGAAATGCTCCGCGGCGCGGGGATCGATGCCGCGGTGATTGACCTGCTTGGCCTGGCGGAAAAAACCGACGCCGCCGCTGAGGATTCCGCGAGGAAGACTTGGGCCGCCTACATCGCCGGATTCCGCGGCGCCCTGCACCCCGTCACGATCGGCATCATCGGCAAGTACACCACCGTCCGCGACAGTTACGCCAGCATCATCCACGCCATCGAACACGCCGGCGCCGCCTTGGGCGCAAAGGTGAAGCTCGAATGGGTGGACAGCATGGACCTGACCGACGAGAACGCCGCTGATCGGCTTCGAGGGCTGCACGGCGTCATCGTCCCGGGCGGGTTCGGCTTCCGCGGCGTGGATGGCAAGATTGCATGCGTAAAGTACGTCCGCGAGCAGCGCATTCCCTATCTGGGGCTTTGCTATGGCATGCAGATCGCCGTGATCGAGTATGCGCGGAACGTCTGCGGCCTGACGCACGCCTGCAGTACGGAAATCGAGCCTGACTCGCCGCATCCCGTCATCGACCTCTTGCCCGAGCAAAAGAAGATTGAGGGCCTCGGCGGCAACATGCGCCTGGGCGGGTTCGACCTGGTGCTTTCGTCGGGAAGCATGATCGCGGAACTATGCGGCGGTGCGGATCGCATCCGCCTCCGCTTCCGTCATCGCTATGAAGTTGACCCGAAATACATCGCCATTCTGGAGAAGCACGGTTTGGTTTTCTCCGGGCGCAGTCCGGATCACCCGATCATGCAGGTACTGGAGCTGCCCCGCGACCGGCATCCGTTCTTCCTCGGCACCCAGGCCCATCCCGAGCTGACCAGCAGGCCGTTGCGTCCTCAACCCATGTTTGTCGGGCTGGTGCGAGCGGCGCTGCGGGCGAGCGGCGTAGACGCCGGCGTACAGCAGGCTGAAACGAGAGGATTGAGTCCAACAGGTCCCTTGGGTGCCACCACCGCCCCCGCATGATGTTCTCCGTGCCTGCCCTCGCAGCTACGTCCGCAGCCAGGTTCCCACGCACACGCTATCAGGGCAGCAAACGGAAGCTCGCGGCCACCATCGTTGAACATTTGCACGATTTGGAATTCACCACCGTGCTCGACGCATTCGGCGGGACCGGCGCCGTCTCTCATGCCTTGAAGGCGATCGGCAAGCATGTGACCTACAACGATAACCTGGCTTTCAATCATCAGATCGGCTTGGCGCTGATTGAAAATGACTCGGTCCGACTCGATGACGAGCAAATCGAATCGATCGCTGTGCGACGGCGCGGCGTTCCCTACGGCGACTTCATTGAGCGCACGTTCGGAGGAATCTACTTTACGGATGATGAGAATCGCTGGCTCGACACCGCCGTGGGAAACATTCGGAGTATCAAAGGCCGTTACCAGAGAGCGTTGGCATGGTTCGCCCTGTTTCAGTCGGCGATGGCCAAGCGACCCTACAACCTGTTCCACCGCCGCAATCTATACATGCGAATGGCTCACGTGACCCGTTCGTTCGGAAACAAGGCCACCTGGGATCGCAGTTTCCAAGACCATTTTCGGCGTTTCGCAAAGGATGCCAACGCCGCCGTGATCGATGGACAAGGCCGCTGCCGCGCGACCTGCATGGACGCGTCGGAAGCCGAAACAGGCTACAACCTTGTTTACATCGATCCACCCTACGTCAACCACGCCGGCACCGGCGTCGACTACCATCGCTTTTATCATTTCCTGGAGGGGCTTGTCCGTTACGAGGAATGGCCGTTGCTGATTGATCATCGTTTCAAGCATCGCCCACTCGCTCGCCTCGACCAACCCTGGTCCGACGCCCGCCGTATCAAGACCATGTTTCAAGCAATCTTCACCCGTTTTCGCGACAGCATCCTGGCGCTTTCCTACCGCAGCGACGGCGTCCCCACGATCGGCGAGCTTGTATCGATGATGCGGGATGTCAAACGGCGTGTGCGAGTCGTGGAGGGTCCTTCTTACCAATACGCTTTATCCACGAACTCGGAAAGTTCGGAAGTGCTTCTCATCTCACAAGATTAACTCACAAGATTAACGACGACTCATCGTTTCTCGGACCCATCGGCACGTGACGCCCCTGCAAAAACCGCTAAGCACATCACTCCAATGCTCCGATGAACCCTTTGTAATATTTCGGTAAGCCAAAGTTTCCGAGGGAAGTGCCGCGCGAATTCGGAGTTTTTGAAGTGTCCAAGAATTTATTCGACCGCCTGGAGACCAATGGCAAAATGCCCACGCCTCCCGGCGTCGTCTTGCGACTTCTCGAACTGACCCGCCGCGCCGAGGTCAGCGTCAGGGAAATCGCCGATACCATCGCTCTCGATCCCGGTTTGTCCGCCAAGATCCTTCGCTTCGTCAACTCTCCGATGGCGGGAGTCGGCAGGGAGGTTACGTCGCTGCCCCAGGCCGTCGCCCTGATGGGCATCAGCGGCGTCAAGATGATGGCGCTGTCCTTTTCCGTTGTGGGCAGTGGAACCGCAACGCAATGCCCCGGTTTCGACCGGCAACACTTCACGATGCAATCCCTTGCCTGCGGAGTCTCCGCCAAAATCCTGAGCACTCTGGCAAACCTCGGCGCGCCGCAGGAAGCGTTTGTCGCCGGGTTGCTGAGTCAGGTCGGACGATCCTTACTCGCCTCCGCGCTGCCGAAAGAATACGGAAAAATCCTCGCCGCGGCGCGGAATGCTCCACGCGACCTGCCCGAACTCGAAGCCGCCCAGCTCGGCGGGACTTACGCGTCCGTCGGTGGACACGTGCTCCGATCCTGGGGGCTGCCTGAGACGTTGTGCCGAGCGGTCGAGACCTTCCGCGGCCTTCCTGCGGATGACGCCGGCGCGCCCACGCTTGCCCGGATATTGGACGTAAGCGAACTGGCTCTAAGCGCCGTTTGCCCCTCGCTGCCCGACGCCTCGCCGGACAGCTCCGCGTTCCTCCAAGCCGCCCAGCGATGCCTGTCATTTAATGCCGACATGTGCATGACCGCCCTGCAGCAAATCGCAAAAGAGGTCGAGACGACCCGGGCGATGCTGGAAATACCCTCCGGCCGACTCCGTTCCGCGGAAGAAATCGAGGCCGAAGTTCGTGATCGAATCACCGAACTGAGCCTGGCCATGCACCTCGAAAACCAGAACCTCGCCAAACAGCAGGAAGAACTGGTCCGCCGCGCCACCACCGACCCGCTCACGGGCGTTGGAAACAGGGCGGCATTCGATGCCCGTATTTCCCTCGAACTGGAGCGCTCCGCGCGCAGCGGCGCGCCGTTCGCCCTCTTGATGATTGACGTTGACAAATTTAAGACGTTTAACGACACCTACGGCCACCAGGCCGGTGACCGCGTGCTTCAGATCGTCGGACGCCTGCTCGACGATAACGTTCGAAAGGTGGACTACGTCGCCCGCTACGGCGGCGAGGAATTCGCGGTCGTCGCCCCGGACACGTCCGAAGACGGCATCATGCTCCTGGCCGAGCGGCTGCGGCACAGTGTCGAATCCATGCCCCTGATCTGGGAAGGACGGGAGTTGAAGATCACGGTCAGCGTGGGCGTCGGCATTCTCCATGAAGTACACGACGTCAAAGAGGCCGCCACCGCCATCATCCGCGCCGCGGACGAACAACTCTATGCCGCCAAGGCCGCCGGGCGCAATCGAGTCGGATTCAAGGGGCGTGGCGCACGGGCCTTGGCGGGCAAACCCGTTTCTTCAAATTAGGCTGAGACGTCCCCGTTTTCGCGGCGATCTTGACTTCCGTTTCCACGGTCACTTCTACCGAGCCGTTGGGATGCTCCTGAGTCGAGACATAGCGGAACGGCGGTAAATGCCGCGACGACTCCGGCCCTAATTTCGCGCTCAGATTTCGAACGGCCACAACCTCCGCCGCCCGACGAGCCATCAATCGCTTCTGCTCCGCACGCCCTTTGGCCGGCGGAAAGCCGATCCCTGTAGCTCGCACCGTAACCGTGGTTGGCGACGAGCCGTTTTGATGCACCGTGTCACCCACGGTCAGACTCATGATGATGATTGTGATTAGCATTACCCCTTCTCTGACAAGTCAAACGCTCACTGGTTAGCCGGCGGTGCGACAAAATGACGTAATGGGTTAGAGAATTAGTTCTTGACAGAATAAGTTCTACCTAATAGGGTAATAGGTGGGGCACGTCTTATAGGCCGGATGGATCACCTAACATCCGGCCGTGCGAGAATCCTGATTAGGCCGCTTCGCGGCTTTACCTTTCAACAAGTCGAACGATCGCAACATTCTGCAAGGCATTTGATATGCGCTCTGTGCAAAACAAATACAAACGCACCGCCAAAGTTGGAAACTGGGTCTTGTTGTGGCTCTTGGGCATTCCCGTGCCCTTGCTGATCCTCATTTTCTTATTGAGGGGGTGTACGTGATTGCGGGTCATAGAAACCATGTGGGGATATTGCTGCGATGAGAGGTCGCGTCTCCCACTTTTAACAGATGATTGAAAGGATGATTTCGATGAAGAAAACACTTGCGAGAATTCTGTTTTTGCTTGCGGTGGCCATGACCGTGACCCTGGTTCCAGGGTTGGACTGCAATTTCGGAGGCAGTGGTGAAATAGAACCCGACAACGACGACTAGGGTTCAGGAGATACTTTTACGAGAGCGATTGCGTCTATCGGACGTTTTTTTTGAAAGCGACTAGGAAAGGATGATTTCTATGAAGAAGACACTTGCAAGAATCTTGTTTTTGCTTGCTGTAGCCACGACGGTGACGTTGGTTCCAGGGCTGGAGTGCAATTTCGGCGGTAGCGGTAGCGGACAAGTAGGAGACTGATCTAAAAACCTGGAGCTTGGAGTAACGATTATGCCCAAAGCATGGAGTGCCAAGGACGAGCGTCAATACGAGCACATCAAGCGAAGCGCCAAACGCAGGGGCAGGTCGGCCAAAGTCGCCAAACGAATCGCCGCGGCCACCACCAACAAACAGCGGTCCTCAGAGGGTCGCACGAAAACCAAACGGACCAGGCGGTCCGCTTCGCGATAAGGAAGTTGCATGAAGAACCGGCAATTCAATGGACATTTCGAAGAATCGGATTGGAACTCCGATTCAAAAGTTGAAACATTTCTTTTTAGGAGCACAAGATGAACATCCACAGGAAAACAGTAGCGACAGCAGTCATGGTAAGCCTTGGTCTCATTCCGATGGCTTACTCACAGACGAAAGAAAAAACGAAAGAAAAAACCACGCAGTCCACCACAACAACCACCCAGGTTTCCTCGGACTTTTCTGCGCCCCGCCACGTGCACATCTCATCAGACCTGCTCGGCAAGCCGGTGATGAGTGACGGCAAGCGCATCGGCGAACTCGAGGATTTTGTGGTGGACGTAAACTCGGGTCGGGTCATCTACGGCGTCAGCTCCTTCGATACCATCCAGGGGGCCAGCGGAAAACTCTATCCGGTACCTTATACCTCCGTCCGGTATTCGGGGGACGCTCAGACGTACATTACGAAGATGACCCCCGATCGCATCGTCACCGCTACGAGTTTTCCGGAGAACCAATGGCCGGATTTCAGCGATCAGTACATAACGACAACGTATCGGCATTACAACGAAACCCCCTGGTGGGACGGAACCAAGACCGTAACGACAACCAAAACCGGCGACGATGACGACGATGATTCGAAGGCCCGTCTGGTTTCCTACAAAGAACGATGGACTTCACGTCCCACGACAGTGCGTCGGGTCAGCGAGATTCGCGGCCGTGAGATCGTCGCCGCCGACGGTTCAAAGGTCGGCCTCATCAGCGACGTGGTCATGGATCCCGAGAGCGGGCGCATTCTCTATGCCATAGAGGGCAGCGGCGCCTCAAGACACGCCATCCCCTGGGTCGCCTTAAGTCCAAGCACCGGAAACACCTATCAGGTGAAGATTACCGCCGACCGCATCAAGCGTGCGCCGGTCTTTGAGGAAACTCGCATTACCGATCGTGGGTGGGCAGAGGAGGTTCACCGCTATTACTCGGTGGAACCGTATTGGAGCGTTAGTACCACCACGCGGGAAACCAGGCCGTAGCCGTCTCACGGCTCGCGGTCGCGTTTTTCGCGATGGTTGGAACGAATTGGAAAGAAAGGTTTTTGATGAAGACTCTACGAAAGATTCTCTTCGGCATCGTGCTTCTGGTGACGGTGACGCTGGTTCCCGGGCTGGAATGCGACTTCAGCGACAGCGATTGCGACGTCTTCTGCGACGAGGACTAGTCAGCGTTCGCAGCCGATCCGGCAACTTACTCTCTTGTGGGACCGATTATGGCATCGGTCCCACAAGAGAAAAAGGAACGGTGATGATGGTAGCTAAAGCTGAACGAATCGATCCCGTTGAGGCGCACAGGCGCCTGGAATCCGATACGGGTGCAATGCTGGTGTGCGCCTACGATGAACCCGAGAAATTCTACAAGTATCATTTGCAGGGCGCAATCTCGCTTGCTGAATTCGAGTCTGAATTGGATTCAGCGCCCTTGGACAAGGAGATCATCTTCTATTGCGCTTGACCGGAGGAAAAAACATCCGCCCGGCGGGCGGAAGAATATCGAAAAAAGGGATTTACCAACGTCAAAGCCCTGCGCGGCGGCGTAGCGGCCTGGAAAGCGGCGGGTTACGCCGTCGAACCGGCTGCGATCTAAGACCTGGGCATCAGCACGCGTTAAGCTTCGACCGGTGGATCCTCGTCTCTGCGGCTTGAGGGACCGATACCTGGATCCATTGGCCGTTGGACTCCGGGGTCACGGAAATGATCACTGACTTGAAGGCCGGTGTGCGCGATTCCGGATCGACCTGCTGTGGGACCAGAACGTTGGCCTCCGGGTAATACATGAGTGCGTTGCCCGCACGGATCGGGAACTCGCGGATGACCATGCTGCACATTTCACCGGCCGCACTTCGAACACGCACTCGCTGATCGACCCGAAGTCCCCTCCGCTCGATGTCCACCGCGTTTAACAGAATAACGTCCCGCCGCTCCTGTCCGCGATAAAGGTCCTCCTCCTCGTACACCACGGTGTTGAACTGTCCCTCGCTGCGGACGGTCATCAGGCGTAGTTCTTCCGCGCCGACTTTGTTGTCGGGGAGAGGAACGACGTGCAACCTCGCCCGCCCCGACGGCGTAGCGAACCGCGGCGCATGGAAAGTCCGCCCGGCGACGTGAAACTCCCGCTTCGTCTCGTCGATGGCGGCGATGGACTCATATCCGGGAATGATCTTCCCGATCGCCTGCCGGATGTTGCGGTGCTTTTCCATCGACGACCAGTCGATCGGGCCCTCGTCGCCGAGCACGCCGCGAGCGATTGCCGCGATGGTCTCAACCTCGCTTCGCGGGCCCTCCAACCGGCTCGGCCCGCCGTCGCTGAGCCGCACGAAGTTGAACATCGATTCCTGAGTGGTCGCCTGCGCCTCTTCATCGCGGGCCAGCATGGGCAGGATGATCGTCTCCCGCGCACGCCCCCAAACGTGGCCGGTGTTGAGCGTCGTATTCAGATAGACGATCGAGTTCAGCTTGCCGATCGCCTCCGCGCTCCGCCTGCAATCCGGCGTAGCTCCGTAGAGGTTCCCGCCCAGGCACCACCCCGCGTCCAGCCGCCCCTCCCCCGACGCATCAATGCACGACAGCGTGTCCATTCCCGGCGTGGTCGGTAGCTTCACTGCGAAGTGATTCTCCAACCGCTGAAACACCGCCGATTTCAAAGCCGGTGTAACACCGACCGAACCAATGCCCTGCACGTTGCTGTGTCCGCGGATCGGGAGCAAGCCGGCGCCCGGTTTACCGATCATCCCTCGCAGGAGCGCGAGGTTGACGATGGCCCGGACGTTGTCCACTCCGTGGACATGGTGCGTAATCCCCATCGTCCAACCGAAGATCACCCGCGTGGCCGAGCCGTAGGCGCGGACAACGCGGTCCATCGTCGCCTTGTCCACGCCGCTGCGCTGCGTCACTTCGTCCCAAGAAACGCTGGTTAGCCAATCACGAAACTCCAGCCACCCCTCCGTGTAACGCTCCAGAAAACCCTCCTCCGGTAGTCCCTGTTCCAACACCCCCTTGGCGATGCCCGTGAGCAGTGCAATATCGCCGCCGATGTGCGGCTGGACGTAGATGGAGGCAATCTCCGACCCAAAGAGCAAACTGCGCCAGTCCGAGGGAACACTGAAGTTCACCAGCCCCGTTTCCCGCGCCGGGTTAACCACGATGACTTCCCCTCCGCGCCTTCGCAGCTTCACCAGCGCCCGCATCAACCGTGGATGATTGGAGGCGGGGTTCCCGCCGATCAGAAAGAACAGGTCGCACTGTTCAAGGTCTTCCAGCGTGACCGTCGCCGTCCCGGTCCCCAGGGCGCTGCTCAGTCCGACGCCGCTGGCCTGATGGCAGTAGTAGCTGCAATTGTTGACGTTGTTGGTGCCATACACGCGGGCGAACAGTTGCAGGAGGAATCCCGCCTCATTGGACGATCGACCGCTGGCGTAAAAGAAGCTTCGCTCCGGCGGCGTTTTCTTGAGCGCGGCAATGCAGCGCGCTAGCGCCTCGTCCCAGGAGATCGGACGATAGTGTGTGTCTTGCGGTCCCGCGTACAAAGGCTGCACAAGCCGGCCCATCGACTCCAGCTCGCGCGGCGAGAACCGTCGCAGCTCGTCAAACCCGTACTTGGCGAAGAATTCCTCGCTGATCCGCCCCTGCATGTCCGCGGCCATCGCCTGCATCGACTTCTTGCACACTTCCGGGAATTGACCGGCCTCATCGACCATCCCGCCGCTTTGCCCGCCCATCCCCAGAGCGCAGGTCTTGCAGGCGTTTCGGCTCGACAGTGCTTTGAGGAACTTGACGATCCCTCCCGAACGCCGTGCCGCGCGAATCGCATAGCCTATAGCCGCCCAGCCTCCGCCTGTCCTGACTTTCCGCATGAAGATATCCTTGTCCCAATCACACCGTTCCGCCAGAGGCGTCATTTCTCCCCTTACCAGGGGGGGATGAAGGGGGTCAATCACTGTTGATCTTTGCCTGCCGACCGGCCACGATAGCAACGTGCTTGATTTCAGATCGTTCACAAGACACCCCCACAATTCTTCATGTCGCCCTCTGCCCTCTTTGTTCGTGCTTGCGACCGCCGTCGTCGCCCATGCACAGATTGCCGAACCGCAGCGCGACCCCAGCGCCTTCCTCAACCAGCAACGCGCGGTTGAAGAGCGTCTTCGAAGCGAATTGGATGCCCAAATGGGTGCGGCCGGTAAAGCCGCCTTCGATTGGGGCGGATGGTACAGCTTCAACCTTTTCCTGTTCGATGACGGCGTGGAAAGCTCCCGCACCCTTCGCCGCCACGACCTGCGACTCTGGGGACGATTGACGCTCGATGAAGGGGCCCACGAAGTTTACGTCCGCGGCCGTACCAGCCTCCTCGATTTCAACAGCGGCGACTCCTACGACGGAAACGATGACGACATAGATGGCCCCAACCTGGAGCGGGGTTACTATCGCTTCAATCTGGCCAAGGCCCTAAGATCCGATAGCGGTCGGGTCATTGACTACAACCTCGTCGTCACCGCAGGACGCGACCTCGTGCAATTCGGGACCGGCCTGACGCTGGCCGCTCCCCTCGATCACGTCGCCCTCAAGGGCACCTACCGGGACTTTGAGTTGACGACTTTCGCGGGCAAGTCCGTCGGCAGCAGCGATGATTTCGACCTCAGCCGCACGGATAATCGCTCCCATCGAAACTTCGTCGGCAGTCAGTTGAAGTATCTCGGCTACGAACGGCACGAACCCTTCGCCTACCTGTTGTGGCAGCGTGACCGCAACCACGAGGATTTCTTCCCTTTATTCCAGGAATTCGACTACGACTCCTTCTACGCGGGATTCGGTGCGACGGGCGAGATCACCCAGGGTCTTCGCTATGAGACGGAATGCGTCTTCGAAACCGGCGAGAACTATGCAAATCGCAGCTTCCGCAGCACCAACGACATCGAGGCCTGGGCTTTTCGCGCCGAGCTGGAATACTTATTCCTCGGCCCGCGCAAGGCCCGAGCCTCCTTCGAATACCTCTTCGGCAGCGGCGACTCTGACCGCCTCACCAGTCCCACCAATACCCTCGATGGCAATGTCGGGGACGGCGAAGACAACAGCTTCGTCGGCTTCGGCTACAGCGATACGGGTCTATCCTTTGCGCCTCTCTACGCCAACCTCCACATGTGGCGGATCGGCGGATCGTTTTATCCCTATCCCGACCGCCGCGAGCTTCGTCGTCTCCAGCTTGGGACCGACTGGTATCTCTATCACAAGCACCACGCCTCGGCGGCCGTCTCCGACCCGACGGCCACGGTCGGCTCCGGCTATCTCGGTTGGGAGATGGACTACTATGCGAATTGGAGGGTAACGTCTGATTTCGCCTGGACCGCCCGTCTCGGAGCCTTTTTCCCCGGCCAGGCCTTCGACGACACGAGCTGGCGTCCCTTCCTTCTCCTCGGCATGACTTGGAGCTTCTGATGGATTGCCGGCTGTCGATAGGCATGGCTGTAGCGCTCACCCTGGTAGGCTGCATCGCCCCAATGCGGACCTATCAGCCGCCGCAGGACCCTGCCACCCTCAACGAGACCGCCTTTCTTCACTATCTCGCAACGGTGCCCACCGTAACGGTCGCCGAAGGTGTGCGGGCCATGGTAATTCTCGATAAGCCACCGCAGAACACGCCCACTTTTGAGGATCAATGGGCACACCTGGTCATGCTTGGAGCTATAAAGGATGCATGGGATTTGCGACGCGAACACACGCTCGACAAGGGAACGCTGGCCTACATGCTCACCGTCGTATGTAAGACCCCCCGAAGTCTGTCGGAGGCCGCTTCCGGGATAACTGGGCTTGGAGACAGGCGGTACGCTCTCAAGACTTGCATTGACGAAGGTCTCCTGGCGTACGGCCTGCCTCATGATGCGGTGACCGGCGGAGAGCTACTATCTGCACTTTCGAAGGCGGAGAAGTCCATACCAATCGCCCACGTAGCACCATAACTACGTGTTAATAATGATTTTACAATTCCTAGGCTTTCTTTCATGACTGCCTTGACCGGTCCATGCAAAAGCGCCAAAATAGCCCGCTTTCTCTGGCAGCTTGGTAGAGGATGAATGAATGAGTTTGCATCGATCGCACCGCAAGGCCATGGACCAACAAGACGCCATACACACAAAGGCGCGGAATCGCATTTTTAAGGATCGCGAGCGAGCGAGGCGTGACGAACGAATGGCCGAAGCGGTCCGAACGGGCAAGCTACCCTATGCTCCGGCGGTCATGAGCTGGCTGAGCCGCCAGCTCGACAAGCCCTCCACCAAGATCACCTCGGCGGACGTGAAAACCCTGAGGAAATAGTCCGCAGCGAATGGAAGCGCTCGGGAATCACCCGAGTGAAGTGCGAATTAAAGGAAAGCGGCCGGTGCTGAACTCTGCACCGGCCGTTGGTGTTTCCATAGGTCACGTCACAAGCATCGCCCCCTTTGATGCCGGATCGAACCGATCGCGGAATGCGTCGCCGACGAAATTGAGGGCCAGAAGCGTCAGCACGATTACCGCGCAGGGAAAAACAAGAAGCCACCAGTATCCCACAAAGGTGTTGACCGCCTGCACGCCGTCGGCCGCCAGTCGCCCAAGCGACGGTGTCGGCGCCTGGACGCCAATGCCCAGGAAGCTGAGGAACGATTCTTGGAGCACCGCCTGAGGTACAACCAACGTGGCGTAGACGGTAATGGGACCGATAAGATTGGGCAGCAAGTGCCTGCGGAAAATGTGGATCGGACCAGCGCCGCACGCACGAGCGGCTTCGACAAAGGGCTGACTTCGCAGCGAGAGCACCTGACCACGAATGACTCGGGCCATGGTCAACCAGCTTACTCCGCCGATGGCCAGCAACAGAATGACGAGGTCCGCCCATCGAGTGTAACCTCCAAAAAGAACAGTCAGCGGGCGGGTCAGCCCGACCTTTAGAAGAATCACCATCAAGATATAGGGCAATCCATAGAGAACATCGACCAACCGCATCATCAGGAAGTCCACCCGCCCTCCGATCAGAGCGGCCGCCGCCCCCCAGGTCACTCCGATGCCCACGGATATCACCGCCGCGCTTAGTCCCATCGCCAGGCTAATCAGGAATCCGGGCAGGATTCGGTAGAACAGACTGCGCCCCAGATCATCGTGCCCCAACCACGAGGAGGCTCGGTGCGCCAAACGTGCGGCAGACTTTATCTCGCGCGCAGCAGCATCGTATTTTTCAAACGGCACGATGGGCTGCAGAGACGGGGGATGACGAACGGCATCGTCCAATACCTGAACGTTGTACCAGTGGCGTGACAACGGGAGTGTCGCGACGCTAGTCACCACCAAGCCGGCGAGAACGAAAACGCCCGCTATCGCTCCATGCCGAAGTCTGATTCGAAATCCGGCTCTCATCGTCAAACGGCACTCGATATTCTCGGATCGATCCAGGCATACATCACGTCGATTACCAGGTTTAACGTGACAAGGATGGTCGCAAAAACCAGGACCGTACTGAGGATGAGTCCCGGATCACGGTTCAGCGCCGCGTTGACGAAGTGCTGCCCAATGCCGGGCACGCCGAAGACCTTTTCGACGACGAAGGAACCCGTCATCGCCTGAGCGGTCGCCGGCCCCAGATAGCTGAGCACCGGAAGCAGCGCTGGTTTCAAAGCGTGCTTCCACACCACCGTTCGCGGGTGCAGGCCTTTCGCAAGTGCCGTGCGGATGAACCCGCTTCCCAGTACGTCCAGCATCCCGATTCTTGTTAGTCGCGTGATGTAGGCCGTGAACGGCAGGGAGAGCGTGAGGACGGGAAGCGGCAAGTGGGCGAGAGTCCCCCAGCCTCCGATGGGCGCGACTTTCAGTAAAACGGCGAAAATCGTCAGCAGCGCCGAACCGGTAACAAAAGTCGGCAGCGATAAACCGAGCAGCACGCCCGCGGTAATGGTTGCGTCGATCCCGCCGCCGCGCCGGATGGCGCTGAAAACACCCAGCGGTACGCCGACCATGATGGCAACGAGAATCGCCAACGATCCCATCAGCACCGACACCGGCAATGCGCTGGCGATAATCTGATTGCACGTCCATTCGTTGTAGGTAAACGTCGGGCCGAAGTCCCCCCTGACCGCGCCGAGAAGAAACTCGCCGAAATAAACCCAGTTGTTGTCCATATGGTAACGGGCACGAAGTGCCTGTTCGGCCTGTGGCGGCATGTTCCGCGCCCCGGTCTGAAACGGGTTGCCGGGAATAGACACGACCATGAGGAAGGTCAACGTGTAGACGAAGGCGATGGTGACGATCCCGGCGATGACTCTGCGGAGCAGGCGGGCAATCATTGCTTGATGGTGACGCAGCAGCATGAAAACCACAAGCTCCGAGCCGCGGCTTCAGCCCGCGCGGCCCCATCCCGATCCGATTCGGGAACGCCTCCAGCACTGGGCGTCACAACCCTCGGCTTGTCTACCCCTATAACGTGACGGGCGCTCGGTGAAATTCCGAATAGGACCGATCGCTAGAAACTATAGAACTGGAAACTGGAAACAAGACGGGCGAGTGTCCGATGAGCCAACAGGCTTGTGATTCGCACATCACCCTCTATAATCCGCTTTCCATGACCGGTCTGAACGCCAAATGGTCGTTCTTGCGCGGTGAGAATTGGGGTCTACTCAGTACGGCTCGCTTCGTTCCCTTGTTGGTCGCCGGGGCATTCGCCTCGTTTGGCTCGACACCTTGCAATGATGCTTTCGCGGAGGAACCTCCGCCAATGGGAACGCCCGCCCTTGCAATGCAAATATCCCCGGTCGATTTGTTTTCCAAGATGGCTCCAACCGTCGTAAAACTCATCGTTCAAGGTGAGGGTGGGGGTGTCGTGTGTTCTGGTTCAGGGTTCGTTGTCGCCGCCCCTTCGTCAACAATTTGCCATGTCATTACAAACTATCATGTGATCCGCGCGGCTAGCAACGTCAATGTTGAGTTCCACGACGGTTCGGTTGCTGGCGTTCGTGACGTCCTTTCCGAAGATCCAGCACTCGACTTAGCGATTCTTCGCGTTGAATTAGTCAAACCCCGTGAGGAGCTTGCTCAATTTATTCTTGACATTCAGAACGGCGTCCAGCCGCCCATCGGTACACGTCTCTTCGCAATCGGTAGCCCAATGGGTATGAAGAATACTCTAAGCGATGGGCTCTTGAGCGGATATCGTTCGGAGGGCTCGCAAGCTTCGTGGATACAGATTACGAACCCGATTAGCCCAGGTTCGAGCGGTGGACCGGTCTTCACTGGCAGCGGTTCGTTCGTTGGAGTTACAACGGCATCTCTACCCGACGCCCAGAACTTGAACTTCGCCATTTCGGCAAAGAAAGTCCAAGATTTCGTAGCCCGTGAAAAAGTCGCTCGTCCCTTATGGAAGGGTTCCTGCATAACCTGCGAGGAATATGAGTTCCTTCTTAAGTTCTACGGGGAAGTCTTCGAGCGTTTTCGCAGGCAGAATGCCAATCTCGAGCTTCGACCCGCGCACGACTGGCGCGACGTATTGATGTGGACTATGGGAATCGTGTACGACTCGTTAACACAGCGATTCTTGGAGTTCTGCAAAACTGAGGCGATTGCTGGCGATAGAAATGCGATCGTTCTGATGGCGTACTTCCAGCTTGGCGCGGCCAGGCTCACAAATTCTGAGCGGATCGCGCGGATCAATGAGGCCGCCACACTACTCAAGCAGGCCCTCCCGCGTGCAGGCGACGACACGTTCTTCATCTTGCTATGCATTGCGAAGGCGCAAGTTTCTCTCGGTGGTGCGCTCGGAGCAGCCGGGGCGCTGCAACAGGAAGGTTGGGGTCGGTTGTTAGATGACGCTATTCGAACTTTCGAGGCTGCGCGTGAATTGAGCCCGCAATTCGCTCCCACGCTCTTCGAGCTCAGTCGGAGCCTTGTCGATCGAGGCAGGCTCAGCGATGCATTGCGAGTTTCGACGCAACTCGTTCTCCTCGTTCCGAACTCGCCGGTTGCACATGCCCAAAGAGCTGATATCTTTCGCAGTCTTGGATCCAAGCTTGCCGCAATTGATGAACTTCGCATCGCCTGCGATCTTAACCCTTACGGTGAATTTGCGTTCATGGAGCTTGGCGGGTTATACACGGAAACGGGACAATACGAAAAAGCGATCGAGGCCTATCGCCGTGGACTGGACGCGGGTTCGCGCCTCGCAGCCGCCTCGCCCCGCAACAACGACGATTCACCAGAGCTGGACGCGGCGAATGCCGAATACAATAAGGTTGTCTCCCGCGCCACTTTTGCTTGGCAGCTGCATTGCTCGATCGCCCGAGCTTTGGTCGCATTGAAGCGCTACGACGAAGCCGTTGAGGCGTATCGCCGGGCGTTAGATGCCGCAGGGGACGGCGCCGGTCCGGAAAACCGCGCTATGCTCGAGCAGGAACTCGCGACTTGCCGCGCCGCGGTTCGCCGTCCTTGATTTTTCCCAGAGAAGGCGATGAAGCTGCACCGCCGTGATCTCGCATCGACCAAGGGCGACGCCAGAACTTGCACTTTGGAGTATATGCGCATGTCGATTGACGGATTGATCCCGCACGTACGAGCGTTAGGTTCGCGATCAAGCTGGCGGCGCTCGCAACTTCCGCCACAAATCAGCCGTGAAGTTCTTAATCAACTCAATGATGCCAGGCTAATTGAAACTCGACTTTGGGGACGGCAGGGTCATGATGGGCACACCACTGAAACACCGGTCCCCCTCATCTGGGTTACACCGCGTTCCGGCTGGTTCGTGGTGGCCGATGACTATACCATTGCAGGCACGCTGGATGAAGTGTTGGCGCATCGAGAGTACCAGGGTGACTGCGAGCCGGAGTTTAAGCTTTCGCAACCGGGTCAGAACTTATTACACAAGGCGAAAGGTCGGCTTGCTCGCTTATCGGAGAATGTTGCTGCCCAGATCATCGCTACCGTCGCAGTCTTGGCAATTGTGGGTATCGCCATCTGGAAGTGGCCGTGGATAAAGGAGTTCCTGAGTTAGTCATTAAGCGCCCAGTGTCGTGCGTGGAAATGGGTCGAATGCATCGAACTTTCAATGACGTCCGGCGCTCGGAGTTGGAGGCGCTACGGAAACAACTCAGATTGTCCGCTTGCTGACGGTCGCGGTACTGATCGTTCGAGCTTATCGCTCGAGGACGCTCCCTCATTGGTCGCGTCGTCCGACGGTGACGTGCCGGAACGGAAACCACAAGCGGGCGTTGGCTTGCAGGCCCTTCACATACGGCTTGATCGCCAGCGATTGGGCATAATGAAGAATGGGAAGGATGGGACAATCCTCCTCCACGATGATACGCTCCGCTTCGGCAAGGAGCTTGGCGCGAGCCTCCGCGTCGGTCTCCATGCTTGCGGCGACCAGCAATTCATCGTAGCGCGGATTCGAATACCCACTGTCGTTGTTGCCGTTGCCGGTCGTTAGGCAATCGAGGAACGTCGTCGGATCATTGTAATCCGCATACCAGTTGCCGCGGGCGATCATGAACCGCTGCCGGGCCTTCTCCTCCGCGAACGTCTTGCTCTCCTGGCTGCGAAGCTCCACGTGAACGCCGAGTGCCTCTTCCCACATCCGTGCCATCGCCTGGCATATCCGCTCATCGTTCGGTACGTACAACAGTTCGACCGACTCCATCCCCGCCCCGTCCGCGTACCCGGCCTCAGCCAGCAGGCGTCGCGCCTCCTCCACGTCTCGTCGCAATCCCGTAGGCGGCGTGTATCCCGGCATGGCCCCCGCCGGTACGAAGGAATAGGCCACGACATCGCCGCGCCCCAGGACGTTGGCCACGATTCGCTCCCGATCGACGGCCAGCGTGAAGGCTTTGCGCACCCGCCGATCGGTAAAGGGGTTCTTTCGCCCGTCCACCGTCTCGCCGGCGCAGTTGAAGTTCAAAAAATAGGTCGCCGACAGGATGCTGGAATGAAAATCCGGCCGCTGCCCGCTTCGCGAAAGGCGGGCGATTTCGTGATCGTAGGGGACGCTCATGTCCGTCAGAAAATCCACGTCGCCCGCCTCATAGGCCATGATGGAAGCGCTGACGTTGTCGTACTCCAGCATGTCGATCGTGCGAGAACCGATCCGATCCGCCTCTCGGTGGTAGGGGTTGACTTGCAACCGAGCGCGGCGCTTGAACGTCCAATCGGCGAGTCGATACGGCCCGTTGGTGATCAATCCCGGATATTGGTTGGCATGATAATCCGGCTTGGTCCACTGCGGGTCATAAACCACCAATCCCTCCGCTGTGATTGGCAGTTCATCGTAACGACTGCGGAGTTCCTCAATGCTGCTGTGGCACGGCAGAAACGTCGGAAACGACGTCAGATCGAGGAAATACGAACACGGACGCCTCAACCGGACCTCCAACGTGCGATCGCTTAGGGCTTTTATGCCTACCTTGTCAAACCGCGCATTGAGTTCCGTTGCGTGCGACTTAACGATTGCATCTCGGAGCGCAATATCGTCGCCCCGCGATTCTGTCAGCCTAGTCACGGCCTCGTTTCGCCAGGCGACGTATTCCGCCGCGCCGAGAATGTGATCCGTGAACAGGAAGGCGTAATCCGTCGCCGTGCCCGGCTCGATTCCCCGCCGCCACCCGCGAATGAAATCGTGAGCAGTGACCGAATCACCGTTCGACCAGCGTGCGTCCTCGCGGATCGTGAAAGTGTAAACCAGTCGATCCGCCGAGATGTCCGGCGGAAATTCCGCCGCCCCACCGATGGGGCTGAGGGTCTTCGGGTCCCAGGTGGTAAGCCCTTCCCAGATATTGAGGGCCACGCGAAAGTCCTGCGTCCAGCTCATCCGCGCCGGATCGAGCGTATGAATCCCCGATGGATTGACGTAGGTGAAATCCGCCCGCGGTTCTTTCGAGGTGAAAGCAAAAAGCGATAGAGATGTAACGATAAGACCCGCGCACACCAGCAAGACGTTGCGGATCATCGCCCTCGCTCCACGAATCTCCCTGAAAGGAGGGAGCGGTTACGGCGCGCCGACGGGGACGTTCCACGGCGCTGCGTTCAACGGCCCCGGCTCCTTGGATTGCGGATGGCCGACCCACTTGTAGGTCTCCGCGAGCACCTCCGCACGCTTGTCCTGGCCGCCCGCGCCAATTTCGTTGTAGACTTTCCCGCCTTTACCAGCTCCGAGAATCTCCACGAGGATGGCCTCCCCGCCCTCCATCGTCCGCTCCAGACCATCCACTTCGTAGAAGTCCAGCCCCGTGGTCTGATACCGTTCCGCGTCCAACCGCAAGAAAACCGCCAGTTGTCGGGCAAGCTGAGCCTTTTGATCAGGGTTCAAAGTCGAAAGAACGTTGGGAAGTCGAAAGAACTCAAAGGCATCGACTTCGGCCCCGTCCGCCTTCACCGCTCCGCCGCGACGATCGTTAAGGCGTTTTTCAAAAATGGCTATGTAAGCGTCAAAAACCACTGGAACCTGAGTGTTATGGGCCAGCGCGAGGTAGATACGGGTAAGTGCCACAGGGCTTGTTTCCACCAGCGCTTGCGCCCGCAGCGCCTGAACGATTGGATCGAGTTTGGCCTTGTCAGCAGCCAGGACGGGTTTGAGCTTCGAAAGTCCGTCAGCACAGTGATAGCGAACGAGATCGTGCTTGGACTTCAATCCGGCGATGAATCCCGGCGTTGCCTCTGCACCACCCATATCATCCAACACGCGGGCAAGACCGAAAGCGGTCTGCTGATCCAGTTTCGCGTCCGCAAATTGACCTGCGGCAATCACGGCCGTTTGCGTGGCCAATTGCGCCTTGAACGCCGGCGAATTCGCCGGATTCTCAAACTGGGTCTTGAATGTCTTCCGAAAGGCAACGGCCGCAGCCGCCTTTTTTTCCGGCTCCGTAGCGGCCAGTTTGTTCAGTTTGACCTGCACCCAATCCGCAATCCGCCGCTGATCTCCCTCATCAATCTTGGGCAATTGGCGGATGGTGTTGATGGTTTCGTCTTCGGGCCCCGGCTCCTGGGCCTGTGCCAAGGTGAAAAAAAGCATCGGCCCGGCGAGAAGCCATGCGATACGATGTAGGACGCCGTTGTGCATAGACGCTATCTCTCGCTGAAGCGACGCATCGTTTAGAGCATCTGCATCAACCGGGAAATTAGAGTGACGCTTGCCCGGACGCCGCCGCATCGCTCGACGCCCGCTCCGGTGAGTTTTCGCTCCGGTCCCGAGTCGTCGGGACTTGACCGAGCCGATACGAAGGCTATCGAAAGAAACCGCCTTGTGTCAAGCCGACCAGACAAGCCCGTCGTTGCCAGCGGCTTGACTCAAAAAATGGTGGAGGATAATAGTCCCTCAAACGCAGCACGCGACGAAGAAACGTCCATCGAGCACACTGGGGCGGGGGTTCCATGAGCAAGTCGGAAAGCATCCCGGCCCCGGCGGTACGCCGACTCAGCCTATACCTCCGGCAGCTTGAAGTTTTCCACGATGAAAGCCGCCGTACCGTGTCCAGCAGCGAACTGGGAAAGACGCTGGGGCTGTCCGACGCCCAGGTTCGTAAGGATCTCGCCTATTTCGGCCAGTTCGGCCATCCGGGGATCGGATACAGAGTTCCGGAGTTGATCCAGCGAATCCGGAGTATCCTCGGCACAGACCGCGTGTCGCGAGTCTTGCTGGTCGGCGCCGGCAACCTGGGGCGGGCACTCATCGCGTTTCGCGGGTTCACCAAACGCGGGTTCGAGTTGGCCGCCGTTTTCGACAACGACTCAACCAAGATCGGTCAATGGACGGATGGGCCGCGCCGCATTCGTATACAACCGCTGGCCGATATGAACACGACGGTCAGGAAACACTCGATCCGCGTGGGGATTCTGGCGGTGCCCGCCGCCGCCGCTCAACAAGTAGCGGACGAGATGGTCACCGCGGGAATCCGCGGCATCCTGAATTTCGCTCCCGTCGCGTTGCAGGTGGGTCCTGATACTCAGGTGGCTTCCGTTGACCTCGCCATCCATCTCGAACAGCTTTCCTTCCACGTGAGCGGCTCCGCTTAAGTCGTAATCAGCACATCGGCAAGTGTCGCTCCGGCGAAGACGAGGCTCACGAAGGCGTTGAGCGAAAAAGCGACCGCTGCGCGGCGCAAATCCGCACCGCGCACCAGCAAATGCTGCACCAGGAGCAACGCTGCGATGATCGCCGCGCCGATCGCATAGAAGGTGCCCAATCCTGCGCTCATTCCCAACATCACCAGCCCGGCGACGCACGCAAAATGAGACGCCCGCGCGATCCAAAGCGCTCTCGTCACTCCAAGTTTGGCTGGCAGGCTGAACAAGCCGTCCCGACGGTCGATGTCAATGTCCTGACACGCGTAGATGATGTCGAATCCTGCAACCCAGAACGTCACCAGCACAGCGAGCAAGAGCGCTGGCATGCCCAACGAGGAAGGGTGGACGGCCAGCCAGGCGGCGAGGGGTGAAAGAGCCAGAGCCGTGCCAAGATAGAAATGCGACCACCGTGTAAAACGCTTAGTAAACGAATATCCGCACAGGTAGATCAGTACCGGACCGGATAAAAGGATGGGCCACGTGTTTCCATAAAAGAGGTGGAATCCGAGACAGCCGACTCCAAAGGTAATCGCCGCGACAACAAGCATCGCGTAGGTCGCCGCCTTACTTAGTTTCGCAGTGGGAAGCGGTCGCCCGGCGGTTCGCGGGTTGCGGGCGTCGATCTCGGCGTCGACGATTCGATTGAAGGTCATGGCCACGCTTCGCGCCGCAACCATGCACACGACGATCAACCCAAGCTGTCCCCAATAAGGCCGGCCGCGGCCCTCTATGTTTCGTCCCGCAAGAAACGTCGCGCTCAGCGCAAATGGCAGCGCGAACACGGAATGCCAGAGCTTGACCATCTCCGCCCATACGCGAATGGAGTCGATGGGCGACTTCATTTCAGGCGCGGGGTCCCGCTGCGTTCCGCCGGCTTTTCAAGCCGATCGGCCCAACGCGTGTTGAGTTGGTGGACCACCCCTACCAGATCGAGAAGCTTACCCACCACGAAATCGACGAGGTCTTCGATCGTTGCGGGAAGCATGTAAAAACCTGGGGAAGCCGGACAGATGATCGCTCCGGCTTCGCTCAGCCGAAGGGCGTTTTGCAGCTCGATCCGGCTCATCGGCATTTCGCGGGGCACGAGCACAAGCCTCCGCCCCTCTTTCAGTGTGACCGCCGCGGCACGATCCAGCAGATTGCCGGCCAATCCGGCGGCAATGGACGCAAGGGTGTTTCCGCTGCACGGGCAAACGATCATTCCATCCGTGCGAAAACTGCCGCTGCCGAGAACCGCCCCCACGTCACGATAAGGATGTAGGATGATTCGATCGCTGTCACGCCCAAGCAAGGTGTTCGCCGATACGTCAGGCAATCCCAGCTCGTCAAGGAACAGTCTTTTGCCGTTGGGCGTAACCACCAGGTGTACGGTCGCCCCGGCGTCAATAAGGCATTCCACGAGCCTTCGCGCGTAGATGGCCCCGCTGGCGCCGGTCACCCCGACCACGATCTGCTTTTCTTCGTTCGGCGGTGTCATGATCCCGCGTTGCTCAATCGCATTCGCGCCGTGCCCGGGGCCAATCCGGCGGCCTGACGGGCCCAAATCGAGTCGGGCCATTCCCGCACCAACTTTGCGAAGACGCCTTCACTTTGCGGCCCATTTTTCTCGGCCTGATAGGCCATGCCCAAACGCAGATGGGCCTCAGGAGCCGCATCACCCTTGGGAAACCTGCGTAACAGCGCCTCGATGCGAAGTACACGATCCTCGCTGGCCGACATCGCCTTGGCGATTTCCAACTCGAGATTGTCCTCAACCTGGCAGCGCGGATACTTCTCCCGAATGGTCTCCAGGTGTTGGACGTAACTTTCGTGACGCGGATCAAGATCGAGCAGCCCCCAGCGCGGCGAATCATCGTCCCGGACAGCGCCGCAAAGCGGGTCATAACCATAAATGGGATCGCGGTTCCCGATCAGAAGGTCCAAAAGCCGATGGGCCTCAAGCAGAACTCCTTCAAGACGAATGCCCAGGCTTGCTTCCGGCGTGCCGCGGGCCAGCACGCTCTTCGACGTCTCGGTGGTCTTCCCGGACGCGGCTGAACTCAGAGGAGAAGCATCGAATTTCTCCAATAGCGCGCCCAGCTTGGCCGCGGCGCGTTCCACATCACACTCTCGAGCCTCGAACTGCGCCATGCGCAAGAGCGCCACCGCCCCCAGCGCCGTATTCGGCCGGTTTTCCAAGATGATCCGCCAGGTCTCTCGCGATCGAATGCTTGGGAAATCCTCGTAGAAACGAATCCACTTCGTCGCCTTGAAATCCCTGAGGTCGACGCGCCGGTCCCACGAACGGGCCTTGATGAACAAGGCGCTCGGGGTATGCGGACTATCCGGGAAGAAATACTGAAACCGGTCGCAACGGTCGGAGAGCTCCGCCTGGTGCCGCGTCAGCTCGGATTGCCTCGGGCCGATGTCCGCCGCCAGCTCGAACAGCCATTTCTCCTCCTCGATCTCGCGTACCGCGTCCCACGCGGGTCGCGGAAGCGGGTGCTGCTCCCAGGCTCGGATGGCGGCCTTTTGCCACTCGCCGGACGCATCGACCTCGGCGAAATACGCTTGCTCCAGTTTCTCCAGAAGCATGTAATAAAGCTCGTCCCGCCCGACATGAAACTCAAACAAGGCCACCGGCAACCCGAACATGACCGCCAGCAGAGGCGTGACCGCACCCGGCCGGAAATTCACCATCTTGGCGATAGCCAGCACGATGGCGAACACCAGCGTCGAAGCCACCACCGCCAGCACCCAAGGGGCCACGAACTTGACGCGGTCCACGGGGTCGATTCGACCCGCCACGGCGTCCGAGGTTCCCGACCATGCCAGCGTCAGGTACACAATCGCCGGAACCAATCCAATGAGCGCCGACATGAATCGAAAACGAGTACGAAACGGACGCACCGAGGCCAGGATGCACGAGCCCAGCAGCGTCAACGCCAGCCACGGCATCACCGCCAGAAAGCCCACCACCATGATCAGCGGCAGGCTCGACCAGAAGCGGTACAGGATGGCGACCAGGATGGGAATGGAAATCAGCGCCGCCATCAGCAATCCAATGATCGGAATCAGCACAGGCACCGTCTGTACGCTGATTGGCTCGAGCAGCAGCGAGCCGAGCGACACCTCAGCCTTGCCCACGCCCCGCAAGGTTTGAGCAAGCAAATCCCAGTACCCCTCACGAGCGGGCGCAAATACTTCCCCGCTCCGCAGCCAATAGGCAAAGCTCCCTACCGCCGCGAATAGCACCACGTTGAGGATGAGCAGGAGAATCGCTCGGATGCGATACTTAGAGCCGGAACGCGACCACACGTCCATGAGAACGACAAGAGCCGCCGAAACTGAATCGGCTGCGGGCGGGGTCATCCGGTGCTCTGCAGCTGGACCCTTTTTTGCCATCCCTAGCTCCGCACGCCCATGAAAACTCTCACCACCCCGAGAGTAAGCGGCTGCGAGGTCACTTGGGTGAAACCGACAGCCTGAAGTTTGGCGCACATCTGTTCCGTGTCCAAAAAGGTTACCACCGACCGTGGAAAGTAGCGATAGGCCCCCGACGTGTCGCCGCTCACCCACGTGGCCGCGATGGGCATGATACGGTTGGAGAAAACTTCATAGAAACGTCGCACGACCGGGTTCGCTGGCCGCATGAATTCCAGGATCACCACGCGTCCGCCACTACGAAGTACGCGGTGCATTTCCCGCAGCCCCGATTCGAGGTCAGCAAAATTACGCACTCCGAACGCACAAGAGGCCACCGAAAAACTCGCATCCTCAAACGGCAGCTCCTTGGCGTCCGCTTCAACCCATCCCAACCGCCTTGACGTTGCCTCGGTCGCCTGGCGGCTTGACCTCTCCGCGCGGATGAGCATCTCATGGGCGAAGTCGCATCCCACGACCCGTCGCGGGCCCGCGCGTCCGAAAGCCCGCGCGAAATCGCCCGTCCCGCACGCAAGATCCAACACTTCATCGTCGCCCTGGACCTTCGCAAGTTCGACGGCCTTCCGCCGCCAATACGCGTCGCGCCCGGCGCTGAAAAGCGAATTCACCAGCTCATAACGCGGTGCAATGGAATTGAACATCCGCCGCACCCGCGACGCCTTGTCGGGTGCGGCGTGAGGGGATGCGAGTAGCCCGCGTGACCAGACAGGTTCGTCGCCCACGGCGTCGATCATCATTCACCGAGCGACTGATGCAAACGGCGAGTTTGCGACTCCGTCGCGGTGTATCGCGTGCAGGGTATTACTTCGCTTTGGCGAACCGCGCCGCCACGTCGGGCCAGTTCACGATGTTCCAAAACGCCGTGATGTAGTCCGGCCGGCGGTTCTGATACTTCAGATAGTACGCATGTTCCCATACATCAAGGCCCAGGATCGGCTTCAATCCTTCGCTGAGCGGATTGTCCTGATTGGGGAAGTCCTTGATGAGGAGCTTGCCGCCCTTGTCCGCGCACAGCCACGCCCATCCGCTGCCGAATCGTCCCGTGGCCGCCGCGGCGAACTTCTCCTTGAAGCCGGAAAAACCACCGAACGCCGTCTTGATCGCGTCGGCCAGAGGGCCGGTCGGCTCTCCCCCGCCCTTCGGGCTGAGGTTGTTCCAGAAGATGCTGTGATTCAAATGCCCGCCGCCGTGGTTGTTCACCGCACCACGGACGCTGTCCGGCAGCGTCTTGAGGTTGATGAGCAGCTCCTCGACCGTCTTGGACGCCAGACTGGGTTCCTTGGCGATCGCCTCGTTCAGCTTCGCGACGTACGTCGCGTGGTGCTTGCCATGATGAATTTCCATCGTCTTGGCGTCGATGTGCGGTTCGAGCGCATCGTTCGCATACGGCAGTGGCGGCAGTTCGTGAGCCATCGTCGGTTCTCCTGAAAAATGCGTAACTCCCCCGGCCTGATATCCGGGTCATGCCCCATCGGAAATGCTAATTCCAGCTTAACCGTCGGTCAATGAGGTTGATGCCGGCGGCCATGCGTTTACGGGTTGGTTTTTCGTACCCCGTCCGGTCGGTCGTCCTCCTCCTTGCCGTCATCGGCTAGCGGATCGTCCGTCTCTTCGTCGGGGATGTCGTCATCACCGTTGTCCGTTTCAGAATCGTCAGGCGGCGGTTCCGACGTGCCAGCGACACGGATGCTGCATTGGGAAATCACCTGAAACAGGCCATCGCTCGCGGTCAGGCGTACAACCGCTTCGCCTTCGCCAGTGGCCGTGAACATCGTAGACGGCTTCGTCGGATCGGTGACGCGTCCGATCTGCACGGGAGTAACATCCCAGAAGTATTTGGCCACCGCCCCCGGATTGATCTCATTGGCAAGCACCGGCGCGGATTCATTCACCTGCAGCTCATTCGGGCAGGATGGAGCGATCGAAATGCCGGTGCAGCCGGCGACTCCCATCAAGGCTACGGAGATTATTGCTCGATGGCGCTTCATAACCTCTCGACGGGAACCAATCTCGGCTTTTCAAAATCCTGCCGCACCACCGCCCGACCTTTGCGGAAGATCACCAGACTATGTTCGTACATGGGTATGTTAGCGGCCTTGGGGATGGCCCCCTCAGAGCTTGCAAAAACCACGGTCACTCCCCCGCCGGAAAGCCCCGGGTGATGAACCGTACACAACACCGCGTCCCCGAAATCGTTGTACTCGGTCCCCTCGAATTCAAACCCCTCCTCGCTGAACGTCACGGGAAAATCGATCGCGCTCAGGAATGCCTCCACGTATGGGTCTTGGACCGCATAACCGAGGATCAGGGAAGACCGTTCCGCCAGCGCACCCTCCTCGATCTCCCCCGCCGTTCGTTCGATGCGTTCATGGTCATTGAAGCTCGATTGGAATATGGATTGGATCTGCTTGTACGGCTCCTCCACCGCGCCGCTGGGGAGAACGACCGCAAACGCCCCCCCGCGACGGGTCAGCGCCGTCGTGGGAATGAGTTCGTCCGAGGCAACCCTTCGAAGGACATGATAGTCCGGGTCCAATTCCACGGAATTCGGCATCTCCTCCATCTGAATGGACTCTTCATGCCGGGATTCGCGCATCGTAACCGTAACGTCGTGAGTTCCACCGGCGGTCCTAATACGCAAGGGAACATCCAGGTCAAAGACCGGACCATCCTGTGCGATAGCAAGCGTCAGCGTCCGCTCGGCCACTCGATATCGCGCCTGCTCCAGTCTCAATTGTGGGGCCCCACTTCGCCGAATCCACTGTTCAAAAAACGTATCCAGCTTTGCCCCGCCCCGCGCCTCGCACTCTCTACGCAGGTCTTCCCACGAAGCATAGGCTCCCAGCATTTCCGTATTGAACTCCCGAATGGCCGCCCAGAATTCGTCTTGCCCGATTTTTCGAGCCAGCATGTGCAGGACGGCCGCGCCTTTGTCATAGGCGATCTGCCGGTTGCACCCGTTCGGCTGGCCATACGTTCCCAGAGGCTTGTCATTTTCCGGCTTGATGCGGCTGAAAAAGTGCGAATAGTTGCGCCGCTTGCGACGCGCCTCGTCCTCGTAGCCGTCGAGCACGAAGCCATAGTAATTGGCCCCGTAGCTGGCCAGGGCCTCGCACCAGTTTCCGTCCCGCGGATCGACGTGAACACCATTGCCCCACCAACTGTGCAGCATTTCGTGATCGAGATAACCGTGAGTCGTCTGGGCCCGCTCGCCCATGTCGATCACTGCCGAGCTGAGCAGCGTAAAATTTGGGAACGCAAAGCCGCTGCTGAAGAAGTTATCCACGATGGAGAAGTCACCGCCTGGGTATTTGCCGAGCAGGGGTTCATATCGATCCAGGTTGCGCTTGGCCGCTGCGATCAGCCCCGGCGCGTGTTGCGCCTGGCGGGGTTGCAGGTGAACTCGAATATCGATTTCGTTGTGCCGGTCACGATGGACCTGGTGCGGGCCGCCGACAAGCACCATCCCTCCAATCGGATACTCGCTTCGCCAAACCTGCCTCCTTGAACGCTCCGAGAGCGCCCGATCCAGGCGCCCCGACGCGGCAAGCTCCATTCCGGTCGCCGGCTCCGCGAACAACACATAGTTGGCCAGGCTCGGCTGATCGTCATCACTTGGCGGCTGGGGATACCAATAACCGTTCGCAAGATAGACGCCCTCCGTGCCGATGTGCGCCCGCATTGCGAAGTTGTGAATCTCCCCCGACTTTTCGCCCGCGCTCACGTCCTGATGGAGCACGCCCTCATACTCGACGAACAGCGTCATGCCCTCGACGGGTTTCTTCAGCAAGACCCGATACCGTCGTGGGCTTGCCTCTTCCTCCGATCCCTTAGCGCCGGCAACGGACCCTGAGGCCGTGTTTGCGCCTAAATTTCCGCCCCCGACCACCTGCGATTTCGTTAGGCACAGGTCCGCGCCGGCCGCCCGAAGACCCGTGATCTTCAAGTCCGGATGGAGCAGAATCTCCACACCGACCGGCCCCTGTCCGGCGCCGCCGAGCGATCCCTGATCGATTCGTGTCAGATCAATGGCCGTCCGGCCCGTTAGCGTGTGCGTCGGTGGATCGAGGCGCACCTCTAGGGTATAACGCTCCGCCCGCATCGGCAGAGGCGTAACACTCGCGCACCCCGAGGCGCACAGAATGAACGCGAACGCCGTCGCAGCGGTCCTTGTTTTCAATCGCAAGTCACACAATCTTCACCTGTGCGCAACATAGGCGGAACGACTCCATCATAATTATCCGTCTAGGAGGCGTAAAGACAGATTGAGCACCCTGCTTCTTGTGGCCCAAGCGTTAGTAGGTATACTGCCCTTTTCAGCCTCGTTCTCGCATTGCCTGTTGAAAATGCGGAGCGCGTAAGGGTCGCGTGTCGATATCGGTACGAGGCCAAGGGACGAACTGGGTCGTTACAAAGGGATTTCATGGGAAAAGCCGGCGCTATCGAAGTCGAAGGAACTGTTGTAGCGGCCCTGCCCAACGCGATGTTCCGCGTCGCGGTGGACGCCGGCGGCGAGAAGCACGAGGTCCTCGCCCACATCTCCGGAAAAATGCGCAAGTACTACATCCGCATCCTCCCCGGCGACACCGTCACCGTCGAAATGTCCCCGTACGACCTCACCCGCGGCCGAATCACCTTCCGTAAATAATCTCCCTTCGCACCGTCTATCGCTTACTACTGTTATTCCGTTAAACTCTCGCCTCATGCCCCATTCGACATTTGCCATTCGAAATTCCACATTCTCCATCCCTCCCTCGCCCCCCTTGGTCATGGGCATCCTCAACGTAACTCCCGACTCCTTCAGCGACGGCGGCGATCACTTCGCGCACCAGGACGCGGTCGCCCATGGACTGCGCATGATCGCCGAGGGTGCGGACATCACCGACGTTGGCGGAGAATCCACCCGCCCCGGCGCTGACCCCACTTCTCCCGAAGAGCAATTGCGCCGCACGATTCCCGTGATCCGCGTCCTCCGGCAGCACAACCCCGACATTATCATCTCCATCGACACGCGTTCTGCAGCGGTCGCGCGGAGCGCCCTCGAAGCGGGCGCGGACATGGTGAATGACGTAGCGGCGTTACAGGACGACCCCGACATGGCCGGCGTGATTGCGGCCTCGTCTGCAGCGGTTGTTTTGATGCACCGCCGCGGCACGTCGGCGGACATGCAGGTCGACGGCGGACCGCATTACGACGACGTGATCGCCGAAATCAGCGAATTCCTGCGCGAAAGGCGGGACTTTGCCGTCCGGAGCGGCATCGACCGGTCGCGCATCATCTTTGACCCCGGCCTGGGGTTCGGCAAACGCGTGGAGCACAACCTGACCATCCTCCGGCACCTCGATCAACTGGTCGCCCTGGGACAACCGCTCTTGATTGGCGCATCGCGAAAACGCTTCATCGGAAGCGTTCTGGGAGAAGACGATCCCCGACGACGCCTCGCCGGCTCACTGGCTTGCGCCGTCCAGGCCGCTTTAGAGGGTGCTTCCATTCTCCGAGTCCACGACGTGCGTCCCACAGTCGAGGCCATCCGGCTCATTTTCGCCGTTTCGTAGCTCCAAGAAAGCCCTCCCGTGGCCTGAGAAGGCCGATAACAACCCCTGAAATCGCACTCCGGACGATTCCTCTCCGTTTTCCAACTCACCTTGCCAATCTGACGATAAAAAACGGCACGACACGGACTCCGGAGATCGTTAGCCGCGGCGGACGCGGCGTATGCAGAAGAACGAGCAATACAGCGACACGCGCTATTGCTCAAAATACTTCCGCCTGCCCACCTGATGCGGTCTCGGCGGAAGTACGATGGATCGGCGGAAGCGACGCTATGGGACTGTGGAAATGGATCATGGACTGGTTGACGGAAGACCCGTCCGCCCCCATCGAACCCGACCTCAGCGATAACTCCCGCGGCGCCGCCGTTGCGACGCTTGAACGTCCGACGCGTAAGGCGCCCGCGAAGAAGACGCAGGACTCCGGCCAGCCCTGGTGGATTCCTCAGGGAGAATCTTTCACCGAGCCGCAGAAGGTCGAACGTCCCGATCTGTCCACCGTAGCCCTGGTTCTAGAAAACCTCCTCGTTTCGCACCTCGACGGGCACGACCTGAAAATGCCCCCCCTGGTCCAGGCCGCCGAAACCGTGCTCAGCCGTTTGCGAAATCCGAATTGCCGCCTCGCCGACGTAAGCCGCGACATCGCCAACGACCCGGTCATCGCCGCGTCCGTATTGCGGATGGCCAACTCGCCCCTGTATCGCGGACTGAGCAAGACGACCGCCCTGCTGCCCGCCGTCACTCGCCTCGGCGTCAAGGCCTTGTCCACTCTGATGATGCACGAGTCGCTTCGCGCCGCGGTCTTCCAGGGTAAGGGCAAAGACAATTGGGCCAGACGAATCTGGGCCGATGCACGGGCATCCGCCCACATCATGGGCGGGCTTTCCCAGTTCACCAACGTAGACGCCGAGGACGCCTTCCTCATCGGGCTGCTGCACGACATCGGTAATGTCGTGGTGCTGCGAATCGTGCGTAGCAATCAGGAGCTTGGACGGGCGGAAATCGACGACGACACCTTTGATTATCTCTGCTACGAGTGCCATCAGGAGTTCGGCGAGCTGGTCGCCGGGGCCTGGAAGCTCCCCACGACCTGCGCCAGCCTCATCGCCGATCACCACTCGTATCCCGCGGACGACGACCCGCTGCGCGTGGAGCGCCTGCAGATTCAGCTCAGCGACATGATCGCGGCCATGCTCGGCTACGGCCCGCCGGCCACCTATGACATTCTCAACTCACGAATCGCCGTCGAGCTGGGCCTGACCAATCGCCCCGGCTTCACCGCTTTCCTCGAACGCCTCCCCGCCGAACTCGAACAAGCCTTCGAGTAACTCGCGAAGGACGAGGCCGCCGAGCCGCAACCTGCATTCAGAGCGTCCAGCGGCAGCGACACGACCATCCGAACCCCAAGCGCGAGCGCGGGGTCAATCAGTACCGCGACAGATATGGAGCGGCTCCGTTCTGAAATCTCAAATCTTAAATCCCTTCACACCCTTCTCACTCTTCAACCCTTCCGACCCTTCAACTTTCCATGGAGCAAAAAAAACGGGCGGATAATTCTTATCCGCCCGTTCCGTTATTCAAGAAATAAGGGAGTCGGATCAAATCGACTTACTTGCACGTCTTGCCGCCCGGCGGGCCTTTGCACTTGTTGGAGCAGCAATCCGCATTGACGGTGCACGACGCCCCAAGCGGAGCGCATCCTCCTCCGCCGCCGCCGGCGAGGAACGGGGCCACGGCGTTGTAGTAGTATGCGAAGGCGCCGTCCACCGTTGCGTTGGAAGCATGATCGCAATCGTTATTGATGTTCGTTCCGCAGCCTCCGGTTAATTGTCCGACCAATTGTCCGGATGCGTTAACAACCGGCGATCCGCTGCTACCTCCCTCGGTGGCGCCAACGTTGCCGCGGCTGTAGATAAGCGGTCCGCGGGGCCAGCCCTGGCAGGTCCCGGCGCCGGTGTCTACATTAGCGTTGGAATAGGCCTGCGGGGCTCCGGACGGATGGCTTACGCGATGCAGGGCGGCGCCATTCGTGCCGGAAATTGGCGTGTTCGTCCAACCAAGGAATACACTGCCGGCGGGCGGCGCCTGGCTCAGCTGTAAAAGGCAATAATCCCCGCTGGAGATCGATCCCTGGGCCTTTACCGTCGCTCCGACAGTTTTGCCTGCGATAAGGGAGTTCGGCGGATCGGTAAACGTGGCGGTACAGGTCGATGTTCCGCAGGATACCTGATAGCGGAAAAACGCTTCCAGGTTGGTGCTGCTCTGGCTTAAGCAGTGTCCGGCGGTCATAAAATATGGAATCTGCGTGCTTGCATCGCTGTCCGCGATCAGACCTCCTGAACAGGTATAGATGCAGCAGCCCTGGACCCAGAGCATTTTGGCCACGGCCAGCTCTGCATTGTCAACCGCGGAATTGCTTGTGCAACTGTTGTTGACGATGCACGGTGCATTGAATTGGCAGAATGAGGCTACGCCGCCTTCGCCTTCCGTGTCTCCGTGGCCGATTCCGAAGAAGCTGCGGCTGATGTGACCCACTTCGGTTATGCTCAACGAAACGTTCGCCAGGTCGTCTTTAGTGGCGGGCCCATGGACGTGCAGTTGCAGGGTTCCCTCATTACCTACGATCGAGGGTGTCCAGAATTCGCCGCTATTCTCCGGCCCCATACCTGTGTACGGGCCATAGGACTCGCCGCTATCGCTATAGAAGTACAGTTCGCCGTTGTTGGGAAGGAAAAGGTTTTCGATGTGCAGGCGAATGCCGCCGGCGCCCTCGGAAGCGACATTGACCGCCCAAATGTAGTCTCCGTCCCGATTGGTGGAGACCCGACCACCGGCCAAGTTGCGATCGCCACGATTCAGCAAGCCGGTTTTCGGGTTAACCAAACCCTTCAGAGCCAGCGTCGTCGGCATGGGAATAACCAGGCCCACCTTGAGCGGCGCGGCGTTGACCGCTTCCGGCTGCTCGATCGCCTGAATTTCCTCGGCGGAAAGGGTAACGCGGACGGTCGTATCGGTGACGCCCAAGGGTCTTTCGAGACTCAGCCAATTGCTGACCCCAACCTGGATGTTCGCCGATTCTACGGTGGTAAGACCTTCGGTGGCGATTTCCGGCATCACTGAAACCGACCTCTGCACCGACGGCTTGTCTGCGGCCACGGCCCAAGCACCGAACGCCAGCGGACACGCAGCCGCAAACATAACCAATGCACTACGACTCTTCATATTTTGTCCTCCTTGTAAAAGGATTCGCACCCTGAGCGGTTAACGCTGCCGCCCCTGGTGCTTGAAGGGACTAGGCCATGAATGAAACGAGAGGGGATCTGAACCCGCTGTGGAGCTGGTTGGGTGGGTATTCGCTCGATGCCTGAAAGCTGACGCAGCATTTCTTGACACCCGATGAACCGCACAACTGTATCAAAGACGTACACCTGCGCCTAGAAAAATCCTGGAATCATTTTGAACAAGCGAATTAGGCGTTTTTTGGATGCGAATTTCTGGATCGACGACTTGTTCGCGACGATGTTCCCCCCGAAATAGACAATTGGCGATCCGCTAGTGCGTTCTCGTTGGTTTCTGAAGCGGCACACGGGGAGTGGAAGAGCTGACCGAAATCGCCCCGGCTTCACCGCTTTCCTCGAACGCCTCCCCGCCGAACTCGAACAAGCCTTCGAGTAACTCGCGAGGGACGAGGCCGCTGATCCGCAACCTGCATTCGGAGCGTGGATCAGCAGCGACACGACCATCGCAACCCCAAGCGCCAGCGCGGGGTCAATCAGTACCGCGACAGCCATGGAGCGGCTCCGTTCTGAAATCTAAGATTTCAAATCCCTTCACACCCTTCTCACTCTTCAACCCTTCCGACCCTTCAACTTTCCAACTCGAGAGGGTCGGGGTGAGGGGTGACCTAT